>Ga0247680_1000075_pt1 | contig 50900 bp, 51 predicted proteins | sample CNK21_metaG_FD_182803 | JGI IMG/M metagenome (GOLD analysis project Ga0247680, IMG submission 182803) | Soil microbial communities from Purdue University Martell Research Forest, Indiana, United States - CNK21 | ecosystem: Environmental > Terrestrial > Soil > Temperate forest > Bulk soil...
TTCGGGTGATCTGCGGCACCCGAGGCAATCCCGATACCGTTGCTCCCTTCCGGGCCTGGCGGGGTTCGCGGGACCTCGTTGCACAGAGCCCGAAGTTCCACGCTCCGGCAGCCGCGCTCATCGCGCGGCTGCTGGTTTGAGTTTAACACACAGAAGTTTGGATCGCGCCACAGCGGCATTTTTCCGTGGCGCGACGTGTTTTTTCCAAACGTTGCGACGTGCTGTGTCGTTTGCGGTTTATGTGTGAGGTCTCTTTTTCGCTCCTAAATCTTTGGATAGTTGGGGTCAGCTTTCACTTCGAGAATCTGTTTGGTGTGGCGTTCGCTGTGCGCGGCGATGAAGAGGACATACTGATATCCATCCAGTTTCCTCCCCAGTGGGCTGTCAACGGCGTGATCGCGCAAGCCCGGGGTATTCTTGAGAAACTCCTCGGTCGTCGCGCGGCTCTCTTCAAAATGCTTCAAAGAGCCTTCGGGCGAGCCATAGCGGTTGGTTGGGACGAGCGGTTCCGGAGCCTGCGCTTTTTGCGAGCGATCCGGAATCATGGCGATTACGGCGTCGTCGGTCTTCTTCAAGTCGCGCCCGGTAACGGCGGGCGCCGCCATCACTTTTTCCACCACCATTCCGCGAATGTAGTCTTCCGCAGCGGCGATGTGCTCGACGCATTGCGCGATGGACCAGCGATCCGGTCCGGCCTTGAAATTCCATTGCGCGTCCGAGAGCCCCTTCGTAGCGTCGAGAACGCCTTGCTTTGTCTTCTCAAGATATTGGACGGCGCGATCCTTTTCCGTCTGCGTAACTTCTTGTGCTCGAACGGCCGTCGCGCCCGCGGCTGCGAGTATGGCGATAGCTGCTGCTGCCCTCAGTTGCTTGATCATGGTTGGCTCGCTTTCGTGATTTGGTGTGTAGGAGAAACGGAAGACTTTGGGACCTCGGGGTGAGCCCGCCGGTAAGGCCGGGGGTGGCGGATTCCTTCGAGGTGGGACCCTCCGTGTGACAAGCAATGTAGCAGTGATTTCGTACGGGGTCCAATGTCTCCGTCCCGTCGCGCTAGCTTGGCTGAATGGGTCGCTTGTCGCCCCTTGCAGGAGAGTACGAGCGCTGGGTGGGCGAAGTAACCGCAGTGGGGTACCCCCTCCCTTGTTTTTTTGTAAGTGTTCATTCTAAAGGGTTTTAAGTCCTGCGTTTTGGAAGTGCGCATTCTAAAGGGGTTATGGAGGTGTTTTTCGGAAGTGCGGATTGTAAAGGACTTAGTGATTTGTGACTGGTGACTCGTGACTGGTGGAAGAGGGAAGAGTTCCCGTTGAAGGAGTGTCCCTTTGTGGGCCGGGGGTGTTGTAGAAATAAGAGAAAGGCGCGAACCCAAAGGACCGCAACTAGAAAGGCAGCAGAGGTCTGGCCGAGGGCGGCGTGGGCGAAACATAAAACATGGTAGCAGGGTATTGGCGGGTTGTCAACTAATAAGTGAGTGTACTGAGTAGGTCATTCGAATGGGAGGCGCGAATTCGAATGAGAGTGGCGGAAGTCGAGAAATTGGAAGGAGTTGGGGGGATTGAGACGGATTGGTGAGACTGTGGAAATGCGTGGAAAAGTCAAAACACGCACCCTTGAAAACCAAATACCAGGAAGTTGGGGACAGACGGAATGTTTCCGCTTAACTTGAGTACGAGCATCGCGACTCAAATCTCACAGAGTGGATTAGAAAATGTCCTGTCTGTCCGCGGTTTCGGAGAAAACGGCTAGGCTGAGGCGGCGGTGGCGCCTTTGATGAAGGCGAGGAGATCCGCGTTGATTGTGTCGGCCTCGCTTGTTGGCATGCCGTGCGGGAAGTTCTTGTAGGTTTTCAGTACGGCGCCTTTGACCAGTTTGGCGCTGAGCGGGCCAGAGGCGGCGTAGGGGACGATTTGATCGTCTTCGCTGTGCATGACCAGTGTGGGGACCGTGAACTTCTTGAGGTCCTCGGTGAAGTCAGTCTGGGAGAAGGCTACGATGCCATCGTAGTGGGCCTTGATGCCGCCCATCATGCCCTGGCGCCACCAATTTCGAATGGTCCCTTGGGATGGCTTTGCGCCGGGCCGGTTGTAACCGTAGAAGGGTCCGGTGGGCAGATCCAAATAAAATTGCGCGCGGTTGGCGGCAAGCGTCGCCTGAAAGCCGTCGAATACTTCTTTAGGCGTGCCGGCGGGATTCGCAGGCGTCTTCACCATCAATGGTGGCACGGCGCTGATGAGGACGGCCTTGGCGACCCGATTTTCGCCGTGGCGTCCGATGTAACGCGTGACCTCACCGCCGCCGGTCGAGTGGCCAACATGGATGGCATTCTTTAGATCGAGATGCGCGGTAAGCGCGGCGAGGTCATCGGCGTAGTGATCCATATCGTGTCCTGTGCCGGGTTGGCTGGAGCGTCCGTGGCCTCGCCGGTCATGGGCAATGACACGATAGCCGTGATTTAAGAAGAACATCATTTGGTTGTCCCAGTCGTCGGCCGATAGGGGCCAACCGTGAGAGAAAACGATGGGCTGGCCGCTGCCCCAATCCTTGTAGAAAATGGTGACTCCATCTTTCGTGGTGATCGTTGGCATATTCATTCTCCTTTTGCGAGTTGTTCAGCGCTGCCGGTGTTTCCAAGAATTTGGCGGGCCGGGGGTCTCCCGACCGACTGGTCCTTTGTTTGGATGTTTGTCGGAAGGACTTCGATGCGTTTTTTTGGGTTAGTTGGCGGGGAGGGAGGTTGGCTAAATCGGAACGGGGAATGTGAGTGGAGCGGTGGGTTGAAATTCGATTTGGTATGCTAGATGCCGGCCCTCAATTTCCGACAAAGGAGATCCCCAAATGAAAAAGTGGCTGGTTATTGCTGGTGTGCTATTTGTGCCAGCGTGCGGTTATGCGCAGGCAGCAAAGCCTTGTGAAGAGCTGAAGACTGAAATCGCGGCGAAGCTGGACGCAAAGGGCGTCAAGGGATATTCGCTGGACATCGTGGCGAAGGATGCGGACGCGGCGGACGGAAAAGTGGTTGGCACTTGCGAAGGCGGGACGAAGAAGATCGTGTACAAGAAAGGCGCAGCGGCAGCGGAGACCCCAGCTAAAGCACCAAGCAATTCCTGAAGCGCTCGACGGTTGATCAGACACCTGCCCCAGGTTGTTTTGGTTGGGATCGACATTGAGTAATTAGCAGAAGAAAGTTAGCCCAAGCAAACGAATACAAATCGACACAGTCAAAAGCCCCACACCTAAACCCGACGTGTGGACCACCCCCGGAACGCTTATCCAAGCGGGTTAACATCTGTTTCATCTCTCGCGTCTTTGCCACCCAGCAAGCCACTGCGCAGAGAGATTTCTCTCTGCGCAGGCCGACACGTTCGCAGGAACGAACGTGGAAGTACAAGTTCGGCCCGCTCCGTTCGAAATGACAGGCGCGGGGTGACCTTAGCGGCGGAGGCGGCGCATCCAGTTGCCCCAGGCGAAGCCGATGCGGGTCATAAGGACGGCGGCGGCGAGGGCTAGAAGCATGCAAACTGCAAATTGAGTTGGGCTGGATTCCGTGGGGAGCCAGGCATTGCGCGCCCAAGGCGATGCGGGGGGAACAAAGTACGGCAAGTTGTTGGTTGCAAAAAACCAGTTGCGCGAGGCGGGGGACACCAGGAAGTTCGCAAAGGGCCACTGAACGGCCAGGAAACTTGCAAGAGATGCTGCGCCGAGAATGCCGGCTTGCGTCCAGCGGTTGAGCGTGGAGATGTGGTGGCGGACGATATCGAAGACGATGGCGGGAACGATCAGGAGAAGCGGAAAGTCCGGGGGGACGAGGTGGGTGATTTTTTGATAGACGGGGCCGAGCTTGGGCTGCGCGGGCACCAGCTGCAAAATCCACATGAAGGCGAGGTGCATGAGCGTATAGAAGCCCGTGACGATGGTGGCGGCCCAACGATTTTCTGACGCGCGAGCGACTGCGGCAAACCAGATGGGCGCGGCCAGCATCAGCACGAGATAAAATTTCGCGCCGTGCATGAACATTCGGAAGGTGTCCTCTTGCATGATGCCGACAGTCATAGCGAGCAGAAAGACGAATGAGAAAAAGAGGACACGCTCGAGGCGGATGCGGTATTCGCCGACGGCGCGGTTGACTTCGGCAAGAACGAGGACCAGTGTGCCGAAGCGGATGCCGGTCATTCCCAAGGCAAGCAAAATGTGCGGCGGACTGAGGATTTTGACGTCGAGGCCGTAGGCATTGTGCCACCAATTATCGAAGGGGCCGGAGGCGATCATGGCGACGGCGCCCCAGGAGCAAATGAACGCGCCGAGAGGACCGCGAAAACCCCACATAGAAACGGAGTGATCGCGGAGCGGCGAATCTTTTTGGAAAGTCGTGGAAAGAATGACGTAGCCGCAAGTGAGGCCCGAAAGGACGCCGCAAAGGTAGATGAGCATGTGCGCGGGAGTCCAAAACGTGTCGCGGCCGACGCTCTCGTGCCAGGAAATGTCCCAGACGCCACCGATGACGCTGGAAGAGACAGCGATGACGTTGCACCAGATGTACCAGGGGATGGAGAGCGATTTGGCGGAGACGCGCTCAGCAGTGGGCGCTTGGAGCGTTGAGGAAAGTGGAATAGTGCCGGCCATTGCAGATGTCTCCAGTCAGCGAGTGGAGTGAAAATTGCGCGGTGTGAGTGCCGAGCGAGGATCAGTTTACATTGTTGAATCGCGGCGGAAAATAGGGAAATTGCGAATTGGAAATGAGAGGTGCGAGAGGAAAGTTGAGAAAGCGGAGGATTAGTTGAAGCGAGTGGTCTTCCAGAGGGCGAGGCCGCACGCGAATAGCAGGACGAGCATGGCGATGGAGAGCGTGACGAGTGCCGGCCAGTTTAGCGTTATGCTCGGAGCTCTGGCGAGAACGGCGAGTGTGAAGAAAATTGCCGTGGCGGCGATGACCAAGAGCCAGTCCAGCCAAGTTCTGCCGGAGGGGACTGTTGGTTGGCCGGCGGCATTCTGAACTTCGCTGCCGGAGAGACCCGCTTTGACGTAATCGGCGTCGATTCCATACCGCCGGCCTTCGCGTTCGGCCGCTTGCTTCCAGCGGGCGTGTTCGCTGCCGGTGACACTGGAGAGAGCGATAGCACCCGCACCCGCGGCCATCAAGAGCGAACCGCCAATCACTTGAGCGTAAAGCGAGGCGCTGCGGCCATGTAGTTCTCCGAAGACGAGAATGCCCCAGAGCAGGCCCCACAACTGATTGGTGTTGGAAAGAGGGATGCCCCGGCTGATGCCGATGTACTTTGCGGCGTACTGCTGAAATAAATCACCAATCACCCAAACGAAGCCGCCCAGCATGAGCCAGAAGAGAACTTCTCTTGCCTCCGCCAGCTGGCGCCACAGGGCGACGGGGCCACCGCCGTAAGCGAGGGCGAGTGTGGCCATCATGCCTAGTTCGCCGATGGTGAAGAAAGCGATGAAGGATAGAGGATTCATTCCGGTCAGGTACGCTTTGCGGTAGGGGACATACATGGTGCCCCAGAGAACGCCCGCGGCAAGCGCGGCGAGAATTCCACGCATAGGATGCTCCGCGGAACTTTGCGCGGAAGAGGCGACGGCGAGGAGGGTCGCGCCAGCGAACATGAGGATGGCGCCGCCAAGGACAGTGAGCCACCGGATGCGGCCTGCGTCGCGGAGCTCATTGAAGAGAAGATAACCCCAAAAAATACCGAGCAAACTATTGATGTTCCAAAGAGGGAAGGCAATGCTGAGTCCGATGTCGCGAATCGCGAAAATGGTAAGAGTGTTGGCGACGGCCCAAAGACATCCGGCGAGGACGCCCCAGACGATCAGATGAGGCGCTTGACGGATGTCCGCGCGCATTTGGCCGGTGCCGCGGATGAGGGCCGGCAAGCTCCATCGCGCGAGGAATACGCCGGCGACCATCAGCAGCGAAACCACGAGAGGCGAAATCCCCAATTTGACCAATTTGGTTGGCGCTTCGGCGGCGCCCAACCAGGCGCCTGCGCCGAAGCCGCAAAGAATTCCGACGAGTTGCAATTTGCGGAGGCGCGCGGACTCGACGGAGGGGGAACTCATTTTTGGGGCGGAGAAGTTCACGGGGCGGCTCAGCGGATCCAATGAAGCACGGCGAGTCCGGCGGCCAGGACGATGAGCGGGACCCAGAAATGAACGTCGGTAAGAATTTGCGTCCAGATTCCGGAGTGAGGATGACTGGAATTAGCGTCGGGCACGCCGGAGCCTCCTGTTTGATGGGGCATTTTCTCGTGCGAACACAACTTCTCGCAGGGCAGTTCGAGCAGATGCGCCGGCACCCTTCTTATCACACTTTGGGTTGGTTGGAAGAAATATGCGGCTCTCGCCGTCGCGGTGTTGCCGATGGCCGAGACCCACTAGATTTGCTGGCGTTTCCAGCGGCCGCGTTTGAACAGAATGATGCTCACGCCGGCGATAAAGACTTCGGCGATCACGATGGAGATGAACACGCCGTTGGAGTGCATGCCGCCCGGAATCGCCAGGAAATAGGCCAGTGGAATCTCGAGCAGCCAGAAACCGAAGAAATTGACAATGGTCGGCGTGACGGTGTCTCCCGCCCCGTTGAAGGATTGCAACATAACCATGCCGTAGGCGTACGCGATGTTGCCGTAGCTGAGAATGCGCAAGCATGACGCTGCGAGCGGAATGACTTGGGGGTCATGCGTGAAGAGCCGCACCACCGGCTCGGCAAAGAAAATGAAAAAAACACCGATGCTGCCGAGGAAGAGCATGTTGTAAAAGCCCGTGCGCCAAACGGATTTTTCCGCGCGATCGGGGCGCTTGGCGCCGAGGTTTTGGCCGACGAGCGTGGCGGCGGCATTGCTCAGGCCCCAGGAGGGCAAAATGATGAACACGATAATGCGGATCGCGATGGTGTAGCCCGCGAGAGCCGCGGCGCCGAAAATGCTGACGATGCGCACAAGGCCAATCCAGCTCGTGTGAGCGATGGCGAATTGCAGGATGCCGGTTAGCGAAACGCGGAGGAGACGGAGCAAAACAGAAAAGTTCAAGCGAATCTGTTGACGAAATATGCGGATGCGCTCCGTGCCGCGGAGGAGACGATAGAACTGATAGAGGACACCGATGCTGCGTCCCGTAAAGGTGGCGAGCGCGGCGCCGGTGACGCCGAGCTTTGGAAATGGGCCCAAGCCGAAGATGAGGCAAGGGTCGAGTATGAGATTGATGATATTCGAGACCCAGAGCAGGCGCATGGCGATGGCCGCGTCGCCGGCGCCACGGAAGATGGCGTTGTTGAGAAAGAGCAGCATGATGGCTCCGCTGCCGCCGAGCGCGATGCGAGCGTACCCGCTCCCGACGGCCAGGATTTGCGGCGATGCGCCCATAATGCGCAGGAGGTTAGGCGCAAAAAACAAGCAAGGCAGTCCGACGAGAACGGACACCGCCAGCCCGATGGCAATCGCTTGCACGCCGGCCACGGCTGCGCCGGCCGGATCTTTTTCACCGATGCGGCGAGCGACCATGGCGGTGGTGGACAGACTTAGTCCGAGGCCGACGGCAAACACGAGACTCAGCAGAGATTCCGTGAGGCCGACGGTGGCGACAGCGTCAGCACCTAAACGTCCTACCCAAAAAACATCAACCACAGCGAACAACGATTCGAGAACCATCTCGAGGACCATGGGAATGGCCAAGAGAAGGATCGCGCGGTTGAGGCTGCCGGCGGTAAAGTCCTGATGCGAACCGCGAAGCGCTTCCCGCACGGAGCTCCAGAAGGACTGCTGAGGCGTTGATGCAACAAGTTGTTCGAGTTCCATATATACCCGTACGATCCAAGGGCGCAGACTGGCGAAGCGACCGCGCCAAGAAGCTTCGGAGGTTAATTGATAGAAACGAAGGAGAATCGAATCCGCGTCAGTGGCGGACTAAAGCGTATGCGAGGTTGGAACGTCGAACATCGTATTATCCAAGGCGCCGCTCATTTGCCGTGGCGTCGCCAAACCATCGTTGTAGCAGGAACCAGGATACGTTTGGAGGATTGTAGCGCAGAGCGCCGCAGGCCGCCTAGCAGAAATTGGGCCAGCGCGGGCCGGCAAGAGAAATACCAAGCGGACTGCCGAGCCTGTCGCTTGTTGCCAAGGAGTGGGAGTAGGATTCCCGATGATGCAATAATGCCGATACTTTCTGCTCCGTTGCGGCGTAGGAACAGATAAGGAGCAGTGTAGATGAAGCGGCGAGTGCCACTGCGAGAACCAGTTGGCGTCGCGCTGGAGACACTGCGCGCGCACAAGCTGCGCTCCTTCCTCATGTTGCTGGGAATCATACTTTCTGTCGCGACCTTGATCGTGATCATCGCGCTGATTTCCGGCGTTAATCAATACATCGCCAACAAGGTCGCCAATCTGGGATCGAATGCCTTCACAATAATGAGGTATCCAATCATCACGGAAATGGAAGAACTGGTCAAAGCCACTCGCAGGAACAAAATCATCACCTGGGAGGACTATGAGGCGCTTCACGACGATCTGAAACTGCCGCAGCGCGTCGGTGCCGAGGTGCGAACCTCTGGAAAGGCGCGCGCAGGTTCATTGACCATTGAGGACACCAGCATTCGCGGCGTGACGGCCAGTATGGGCGATATCAGCTCGCAGGAGGTTGCCGACGGCCGCTACATCACCGAGGGAGATGAGAGCAGCCGGGCGATGGTGGCGACGATTGGGGCAGAGCTGGCCAGCAAACTTTTTGCGAGCCTGGACCCGGTGGGACGCGAGGTCATGCTCGACGGCCGGCCGTTCGTCATTGTTGGCGTTGCGAAACCGATCGGCACGGTCCTCGGGCAGTCGCAGGATAACTTCGCTTATATTCCGGTGGAGACGTACATCAAAATCTACGGAGCTTACGGAGGAATTTGGATCGACGTTCAAGCACGCGGCGCGGATTGGATGGAACGAACGCAGGACGAGGCACGGGTGCTGATGAGAGCCAGGAGACACTTAAGGCCCAACGAAACCGACTCGTTTGGGATCATTGACTCCGCAACTTTAATGCAGCTATGGAAGCAGCTCACAGGTGTGATTGCCATGGCCATGGTCGGGGTGGTGTCGGTATTCCTGGTCATCGGAGGAGTGGTCATCATGAACGTGATGCTGGCCACGGTGACGGAACGCACGCGAGAAATCGGGATACGCAAGGCGCTGGGGGCCAGCCGCCAGGATATTCTGCTGCAGTTTTTGGTGGAGGCGTGCGTGATGGCGGCAATGGGCGGAGCTATCGGCGTGCTGATAGCGTATGGCATTTGCGAGCTTGCGAAAGTTACCACTTCGATTCCGATGCACGTGCCCATTTCCGCGGTCATCATCGCGGAACTGATCTCGGCGACCGTGGGGATATTCTTTGGTGTTTATCCGGCGCGAAAAGCGGCCATGCTCGAGCCAATCGAAGCGCTGCGGACCGAGATTTAGCGGACAAGCAAATCAAAATGCGAATGGCGCTTGGCGAAAACGCACAGATGGCTCTCACCACGCTGCGTGAGAACAAGATGCGGTCTTTTCTCACGGTTCTCGGCGTGGTAATCGGCATTACTGCTCTGCTGTCTGTTGTTGCGATTTTGGTCGGCGTCTACAACGATGTAAACGCATTCTTGAGCGACTTCGGGACAGAGACTCTCTTCATCTTCAAGTTTGATCCCGGCATCCATACGTCGGGAAGGCTCACTCCGGAAGAGCGGTCACGCAAACCTCTAACCCTGGAGGATGCCGAAGCCATAGAGGAGCTTTGCCCGGACGTCAAAGCGGTGACCACCGCGCTGCTACCACGGATTGTGGAGGGCTCACCGAGTGGGCGGCCCTTGATGAGCGCGCGCTACAAGAATAAGGAAGTCGCTGGAGTGGACTACCACGGAATTCTTCCGGAGGATGAAATTGTATTCAACTCCCAAGCAGAGCGCGGAAGGTTCATCAGCGAGGCGGAGAACTTGCACCGCGCGGACGTGGCGCTGATCGGTCCCGATTTAGCCAAGGCCCTTTATGCCGGCGAGGATCCGCTCGGGAAGCCGATTCTTATTGACGGAGTGTCGTATGAAGTGATCGGCGTGATGGCTGCGCGCAAAGGACAATTGGTGAAGGATCAGGCCGCCGACAAAACGATTCTTGTTCCTTACCGCACGTTCCAAAAACATAGGCCCGGGGATGACGAAAACCTGATCGGCGCGCTCGCTTATCCGGGGCGAATGCCAGAAGCCGAGGACGAAATCCGGGGCGTTCTACGCCGGCGCAGGAAAGTCCCTTACAACAAACCGGACAATTTTGGTGTATCCAGCGCCAAGGAGATCGCGGATCAGTTCCGCCAGATTACTGCTTCGGTGGCGCTATTAATCTCCGTAGTCAGTTCCATTGGTTTGCTGGTTGGCGGAGTCGGTGTGATGAACATCATGCTGATGTCCGTCACGCAACGCACACGCGAAATTGGGGTGCGCAAAGCGATTGGGGCGCGGCGGCGCGACGTGATTTGGCAATTTTTGACGGAAGCGATTGTCCTAACGGGGGCGGGTGGCGTCATCGGGGTGGCGCTGGGGCTGGGCATAAGCCTGTTGATCCATCTTTTTGTGCCAAAACTGCCGTCAGCGATTCCGTTGTGGTCAATTTTCCTGGCTGTGACGGTGTCGATGAGCGTCGGGCTATTCTTTGGGATCTATCCGGCGGTGAAGGCGTCGCGGCTGGACCCTGTTGAGGCTTTACGCTACGAGTGAACGTCACTCATAGCGGAGCGCTTTCATGGGGTCGACTCGGGTGGCTCGATAGGCGGGCCAATAACTGGCGGCTAGAGCTACGGCAGCCAGAAAAAGACCGGCAGCGGCCAGGCTCATTGGATCACCCGGCCGCAGCCCATAGAGCAAAGCCCGCGCACCACTGGTTGCGGCCACCGCGAGCGCCAGCCCGATGCCGACGCCCAGCGCCAGGAGAACCAATGTCTGACGTAGCACGATCCCGACGACATTCTGGCGGCTCGCGCCGAGAGCCATGCGAATCCCAATTTCATTTTTGCGCATGGTAGTGATGTAGGAGATGACGCCGTAGAGACCGATCACCGCAAGCAAGGCGGCAAGCGCGCCGAAAAATCCTGACAACAAGGCCATCAAACGCTCTCGCACAAGTCCGCTTTGAATCTCCGTCTGGTAGAGGTGGTACTCGATCTTCAGCTCTGGGTAGAGCGGGGCAAGCTTATCCCGTACAGCGGAGATGGCCACCGAGGGCGGCGACGAAAAGCGGACGAACGCGTTTGTGAAATAGTATTTGTCGGGATACTGCAAGGCGGGAGCGAAAGCAATCGGTGGAATCTCGTCGCGCAATGCCCCGTACTTCGTATCCTTCACTACGCCGACAATTTCGTATTCCGTCTCCGGGTAATGAGGCTCCGCAATCGTGCGAATGATTCTTCCCAGAGGATTTCCCGATCCCAGGAACTGGCGGACAAAAGTCTCGTTCACGATGAGAACCGGCGGAGCTTGCAGCGTATCGCGGTCGGTGAAGTCGCGCCCAGCCAAAAAGGGGATTTGCAAGGTCCGGAAATAGCCAGGACTCACCCAGTCAAATTTGGAGCTGCCTTCCGTTCCGCCGGCGTGAACTCCCAGCGACCAAGTGCTGCCGTCCAAGGGAACATGCGTGGCAGTCGCCGCAGATTCCACCACGGGAATGGATCGAATCTGCTCCAGGAGACCGTGTTTGAATGTTTCGTAGCGTTCGGGAGGCAGATCAAGTCGCCTGAAGTTTAAGTACACACGCAGAATGCCGCTCTCTCGAAATCCGGGATTAAGCGTCACCAGGTTCCAGAAGCTCCGCACAAACAAAAGCGCCCCCGCAAGCAGTACCAAGGAAAATGCAATTTGTGAAACGACCAATGCTTGCTGATACGAGAATTTTTGGCGTCCCGAGGTCATGCCACGGCCGCCGGATTTCAAGGCTAAGCCCGGTTCCGTTCGCGAGGAGCGAAAAGCCGGGGCCAGGCCGAAAAGCAGGCACGTCGAAATGGCCATAAGCGCGGTAAAGGACAAGACCCGCCAGTCCAGGTGCATGTCCAGATAGAATGGTTCTCTCTCCGTGCTGAGGAATTTCACCACCGTTCTACTGAAGACCGCGGCCAAACCAATTCCCAAGACGGCACCTGTAACCGCCAGGACAAAACCTTCCAGCAGCAGTTGCTGCCTTATCCTTCCGCCGCTGGCGCCGAGCGCCAATCGGACAGCCATCTCCTTCTCGCGGGTGCTAGCCCGGACGAGCATGAGATTTGCCAGGTTCGCGCAGGCAATGAGGAGCACCAATGCGGTGGTCCCCAAGAGGAGCCATAGAGAGGTGTCGTATTTCTCGCCAGGCGCGCTAACGCCGTTCCTGCCGGAATACGCCGCCAATCTGTACGCTCGATAGGAATCCAGCGCCGTCGTACTGTATCCGCTTGGCACAGTAGCTTCGAACATGCCCGGACTCGCCGCTTCCAGTTGCGCCGACGCTTGTTGCAGCGACCAGCCCGGCTTCAGACGGCCCATAATTTGCAGCCAAAATACGTCCGGCCGGACAAGTGTGCCATCCCTCGCAACGAACGAGGGGAGAGAGCAAATGGGGAGAGCAACCTCGAATTCCTTCCCCACATCCAGGCCGAAAAAGCTGGGCGGAGTCACGCCAACCACTTGGGTCGGCTGGCCAAGGACGATAATTCTGCTTCCGATAATGGAGTCGTTCCCGCCAAACTCGCTCTGCCAAAGCGAATAACTGATTACCGCGCCCGATATCCCGCAACCAGGCCGGTCGTCGTCCGGCGTGAACAAACGGCCTCGAACAGGAACGATTCCGAGTGCCGGAAACATTTCTCCGCTCACCCAAAGGCCCTCAGCCAGCCTCTCTTGATCTCCTCGTCCGATGGCATAGCGGCCGCTGCGCCATGCAAAGAAACCAGAAAATGCACCTTTCTGCTTTCGGATTTGTTCCCAGAGCGCGGTGCTTAGGGCCGTGTCGTTCTCGCTCCAACCGAAACCGTGAAGTCCTCCCTTGATTTCAATTCTTACCAGGGACGAAGGGTCAAGAACAGGCAGGCTGCGCAATCGCACCGCATCCAGCAACTGAAAGATGGCGGTGTTGGCCCCGATGCCGAGGGCGAGAGTGAGGACCGCAGTCGCCGTGAATACCGGACTCTTGTGCAGACTGCGGAGAGCGAATCGCAGGTCTTGAAATGCAGTTTCGATCCAGAGGGGACCACGGGCGTTCTGCCTCGAGCCGGTCCGACCATTTTCTGCTGGAGCAACCTTACTGGCTGTTGTCTTCAATGGCAGATCTCATCCGATCATCGGGTTCATGCATCTCGAAATACAACTCTCAATTCCTTAGCTCCATTGGAGCCCGGAACTCACGGCCGCAGATCTGGATGCGTTTGCCTCTTCGCGAGGCGGACAAGACATCAACGCAAACTCATCGCTGACTCCTGCCAGGCAGAAATGAGAAGTCCCTTGGGTTCTACTGGTGCCGGAAATCATAAATCGACACGTGCAGAAGATGCAACTTGAATCGGAGTAGTTGTCGAAGAAAGGGGCGACGGCTGTGCTATGGTCTGTCCGGGAAGAGAAAGACGCGCTTGGCGAGTTCCGAGGATAGTGTTTCGGGAGAGTAGTATTTTCTCAGGACGTTGTTGTCCCAACGCAAGAGATCGGCATTGCTTGCCGAGAATTCAGCCCATGACTGGGGAGAGCTGGCCCGCGCCATGCGTTCTCGAATGAGCAGTAGGAATCCCCAGGTGATGGTTTCGTTGTAAAGATCCGGCTTGCCCTGTGCTGCCGCGAAACGCTTCAGGGCAGAAGAAAAACGGCTCAGGGCTTCGAGCGGCGGATACTCTTGCAGATACAAAAAAGCCATTTTGACATGATCGGCATGATGAAAGGAGCCGTTAGGCAAGGTACATTTTTCAAATTCTGCCATCCACTCATGTTCGGTCATGGAGCGCCTCACCGGTCCTGTTTTCCGTATAGGTGATGCAAACCAGCACTGCCACGGCGTAAAGAACCAGTCCCTCCACGCGGAATTGACCATGCAAAAGATGCACAAGCGCAGCCATCCCAAAAACAACGAGCAATACATACCCGCCAATCAGAGACGTAACTGGCACAAGGAATAAAATCGCGGCGGCGCTCTCCGCTCCGCCAAGCACTGGCCGAATCCATGCGGGCAACCCTGCCTTGGCGAGGAAATGAGCGGCTGATTCGGAAAGAACAAACTGACAGGACTCCAGAATGACCACCAGACCCAAGGTCCAACGCAGCAGTGGAATGGAGTATCTTGCGAGGTAAGCGTTCATTTGCCGCGTTTGCCTTTTCTGGGAGCGTTGCCCGCTCGCGATTCAGTGAGACGGTGACTCGCACGCGAGTCCAGATCGAGCCCGTAGAATTTCTTCAAATCCTTGATGCGCCGGAGGCTCTCCAATCCAAAAGGAGACTTGCCTTCGAAGGCGTGCAAGACGATCCCTTCCAGCAGGTCCCCAAGCGTCATGTCGTGATACTCAGCGAACGCCTTGAGCACTTTGAGGATTCGTTTTTCCATACGAACGCCCGTTTGCACCCGTTCAACAACAATTGTCAATTCCTTCGTTGTCATAAGAATCCGTTCTCGTGGTACCAGTGTACCAAAATACATAAATAATACAAGGTGGAAATCGTTTGTTGGCACACGAGAAGCGCAAGCCGAGAGACCTGGGGAAGACAACGCACGGCGTTGGCGCGCCAAAACTTCCGCGTACTTTTCCCGCTACTCTTCGACCTTCACCAGAGCAGTTTCAGCCCGAATTGCACCTGACGCGCTGTGGTTGACGTGCTCGTAATCGCGCCCGCCGTTCCGGAAAGGCCGGTGAGATTTGCCGCGGTCGGCGGGGTAAACACGATGAGGTTCGGAGTATTGAAGTTCGCCCGGTTCAAAATGTTGAAGAGTTCCGCTCGGAATTGCATGCTCAGCCGTTCATGAATCCTGGTGTCCTTAAGAACAGAGAAATCCCAGGTAGCAAGCCCCGGGCCAATGTAGGTGTCCCTGCCGGCATTGCCAAAAAAGCCGCTGGCCACAGGCGGCGCGATAAACGCTGCGGGGTTGAACCATTGTTCCGGCTTTCCCAGGACGACGCTGCCTGTAAAGTTCGGATTCAGGAAAGGTCTCACGGGATTGCGCGTATCGCCGTTATTGGATGGGTTGTAGCTGAGTTGCGGAGTAAAGGGAAACCCCGATTGCGCGGTGATGATGGCCGCAACGGACCAGCCGCCCACCAGCCGGTCCCTCCAGCCTTCCAAGTCACTTGCAGGAAGCTTGCCGCGGCCGAATGGCAGCTCGTAGATCACGTTGATGACGCTTACGTTCCGCACATCAAATGTCGCCAGGCCTTTGTCGGAAGCGAGAAGAAAGGGATTGGAGACTAGTCCCGGAGCATTTCCCGCCGTGGTCTGGTTCAAGGAATCTCCGTCGTCCAAGGTCTTTGACCAGGTATACACCCCGCGCACCGAGAGGCCCTGACTGATGCGGCGCGTCACGTCCACCTGCAGTGCATGGTAAGAACTGTCGCCCCGCGAAAACCACGTCCAAGTATTGGCAAGGGCCGGATTTGGTCTTGGCGTTCCCAAGGGAATGTAAGACATCCCGGCCGGCACGGGCGCTCCCGCCAGCGGCGAACCAACCGGAAAGCCGATGGTGGGCGAGTTAGTGGCTGAGATCGGCTGCGACGGATCGTATGTTGGAAACACCGCCGGGCATGGCGACGCCGGACAGATCACCGGAGTCGGCTCGTTGGCGTCCACCCCAACTATTTCGTGATACCCGTGCGAACCCACATAACCGACGGTTAGGGAGGTGTTTGGGGAGAGTTGCCGTTGGGCGCGCAGCGACCACGAGATCAGCGTCGGAGTTTGCATGTCCGGCTGCACGCCCCCGGGCACCAGTCTTGCCGTCGCCGGAACCGGCGCGAACGGATCGATCGGCAGACTAGATACCGCCAACGACGGAACACTGTAAGCTGGATTGAACGGCGCGTTTTGGTCCGCGCGATATCCCAGCGCGTCCTGCAAGTCGTTGTAGAGTCCAAAACCCGCCCGAAACGCTGTCTTCACGCTGAAGGGGCTCCACGCGATGCCGATGCGGGGCTGCGGAAGAAACTTTGCGTTGTTTGCCGTGAAAAGCGAAGTGCCTGCGTGCGGCTGCGTTTGAATCACGCCATTGTTGAAAACATAGTTTGCCGAGCGTCCGTGCGCTTCATTCCAGCCCGTGGAAAATTCTTCTCTATAACCGATCGAAAGCATCAGCTTCCTTGTGACCCGCATGACGTCTTCCAGGTACCAGGCTCCAAACAACGACCGCCAATTCATCTCCGTCGGAGCCGGGTCAAATAGGAAGCTCCCGATAGTCCCCTGAAGAAATGTCGTAAGGCTTGCAAAAGTTGCTTGCCCATACTGACTCAGCGCAATCGTCTCGTTCGACTGGAACGGCTGGAGCCACATCCCCAAGCTGAGCTGGTGCCGCCCTCGCGTCAACGTCACGCGATCCTCCAACGTGTATAAATTCCTGTGGACTCGCAGATTGCTTCCGTTGTTGCTTCCCGCCAGCCCCACTTGCGCCTGCGGGTTCGACGCCGCGCTTCCGCCAACCACTACGGCGCCGACAGGCAGCCCGCTCAGAAAACCCGGAACGCTGGCCGCGGGAGTCCCCGCCGTGGGTTCTCCCGTAAAATAATAGCCCGCGCGCGTGTAGCCAACTCTTGCGGTATTTAGCCACGCCGGCGAGAAAACGTGCGTCTCCTCGAGACTCACTACCTGCTCTCGCAGAGTGACGAGGTCCGTGCTGTAGGGATTCGCAGGTGTCGCCGTCACGTCCCGCCCGTCATCGGCCGTATAGACCGATGCCAGCGTGTCATTCCGCGAAAAAATGTGGTCAAGCCGCGCGGTTCCAAAATCCTCCCGAATGGTTTGTAGCGGGCTGCTGAAGACTTCCGCGATGCCGTTGAAATCCGGAGCGCCGGGAGGCGCCACAGGCCACAGATTCAGCAGAGGCTGAACGCTGGCCACGGCCGCTGCTCGCGAAGCCGAATCGGGCACGAAGGCCGCGGATGTCTGGCGCAAGCTTTGGCGAAAGCCCTCGTAGTTACCGAACATAAAAGTTTTCTCCCGCTGGATAGGCCCGCCCGCGGACACGCCGAACTGGTTGCGCTGGAAAGGCGGCGCCGGAGCTTGATCGAAAAAGTTCGCCGCGTCGAGCGCGCCGTTGCGCAGGAATTCGTAGACCGACCCGTGCCACTGGTTGCTTCCCGATTGCGTAACGATGAGCACCTGGCCGCCCGGGTGTTTTCCGAGTGCCGCGCTGTAGGTGTCGCGCTCTACGTTGAATTCGCGTACTGCGTCCACACCCAGCAGCATCCCGCTCGTTCCGCCGGGCTGCATGTTGTTCTCCGCGGCGCCGGAGTATTCCACTCCATTCAGCAAAAAGATGTTTTGCTGCGGCCGGTTACCGGAAACGGCGAAGTTGTTTGCGGTCGTGGAATTCGAGATTCCCGTCCCGCCGGTTTTCTGCGAACTGAAATTCACGATGCCTGAATTGAGCGGCAGCAGCAGATCGTAGCTTCGTCCGTTTAGCGGCAGTTCCTTCACCTGCCGCTCTCCTACGAGCCCCGACATATCTCTCGTCGTTGTGTTGACTACCGGCGTCTTTTCCTCTACGTTGACCCGTTGTTTTATCACCCCCACTCGTAGCGTGAAATCCACCGCCGCCTCTTGTCCCACGGCCAGGTGGATTCCGCTTCGGACTAGTTCCTGAAATCCAGCCTTTGAGACTGTGAGTTCATAGTCACCGACAGGCAAGGCCAACACCTGGTAACGTCCCGCCTCATCCGTCACCGAGTTGCGGATCGCTCCGGTTTCGAGGTTCTTGGTCGCAACGGTAGCCGCGGGGACTCGCGCTCCGGATGAATCGCTAATCACTCCGGCGATGCTTGCCGATACCTGCGCGCGCAGGGACGGCACAGAGGCTGCGAGAACCAGAAGAATGAGTGAGAGTTTGTTCGCACGCATTGGGAAGCCCCCTTGAGCAGAACGAGAGCGAGAAGATAATTCAATATGGTTTATAACGTGATGTCAAACCGGCTTAATACGGATAGAGGATGGGTGAGTTCATACGGATTGAAGTCAAAGAATTCGCATGGCGGCGGGCGCGCGCCCGTGAGCGCCTTTCCTGCTGGAATATCGTAAAACACGCCGCATTACGCTGCAAACACCTCCCGTACGGGCAATCCTCGGCGTGTTGCTTGACTGGAGAGGAGAGGAAAGGAGCGCCGCACTCCCTTCAGGTCTGGAAACAGCGGCGCTCGTGGGGGTTCTGGCTAGTTGTTTGGCAGGTACGCCGAGGAACCACTGATGGCAGGCACTTTTTGGCGAAGGTCTGTCGCAAATCATCGGCATCCGTTTTCGCGTAATTCTCCCTGATTCTTAATCCCTTGTTCATTCAACTCGTCTGTTCCTGGACGTCGTTGCTGGATTCAAGTTCTAAATGCGCTTGTCTTACGTGCAGTGCGCTTGCCAAACGGCTTCGATGCAAACACTGCGTTTTCCTCGTCTTGCAAATGCCGCCGAAGAGGCTTATTGCGTCAACGCGGGACAGTGTTCCTCGGAGGAACACGGTGCCTCCAGCCAGTGCCCGGGGCGAATAATTCCTCTTTTATACGAGACAGGGTCCTGTTCGCGGCTGGTTGTGTCTCAGGCGGCTGCGCCGCCGCTTTTTTCGCGAGAACGCACGTCGTGGCCGTCGCGTTTCAAGTAGCGGTAGAGGCTTGTTCGCCCGATTCCGAGGATTTGTGAAGCCCGCAAGCGGTTCCCCTGGCAGAGCTCAAGCACTCGCTGGATATGCACTTTGCGCACGTCGTCGAGCGCGAGCGGCCGCCAGTCATCGCCCTCCGGCGTTAGCGGGTTGCGATGCTGCAGATGCTCAGGCAGGTCCGCCAGATCGATGAAATCGCCCGTTGCGGTGATGGCCCCGGTGGCAATCACGTTCTCCAGTTCTCGCACATTTCCAGGCCACGCATGCTGCAGAAGCACAGTTTGCGCCCGCCGCGCCAGCCCCGAGATGTTTTTCCCGTAAACGTCGTTATATTTTTTCAGAAAATATTGCACCAGCAGAGGGATGTCCTCGAGCCGTTCCGTCAACGAGGGCACCCGGATTTGAATCGAGCTTAACCGGTAGAACAGATCCTCCCGGAAGCGGCCTGCCAGTACTTCCGCGCGAAGATCCCGGTTGGTCGCCGCAATCAGACGGACGTTTACCTGCCGGACCTCCGGAGATCCCACTCGCTGGATTTCCCGGTTCTGAATCACCCGCAACAGTTTGGCTTGCATGGGCAGGGACGTTTCGCCAATCTCGTCGAGGAACACGGTCCCATTATTCGCGTATTCGAACAGACCCGGCCGCGTGTCCGTTGCCCCCGTAAAAGAGCCCCGCACATGTCCAAAAAGCTGGCTCTCGAGAAGCGTATCCACCATCGCGGAACAGTTGCAGATCGCCAGCTTCTGCTGGTTCACAGGGCTTATCTTGTGGATGGCACGCGCGACCAGCTCTTTCCCCGTTCCCGTGGAGCCCACCAGCAGCACGTTCGTGTAATGCTTCGCCACTTTCCGCGCGAAATCGAAGACCTCCAGCATCACCGGGCTTTTTCCCACAATCCCGTGGAACTCCAGGTCCCGCAGGAGTTGTTCTTCGAGTGCGCGCACCCGCCGCCGCTGGTCATACACCGTCGCCACTTCATCCAATGTTTTCTTTAACCGGACCCGGTCGATCGGTTTCGGCAGAAAATCCGTTGCGCCACGCCGGATGGCCTCCAAAGCCGATTCCAGCGTATATTCTCCGGTCATCACAATGATGTGTATCCCGGGGTCGACTCGCAACATCTGATCGAGAAATTCATAGCCGTTCATGCCAGGCATTTTTACGTCTGCAAGTACCAGCCGGCAACGGCCGGTCCGCACCAGCCTCAGGGCCTCTTCAGGCTCAGACGTCGTGATCGCTTCATAGCCCATCTCCTCCATGATGGCGGACAGCATGTCCAGCTGGGAGTGATCCTCGTCCAGAATGCACGGCGTCAAACAGGTTTTCGGCGCCGAAAATTCGACAGCTTTGGTAAGTGCGTGTGCCACGCCCATTGCACTCGCAACGCTCATGCCATCCCCTGAACTGTTTCCTCCAAGCTTGACGCAATCCCATTCCCGGGTCTTCTCTGACACAACGCTCGCTGATCAAAGAGAATCAGGCACTTAGCGGCCTCGCTCGGCTTGTTTGCCTCTTGGAGCGAGTTGACGCAGGCCCGCAGTCGCACCCGCCACGAACCGGTACTTTCCAAATTGGGTCACCGTCTCGTTTCGGCGCGGAACTTCCAGTTTCTTGCCTTCTTTCTCTGTCTTAACTCGGTCTTCCGATGGCCTCGCCGCCTAACTTGCTGGACCTGTTGGTTCTTTCACGCGCGGGACCACTGTCGTTAGGTGAAACTGCCGTTGTCCACCCGGCGTTCTTCCCATAAGCTGGGCCTCGTAGACGATAGGGTGAGAACGGTCGACCATTTCAGCCTCCCGGAGCCGTACAAAGAGGACCGCGTTCTCGCGCAAGCTCCGATTGAGCACCACATGTCGGCCGGTATCTTCGTTCCAAACCAAATCACATCCTTCCACGAAGAAATTATCAGCGCAGTCCCAGCCGGATACCTCCACGGCAAACAATCGGGTTCCGCATAATGGGGCGCAACGATGCATCTCTGGCCTCCCCCCATTGAAATGCAGCCGAAGTGCCACTTACCTCGTTTTGTAAGTTGCTGAAAAAGGGAGATTTGGTTCAGCCGGAGAATCTTGAAATTGTTCGCCGGAGTGACATCCCGTGGCGAACTGTTCAGATACGGGGCACTAGATATGGCCCGGAAGCAGCAGCGCGCTTACAAAAGTATTGATTGGATCATAGATGTATCGAAACAGAAGTATTCCGACCAGGAGCCCGGCTAGGGCAAAGCTGTTGCCGCGCAACCAGTCAAGGTACTTCTGCGCGGTCTTTTCACTCATGAACAGCATGATTACCGTGCTGCCGTCGAGAGGCACCACCGGCAGAAGATTGAATGTGCCCAGCAGAAGGTTCAGAGAGAAGAAGATGAGCAGAGTAGTGGCCGCGAAATCCAGATTGTGCGTTACCGGATCTCGATGAAACCATCCCGCGATGGCTCCAACTCGCAGCCCAATCACCGCCAAAAACATTAGCGAAAAATTTGCCGTCGGCCCGGCCAAAGCCATCCACGCCGAGCGGCGGGGATGCCGCCGTTCCCAGAGGGGGTCGAACGGCGCGCTTGCCCATCCAAACATGGTGTGCATAGCAAGAAACGACAGGAGCGGGATCACAATCATGCCCCAGGGCTCGCGCCGCATGTGCGGCACCGGGTTCAGCGAAACCTGCCCGCCGAGAGCCGCCGTTTCGTCGCCTCCCATCTTGGCTACAAAAGCGTGCGCGGCTTCGTGACACGTTGTAGAAAAGAGAAACGCTACGTACCAGATGAATCCGACGAGAAGATCGGGAGTGAGGTCAGACAAGGAATTCGGCCCTTTCGGCAGCTCCGGGCAAGCAGAGTAGAGGTTGTTGCGCCGCTTTGCAAGCCGTGCCTCATGGGCGATACGATCCCATCTCCTGCCCGCACTTCCTCCCGCCGTTCCCAGGGGCGGAAATGAGCGCGATTTGGCCCGTCGGTGGTAAACTCCAGCCATGGCTACCAAGAGGAACAAGAAGAAAAAGAAGAAGCAGACAAGCTCGAAGAAAGTCCGGAGCAGGAACCGGCGGCTCACAAAGCGCACTTCCAAGAATACGGTCGTCGCGAAAAAGGCCGCTCCGAAGAAGAAAGCACGAAAGAAACAGAGAGTGCGGGGCAAGAGCGAGAGGGCGGACAGGGTGGTGTTCGAGCCCAAGGGCTTGGGGGCGGGCTCGGGGGGCCAGTCCGGCGATTTGCAGGGCTTGTCAAACCGCGCGGGCGCAGATTCCGAGAGCGTGGATGAATTGCTTGAGGAAGGAAACGCGTTTGAAGCCGAAGTCGTAAAGGGCGTGCAGGACGTACGGGATGCCGATGAAGGTGAGATCAGGACGCATGAAGTCCCGGAGGATGACGTTCCGGACGAGTACCTGGAAAAGGATCAGTAAAGACACCGCTAGCCCCAATCCATACCTCGACGATGTGCAGAAAGGATTCATCCCCTTATGAAACTCCGTAGCGTGATGTTCGCGTTGATCCCGGTCATGACGCTCTCGGTTGTGGCGCGTTCTCAAACCGAAAAATCTGGAACTAATCCTTCTTCGGTGTCTTCCAAGGCCTTTCTAGGCCGCTGGGATTTGACGCTCAAAGCGCCGGACCGCGAGTATCCCTCGTGGTTGGAACTTCGCGAAGAAAATGGCCACCTAAAAGCTGAGATGGTAGGCCGCTGGGGAAACGCACGCCCGCTTCCCAGCGCGGAAATCTCCGATGGTCACGTGAAATTCGTTTCTCCCAAGGCAGAGGAAGACAGCAAGTCGGACTTGGTTTTCGAAGGCGCCCTCGAAGGCAAGACTCTTTCGGGCACTCTAAACGGGCCGGACGGCAAAACCTGGCAATGGACCGGTCGCAGAGCGCCGTCTCTGCAGCGGGCCTTGTCACCAAAGTGGGCCGCTCCGATCCCTCTCTTCAACGGGAAGGATTTGACCGGCTGGCACGAGGACAAGCCCGGCGCATCCCCCGCTTGGAAAGTTGAAAACGGCCTGCTAACCACCCCCGGCAATGGCCCCGAGCTGGTCAATAATTCCAAATTTGAAGATTTCAAGCTGCATGTCGAATTTAACTGCGGCCCCGATTCCAACAGCGGCGTGTATCTCCGTGGCCGATACGAGGTTCAGATCGAAACCGAGTCCGCTTCGGAACCGCCGAGCCACCACACCGGCGGCGTGTACGGTTTCCTCGCCCCCACTCCGGAACTTCCGCGCAAGCCCGGCGAATGGCAGACCTTCGACATCACCCTTCTCGGCCGGATGGTCACCGTCGTTCAGAACGGCCAGACCGTCATCGACAATAAGGAAATCCCCGGCATCACCGGCGGCGCCCTCGACAGCCACGAAGAGCTGCCCGGTCCCATCTACCTCCAGGGCAGCGAAAAGGGCCACGTGATGTTTCGCAGCATCGTCCTCACTCCAGCAAGCAAGTAAACATTTCTCCCAGGCAAGAACGCAGGGGCATGCGCGACAAACGATAGCCCACGCGCTTGCCGGAGATTGGAAGCCAATTCTAGAATTCTCTAGACTTATGTACTCCAGGGGCGTAAGCTCTTTCTGGAGGGGAACCCGTGCCCAAAACGCTTACCAAAAAGATCGGCCTGGAAATGGATGCGCGCCTCTATCAGGAGCTATCTATGCTCGCCAAGGAAAACGGACAGTCCCGCCGCTTTCTTCTTGAGAAAGCCCTCGAACATTACATCCGCTTCGTGGTTCCTTCTCAGGGCACAGTGCGTCCCGAAGTCATGAACCAATTCCGCCGCTCTACCGACAAGAACCGTAAGCTCCATCATCTCCTGGCAAAGTAAATTCTGTGGCCACGGAAAAGGATATCTCGCCTCGCTACATCTACCTGACCGTCGCCGAGGCCATCGAGATGCATCGTCAGCTCAGTGATGAATTTGGCGGCATCCACGGCCTTCGTGACCGGGGCCTCCTCGAAGCGGCTATCTTTCGTCCCCAGAATGGCTACCACGACGACCTCATCCACGAAGCCGCGGCCCTCATGGAGTCTCTTGCAAACAACCATGCTTTCCTCGATGGCAACAAAAGAATCAGCTTGGCCGCAACCGACACTTTTCTCCGCATCAACGGCCATTACCTTGATTTGGAGCCGAAAGCTGCAAACAGATTCATGCTCGACTCCATCAGCAAGAGAGAATTCCGCATTCGCCAGATTCGAGAATGGCTCACGGCCCACGTGCGGCCTATTGACGAGGACTGAGCAAGTGAAAGCGGCGCGATCCACCTCCTCAAATCACTCCCTTGCTAATGAGTTTCCTAAAGTATCGAGACACAAAACGCGCGTCGATACATTCATCCGCCCGAGATGTAATATGTCCGCGGACGGGTAGGGAAGGAACAGACATGCAGAGGTTTCTGCGGATTGTACTTGTATTGGCCCTGCTTGCAGCGCCCTTGGCCGTGCCCCTTGTCATGGGCCAGGAACATCCCATCGTTCTGAAAGCCGCGACCATTCTCGACGGCAGGGGCCAGGTTCTCCACAACACGATTATCGTCGTCGAAGGCGGCAAGATCGTGCGTATCGGCGGAGACGTGCCTGCAAGCGCGATAACATACGATCTCGCGAGCTTGACCGTCACTCCCGGCTGGATCGACACGCACGCCCACATCTTCTGGCATTTCGATAATGGCCGTCTTGCCGGAAAAGACGAACCTCCCGTCCGCGCCATGCTCCACGCCGCGGACAACGCCATCCTCACTCTTAACGCCGGATTCACGACCATCCAGAGCCCCGGCTCGCCCGAAGACAAGCAATTGCGCGACGCCATCGCTCGCGGAATCATCCCCGGTCCGCGCCTGCTCACTTCGCTCGAGCCTCTGGACGAGAAGAGCGGCCCGCCAGAAAAACTCCGCGAACTCGTCCGCGAAAGAAAACAACAGGGCGCGGACTTCATCAAACTGTTCGCATCCAAAAGCATCCGCGAGGGCGGCACTCAGACCATGACAGACGAGCAACTTCAGGCGGCCTGCGGCGAAGCCAAGTCCCTCGGCCTGCGCACCATCGTTCACGCGCACTCCGCGGAATCCGCAAAAGCCGCGACGCTTGCAGGCTGCACGGCGATCGAGCACGGCGCCTACGTTACCGACGACGTATTCGCGCTCATGGCCCAGCACGGCACCTACTACGATCCCAACATCGGTCTCGTCCTGCAAAACTATCTCGAAAACAAGGAAAAATTCCTCGGAATCGGAAATTACAACGAACAGGGCTTCGCCTTCATGGAAAAGGGAATTGCCATCGTCCTGAACACTTTCAAAAAAGCGCTGAAACACAAAGATCTAAAGATTGTTTACGGCACCGACGCGGTCGCGGGCGCACACGGACGCAACGCGGAAGAATTCATCGTGCGCGTGCGTGATGGTGGCCAGGACCCGATGGCCGCGGTTATCTCCGCAACTTCGAGTTCCGCGGAATCGCTCGGCTTACAGGACAAAATTGGAGTTATCGCGCCAGGTATGGACGCGGATATCATTGCCATGGACGGGGACCCTTTTCGCGACGTCACCGCCGCTCGCCGCGTGGTGTTCGTAATGAAGGGCGGTAAGGTTTACGAAAATCTCGCGCCTGACGCGAAGCGTCACTCCGCGCACTAATTCGGAGTCGCCGCCTTAGCGCACCAGGCTCCAGGGATAAATTCCCACGTTGATCTTCATAATGAAGTAGCTGAAGCCTCCTGCATCCGGCTTAGGCTGGTGCGGTGTGTCCGGCGGAATGAGAAGCCAGTCGCCGGCTTTCACCTTAAAAGTTTGCCCGCCGATGATCGGCTGCCCGCGATACTCGCCGGGAACAGGCCCATCCTTATCCATCAGATTCTGCCGGTTGGCAATTTTGCCGCCCACAATCATTTCGCCGGTGCCGCCGGTGATCACGTAGAAATCGTAAGCCCCGGCATGCATCTCGGCGTCGTCCCAGACGCTGTTCACCTTCGTCAAACTCAGCACCGGCTGCTCCCGATGCATGCGATACAACATGAACATGCTGAAATTACGCGACTGGATGTGCACCGGCCCCCCGCCGATCGATTGCGAACTCCCGCTGCCGGCCTGCGCCACCAGCTTCGCCGCCTTCTCTGCCATTTCCGCATGCGCCTTCTTTATGTCGTCGATATTCCAGAATGTTACAGGCGGTGCGTCGGGCGCGAGCGGCGGGTGTCGCGGCGAATTGAATCCGAAGGGCAGTACTTCAGTTTTATTCTCTTGCTTATTTTCCTGGGCGGCCGCGCTCGGAATCAACGAAAAATCATCAATGTTCCCGCTCAAGACCTCTTGCGGATTTGGTCTCGCCGCATATCCCGCGATATAACCGGCTAGCGCCGCCAAAATTACCATTGCGGGAATCATCAGCTTTCTGCTTTGCATGATTCGAACCTCCGTAGGTGAATTTTGCAGACCGTCTCTTTGGCCGCAGCGACGAGCGCTGGGCCATTTTCTGATTACTTACGCGGCTCCCGTTTCATCGCTTCGAAACGTATCTCTTTTAGGAACTCCGTTTGCCGTGATAGCTCCGTTTTTCCCGCAGGGAATTTATTGGCGCTCAATGTGTACGCGAGAATGTCGGCGTTCTGCTGGCGATTCAACTTTCCCGGAGAATTTTGCGGCATGGTCTTGCGAATTCGCTCGAACAAATCGCCCAGCGTCAGTCCATTCCAATTGGAAAGGAACGCTCCACCAGTCAGCGGCGGCGCCGATTCACCTCCGGCAAGCGTCTCGCCGTGACAGCTCTTGCATTCCTTGTGGTAGAGCGCCTCGCCGCGCCTCGCCTGTTCTTCGGTAAAAACGCCGTCCCACACCGAGCGCGATTCCACCGCGGCTGGTTCCTGCGCCAGACTAACACCGCGAGAAGGGCCAACCGCCACAAGACAAAGGAACGCAGCCAGTCCGCTAAAGAGTTTCACCACGCCGCTCCGTTCATTCTGCCGTCGACGGCAGCGTGTAAGCGATATACTCACCGGAATAAGGCCCGCCGCTAACCGCCACCACGATATACTGCTTGCCCTTCACCATGTACGTCATCGGCGATCCACTTTGCGGTGCCGGCATGTACACCGCGCCCACCTCTTTCCCCGTGGTTTTGTCATACGCGCGCAGCATCGCTCCCCGTGGATGGTCCGCGGTTGTCGTCACTTGCCCCTCGCCGGCGATCACCAGCGTCTTGGTGACCAGCGTCCCGATGTTGTACGTCTGCTGCCCAGTCCGCGGTATATTCAATCCTTTAAACGCAGGATAACTTCGCACCACGTCTGGCGTTTCCCCGTGCGCGACCTGCCAAAGAATATTCCCTTCGTTGAGGTTAATGGCGGTGATCGTTCCGTAGGGTGGCTTGATCAACGGAAGTCCGTCCACGTTCATTCGGACGTACGAACTTGCTGTTGTTTTCTTCGGTGGCATCGGCGAATCCGCGCCGGCGTTTTCGCCTGGCCCTCTCAGGATGCCCACCTCGTGTCCGGCGACGCCCGCGATGTAATTCAAATCGGACACATCCTTCGGCGCGGGAACCAGTCCGATCGGCTCCACGCAAGCATTGCACGCATACAGGTAAGCGATGTGCGTTTCCGGATCGTACGAGCCGCCCGGCCAGTTCGTTCCGCCGGACGCCGTTCCCAGTGTGAGAGTCCCAAGCGGGCCGTCCAATTTGCTCTCGACGGGCGGAGTAAATACAGGGCCGAGGTGGTACTTGGAAGCAATGGCCTTTGCCTGCTCGCGCAGCCCCGGATTGAAGTCGATCAAATCGTCGATGGACACTCCATTGCGGCTATACGCCGGCGGCTTCGTGGGTATTGCCTGCGTCTTTGAATACCACTCGCCAGGCACGCTGCCCTGCTCAACTTTTTGCTCTTCAATTGGCCAAACTGGCTTGCCAGTGATGCGATCAAACACGTATAGAAATCCTTGTTTTGACGGCTGTGCCACTGCTTTGATCGGTTTGCCGTCGACCACGATGTCCGCAAGGATGGGCGCGGAAGAAATATCCATATCCCACAACGGATGGTGCACTAATTGGAAGTGCCACTTCCGCTGCCCGGTTTTCAAATCCACACATACCAAACTCTCGCCGAACAAATTGTTTCCCGGCCGTTGCCCTCCATAGTAATCGCTGGTCGGTGATTCGACTGGCAAATAGACCAGCCCAAGCTGCTCATCGACGGTGATTTGCGTCCATACTCCCGTGTTTCCCGTATACTCCGCGGAATCATTCAACCACGTGTCATAACCAAACTCGCCCCGCTTCGGGATGGTGTGAAATATCCAAAGCCGCTTGCCAGTGCGAACGTCGAATCCGCGCACGTAGCCCTTATTGTTCTTCATGCTTTTCGGCGTCATTCCTTCGCGAAAAGCCGCGCCCACGATCACTGTTTCTTTTGCCACCACCGGTGCCGACTGAACTCCGATTTCGCCCGTAGCCAAATCTGGAAAGATCGTCTGATCATCATCCAACTTTAGATCCAGCGCCCCGCCCTTACCGAAGGACGCAACCGGCGTGCCGGTTTTTGCATTCAAGCAGATGAGCCGGTAACCCGGTGTCACATAGAAGATTCGTTCCTCTTTGCCGTCGGACCAATACGCCAAACCACGCCCCGAAAGTTGCCTGGGAGCGGCCGCACCGCGTTCGCCTTCATGTTCGCCGTGTATCCAGAGCAGTTCGCCGGTGGCCGCATCTAGCGCGATCACGGCGCGCCGCGATCCGGCCGTCGCATACAAAACATCATTCACCATCAGGGGTGTGCCCTCGAGCTTGTATTCGGGGCGGTTGCCGAAATTATCTGTTTTTATCCGCCACGCGACTTCCAGGTCGTTGAAATTCGAGGCATTGATTTGCTCCAGCGGACGATAGCGCGTACCAGCCAGATCCGCCGCATAACTTGGCCACTCCGTATCCTTGGCGCGATACTGCGCCGGCGTTTGCGCGGGCAGCAAGGCGAGCCCCGCGCTTATCCACAATATTCCCAGGCTCCATCCGCATTTTTTCCCGCGTAGCATCGCCACTCCTCCGCTACTTCCGCAGTTCGAACCGTTTCAGACGCAGCTCTCAATCCAGTTTCTTGATTTCTTCCAGGGCTTCCTTGATTGTCGCTTTCTGCTCCTCGGTGACATCGGAGTTCGGCGGCCGCTGATAAAACTGGCGCGTCCCCATCTGCAGGCTGAGCGCGTATTTCATCGGCCCGTATTCGTCCACTCCGCCGGCACGCAGCAATTTCAGCGCCGTCTCAAATTTTGCCAATGGCGCGGCGATTTCCTTTCCCGCTCGTTTTGCCGCAAATACCGCCGCAATGAGCGCCGTGAAATTGTTGCCCTCCGCCAGAATCGCGCCCATCCCATTGTCCATGGCGTATTTCAAGTTGTGCGTCGTTCCCGTGCGCATGTTCAGCTTGGGGAATTCCGCAACAAACTTGTGATAATCCTCTTCATCCGAGCTGGAATCCTTTATTCCCGCAAGGTTCGGATATTTTTCCAGGCTGTGCATCAGATCGAGCGAAATGGGAATGCCCGTGGCAAATGGAATGTGGTACAGATTGATCGGAATCGTCACCTTTTCAAAAATCAGCGAGAAATATTTCGTCAATCCTTCCAACTTTGGATGCTTGTAATAGAAGGGCGGAACGATCAACAAACCGTCCGCGCCGTTTTCCTGCGCGTGCTTCGACAGCTCGAGCGTTTCGGGGAAATTAGCCGTGCCGGGCGACACAATGAGATTCAATCCATTCCTGTGCTTGAAAGCCGTTTCGGCAATTTTCTTGCGCTCCTCCACCGAAAACGAAGGAAACTCTCCCGTGGTGCCGAGCACCACCACTCCATCGGCCCCTTTTTCTTTCAGGTAAGCTAATAGGTCCTTATACAGTTCCGGATCGAAATTCAGATTTTTGTCGCAGGGAGTCGAGGCCGCCACCCAAAACAATTGCTTTTCTCCTGCGGCCGCCGGGCTCTTCGGTTCGCGTGGGACGGCGCTCGAGGCTCCGGGAATGGCTGTTTCTCCTACCACTCGGAGCGCCGCCGCCGCACTCATCGCTCCAAGAAAACTTCTTCGACTCGTTTGCATGTGTGAACCTCCGAGAAATTGCCGCGAGTCTATGCCAGACAGCTCCAATACTCAAAGCCTAGTTCCGTTCAGCCTTCCCTGTTACTCCCTAAAACTAGGCTGGCGCACCAATCTGGCATTTTCCAAGTCCGGCTGCCTTCTCTCCTAAGCACCACGCTCTTGGCAGTTCGGAGATATACCTACTGACCGGAAACGGGACGCTCCGTCCCACACTCGGACGGTCTATTGCGCGCCTCACCACCGCAATTCCTCAATTACTCCAGTGTTTTCAATGATTTAGATGGCCGCGCCGCTGGCGCTCGAGGTGCGACTCTCCGCAGCGCTATGAGCACTGCAACGGTAGCCTTGCAGAGATATAGTCTTAAGCCAACTGGCGCCCTCAACGCCTCGACTGCCTCCAAACGCAAAGTTCTTGCGGAGGCGAGACTTGGCAACGGCCAGGCTTTTGCCGAAATGGTCATGCCCTACGCCCCGGGTCTTTACCGGCGCGCCTTGCGTTTGACGGGCAACGCGGCCGATGCCGAAGACGCTCGTCAAGAAGCTCTGCTGAAAGCGTTTTCGCGGCTCAACCAGTTTGCGGGGCAGCAAGACGAAGGGAAAGACGACCTCCACGCCTGGGTCTCTCGCATTACGACGAATGCTTCCATCGATTTGATCCGCCAGCGGCGGGAAGGAAAGTATGTTTCGCTCGAGGAGCCCAGTTTCGCACCGGAGGAGACCCTCGGCGCCCGCCTCGCAGCGCGTACGGATAATCCCGAAGAGCTCTTCGCTCGCCGGGAATTACGTGCGTTGATGGCGAGCGCCATTGCTCACCTTGCGCCGGACTTGCGCCAAATCTGTCTGTTGCGCGATGTCTTGCAGTACTCCACCCACGAAGTGTCGGCCCGCTTGGGGATTTCAACTGTTGCAGTGCGCCTGCGACTTTTCCGCGCGCACAGAAGGCTCCGGGAAAGCCTTCGCGACCGCTTGAGGCAAAAGCAACAGCGATCAGCATCGGGCCTCGCAGGCCCGCAAGGGGCAAAATCCAGCAAGTCGAAGCAGAGAGCGGAGATCCTCTCCCTAGGTTCCCAGGCGCAATACGCCTGCGGCGATTAGCCGAATTCGTCTTCCTAATTTTCCGCTCAAGCAGAATTCCCAACCGCAAGACGCAGTCGTTCTCACTTTTTTGCTCGTATTTTCTTTGGCGCAGGTTGAAGCAGCCGCTTCGGGCCGCTTACGAATGGGCTGCCGAGTTCGTAGAAGCGAAATAACCGGTCAGCCGCGCGGGTGATGCCGATGCGAACCGTAGTTGCGACTGTCACCTTCGAAGCAGCGCCTGCATTGAAAGACGTGCGATGTTCGATCTCTCCAAGCCACAGCGGCCCGCGTGAAAAGAGGTCCAGCCCGTCAAGGCTTCTGTCGATCCGCAAGGCTGCGGCAAGCCGCCCCGGGCCGCGCGTCAGATCGAGAAATTCAGCGTTCTTTCGTTGGTGCTGCATAAATTCAATTCCTTCGAGAGGTTCCAGCGCCCGTATCAGCACACCGCCGCCAACGCCCGCCCGCTCGCTGGAGATATTTAGCATGAAGTGCATGCCATAATTGAAATAAACATACACATGCCCCGGGCGTAGAAACAAAGACCCGTTCCGCCGTGTCGGGCCGCGAAAGTGGTGCCCCGCGGGGTCTCCCGGCGGATAGCCTTCCGCTTCTACAATCCGGCCGCTGAGCCGCCCCTCCCGCAAATCGTGGACAACGACCTTGCCGATGAGAAATCTCGCAAGTTCTAGCGTGTCGCAGGGAAGTTCTTTCCGAGTCAAGCGGCGCAATTTGATGGGAAGGCGATCCACGATTTACGACGAGCTTGCGTCGGGCGGCTCGTTATTAAAAAGCCGCACCAGTTCCGCATGGTCGATCACCACGGCAGGGTCCGATTGAATCGCATCAAAATATTTCTTCTGGAAGGCGTCGCCCGATTCTGACGGCGCAAACATTTTACGGGCAAGCGATATCCCTGTGCGAACGTCTTCCGCGGTGACCGGATTTTCTCCGGCAAGAGTTTCGTCGGGACGAACTACAAATTCGGAGATGTTGTGAAGCCAGCCGAACTGCTGGTGATCGATGACCAGCCGGAAAAGTTCCCCCACGGTTACTTTCCCGTTGGCGCGTTCATATTCGCGGCGCTCCATGTCCAGCAGCGTCTTGTGAACACGGAGCAATGCGAGGCGCAGCGCAATAAGTTTCTCGCGAGCGTTTGTATCGTTTGTTCCAGATGAATTGGCTTCGCTAGGTGTCATGGTTAGTAGGCAACGCTTATTCTCTGACAGATCGCTGCCAAATTCCAATCCTCCACGCGGCGCTGCCCCGCATTCATCCGTAGGGGCACGATACATCGTGCCTTCTTTCCTTTAGCTGTTTGCTGTAAGGATCCTAACTTTCATTCGTGGTATCGCTTTTCTCCAACAGGCAAAGCGATGGGGAGCCGGTTCAGCGGTGGCGGCAGCGGACAAGTGGCAAACGCCGTGTATGCACAGGGAGGATTCTCGATCTTGTTAAAGTCCAGTAAGAGTTCGCCCGGCTTGTCGAGTCCATGCGTTGGCAGCCCCGTGTAAAGGAAGCGGCAGGCCGGGTACGTTTTTGTCGCACTCGTCGCATCCCGAAGAATAAAAAAAAGCTTTGGCACAGCAGGGTCTTCAATCACAGGCTCAAGCCGGTAGGTTTTCCCGCCTAACCCGAATTCCGCTGCTCCGGGAACTGGTCTCATAAGTGTCGTCCCCGCCAGCGTCGCCAGCGTAATCGACTTCGGGGGATAGTACGGTACCCATTTCGCTTGCACACGATATTTCATGTCCGGCTTGTACCAGTTCAATCCGTGGAATCCGACCAGCGTCGGCGATTTCGAGTCCTTTACGCGCAGCGCATACCGGTCTTCGCGCCGGATGACATACATGTTGAATGTGCCCACCATGAGATGAGGAGCGTTCCTGTCATTGTTCGCTTCCACACGAATAATCTGGGCCTTCGCCGGAGCATCCCCCACTCGCAAATCCGGCGGAAACCCGCCGGTAGGCGGGAGAAGTTCGACGGTGTTGCCTTCAAGCCGAAGAATGCCGATATGCGCTGCGCCGTTCCCGGCTAGCCGAAGCTTGTTGTCGGTTGCTGTGCCGAAGGGGTTGTCGCCTGGCTGCAGCCATTCGAGCCCGGTAAGTGACAGCCAGCCCGCGGGCCTCAACAGTTCGGCTACATGCTCTGCGCGCCACGCAGCGAGTTCCTGTTCCCAGTTACCATCTTGTGCAAATGCTGGCGCAACGAGAAGTACGCAAAGAATTCCGAGGAACCGCAATTTCTGGAGAAGACGATTCATACGCATGATCGAAATTATATCTTGGTCCAGTCCTATTTCGCGTCGTGGAAAATGATCCCCAACGTATTCCTGGTGCCGCGATGCACTCGGCTGACGCCATGCCGTAGGTTTACGCGATAGAAGCCTCGAGCTCCCTTCACCGGCCGGTATCGAGTTGTAAAAATGATCGCCTGCCCCTGATTTCCGCTCACCACCTCAGCCTTCGATTGCGCCCGCGGCTGCTGCTCCACTAAAATAAATTCGCCGCCTTCCCAGTCTCGCCCTGCTTGCCCCAGCAGCAACACCAACTGCAGCGGAAAACTAACCTCGCCATACAGATCCTGATGCAAACAGTTGTACCCGCCTGCTTCGTAATGAAGCATCAGAGGTGTGGGCTTTTTCTGGCCGGCCTTGTGACAGATCTTTAGAAAAGCGGCGTGCTCGAGAGGATATGGCGCGTTGGTCTCGCCAAGCGCCTCCGCCCAATGGTTCGCGATGCCCGCCAAATGTGGATACGCCGCAGTCCGAAGACTCAAGACGGTCTCTGGCAACGGATTGTCGAAATATTTGTAATCGCCAATTCCAAATCTATACCGTTCCATGATGATGTGGCTGCGAAACCGATTTTCATCCTTATAAAGAGCAACCAGCTTCGCACATTCCTCGCCAGTCAGTATCGGAGCGGTGATCGCGTAACCTCGCTCAGAAAGAAAATGTTCGGCAGCCGCCCAATCCATTGCATCAACCCTTTCTTCAATCACACCCTCCGTTGGTTTTGATGGATGCAGTATCGGCACAGTGCCCCTCTCTTCTCGCGCGGCGCGCGGCAGCCCAAAGATAATTTAAGGCCATGCAAGTGGCAAAAACTATCCGCTATGGCTCGTCAAATGATTCTCCAAATGCACAACAGCACGAACTTAATCGAACGCGACTCATCAGCGCTTCGCAAGAGAATTCTTACAGGAGAATTGCACGAAGATTATTTCGATATTTTTCGCCTACCGGTGAAACCTCCCGCGCCGAGAGTCCATCGAACTAAATGGAACAAAAATCATGAGCCTCCGCGAGCTTGAGCGTGTTTTTCGCGTCTCAGTTTTTGGAGAAGACCAAAGGGAGTTGTATATGAAAGTGTCTGGGATTTCCGCAATATTGCTCGGCGGTTCTTTGTTGTTTTCCGTCACTGTCTTCGCGGGGAACACCAACAAGAAGTCGCTACATCTCTATGAGCGCGTCACCATCCAGGGCAAGCAATTGACCCCGGGCGACTACAAGTTTGAATGGAGCGGCTCTGGTCCGGAAGTAAAAGTAGACATTCTAAAGGGCAGGGAAACGGTTGCCACTGTCCCCGCTCGAATCGTTCCCCAGGGCGCCACGAATCAACAAGACGGTTATGCACTGAACACCGGGAAAAATGGGAGCCAAACTCTCGCCCAGCTTTTCTTCAGCGGACAGAATTACGATCTGAATATCGGCAAGGCCCCTCATGCAAACGCCTCGCAAAGCGCGAATTCCAACGGCACAAATTGACGAACAAATAGTTTCTGCATTCCCTGCGATTCCAAATAGGGAGGAGGGCCTTCCTCAGGCCCCTTCTCAACGAATCCAAAACCAGCGGTGCGGAATCGAACCTCAGAGCCTTAGCTTGAGGTTTGTGCTTCAGCCGCCAAGGGCGGATGCGCTCCGCTTACGTCTTCAGCAAGATGGAATTGGGCGGCCTCTGTCGAACCTGCCAGACCCGTTGTCGAAGAGGCTCCGCCGGAAACGACCTGCGCAATTTCGTCGAAGTAGCCCGTGCCGACGAATCGCTGATGCGTCACGGCGCGATACCCCAGCTCCTGCGCCGCGAATTCTTCCTGCTGGAGCTTCGAGTACGCCGTCATGCCCGCCTGCGCGTAGCCGCGTGCCAAATGGAACATCGACATGTTCAGAGCATGGAATCCCGCCAGCGTGACAAACTGAAACTTGTAGCCCATCTTCCCTAGCTCTTGCTGAAAATTGGCGATCATCACGTCGTCGAGCTTCTTCTTCCAGTTGAACGATGGTGAACAGTTGTATGCCAGCAGCTTGCCCGGAAATTTTGCGTGAATCGCGTCCGCGAATTTCTTCGCCTCGCCAAGATCCGGCGTCGACGTTTCGCACCAAAGCACGTCCGCGTAAGGCGCGTACGCGAGGCCTCGCGCAATCGCAGCGGCAATCCCGCCGCGAAATTGGTAAAACCCTTCTGGCGTCCGCTCACCGTAAATAAACTCTCGGTCGCGCGCGTCCGCATCGGATAGCAACAGTCCCGCCGAGTTGGCGTCTGTTCGCGCGATGAGAATCGTCGGCACGCCGCAAACGTCCGCGGCCAGCCGCGCCGCCGTCAGTTTCTCGATGAATTCCCTCGTCGGCACCACCACTTTCCCGCCCAAGTGCCCGCACTTTTTCGCGGAGGAAAGCTGGTCTTCAAAATGGACGCCCGCCGCTCCCGCTTCGATCATCGATTTCATCAGTTCGTAAGCGTTCAGCGAGCCGCCGAATCCTGCTTCCGCGTCCGCCACGATGGGTGCAAACCAATAAGTTCCACTCCGTTTCCGTTCGGCGGACTCTATTTGGTCCGCGCGGAGAAGTGCCCGGTTGATGCGCTTCACAAGATTCGGCGCGGAATCGCACGGATATAAGCTCTGGTCTGGGTAAACATCCCCGGCGGTGTTCCCATCCGCCGCCACTTGCCAGCCTGAGCCGTAAATCGCTTTTAGTCCTGCTTGCACCATTTCAATTGCTTGGTTGCCGGTGATCGCGCCCAGCGCAGGAACGTACGGCTCGCTGTGCATCAAATTCCAAAGCCGCTCCGCGCCGAGCCTTGCCAGCGTGTACTCGATCTGGATCGTCCCGCGCAGCCGCTCCACATCCTCGTACGAATACGGACGCGTGATGCCTGCCCACCTGGAATTGCTGCTCCAGCCCGTGTGCGAATGATTTGTCTTGCCGTTGGTGCCGTTCGTTCCATTCGATGACATCTGCGTCTCCTTGCGATAATTCTCAGCCTGCGTTGTCGACTTCACCCTGAATAGAATCGAAATGCCTCACCGTCTAAGCCGGATTGAATTCATGTCGCCGGATCATTTCTTCACTCAAGTTGCGCGCTTCGCGCAGAGAAACCATGGCAGCCGCATTCCTCGCATTTGCGGGCTCATTTAGCAGCCGTTCAAGCTCTTCATCAAAAATCTGGCTAATTAATTCCGGAGTATGCCGAACAGCGGCGCCGGTCTCATCAAGAATCTTCACGCAGCTAGAATGATTCAAACGCTGCGCAATCATCAGACGATAGATGCGGTCAGTCGCCAGGTCCTCCATGTATCCATCGAGCAGACTTGCTCCCTTTCCATTCAGAACGCCATGGCGATAGCGAATGACAGTTCGAACCGCCGCCCGCGTTCCCGCAAGAGTGTGTTTTCCCGCGCCCGTTGGAAGCGGCCGCAAATTCGGATGCGCATTTTGATTGTGTGGCCGCGCGCTCAGCTGATTCGGTTCTGGAAATTGCGCAACGGCAATCGCGTTTTGATCGGGGTGGCCCGTCCACGCGCCATCCATCAGCGATGTCGATTCGTTCTTCTTGTCTTCTGCAAGAATCTTCAATGCCCGCGCGTTCACCTCCGCGTCTTCACGGCTCGGGTACAGCGCGGTCATACCCCCGATCGCCAGGATGCCGTGTTTATGGCAAATCTCAGGTATCAGTTCGCGCAATTTTTGGAAAAACGCCACGTTGTGCGGAATCGTGTTGCGATCCGGAAGCACCCACTCCGGATTTTCAAGGTTAAAGTGAATCAGGCTAGCCATGTAGTCCCATCGGCCGAGATTCAAACCCAGAAGGTGCTCGCGAAGATTCCATGCAAACTCTTCCATCTGATAGGCCAGCGGATGCGACTCCACCAACGCCATGCACTTGATGGAGCCCTTGGGAAGACCCTTCGCCCTCTCAATCAACTGGAAAAGATCGCGCCACCAGAGCGCTTCGTCCGCGGACTCCGATTTCGGAATATAAAAGCACAGCGGATGCCGCAACTCGCTGAAATCCGCTTGATACGCAACCATCGCCACGTCGAAAAGCGATGCAGGTAACAATTCCCCCGGAAGGATCCCCTCCTGGTGGAGATGCAACCCGCGCGGCCGCGTGAAAATTACGGTCTTGCTCTGCAAAATCTCGACCGTCTTCTCTCGCTTCCTGTCGAAGTAGGTCAGTCGTCCGGCCAGAGCATCCAGAATGTTTTCAATCCCGCAGATCGTGTTTTCCCAGGAGTTCGCGCAAGAGTCCTCGAGATCGAGCATCACCCCGGGCGCTCCGGAATTCAGCATTTTCACGACGAGTTCGGCATCATCGGCGGGCCCGGTCATCTGGTTGCGCTGATCCGCGCACCATGCCGGCAACTCAATGTGCCAGGAATTGGTAGTCGCCACCGACGGAGGAAGATAACCCGGCAATTTGCCCACGTGTGCCTCGGCGAGTGCACGTTCGCGCCGTGCAACCAGCGCGCGCTGCCGAACTGTGAGGGCCGCATGAAGTGGTGCCACAAACTCGAGAAATCCTGCTGGAAGACCGCTTTCCAAGTCGAACTCCTCGGGCGCGGTGTTAACGGACACGACGCGATTCGAGAAGGGCATACCCGCAGTCGCCCGGTTCAGTTTCGTGGTTGCAGTTGCCATGATTTCTCTCGATCCTCCGGCGCATGACTTCAACTAGGATTCGGACGCTCGGAAAGATGGGCAATTGGAAGGCCACGGGTGAGTTCTTGGCCTTTTGTAACCGCCGTATGATCAATCACATAGAGAACGCACCAAAACCCTCGAAAACGCTGTGAACCCGAAGCGGTACGAAACGATAGGAATTTGCACTCCAGGGATGAGTAATTTCCGCAGTGGGCATCACTGTTCAATAGGCTGAACGCATGTTCAAACACGGGTTGCCGTTTTGGCAAGCAGGCTTCATCGCTGTGGAGGACTGTTCAATATCCTGAACATCTATTCTATACTTGGGACGTAGTCAGCCTCTGGGATCCAGGGAGGTGCCCGATGGCAGGAACCGATTCGAGTCCGGCGACCGCCGTGGACCGCGCGCTCAACATCCTTGAAAACGTGGCTCATCGCCGCGATGGGCTCACCAATTCCGAGATCAGCCACAAACTCGCCATCCCCAAAAGCTCGGCCAGCTACATTTTGCGGACTTTGGAACGGCGCGGATACCTCCACCGCGACCCGGCCTCCGGGCGCTACAGGCTCGGCCTGAAAATTCTCAGCCTCGGCGGAGACGCACAGTCGAATCTGGACATCGCGGATGTGGCGCTGCCATTCATGCGCTCGCTCGTCGAGCGTGTGCACTTGACCGCGCATCTTGCCGTCCTGGACCAGGGCGAAGCCGTCTATATCGAAAAGGTCGAAGCCCCGGGGTTCTTCAAAGTGAATACCTGGGTCGGGCGCCGAATGTACTTGCACTCCACGAGTGTAGGAAAAGCGCTTCTGGCATGGCTGCCAAAACAGGAGTTGGAAGCCATCGTGCGCCAGCAAGGCATGAAAAAGCGCACGCCGAAAACAATCCATACGGCATCGCGGTTGCTCGCTGATCTTGAGCTCGTGCGAGTGCAAGGCTATGCGGTCGACGACGAAGAGAACAGTCTCGGCGCAAGATGCCTCGGCGCTCCGATTTTTGATTCCACGGGAAACGTGACCGCGGCGCTTGGTGTCAGCGGTACGCTTACGCAGCTGGACGAAGAAAATCTTCCCAAGGTAGCCGACGTTCTCAAGGAAACCGCGCGCCGGATTTCCAGGCAATTGCTGAGGAGCGGAGCTGCAGGGGCGGCATAGCACTCCCCAGGGTTCGTCCATGCTTCATTTGCCGCTGCCCACGACTCTAAGATTATTCTTCACTGAAAAAACGTTGGGAACCTGGCTGGCACGTAGATTCGCCAGGTTCTTATCCGAGTCGTTGTCGACCACGCCTTCCAGTGTGACATTTCCATTTTTCACGATGATATGAATGGACGGTACCGCCGAAAAACCGTAACGCGAAAGCCCCGTATCTCCATAAACCGCCTGGTAGACCGCCCTGCGCAATTGGTCATCCATGGGCGACAGCGGCAGCACTTCAATATTGTTGACGACCGACCCTACTCCCTCGAGCTTCTTTACAACAGCTCCGGCGTCGGACTTGAGCGTGGGGCGGACTACCTGTCCTTCCAGGATGACTTTGTCTCCTTCCACCTTGTACGCCAGATTATCGAAAACGCTGTAGTAGGGCAGCATGACGAGTTCGTGATGCACCTCTCGAATTAACTGCTTCTCCGTCTTTGGTTCACCCTGATTCTTGGATTTCTGCACAGGCGTCGCTGCGGCTGAGGAAACGGTTGCAAAAAGCGCGGTTAGCAGCACCGTCGTGATCATGGCCCTTAGTTCTTTTCTCATAATCTACTCCTTAACTCAGTTGGGGCGACTTCTATTGGTTAGATTCAAGATGCATAGGCAGGGGGTGCATGGCCCGTTGCAGGCGCGCAGGTGGTAGCATACAAAAAACGGAGTCGATTGCCCACGCAAAATGGAAGGCGCGCAGATTTGTTTCGTGCCGGAAAGAAGAGCTGGCTAGAGCATGGCCACTCGAGAGAGAACAGCAAAGTGTTGATCATCGGGCATCGCGGAGCCTCCGGGCACGCCCCGGAAAACACGCTGGCCGCGTTCAAGAAGGCCGTGGCGTTGGGAGCCACCTTCATCGAGACGGATTTGCAGCTCTCCCGCGACGCGCGCTTCGTCGCCATTCATGACGACAGTGTGGACCGCACAACCAATGGCCAGGGAAAAGTGCACGATCAAACTCTCGCCGTGCTCCGGCGGCTGGACGCGGGTTCGTGGTTCGGCAGTGAATTCGCGGGAGAACGGATTCCCACTCTCGAAGAAATTCTGGAGTTTTGCAAAAAGAACGATGTCGTATTTTATTTGGAATTGAAGCCCAGCGGCTCCTGGGGTGGAGAGCATGCGCTGATCGGAGCGCTTCGCGAATCGGGAGAAGTGGCGCGCGTAGTCGTAATTTCTTTTGATCCTTCGATCTTGGCGGGTTTGCGCAAGATCGAGCCGACGTTGATGACCGGCGTTTTGTATGACGGGCAGCTCGCCGATCCATTGAAATCCGCGCTGGAGGTTGGCGCGCGGCAGCTCGTCGTGCGCGGTGACCTGGTGACTCCAACGATGCTCGTCGAAGCACGAAAAAGAGATTTGCAAGTCGTGTGCTGGACGGTGAATCACCCGGCGCACATTCGGCTGCTCATGGCCGCCGGCGTGGACGGCATGATGAGCGATTATCCGGACCGCCTGCTCGCGGCCCAGAAAAAAGACAGCGAGAAAAGCTAGGCCGTGGCCGTCAGCGCGGTCTGCAACGCCGCGAACTGCGAAACGGAGAGCTGCTCCCCGCGCGCGTCCGGCCGCAGACTCTGTTCGGCGAGGGCCTCTCGCACGCGATCCGGTTTCGCGACCGACCGCAGGTTGTTCACCAACGTTTTTCGCTTCTGCGAAAAACACAGTTTTACAAAATCCAAGAAAGCTAGTTCATCGGGGAGCGCCAGTTTTGTGCGTTCGCCGGGAAGCCGAAGCGTTACGAGTGCAGAGCCGACTTCCGGCGGAGGGCTGAACGCAGCGCGCGGGATGCGCAGGACGCACTCCGGGCGAGTGAAGAGTTGCGTGACGACGGAGAGATAGCCGTAGGCCTTCGTCTGCGGCTTGGCCGTGAGACGAAGGGCGACTTCCTCTTGAATCACGATATGAATTTCATCGATCTGATCCGCGAACGCAAAAAAATGGTGAAGAATCGGCGACGTGATGTAGTACGGCAAATTTCCGTAGAGACGTATGCGGCGTCCAGCAGAGAGAGCGGCCAAATCGGTTTCAAGAACGTCGCCGGAAACGACCGCGAGATTAGGGAATTTTTTCGTGAGGCGATGGAGGCGCGCCAGGAGCAGCGCATCCAGCTCGATCGCGTAAACGGGCGCGCCAGTGAAAGCCAGATGCTCGGTCATTTCACCGTGGCCGGCCCCGACTTCAATCCAGCAGTAGAGTTGATCCTGCGCAATCGCTGAGCCCGTGTTTGAATGCGGAGAAACACCGATAGCGCGCGCGATTTGTTCGCGCCAGCCAGCATCCGCAAGAAAATGTTGGCCTAGACGTTGACGAGCCATGCGCCGAAAGTGTAACAGGAAGAGCCTACCGTGCATCAGTTCGGGCGGTTGGGTCTTGATGACCAAAATGTGGCTATTAGCGTAAAATGAATGCTCACGATGCGATCAAACCTGTGAACGCGCCGAAAAAGAGACGTACGCAAAAGACGTCCAAGGAATCGAGTGCAGAGAAAAAAGTGAGAATCCTTTTTGTAGCATCGGAAGGTCTGCCTTTTTCCAAGACCGGCGGCTTGGCGGACGTGATCGAGGCCCTGCCGAAAGCGCTGGTGGCCCAGGGCCATGAAGTCGCTGTGGTTCTGCCGCGGTACCGGGGAGCAAAAGCGGGCGCCGTGGTGATGCCGAGCGTGACAATTCCATTGGCGAATCGTCTGCGATTTCCCGCCATCTTGGATGGCACGCAGATTTCCGGTGTTCGGTATTTTTTTGTCGAGGACCCCGCATATTTCGATCGCGACGGTTTGTACGGCAACGGTGCGGGCGACTTTCTGGACAACGCGGAGCGGTACAGCGAGTTTTGCCGCGCGGCTATCGAAATGGTGAAGCATGTCTGGCCCGCGGACGTGATTCACTGCCACGACTGGCAGACCGCATTGGTGCCGGTTTTGCTGCGCACTTCGTACAGCGATGATCCGCCGGTCAAAGATATTCCCGTGGTGTTCACGATTCACAACATGGGCTACCACGGGCTTTTCGCAAAGGATGTCCTCGAACGCGCAGGAATTCCTCTGGGCGTGTACCATCCAGCCGGCATGGAGTTTTTCGGAAACGTGAATTTTCTGAAGGGCGGTCTGATTTATTCGGATTTTCTAACGACGGTCAGCAAGCGGTACGCGCAGGAAATTCAGACGCCCGAATACGGTTACGGACTGGACGGCGTAGTGCGCACTCGCGCCGACCGCCTGATTGGCATTTTGAACGGCGTTGATTATTCCGCTTGGAGCCCAGACAAAGACAAACTGATTCCCATGAAGTATTCCGCGAAAGACCTGAGCGGAAAGCACGTTTGCAAACAAGCCCTGCTGGAATTGTTCGGCATTGGACCGGAACACGCGGCTCGCCCGGTGATTGGAATAGTGTCGCGATTCGCGGACCAAAAGGGATTCGATCTGATCGCGGAGAAGGCGTACGAGATGATGAAAGAGGATCTCTCTCTGGTGGTGCTGGGAACCGGTGAGCGCAAGTACGAAGAACTGTTTCAGGCGCTAGCGGACGCGTTCCCGGAACGAGCCGGCGTGAAAATCGCCTACGACAATGAAATTGCGCATAAAATCGAAGCCGGCGCCGACATGTTCTTGATGCCGTCGCGCTACGAACCGTGCGGGTTGAATCAGATCTACAGCTTGAAGTATGGTACGGTGCCGATTGTGAGAGCAACGGGCGGGCTGGACGACACGGTTGAGCCATTCGATCTGGAGCACGGCACGGGAACCGGCTTCAAGTTCGCTGAGTATTCTGGCAACGCGATGATGAATGCGATACGCCAAGCTTTGCACCATTGCACCGACGAGCGCATCTGGAAGCGCATTCAGTTGAACGGAATGGCCAAAGATTTTTCCTGGAAGGCGCCCGCCGCGGAGTACGCAAAAGTGTATGAAGCGGCTCTAACCGTTCGGGGCGCAAGGCAGGCGGCACGAAACCAAATGTCTGTTACAACATCTAATTGATGTACTAAAGGAGAGCAAAACAGCGGCCTAGCGGCAAGCTGTTGAGGACAAACAATATGGCTGACAATATCCAAACTGAGAAAATCCAAGCAGCGACGGACGCTAATTTTGAAGCGGAAGTGCTGACGGCCAGTAACAGTCAGCCGGTACTGGTTGATTTCTGGGCCGAGTGGTGCCGTCCTTGCCACATGCTGGCGCCGACGGTTGCCGAGATTGCGCACGACTATCTGGGAAAGCTCAAGGTGATGAAGCTGAACGTCGATGAAGCGATGAACTCGGCCGGGCGCTTCAACATTCGCGGAATCCCGACACTCCTTCTTTTCAAGAATGGGCAAGTGGTGGAGCAGATTGTGGGCGCGTTGCCAAAGGATCAGATCACCAAGGCGCTGGACCGGCACTTCGCATAATTCGCCTTCAGAACCGCATTGAGAAAGTCAAAGAGGACAACGGGGCATGTCGTGCAATGGAGTGCGACATGCCCTTAGTCTTTGCGTGGTGTTCCATTTGCTTGAAGGCAAGCGCGGAGTCCTTCAGAATTGAGAACAAGAACGGCTGGTTAACTGTACGGCCGGGGGGATGGCTGGGCATGAGTGGGGCGACGGCTACCGAAGTGGTGCGATGCCACTGGGCGACGAGTGAGTTAAATATTCCGTATCACGATAAGGAGTGGGGCGTTCCTCTGCATGAGGAACGTGGGCTGTTTGAACTGCTGATTCTGGAGGGGGCGCAGGCGGGATTGAGCTGGGACACGATTTTGAAGAAGCGGGCGCGGTACCGTGAAGTGTTTGATGGGTTCGATGCGGAGAAGGTGGCGCGATACGACAAAAAGAAAGTGCGGGAGCTTTTGAAGGATGCGGGGATTATTCGGAACAAGCTGAAGATTGCGGCGACGATTTCGAATGCGCGGGAGTTCCTGAAAGTGCAGGAGGAGTTTGGGTCGTTTGATGCGTACATCTGGCGATTTGTGGGCGGTAAACCGAAACAGAATGCCTGGAAGACGCATAAGCGAGTGCCGGCGAAGACGGCGGAATCGGACGCGATGAGCAAGGATTTGCGGACGCGGGGGTTCGGGTTTGTGGGCTCGACAATTTGTTACGCGTTCATGCAGGCGACGGGGATGGTGAACGATCATCTGGTGGAGTGCTTCCGGTACGTCAAATTGAGCAGTTAAACTTTCATGGCTGGTGTTGGTTCACTTGCTCAAGAGGTCAAAGGCACTGGACATCCGTTTTGGGGAAGTCCTTCCCCTTTGCCAATAGCGGCTCGCCAGACGTTTTTGACAAGGCGTAGGCAAAACAATCTCCAAAGTTAAGGCCGGCAGGATGACGGCCTTTGCCGTATCTGCGCCATCCGGCGCGGGCAACTTCAACCTGTGCAGCGTCGACAGGCACGATTTCAATGTTGAGCCGGTGAAGAAAGAGATCGAACTCGCGACCTGCCACTTCACCGCGACGAGCTTCTAACACAATGGAGGCCTCCAAAGCATTTGGTGCGGACAGCAAGCGAGATCCGTCCTGGCGAATGTGTTCGAGGAAATTCTGCCTCTCGGGCTCGGCGAGGAAGATGGCGAGCAGGGCAGAAGTGTCGATAACCATCAGTGCGGGATCCCTTGGGAGTCGTAGCCAAGGATTTCATCTTCGGAGCGGTCGTCCAAGGCAGGGAGAGTATCCACGCGGTGGAGGATGTCATCCACTTCTTGGATAAGGTTCTTTGCGTGGCGGCGACCGCGCAAGCGTTGAAGCCGATCGCGCAAGGCGTTGGTGATGGCATCGGTCAAGGATTCGCCGGTCTCCTTGGAGATTTCTCTGGCGAGCTTCTCGGTTTCGGCGTTTTTTATGCTGAGGGGCATGGATTTTCGGTAGTTACGATATAAAATAGACTATAATATAGAATCTATAAAAACAAGCCTCAAACCTATCGTAAGGGATTACCATGAACGATTCCCGACTCCTGGGCATATGGAAGTCTGACGCCCAAAAGACCGCGCGTGAAATTGCGGCGCGGGGTGATATTCCAGACTCAAGAAAGCGGAAGCTGAGACGCTTCTTCGGAAAACTGGAGCTGCGCTATACGAGGACTCGCTGTTATGCAAAGCATGGTGGCGAGATCACGATCTCCCGCTACACAGTAGTGGCGAAAGACTCCTCCAGCGCGGCCATTGTCAACTCGAACTCTATTTCCAAGGGACAGATCTTTCATATTCATTTTGAAGACGATCTCTATTGGATTTCCCTGGGTCGGATTCGCGAGTTTTTTAGGCGCAAAAAGCCTTGAGTCGCTCGCTTGCGTATAGGGCTAGGCGAGCTTACGATAAGAACCTGCCGTTTCTTGGTGCTTTCCAACGCAGTTTAGAGGAAGTGATCGCTGAGGCGATGAAGTGTGGTTCGGGTTAGGGAAGAACGAACAGGCAGGAGTGCCTGTTCTACTTTGGAGAGGGCCTGGATGAAATCCGTCGTAGTGGTGGGCGCGCAGTGGGGCGATGAGGGCAAAGGCAAGGTGGTGGACTACCTTGCGGGGTCGTTTGATTACATTGCGCGCGTGGCGGGCGGGCACAATGCGGGGCACACGGTCATCATTGGCAAGGACCGCTACGTTTTGCAGCTGATTCCCTGCGGAATTTTGCGGCCGAAGCAGCATGCGGTGATTGGCACGGGAGTAGTGGTGGATCCGGCGGCGCTGGTGGCGGAAATTGAGACGCTGGCGAAGGCGGGGATCGACGTAAAGGGGCGATTGCACGTGAGCAATCGCGCGCATTTGATATTTCCCTATCACCGCGAATTGGACAAAGCGGCAGAAAGCGCGCGCGGGGCGGACAAGATTGGGACCACTTCGCGCGGAATCGGGCCGGCATACGAAGACAAGATGGCGCGACGCGGTTTGCGCATGTGCGATTTGCAGGAGCCGGAGCTGTTTCGGAAGAAAGCCGAACGTGTTGTCGCGGAGAAGAACAGGTTGGCGAAGGGCGCGTACGGAGCGGACATTGATTTTTCGCACGAAGTGGAAGCGACGCTCAAGCTGGGCGAGAAGATTCGCGGATACATCTGCGACACGGCCGAACTGGTGAATCGCGCGCTGGATGAAGGGAAGTCGGTGTTGTTTGAAGGTGCGCAGGGGACGATGCTGGACATCGATCATGGGACGTATCCGTATGTGACGTCGTCGAGCGCGATTTCCGGCGGAGCGACGACCGGTGTTGGCGTGCCGCCGACGAAAATCAAACATGTGATCGGGATTTCGAAGGCCTATACGACGCGCGTGGGCGGCGGCCCGTTTCCGACAGAGATGCCGGAGCTGGAGGCCAAGGAAGTTCGCGAACGAGGGAAAGAGTTTGGAGCGGTGACGGGACGCGCGAGACGCTGCGGGTGGCTGGACTTAATGGTGTTGCGCTACGCGAAAATGATCAATGGGATTGATTCGCTGGTGGTGACGAAATTGGATGTGTTTGATACGCAGCGCGAGATTCAGGTTTGCGTGGGATATAAGTACAAGGGGAAAACGCTGAAGGAGATGCCGGCGTTGGCGGAAGAGTATGAGCAGGTTGTGCCGGAGTACAAAACCCTACTGGGGTGGGGCGAAACGACATATGGCGTGAAAGACGGCGCGAAATTGCCGAAGGCGGCGCTGGATTATTTGCGGTTTATTGGAGATTTTTTGCAGGTCGAGATTGGGATGATCTCGACGGGGCCTGAGCGGGATGCGACGATTGTGCCGGCGGGGACATTGTTGGCGCGGTGGTTGTAGGAAAGGGAAGTAGTGGAGGTAAAGGAAGTTAAGGAAGCAACGGAAAAAAAAGGACGATTTTAGCGACGTTCTGCGATGGGAAGTGCCACGTCATGCTCACATACGAGCAAGCACGGCAAAAAGTCATCGAACAAGTTGGAGAGAAGAAAGGTCCGCGCGCCACGGAACAGGTGCGCGTTGGCGATGCGCTGGCGTATGTGCTGGCACAAGAGGTAAAGACAGACCGCGAGTATCCACCTTTTAACCGGGCGACGCGCGATGGGTATGCGGTTTTTGCGGCGGATGCGAAGGCGGGAGCGACGCTGAAGTGCACGGGAGAAATTAAAGCGGGAGACCGCGTCACGAAAGAATTGTGGGCGGAGACTTGCGTACAGATCATGACGGGGGCGGCGGTGCCTTCAGGCGCAGATGCGGTGGTCATGATCGAGCACACGAAGCGCGATGGGGATGAGGTGCGGTTCGAACGCAACGCTGTCGCCGGACAAAATTTTGTGCCGCGCGGAAGCGAGGCGCGCGCGGGACAGACGCTGCTGACGGCGGGGATGAGACTGGGCTATGCGGAACTGGCACTGGCGGCGCAGGTGGGCGCGGCAGAACTGAGGTGTGCGCAGAAGCCACGCGTGGCAATTCTCTCGACGGGCGATGAGATTGTGCCGGTGGACAGCATTCCGGGGCGATTCCAGATTCGAAACAGCAATAGCGTGTCGCTCGCGGCACAGGTGCGGCTGTCCGGGGGCAAGCCTGTTTTGCTTGGGAACGCGATGGACCGCGAAGACGATTTGTCCTCGAAGATTCGGCGGGGCTTGCAGGAAGATTTGCTCGTCTTGTCGGGCGGCGTGTCGATGGGGAAGTATGACCTGGTCGAGAAGGTGCTGAGGGAGTTGGAGTGTGAATTTTATTTTACTGAAGTGGCGATACGGCCGGGAAAGCCGGCGGTGTTCGGGAAGTGCGGAGAGAAATTCGTGTTTGGGCTGCCGGGGAATCCGGTATCGACGATGGTGACGTTCGAATTATTTGTGGCGCCGGCGGTGGACTTGTTGAGCGGCGCGGAGGCACGGCCGTTGCCCGTTTTTGAGGCGCGCTTGGGTGAGGCGTTGGACGAAAAGCCGGGAGTGACGCATTTCTTGCCCGCACGCATGGAACGCCAAGGATCGGAGAGGGAAGTGAAGGCGTTGAAGTGGCAGGGATCGGGCGATGTGTCAGCGCTGGGAAGGGCGAATTGTTTTTTGGTAGTACCAATGGAGAAGCAGAAGATTGAAGCGGGAGAAAGAGTTAGCGTGATACTGCGAAGAGATTTGCTTTGAAAGAGACGAGCCAGGCGCCCGCGGCCGATGGACTGACCGTGGCCGCTATCAGTCTCCTCGCCTACATGCTCGGCAGCTTGCTTCATGAAGGCGCGGGGCACGGCGGAGCTTGTCTTCTAACTGGCGCCAAGCCGATGGTGCTCTCTTCCGTACACTTCGAGTGCAGCGTGGACAGCCGGCTGGTGGATGCCGGGGGGACGTTGATTAACTTCATCGCCGCTGCAGTATTCTTTGCGCTCGGTCGGCTGATCGGCCGCGACCGCCCCCGATGGAGATACTTCTTGTGGATCGCGATGAGCATCAATCTCTACACGGCCACCGGGTATTTTCTTTTCTCAGGCATCGGAGGCATCGGGGACTGGGGCGCATTTATCCAGGGTCTTGGCCCGACTTGGATGTGGCGAATCGGCTTGACGATCTTCGGGGCGATTGCGTACTTACTCGCCGCGCTCATCAGCGTGCGCGAATTGCGTGCACTCATCGGCACCGACGAAGCGCAGCGCTACCGTCGCGCCAGGCGCCTTTCGGCGATCCCCTACTTCTGCGGAGGAATACTGATGTGCATCGCAGGTGCCCTGAATCCCGTTGGCATGATCCTGGTTCTGATTTCGGCGGCGGCTTCGACTTTCGGAGGAACGTCCGGATTGCTGTGGGCGACCAACTGGCTTAAGCGAGGAACCATAATTCCGTACGGGCCTCCAGCAGAACCTTTGCCGATTGACCGTAGCTGGCGGTTAGTGACATCGGCGGGCGCCGCGGCGACGGCATTCATTGCTTTACTGGGTCCCGGCATCCGCTTTGCGCACTGAGCAGAAAAGGCGCTCTCGCGATTGCCGATTCATTCGATGAGCAAGCTCTCACACTACGGAAGAGGCGGCGAGGTGAAGATGGTGGACGTGTCGGAGAAGGCCTCGACGACACGGACGGCGGTGGCACAGGGGTTTGTAAAGATGAAGCCTCAAGTGGTGCGGGAAGTTAGGCGGCTGAGGAATCCGAAGGGGAACCCGCTGGAAGTTGCTCGAATTGCGGGAATTGCCGCGGCAAAGAGGACTGCGGAGTGGATACCTCTTTGTCATCCCCTGCCGCTGACGCACATTGATGTGACTGCGCGGCTGTGCCAAAATGGCGTTGAAGTTCGCTCCGAGGTTACGGCGACTGCCCAGACAGGGGTAGAGATGGAAGCCCTTGTCGCCGTTACTGCCGCGGCCCTCACGGTCTACGACATGTGCAAAGCTCTCGATAAAGGGATGGAAATCAGCGGGATAGTTCTCGTCAAAAAGACGGGCGGGAAGAGCGGAGACTTCTTTCGGGAAGCGAGTGTTGCGCGCAATCACAAGAAAACCAGCCGGAGACGGGGTCGATGACTGCGGCGGCAGGCAAAACCGTCAAATTGCTGGTGGCGGACGACAATCCGCTGGTGCGGGACTTGATTGTCAAAGGAATGGAGCCGTATTGCGAGGTCGAGACGGCGGCCGACGGTGCGGACGCCCTGCTAAAGGTCATTGACACTCCACCGGATGTGATCCTCTGTGATTACAAAATGCCTGGGCTTGACGGACGACAGCTTTTTGAAAAGCTGCATGGACGCGAAGCGACGCGGCACATTCCGTTCCTGTTCATGGCTAGCCGGGCGGATATTGAAGAGCGCCTGCGGCCGCTGGTGGATGGCGTTGAAGATTTTGTTACAAAGCCATTTTTGGTGAAGGATTTAGTGCGGATTACGAAGAAAGTGGTAGACCGGCTGCACCTGGAGAAGTTGCAGAAGCGTGCGTCACGGCCTGGCGTAATTCAGGGCCGACTGGAAGAGATGAGCATGATCGACCTGATGCAGTCGCTCGAGATGGGGCAGAAGTCGTGCAGGCTGGTGGTGCAGCACAACGGCGAACAGGGCGAGCTGTTCTTTGCCGGCGGACAATGCCGAGACGCAAAAATTGGAAAAACCGAAGGTGACGACGCCGTATACCGCGTGGTGCTTTGGACGGCCGGCGAATTCGAGATTGATTTTAACGCCGCGAATGCTTCGGGGCGCACGACAACGACAAAAAATACGACCGGACTGCTGATGGAAGCCATGCGGCTGATGGACGAAGCCAACCGCGATACCGTCGAAACGAAGTAACCTGCCTGATGCGCGTCGCAGTGCTCACCATAAGCGACACAGTTTCGAGAGGGGAACGCGAGGATTTGTCTGGGCCCGCTGTGGTCGCGGTGTGCCGTGGGTTGGGCTGGGAAGTAACCTCGGTGTTGCGCGTGTCCGATGATCCCGCGAATATTCAAGAGCAGTTGCGTGAACTCGCGGACTCCGGGCGAGTGGACGTGATCTTGACGACCGGCGGGACGGGGATTGGGCCGCGCGACAATACGCCCGAATCGACGGAGGCGGTGGCGGACCGGATTGTGCCGGGATTCGGAGAAGAGATGCGGCGCAAAGGAGCGGAAAAGGCGCCGACCGCAGTGCTTTCGCGAGGAATGGCCGCGGTTCGTTCGAAAACACTCATCGTCAATCTGCCTGGAAGTCCCAAGGGCGCATCGGAATCGCTCGATGCCATTGCCCATCTCTTGCCGCACGCCGTGCACGTGCTACATGGCGCACGGCACGATTGAGCCTGAAGATCGCCCACAAGTAAATCGGAAGGCACAGTGACGAATGACACGTAACTGGTGACCCGTGCAACACCGTGGTGTGCCCGAAGGTGTGGAGAAACGGTGGTAGGGAAGCCTACCCACATCGTATCCCCCTGAGTTGTCGAGGTAATAATCCAGAAACACGGGTGGAAGCAAGCAGAGTTCGAGCGGGGAACGAGGTGCGAGGCGCTCGATGATTTGCCATGGAGTG
>Ga0247680_1000076_pt1 | contig 50443 bp, 42 predicted proteins | sample CNK21_metaG_FD_182803 | JGI IMG/M metagenome (GOLD analysis project Ga0247680, IMG submission 182803) | Soil microbial communities from Purdue University Martell Research Forest, Indiana, United States - CNK21 | ecosystem: Environmental > Terrestrial > Soil > Temperate forest > Bulk soil...
CAAACGGCTATGGGATGACACGGAGAATCCCCCACATGCCGCCGTCGAACTGGAAGGAGTTGAACGTGCGATAGAGATAGTCGCCGGTGACGCTGAACGCGCCGCCCGCCCCGTTCCTCAACAGGAGGTTGAAGTGCGAGCCAGGACCGACGCCCATCATCGCGCCGGCGAATTCCGATTCCGGCCGTCCGGCCAGCACGGTCGAGTCGTTGACGTACGGCTCTTCGCGCCACACGTGGCCGTGAACGGTGAACACGTTGTTGCGCTGGTGACCGCCCGGTTCGAGCAGACGGAAGCGGGTCAGCGTCGTTCCGGTATGAGAGGTGAAGACCGGCGTCTCAGGATCGCCGCCGACCTGGGTGTTGGAAAGGACGTTGGTGAAATCGAAGGCGCGGGTGAGGTTGAACGGGGTTTCCGGCGGATAGTTCATGCGCTTCCACATCGGTTCGGTGCGGTAGTTCACGCCCTTCTGTCCGGAATCCTCGGGGTCATCCTCATCCTTGATCAGCTTCACCGCCGATCCGTCGACGCCATAACGTAGGTTGACGTCGTTCTGCAGCAGAACCGCGAAGTCGCGAATCGTGCTTCCGTCCGGTGGGAAGACCGTGACGGAGTCGTGCGAGTCGGCATCCCACGTCCAGGTGGACCCCTTCGGTTCGATGATCATCGCGCCGATCGCGCCTTTGTTGCTGTGCTTGATCGGGTCGGAGGACATCAGATTGGTTGCGCCGAACTCGATCGGGCGCGGTGTAGCGAAGCCGGTCGAATCCACCAGCAGATCGCCGGCATACCACTGATACGTCACGGTGTGGCCCGGTGTGGCGGTCTGCGAGGGATTGAAGCCGACCTCCTGACCGTCGCCGCGCGTCACGTCGACGAACAGATTCTGCGGATGCAGCCCGACTACGCTGGACGGAATGACCTGATTGGCATTGAAGTGCTCCACGATCATCGGCAGGGTGTTGAAGCCCGCCAGATCGGGCGCCGTCAGCGGCAGGTTGTTGCGCAGCGTCAGATTGATGCAGTCGCCGGAGTTGGCGTGAAGAACGAGCGGCTCGCGCCGGAAGGTCGGGTCGAGCTTGCCGTTGAGACCGAGCTCGCTCGTGCGAACGAACATGATCGCGGTCGGGTCGTGAAGGATTCCACCCTGATTGGTGCGGTGGTTGTAGATCAGGGTCCCTTCCGAGAGGATGTCCTTGGCCAGGGCCGCCGTGACGTCCGACGTGCGCACCGGCGCCGTCTTCGGGCAGACGCCGTTGAAGTCGCCGGTGTTCGTGATCGGCTTGCCGCCGTTCGGATTGCTCGGCAGGGTCAATAGGTCTGCCTGCGCGTTACCGTACGCGCGCATCAGCCCCCACAGGCCGTTCCACATGTCGTCGGTCGAGCGGCCCGGCGTGTAGAGATAGTCGGCGAATGCACCGACGCCCTCCTTCGCCAGCCGCGGGACGAGGAACTCGAAGTGCTCGGAAATGCCCATCATCTGCGACGAGCGGTATCCGGAGTTGGGGTCGGAGGGCTCGAAGAGCCACTTGATGCCGTTGATGGCGAAGTTGTGTCCTTCCTCGTGCGCGCCGACCAGGATGCGCACCTGCACCTTGTCGTCCTCGTACGCGCGCAGCAGCGGCGTGTACGGATCGCCCGGCTGGATACTGCCGGTGAGCGGCGGATAGAAGTTCGGCTGGACGTTGAGCGCCGCGTTGGCGCGCGTGACGTCGGAGCGGAAAACATAGGAGAGGTCGCCGGCCTTACCGGCAGCCTGCGTATTGGTGGCGGGGTTCTGCACGCGCAGAGCGACCGGCTCGTTGCGGTAGTTGACCACCATCGTTCCCGGCTCGGCCGAGGTGATGGCCTCGGGGCACGGCGCCATGGGAGGAGTCGCCGGCGCAGGCACATTCGGGTTGAGCGGGCAGGGATTTGCCGGCTCGAGGAGGAATGGCAGGCCGACGTCCTTCTTGTTCGGCGGATTGACTACGTTCGCCGGATCAGGGAAGCCGGCGTTCGGCCTGTAGGCGTGCGCCATGTCGCTGAACTCGAGCAGGAACTCGCGATAGCTGTCGGCGCTGCTGGCCGTGAGAATGTCGGCGCGCCAGCTCGTCGGGCCGCCGTCGAAGCGGGTACCGAAGATCTCGCCGGTCTCCGAATGGCGCCACTTGGAGTTCTTCGGCTCGATCACCAGGCCGGCATAGAGGCCGACCTGCTGGTGCGTCGAAGGTCCGAAGTGGTCGTGCGTGAAGACGGTGCGCAGCGTGCGGTCGTTCCCTTTGTTGTCGAGGACGTCGTCCGCATACCAGCGCTGCACGGTGGTCTGCGCGCCGAGGGTGCCGAAAAACGGATGCGGCTTCGGCACGAGCTGCGTGGCCGTGGGGTTGAAGGCGTTGATGGCCTTGATACGCTCGATCACCTCGTCCGGCGAGAAGGAGGCGTCTTCGTAGTTCCAGCCGTTGCCCGAGCCGTCGGACGACGTCACATCGAACTTCACCAGGTGGATGTGCTGTCCGAGGACGTCGGTCGGGGTGCGGACCTGGAAGTCGTCCTGCGCGTAGACGTTCGGCACCAGGTTCGTGAGGTTGTAGGTGATGCAGTCGCCCGTGTTCGCCCGGAAGAAGAATGGCTCGGGCGGCCGCGTGCGGTTGCGCGTTGCGGCGACGTCGCCCCACAGCGCGGTGAGGCGCTGCTGGAAGAAGTGCCAGCCCGCTTTGTTGAGAGTGACCTCGAGCTGGATGTCCGCCGCCTTATACACGCGCGGCGTACCTGTGGCCAGACCGGCGTCGGTGATGCACGGATCGGCGTACGGCGCGCCCGGCTGCGGAGGCAGACCGTTCGTGACGAAGTTCGCCGCCGCACCACTGGGCGTGAAGCTGGGGTGCAGGCGGATGGAGTGATACTTCATCGCCGCAAGCTCGACGGGCGCGCCGGTTTCCGGAATGAACTTGGCTTGCGCGGTGAGCAGCGTCTTGTCGAAGTCCAGACGGGTGTGCTTCTCCGTGAACGTTCCGCCGACGATGATGTGACGCGGCAGCCCGCCATCATCGACCGTGTCGAGCGGCGGATGCGGCGGACGGTGACCGGCCATCGCCGGGACGAAGAACGGATAACCGGGATTGCCCGCCCCGGTGACCACGACCTGTCCATTGACGATCGTCGCAACCGCTTCGGGCAGCGGCGCCATGGCCAGCGTCGGCATCGGCACTACGGCCGGAATGGGAGTGCCGGTCAGGATCTCGGCATCGGGATAGGCGCGCGAGCCGGCGGCCGGGCGGCCGTTGGCATCGAGCTGCGTTCCCCCCTCGAAGACGTCATGGCTGCGCCACAACGACCACATCCCCATCGCGAAGTGCGGGTAGAAGTGGCAGTGGAAGATCGAGTCGCCGACGACCTTGTTCCGGTTGCCGGTGCCGTTGTAGGTGATCTCCAGGGTGAATGCGGAGCCCGGCCCGATGGCCTGGCTGTCGAGATACGACGACTCGTCACTGTCCGGCGTATGAACCCACTGATGGGCGTGGAGGTGATGGATGTGATGTTCCTTCGGCCCGGCATGCAGGATCCGGAACTTCACGTGATCGCTGATGTAGCTGTGATAGACGTTCGACGGGTCGTCCGGGTAGAAGGCCTTGGTGGCCTTCAGTCCAGGCGCCAGGCATGGAATGGCTTTCTTGATCTGGTCCGGCGTGCAGGGAGCGTTCGCCGGAACGTCGACCACCATGGCCGGATCGCCGAGTGCCCATGAAGCGAGGAAGAACTCCTCGTACTTGCACTCCGTGCAGCCCGCCGCCGCCCCGACCTTGAAGCGGTTCGCCAGGATCTCCGCGCCGATGCCGCCGGTGCCGTAGTTGATGGCGAAGGCGTCGCGGACGCCGTGCAGCACGAACTGCATGACCGCGTCTTCGAACTCGGGGAAGGCCTGTACGGCACCGAATTCATCGTGGTAGATCAGGCCGAACTCGCGGTACGGCTGAAGGCGGTTCGGGTTCGTCTGAGTCGACGTGTACGTGCCGGCCGGGAAGTTCCCGGCATTCGGCCCGGTGATGATGGCCGTCAGATCGGAATGGACGATCTTTCCGTTCTGCAGCATGTTCAGCACCGGCAGACCGGCGAACTTGTGTCCGGTGGGATAGACGGCCTGGTAATTGAGGATGGGATGGCCGTCTGACGTGGTGCCGATGGTCGCGTACTTCAGGTCGTCCTTGGTGACCTGGCTGCGATACCACTCGGCGCTCGCCGGCTGGACCAGAACCGCACCGAAGAGTCCCGCGGCGAGCGAGCCGCCGTCCCCTTCGCCGCCCGTGGTGGCCGCGGCGCTGTACAGCAGATAGCCGCCCTCGCGCTCGGCGTAGAGCTTGTAGATGGCGAAGCCGCCCGGCTTGACCAGGCTGCTGGCGTTCTTGCCGACGTTCGATCCGTCGGAGGCGATGCTGTCGACGAGCTGCATCCCGTTGACGTGCACCGAGGCGGTGCGCGTGGCAGGCTGCTCAGCATCTTTCGGCGCCGATGCCAGGAGGTTGGTGAAATTGACCTGCAGGCAGTCGCCGACGTTCATCCGAAGAATGAGCGGGCGGGGGCGTTTGTCCGGGCGAAGCTGGACGTTCCCCGCTACCAGACCAAGCGTGGCGTTGATGGGCACGACGTCGCGCTTCAGCGCGAAGATCATTCCCTGCGGCTCGACCGCGCCGATGCGATTCCAGAACCACGGCTGATCGAGAGCAACCACGTCCGCCTGGACGGTCCGTGCGCAGACCGTGGCGCCGACCAGACCGTCGGTGCCCGCGGCTGGTGTCATTGTTTGGCCGAGTGCTGCACCTCCGGACAGCACCATCGCCGCGACCATGGCAATCAGAAGAAACAACGTTCGGGCTCGCAAAGGACTGATGGTTTGCATCACCGCTCTCCTCATATTCCGCCGACCGGCACGAACGCGGCGAACTGCTTCGAAACGATTCCGGAGCACACCGGGGAAAAGAAGCCGTCTGCGGATCTGCAATCAACGTAGTCATCGCGGCGCGGCGCCGCATCGGACAAAGCGACAAACTTGCGAGTCACTTTTTCAGGGAGGGAGGGGCCAGCGCGATGGCACAACTGTGGGGTCGTTTGTTGCTCCGTGTCAGCGCATGGCCACCAGCGCCGGCGTCCCCGCCTCGTCGACAACCCCTTCGAACATGCAGCGCATCAGCTCCATGCGATTCGAGACGTCGAGCTTCTCGAAGATCGAGGTGAGGTGATGGCGAACGGTGGTGCTGGAGATGCAGAGGCGCTTGGCGATCACTTTGTTCTGCAGTCCGAGCACGACCAGCTCGATGATCTCGCGCTCGCGCGGCGTCAGCCTGGAAACGTGGTTGCCGTTCGGCGCCGGCTCGGCGCGGAACAATGCCGCCATCGTCGACTGCTCCAGCCATATCTCTCCCGCCAGGCCGGCCCTGATGGCACGCCCGAGCGTGTCGGGCGAGCGATGCTTCAGAACGAAACCGATGGCACCGTGGTGAAGGGCAAACTCCGTTGCCTGGTAGTCGTCGGTTGCGGTCAGGATGAGCACCGGAGTCCCATCTGTCGCGCGCAGGAGCGCTCCGATTCGCTCCAGCGCGCCGCTACAGCGCGTATTGAGATCCAGATCCATCAATAGGAGATCGGGCCGCGACTCCATCGCCTCGGCCAGCGCCTCCGGCGAGTTGTCGCAGTCATGGACCACCGCGAGCCCGAGGTCGATCTCCACCAACCGGCAGATGGCGGCGCGCATCACCGCCTGATCGCCACTGACCGCGATCCGCGCGGGCTCTCGTTTCGAATCGGGCTTCGAGTCTTGATTCGTTTCGTACATTCAGGCGCCTTCCCCCTCGTCGGCGACCGTCAGTCCGGACTTCCATGTCCTTGCCGGATGTGGAAAAGTATGCAGCCAATGATTCAATAATGAAGCGGACAACGTCACTTTACCTCGTGACGGCCATCACCGCACAAGCTTGCAACGAATTTCCGCACATGTGCACAATTGGACATCCATATCACGGTTCTTCAACTAGTGTATTGCGCCCGTTTCCTACCGTCCATCGCAACACCGGCGTGCCGTCATCGTGGCTCAGACGGCACCACGTCTCTCGGGCTCCATCATTTCGCCAAGGGGGCGGCAACATCCCCGGGCGGAAATCCGAAGCTGATGCGGATTGCCGCGTACTCCGGATGCACGGATCCGTTCGCCGCGCGGATGATCAGCGGCGGCTCGATCCACGTTTCGCGTCCGGGCGGGAGATCGGCCGCGCGCATGGCCGCGAAGAGCGAGATCATCGGCGGCTCCCCTTCTTTGAAGATGACGTCGCGGCGGCGCAGCAGGATGAGATCGTTCGTTTGCAGCGCCTCCTCCGCGAACAGAACGCCGGAGATAGGGTCGCGGAGTCTCGCGGTCTCGCGGTCTCGCGGTGTTTCGGGCTCGCGCGGCGTGCTGGCCTCACCACCCCGAGACCCCGCAACCGCGAGACCGCGAGACCGCGTTATCTCGCTCCGTCTGTACGGGAAGACGAAAACGAACATCCCGCCCGGCGCCAGAATCCGTGCCGCCGCGGCCGCGTAGTCAGCCACCGTCCCGCGGATCTCGATGCGCGCCGGAACCGCCTGCGGATGCGCGGCTCCCGTCGCCGCGGACGCCGGCCAGTAGGGCGGCGAGCCGGTCACCAGATCGAACGGCGCTTCGTCAGCCAGGATCGACGGATCGCGGAGATCGCCCTCGTAGACCGTGAAGCGCGGCTCCAGCCCGTTGTAGCGGATGCTCTTGCGCGCCAGCCGGGCCGACATCGGCTGCGCCTCGACCGTGCAGAAGCGCGCGCCCGGAAGCCGCCATGCGGCGATCAGGGCGACGGAACCGATACCCGAGCCGAGGTCGGCGGCGCGCTCGACGCGGGGAGCCCATTGCGTCGCGTACCACGCCGTCAGCACATCGTCGGTCGAGTAGCGGTGACCGCGCTCGTACTGGAAGATGCGGAAGTGGCCGCAGAGATAGTCGAGCGTCTCGCCAGGCTCGGCGTCGAGCCCGCGCGGAGGCACCGGACCGGGACGCCGCCAGCCGCGATAGTCGAGATCGTCATCACCGTGCAATAAAAGCGACCCTCTTCGCGTCAAGACGTATCACAGAAACCTCATCAACACGCAACCGAACCAACCAAGGAGGCATCAATTGAAGGGAGCAGTTCGAAGACTGTCCACATCGTTCTTCCTGCTTCTGACGATCACGGCGACCCTGCACGCGCAGGATCTCGCCTCGGCCGAGAAGCGCACCACCATGCGCAAGCTCGACAACGGCCTGACCGTGATCGTCATGGAGCGCCCCGAAGCCGCCGTCTTCTCATTCGCCACGGTCGTGAATGTCGGATCGGCTCAGGAAGTCCCGGGGATCACCGGCCTGGCTCACATGTTCGAGCACATGGCCTTCAAGGGGACCGACAAAGTCGGCACCTCCAACTCCGCGGCCGAGACGGCCGCGCTGGCGAAGGTCGAAGAGGCCTACGCCGCCTACGACCGCGCCCGCCGCGATCCCGTCAACCACGACGAGGCGAAAATCGCCGCGCTCGACAAGGCGTGGAAGGCGGCCATCGACGACGCGCAGAAGTACGTGGTGCCGAACGAGTTCAGCAAGATCGTCGACCGCGCCGGCGCCGTCGGCGTGAATGCCTTCACCAACACCGACGAGACCGTCTACTTCTACTCGATGCCGTCGAACCGGGTGGAGCTCTGGGCCTATCTCGACTCCGAGCGCTTCCTTCACCCTGTCTTCCGCGAGTTCTACAAAGAGCGCGAGGTCGTTCATGAAGAACGGCGCATGCGCACCGAGAGCAGCCCCTTCGGCCGCCTCCGCGAGCAGGCGCTGGCAGCGGCCTTCACGGCGCACCCGTACGGGCAGCCGGTCGTCGGCTGGCCGTCGGATCTGGAGAGCTTCTCCGCGTCTGACGCCGTCGCCTTCTTCAAAAAGAACTACGTGCCCGCCAACATGGTCGTGGCCGTCGTAGGCGACGTCAAGGCCTCCGAGGTCATGCCGATCATAGAGAAGTACTTCGGCCGCCTGCCGAAAGCGCCCGCCCCGGAGCCGCTGCGCACGGTCGAGCCGAAACAGACCGCCGAGCGTTCCGTCGTTCTGCGCGAACAGGCGCAGCCGATCTACCTCGAGGCGTATCACCGCCCCGCCGAGACCGATCCCGACGCCCCGGCCTTCGACGCCATCGAGATGCTGCTGTCGCAAGGGCGCACCTCGCGCCTCTACCGCTCGCTCGTCCGTGACAAGAAGGTGGCCGCCGTCGCCGCGGGACTCAACGGCTTCCCCGGAAACAAGTACCCGACCCTCTTCGCCTTCGTCGGCATCCCCACCCCCGGACATACCGCAGGCGAACTGGCCGATCCCATCCATGCCGAGCTCGATCGCCTCAAGAATGAGGATGTGTCGGCCGACGAGCTGCAGTCGATCAAGACCCGCGCGAAAGCACAACTGCTTCGTCAGCTCGACAGCAACGAGGGGCTGGCTCTCCAGCTTGCCTCCTACCAGACCGTCTTCGGCGACTGGCGCGACCTGTTCCGCGAGGTCGACAGGATCGACAAGGTCACGCCGGCGGAGATCCGCCGCGTCGCCAACGCCACGTTCGTGCCGACCAACCGCACCACCGCCACGATCGAGTCGGCGAAGAAGACCAGCACCGCCATCACGGCGCCGAAGGGAGACGCGAAATGAAATCGCTTCGCATGCATGCCATCGCGGCCGCGGCGGTTCTTCTCTCGTTGCCCGCCCTGGCCCAGGTTTCCGATTACCACGACATCAAGACGCCCCCTCTTCACCAGATCCAGCAACCGCAGCCGAAGCGCGTGCAGCTCGCCAACGGCATGGTGATTTTCCTGATGGAGGATCACGAGTTGCCTCTCATCGGCGGCGGCGCCCGCATCCGCGGCGGCGGACGCGACGTTCCCGCTGACAAGAGCGGCCTGGCCGGCGTCCTCGGCTCGTCCTGGCGCACCGGCGGCACCGAGTCGAAGAGCGGCGATGAGCTCGACGACTTCCTCGAAGCACGCGCCGCGCGCGTCGAGACAGGCACCGGCGAAGACTCCATGAACGTCTCCATGTCCGTGCTCAAGGGCGACTTCGACACCGTCCTCCCGATCTTCGTCGACGTCCTCGAGCACCCCGCCTTCCGCCAGGACAAGATCGATCTGGCCAAGACCCAGGCCACCACGGCCATCTCACGCCGCAACGACGACCCCATGGGCGTCGCCAGCCGCGAGATGAGGAAGCTCGGCTACGGCGCCGACTCGACGTACGCCCGAACCCCCGAGTACGCCACCATCAATGGCATCACGCGCGACGATCTGATCGCCTTTCATAAGAAGTACGTCCATCCCAACGACATCATCCTCAGCTTCGTCGGCGACTTCGATGCCGCCGCCATGGAGCAGAAGCTGCGCGCCGCCTTCGGCTCCTGGCCCAAGGGCCCGCAGACTCCGGCGGCTGCCCCCGCCGGCGGCACTCCCGCGAAACCGGGTGTCTACTTCGTGGCCAAGGATGACGTCACGCAGAGCAACATCTTCATCGTCCACGGCGGCACCGGCGTGCTGCGCAGCAATCCTGATTTCTACGCCACTCAGGTGATGAACGAGATCCTCAGCGGAGGGTTCTCCGGACGCCTGATGAACGACATCCGCACGCAGCGCGGCCTCGCCTACGGCGTCTTCGGAGGCGTCGACACGAACTGGGACCGCCCGGGCCTCTTCCAGATCTGGATCGGCACCAAGAGCGGCTCCACCGTCGAAGCGATCAACGCGGCGCGCATCGACCTGACCGACCTGCAGACCAAGCCGTTCACGGCCGACGAGCTGGAGCAGGCGAAGGGATCGATCCTCAACGCCTACGTCTTCACCGCCGACTCCAAAGCCAAGATCCTGGCGCAGCGGGTGAACCTCGAGTTCTACGGCTATCCCGCCGACTTTTACCAGCAGTACCCCGCCAGGCTGCAGGCGGTGACCGCCGACGATGTAGCGCGCGTCGCGAAGAAGTACGTCCAGCCGAATCAGACCGCCGTGCTCGTGGTCGGCAAGGAGAAGGATTTCGACAAGCCTCTCTCGACCCTCGGCGCCGTAACGCCGGTCGATATCACCATCCCGGAGCCCGGCGCCAGGCCCGCCGCCCCCGGCGCGGCCGCGGCGACGGCCAAGCCGGCCGCCAGCAGCCCCGAGGGAATTGCCCTGGTGAAGAAAGTCCAGGCCTTCGTCGGCGGCAAAGCGAAGGTCGACGCCGTCCAGGCAACGCACTCCGCCGGCTCGATGCAGGTACAGTCGCCCCAGGGACCGATGGACATCGAAGTCGACAGCATCACCAAGTATCCCGATTCGAGCCGCCGAGTCATGAAGACGCCGATGGGTGAGATTACGACGGTGATGACTCCCGATACCTCGTTCATGTCGGGCCCCATGGGCTCCGGGGACCTTCCCGGCTCGCAAAAGACCATGATGCACAATGAGTCGCGCGCCGACATCCTCGGCATCGTCAAGAACATCGACAACCCGAAGTACATCTTCACCGTCGCCGGCACCGCCAAAGTCGGAACGGTCGACGCCCCGATCCTCTCGATCGACGCCGACGGCTCTCCCGTCAAGTACGTCGTCGACCCCACCTCCGGCAAGATCCTGCAACGCCTCTCCTCCTCCCCCCGCGGCGACGGCGTGACCGACTACACCGAGTGGAAGACCTTCGACGGCATCACGCTCCCGGTAGCCTTCACCACCACCACCAACGGCCAACCCAGCGGCGCCGGCAAGATGACGACGATGGAGATCAACCCGACCGTCGATCCAAAGCTCTTCGAGAAGCCGGCAGGGAAGTAGTCCGCGATTTTCGTTTCGTGATGTGAAAGGGCCGCCGATTTTCGGTGGCCCTTTTTCTTCGCGTCTTCGCGTCTTCGCGTGAACATCGATCTCACGCGAAGCCGCGAAGGGCGCGAAGAGAACTCCCCTCCGCGTGATGAACAGGTCTAATCGTTCCAGCATGAACTGGACTTAATGCCGATCCTGAGATGATCGTTCAGTGCCGGCTGACCGCTTGCCGCCAGCGAAGCTGGCGTAAGGTCTTAGCCCCCGGCTTCAGTCGGGGGAAATGCGCGTTATCAATTATTCTGAGCCCGCTTCAGCGGGCGACAGAGATGCCTTCGATCCGCTCTTCTGTCGCCCGCTAAAGCGGGCTGCCAACCTGGGGATGGTCCGTTTTCCCCCGACTGAAGCCGACGACTGAAGCCGGGGGCTACGATCTCGAGCCGGCTTCGCCGGCCATGTGCACGGTCAGGCGCCCACTCCGTAATCGTCTTCGAGGTATGGTCGACGAAACCATCACTTCTGAAGTGGCTCATTGCGGCATCCACCATAGAAAACCAAGTTAGCACGACGCGCACGCAGTATCGAAGCAAGCGTTGACAGTTGAACAGGGCGATCGAGATATGAACGTGAATACCCAGGCAATAGATACGTCGCTCCATGCACTTCGCCGCCATGGCCCGTGGCGTAGAGTACCGAAGGGTTACCGCCCTCCTGATCCCGATCCAGAGTCGCCCGACCTGGCTGTGAGGCGTAGATGAAGACCGGCTTGGTCACTAAACCTGCGTGGCCGTACAGGCACACTAGAAAAATCGACAAGCCGTATCCAATCCAAGCAAAGCGACAAACTTGCATAGCGCGTTTAAGAATATCTCTCGGTCAGTAGTAATGCGAGGACCTAGAACGCGATCGGCGTGTAGGAGTTAGGTGTGATCGAAGGCTCTTGGGGATGACGCTGCCTCCGTCCTACCGGAGGCCATCCGCCTGGTGGAGTTGCGGGCGCGGGTGGCGCGGTATCAGAGGGAGATGCTGCGGGAGCTGGCTCGGCGGGAGGGGACGTCGGTCGATCATGTGCTGACGCGGGAGCTGGAGGATGGGGCGTCAGCGTATGCCGAGGAGCTGGCGGGAGTGCTGGGTTTGGCGATGGCGATGCAGTGGCCGGCGGGTTGAGAGGCGGAAGCGAGAAGTCCGACCGATCCCCTGCGAACCTTTCGTCCACTACCAAGTTAGGGTAGCTTGCTGGCGTGCTCCGAAGCGCGTACATCGAGACCAGCGTTGTCAGCTACCTGACGGCGCGCAGGAACCAGCGAGATCTCATCGTCGCCGCTCACCAGGAATTGACACGCGAATGGTGGGAGCGCCGGCGGCGGGACTTCACTCTCTTCGCATCGGCGGTCGTCATCGAAGAAGCTCTTCGTGGCGATGAGATGTTTGCGAACGCGCGGATGGCGCTGATCGAGCAGATGCGATTTGGCTGATGTGACACCCGCGGCGCGGCAGTTGGCCGCGCAGCTTCTCCTCGAGGCGGGTCTTCCGGCGAAGGCGAACGCCGACGCGCTTCACATTGCGATATGCGCCGTCAACGGAATCGATTACTTGCTCACGTGGAACTGTACGCATCTTGCAAATGCTGCGATGATTCCTCGTGTGAACAACATCTGTCGTGCGGTCGGCTTTGAACCGCCGTACATCTGCACGCCGGAAGAGCTCATGGTAGGGTAACTCCATGTGGGAAGATCCGATCGTCAAGGAAACGCGAGTGGCTCGCGAGAAACTCGTCGCGGAGTTCGGCGGCGATCTGGACGCGCTCTGGGAACACCTTCAGGTGGTTCAGGAGCGGTATCGGGATCGGGTCGTCACCGGAGAGCCGAAAGCGCCGGTACGGATCGATCGTAAGGTCTCGTAGACATTCTCGTGATGTGGGCTGGAGGGATGTGGTGTCGACGGGCCGGCTCCTGAGTGTCGAAAGATCCTCGAGTTACTGGCTTCGGCTGGAGCTGCGCAAGTTGAGATCCTTCGGCCGCGCTACGCCGGCCTCAGGATGACAAAACTGGTGGTATCGAGGTCCTCGCCGGGTGATCTCGCAGATCTGCCGTCTGATATCGAAGGCGTTTCCGGATGATCTTGCAGATCTGCCGTCTGATATCGAAGGCCTTTCCGGATGATCTTGCAGATCAGCCGCCTGATCTCGAAGGCCTCGGCGGTGATCCTGCACGTCAAGCCGTTTGATCTCGCAGATGTCCGCGGTGATCTTGCGGATCCAGCAGTCTGATATATGAGCCATCCCACCCTCTGTCGCTGACGCGGAAGCTGGTGGATGTGGCGTCCGCACGTATCGAGGAGCGGCTGGGGACGCGGTTTTCGTCACGAGTAGGCGTTTTCGCGTGCTCGAAGCCCGAATCAACTATTGAGTAGATCCCGGGATCTACTGAAGAGGCTTTTCTTCGTCTGGAATAGATCCCGGGATCTACCGAAGAGGCTCAAAGCCTATTCGGTAGAGCCGAGGATCTACCGAAGAAGGGAAATCGCCTCTTCATTGCGTCCATGGCTCTACCCAAGAGGCTTTTCTGGCCTATCAGTAGATCCATGGCCCTACTGAATAGCCTCAGAGCCTGTTTGTCATATCCATGGACCTACAGATCGGTTGTTTTTCAGCGTCCATGGCTCTACTCTTCACCTATGCCTCGCGCACGACAACCCGATCCTGACGCCGTCCGCTTCGGACAGGTACTTCGACGTGAGCGGTTGGCTCGCGGGTGGACGATCGCCAAACTCGCACAGCGCTCCGGGATGAATGCTCAATACCTTGGCGTGGTCGAGAACGGCGGAAACGTGACCACCCTCTCCACCATCCTGGAGGTGGCCGAAGTGCTCGGGGCGGACGCGGGGGAGATGATCCGCGAGGTGGCGGCGGCGCGGCGGCCGGTGAAGGCTACACAGACGTAGTACCTCACCGTCCCCTCTCCCTCACCACCACCCTCCCCGGCTTCGCTCCCGTGTGCTCGCCGTCCTTGAGCACCTCGACTCCGTTGATGAAGACGTCGACCACGCCCGTGGCGAACTGCATCGGCTTTTCGTAGGTCGATTGGGCGCCGATGGTGGCGGGATCGAAGACGACGACGTCGGCGAAGTTGCCGGGGGCGAGGAGGCCGCGGTGGGCGATGCCGAGGTTCTGCGCCGGGAGGGAGGTCATACGGCGTAGGGCCTCGGCGAGCGGGATCACGTGCTCGTCACGGACGTACTTGCCGAGGAGGTTGGCGAAGTTGCCGTAGGCCCGCGGGTGGTTCGACGACTTGAGGAACACCCCCTCGGGGGCGGACGAGTCGGCGTCGGATCCGAAGGAGACGTAGGGGAGCGCGATCTGTTTGCGCAGGTTGTCGTCCGACATCAGGAAGTAGATCGTGCTGATGCGGGTACCGTCTTCGATGACGAGGTCGATGGCGGCGTCCTCCGGCGAAACGCCGCGCATCGCCGCCACCTCGGCCAGCGTCTTGCCGGTCAGCGGCTTGAGGGCGTCGCTCTTGAATCCGACCAGCAGCACGCGGTCGGCGCCGCCGGCCAGGAGCAGCAGGTTCTCCCATGTGTCGCTGGGCGTGCGCATCTCCGCGATCACCTTCTGCCGCGTGGCGGGGTCCTGCAGGCGCTTGCGCCATGCCTCGTAGCCGCCGGCCTGCACCCACGTCGGCATGGCCGCGTCGAGGCCGGTCATGCCGGCCGTGTAGGTGTACATGTCGGCGGAGATCTGCAGGCCGGCCGCGCGGGCAGCGTTCACGTGGGCGATGACGTCGTCCATCTTCGGCCAGTTCGGGCGGCCGGCGGCTTTGAGGTGGTAGATCTCGGCGGGGAGGTGTCCCTCGCGGGCGATGGTGATCAGTTCATCGACCGCTTCGACGAGGCGGTTCCCCTCGCTACGCATGTGCGAGATGTAGATGCCGCCACGCTCGCCGGCGACCTTCGCCAGCGCGATCAGCTCGCCGGTTTTGGCGTAGGCGCCGGGGGCATAGATGAGCGCCGACGCCACACCGAACGCTCCGTCGTCCATCGCTTTGCGGGTGACGGCCACCATCTGCGCGAGCTCGGCCGGCGATGGATCGCGGTTCTCGCGGCCGAGGACGTAGACGCGCGGCGTGGCGGCGCCGAGGAAGGAGCCGATGTTCGGCGTGACGCCGCGCGCACGCAGCCAGTCGAGGTATTCGCGGAGCGTCGTCCATGCGACCGGATACCTGATGTCGCCCTGATAGTCGGCGAGCTCCTTCTTCATGGCCGGCGATAGAGGTCCCATCGACTCCCCTTCGCCGAAGATCTCGGTAGTCACGCCCTGCTTCGTGTCGGAGAGTCCGCGGCCGTCGGCGATGAGCGATTCCTGGGCCTGGCTCATGACGTTGATGAATCCCGGGGCGACGGCGAGATCGTGGACGTCGATCTCCGTCGCGCCGCGGCCGTGCACCTCGCCGAGGGCGGCGATACGATCGCCGCGGATGGCGAGATCGCCGTGGACCGGCTCCTTCCCGCTTCCGTCGTACAGCGTGGCGTGGCGGAGGACGACGTCGTAATCGGTCCGCGGCGTCGAGGTCGTCGCGCAGGCGGCGAGGAGAAGGAGGGAGAGCGCGAGAAGGTTCTTCATCGATCGGAAGAATATCTTGCGCGGGGCAGGCCCAAAAACCGAGGGGCCGGAGGAGGCTACGATTGGCCAATCACCTCCCCGGCTCCTCACACGACCGTCAGTCACGAACGGAGTAGTCCCCGATCCGCGACCATCCAGCAGCGGGTCGATTTTATATCATCCGGAGCGCTGGAGGGGCGTCTCGTGGGTTGTGGTCTCGCGGTCTCGGGGTTGCGCGGTCTCGCGGTGTTGGTTTGCAAGTGCGGCGTGTGAAGCCCAACACCCCGAGACCGCGCAACCACGAGACCGCGAGACCGCCTAGCGTTGAGCCCGCCGTCCGCTGTATTTTTCACCGTTCCGGGCGGCGGTTCCGCAACTTGGCCCCTCCGGCGTACTGCATCTGATTCGTGGGGCGGACGGGGTGGTTTGCACATTGCTTTCCCCGTCCGCGAAGAAGGAGTATCGATGCCGCAGAGGTTGATTGAACGGGACGACGAGGAGAGCGGCTCGGCGCGGGACATTCGCGTCGCTCCGCCACCCGAGGTGGGCCCACACCACACACGAAACCGCAACATCGCCATCGTCGTCGTCATCGTCGTGATCATTCTGGCCATCGTCCTCCTGCGGTCGCGCACGGCGGCCAACGATGCCAAAGCAAAGGCCGCCGCGGCCAGTACGCGTGACCGCGCGGTTCCCGTCAGCGTGGAGCCGGTCGTTGCCCGCGATGTTCCCGTCTATCTCGACGGCCTCGGCAACGTGAACGCCCTCAATACCATCACCATCAAGCCGCGCATCGACGGACAACTCCTCCGCTTCAACTTCCAGGAAGGGCAGGTTGTGCAGGCCGGCGCCGAGATCGCCCTCATCGATCCCGCCCCATCCGAGGCCCAGCTCGCGCAGGCGCAGGCCAACCGATTCAAGGATGAGGCAACGCTGGAGAACACGCGCCACGACCTCCAGCGCTTCGCCGATCTCTCCAGGGCCGGGGTCATTCCGCAGCAGCAGTACGACACCCAGCAAGCGCAGCTTCGCGTCAACGAAGGGACCATCAAGGCCGACGACGCCCAGATCCAGCAGGCCAGGCTCAACGTCGCCTACTGCCACATCAAGACGCCCATCACTGGCCGCGTCGGCATCCGCTTCGTCGATCCCGGCAACATGGTCCACGCCGCCGACGCCAACGGCCTGGTGGCCATCACCCAGATGCAGCCGATCGCCGCGCTCTTCACGCTCCCCGAGGATCAACTGCAGGCGGTCACGCAACATGCGAAGCCGGGTGGATTTCCGGTCGAAGCGTGGAGCCGCGACGGCACAACCCTGCTGGCCACCGGACGCCTGCTGACGATCGACAACCAGATCGACCCCAACACCGGAACCTTCCGCTGCAAAGCCGTCTTCGACAACCGCGACGGCGCCCTCTTCCCGAACCAGTTCGTCAACGCCCGGCTGCAGGTCGATACGCGGCAGCACGCCCTCACCGTCCCCACCGCCGCCGTCCAGCACGGCGCGCAGGGAACGTACGTCTACGTCGTCAAACCCGACAAGAGCGTCGACATGCGGCCGGTGCAGGTGGCCATGGCCGAGGGAACCACCTCCGTCCTCGCCAGCGGCGTCAGCGAAGGCGACCAGGTCGTCGTCGAAGGAGCCGACAAGCTCCAGCCAAAGAGTAAAGTCGAGATCGGCGGACAGCGCGGCGGCGGCGGCCGGCCGGGTGGAGGGGGGCAGCACGGCGGAGCGGGTCACAAACAAGGGAAGCCGTGAATCCATCACGCCTCTTCATCCTCCGCCCGGTAGCAACCTCGCTGCTCATGGCGGCGATCCTGCTCGCCGGCTTCGTCGCCTTCCGTGAGCTGCCGGTCTCCGCGCTCCCGCAGGTCGACTACCCCACCATCCAGGTCCTGACCTTCTATCCCGGCGCCAGCCCTGACGTCATGACCTCCTCCGTCACCGCGCCGATGGAGCGGCAGTTCGGACAGATCCCGGGCCTCCAGCAGATGAGCTCCACCAGCTCCTTCGGCGGCTCGATGATCACGCTGCAGTTCGATCTCAAACAGAACATCGACGTCGCCGAGCAGGAAGTGCAGGCTGCCATCAACGCCGCCGCCAGCTTCCTCCCGCGCGACCTTCCCAACCCGCCGATCTACAGCAAGGTCAATCCGGCCGACACCCCCATCATCACCCTCGGCCTCACCTCCTCGCAGCTTCCTCTCAGCAAAGTGGAAGACCTGGCCGACACCACGCTGGCGCAGAAGATCTCCCAGCTCCCTGGCGTCGGCCTGGTCACCATCAGCGGCGGCCAGAAGCCGGCCGTGCGCGTACAGGCCAACCCCTCCGCGCTGGCCTCGTATGGCCTGAGTCTCGAGGATCTCCGCACCGGCCTGGCCGCGGCCAACACCGATCAGGCCAAGGGGAACCTGCAGGGGCCGGCGCAGAGCTACAGCATCGGCGCGAACGACCAGATCTTCGCCAGCGCCGACTACAAGCCGGTCATCATCGCCTACCGCAACGGCGCACCGGTGCGCGTCGCCGACGTCGCCCATGTCGTCGACGGCGTCGAAGACGCGCAGAAAGCGGCCTGGATGAACACCACCCCCGCTGTGATCATGAACGTGCAGCGGCAGCCGGGGGCGAACATCATCAACGTCGTCGACCGCATCGAGCAGCTTTTGCCGCAGCTCACGAGCAGCCTGCCGCCGAGCGTGAAGGTCACCGTGCTGACCGACCGCACGGTCACGATCCGGGCCTCGGTTCACGACGTCGAGTTCGAGCTGCTGCTCACCGTGCTGCTGGTGGTTCTGGTGATCTTCCTCTTCCTCCGCCGCGTCTCCGCGACCATCATCCCCAGCGTGGCCGTGCCGCTCTCGATCGTCGGCACGTTCGGGGTGATGTACCTGCTCGGCTACTCGCTCGACAACCTCTCGCTCATGGCGCTGACCATCTCCACCGGCTTTGTCGTCGACGACGCCATCGTCATGATCGAGAACATCACCCGCTACATCGAGCAGGGCGACAAGCCGCTGGAGGCGGCGCTCAAGGGCTCGAAACAGATCGGCTTCACCATCGTATCGCTGACCGTCTCGCTGATCGCGGTGCTCATCCCGCTGCTCTTCATGGCCGACATCGTGGGGCGCCTCTTCCGCGAGTTCGCCATCACGCTCAGCGTGACCATCCTTGTCTCCGCCGTGGTCTCGCTGACGCTGACGCCGATGATGGCCTCCAAGCTCCTGAAGGCCGAGAGCGACGAAAAAGAGCACGGCCGGTTTTTCAAGAAGTCGGAAGAGCTTTTCGAGCGCGTCATCGCCTACTACGGCCGCACGCTGCAATTCGTGCTGCGGCACCAGACCACCACACTTCTGGTGACGCTGGGGACGCTGGCGCTGACGATCTTCCTCTACATCATCGTCCCCAAGGGATTCTTTCCGCTGCAGGACACCGGCGTCATCCTCGGCATCTCCGAGGCGCCGGAAGACACGTCGTTCAGCGCCATGGCCGACCGGCAACTGGCGCTCACCGAAGTGGTCACGCACGATCCGGCCGTCGCCAGCGTCTCCTCCTTCATCGGCGTCGACGGCACGAACATGACCTCGAACGTCGGCCGGATCCAGATCAACCTCAAGCCTCTCGACGAGCGCGACGCCAACGCCTCCGACATCATCCGCCGCCTGCAGCCGAAGCTGGCCAACGTCTCCGGCATCACGCTCTATATGCAGCCGGTGCAGGACCTCTCGGTCGAGAACCGCGTCAGCCGCACGCAATACCAGTACACGCTGGAAGACGCGAACGCAGTGGAGCTGGCGCAGTGGATCCCGCGCATCGTGGACGACCTGCGCAAACTGCCGGAGCTGCGCGACGTGGCCAGCGATCAGGGCAACGGAAGCCTGGAGGCCGATTTGGTGGTCGACCGCAACACCGCCTCGCGCCTCGGCGTGACGCCGCAGATGATCGACGACACGCTCTACGACGCCTTCGGCCAGCGCCAGGTCTCGACCATCTTCACGCAGCTCAACCAGTACCACGTGGTGCTCGAGGCCGATCCGAGCCTCCAGCTCACGCCCGACGCGCTGCAACACATCTACGTCCACGCCGCGCCGGCCGGCGGTGCCGCCGCGGCCGCGCAGCCCTCGGCCACTGCGCAGACGACGTCGACTGCAACATCATCGACGCCGGCCGTTCCCGGCACCACGAAACCTGTTCCGCAGCTCTCCGGCTCGCGCGAACAGATCATTCCCCTCAGCAGCTTCGCGCACATCGAGACGAAGTCGACTCCCGTGGCCGTCAATCACCTCGGCCAGTTCCCGGTGGCCACGATCTCTTTCAACCTGGCGCCGGGCGCGTCGCTGGGCGGGGCCACGAAGACGATCGATGACGAGGTGGCCAAACTCGGCCTCCCCGCAAGCATCCACGCGGAGTTTCAGGGAACGGCCGCGGTCTTCCGCAGCTCGCTGGCGAACGAGGGATGGCTGATCCTGGCCGCGCTCATCACCGTCTACATCGTTCTCGGCGTTCTGTACGAGAGCTACATCCATCCGATCACGATCCTCTCCACACTCCCCTCCGCCGGCGTCGGGGCGATCCTGGCGCTGATGCTCTTCCACATGGAGCTGGGGGTCGTGGCGTTGATCGGTATCATCCTGCTCATCGGCATCGTGAAGAAAAACGCCATCATGATGATCGACTTCGCCCTCGAGGCCGAGCGCGAGCAGAACAAGAAGCCGGAAGAGGCGATCTATCAGGCCTGCCTGCTGCGCTTCCGCCCGATTATGATGACCACGTTCGCCGCCCTCTTCGGCGGCCTCCCCCTGGCCCTCGGCCGCGGCACCGGCGCCGAGCTCCGCCACCCCCTCGGCGTCACCATCGTCGGCGGCTTGCTGGTCAGCCAGCTCCTCACCCTCTACACCACCCCCGTCGTCTACATCTGGTTCGACAAACTCGCCGCGAGGGTAAGGCGGCGTGTGCGGGTGGGAAACGCGGTACACGAGCCACAGCCGTCGGAAGGATGAAGGTAGAAGGATGAACAAGGGCCACACAATGCTCTTACGTCGAGAGCCCTTCTCCCCCGCGGGTTTTTGCGGGGGAGAAGGTGCCGATAGGCGGATGAGGGGGCGCTTCACGGAGATGTCATTCGCCCGCCAGCAAGGACCTCGGAACAGCGTCGGTAAATCGCACCTATCGCGTATACGCCCCCCTCATCCGCCTTCGGCACCTTCTCCCCCCGCAAGAAACCGCGGGGGGAGAAGGACTCTCGATGAAGGGAAGTGGCAAGAGCGTCACGGAGGCTACGGGTTAGCGCAACGGAGCGCTGACGTCTCTGATCCTTCTGCCTTCTGCCTTCTGCCCTCTGACTTCCAATGAGCTTCTCTTCCCCATTCATTCGCCGTCCTGTTGGTACCTCGCTGCTCAGCGCGGCGGTGCTGATGGCTGGCGCGCTCGGGTACATGAGCCTTCCGGTGGCGCCACTTCCGCAGGTGGAGTTCCCCACCATCTCCGTCTCGGCCAACCTTCCCGGCGCCGATCCGGAGACGATGGCATCGTCCGTCGCCACACCGTTGGAGCGCCAGTTCGGGCGCATCGCCGGCGTCACGCAGATGACCTCGAACTCCTCCTCGGGATCGACCAACGTAACCCTGCAGTTCGAGCTCGACCGCGACATCGACGCCGCCGCGCGCGACGTGCAGGCCGCCATCAACGCCGCGCGCGGACAGCTCCCGGCCAACCTGCCGTCGAATCCGAATTGGCGCAAAGTCAATCCCGCCGACGCGCCGATCATGATCCTGGCCATGACCTCGGAGGTCATGACCCAGCCGCAGATGTACGACGTCGGCGACTCGGTCCTGGCGCAGAAGATCGCGCAGATCGACGGCATCGGCCAGGTCTTCGTCGGCGGCAGCTCGCGTCCCGCCGTCCGCATCGAAGCCAATCCCCTGCTGCTCAGCCAGATGAACGTCGGCCTCGATGCCGTCCGCACCGCCCTTAGCGCCGCAAACGCCAACCGGCCCAAGGGCGCCGTCGCCGGTACCGACCGCGCCTTCGTCATCAATACCAACGATCAGCTCTTCAAAGCCAACCAGTACCGCAGCCTCATCGTCACCGCGCGCGACGGCAAGCCGGTCATTCTCTCCGAGGTTGCGGAAGTGAAGGACTCGGTCGAGAACATCAATAGTGCCGGATCGGTCAACGGCAAGCCGGCCATCTCCCTCGTCCTCTTCCGGCAGCCGGGGGCGAACATCATCGGCACCGTCGACCGCGTCCGTTCGCTCCTGCCGCAACTGCGCGCCGCCATTCCCCCCTCGATCCATCTCGACGTCGTGCTCGACCGCACCGGCACCATCCGCGCCTCGGTGATCGACGTCGAGCGCACGCTGGTCATCTCCATCGCCCTGGTCATCCTGGTCGTTTTCGCGTTTCTGCGAAGCGGCTGGGCCACCGTCATCCCCAGCGTGGCCGTGCCGCTCTCGCTGGTCGGCACGTTCGGCGTGATGTACCTGCTCGGCTACTCGCTCGACAACCTCTCGCTCATGGCGCTGACCATCTCCACCGGCTTCGTCGTCGACGACGCCATCGTCGTCATCGAGAACATCACCCGCCATCTCGAGAACGGACTGCGTCCGCTCGATGCGGCGCTCAAAGGAGCCGCGGAGATCGGCTTCACCGTCTTCTCCATGAGCACCTCGCTCGTGGCCGTCTTCATCCCCATCCTGCTCATGGGCGGCATCGTCGGACGTCTCTTCCGCGAGTTCGCCGTCACGCTCAGCACCGCCATCGTCATCTCCCTCTTCGTCTCGCTGACGACGACGCCGATGATGTGCGCGAAGTTCCTCACCCCGCCCGGCGACCGGAAACACGGCCGTCTCTACCGCTGGAGCGAGAAGGCCTTCGACCGGCTGCGCGGCGGGTACGAGCACGCACTCGACTTCGTCCTGGCCAACACCCTCCCGGTGCTCCTGGTCACCTTCGCCACGATCGGTTTCACGGTCTACCTCTACATCATCGTCCCGAAAGGCTTTTTCCCGCAGCAGGACACCGGGCGATTGAGTGGGAACGTCCAGGCGGCGCAGGACACGTCGTTCCCGGCACTGCTCTCCAAGCTCAACACCTTCATGCGCATCGTCGAGAAGGACCCGGCCGTCGAGAACGTCGTCTCCTTCACTGGCGGAGGACGCGGCAGCACCTCGGCGAACATGTTCATCTCACTCAAGCCGCTGAGCGAACGGAAGGCGTCGGCGCAGGAGATCATCGCCCGGCTCCGGCCGAAGACGGCCCATATCCCGGGCGCGCAGCTTTTCCTCAGCGCCGTGCAGGACGTGCGCGTCGGCGGCCGGCAGAGCAACTCCGACTACCAATACACGCTGCAGGGCGACAACGTGGCCGAGCTGATGTCGTGGTCGCCGAAGCTCGAGCGGGAGATGCACAAGCTCAAAGAGGTGCGCGACGTCTCCAGCGATCAGCAGAACCACGGCCTGCAGTCGACGGTCATCATCGACCGCCAGACCGCCGCGCGCCTCGGCGTCTCGCTGGCCGCCATCGACAGCACCCTCTACGACGCCTTCGGCCAGCGCCAGGTCTCGGTCATGTACAGCGGCATGAACCAGTACCACGTGGTCATGGAAGTCGATCCGAAGTTCAGCATCTCGCCGGCGTCGCTCAGCAGCGTCTACGTCCACTCATCGGGCGGCCGCGACGTGCCGCTGAGCGCCTTCGCCAGCTTCGGCATCGATCAGACGCCGCTGTCGATTCCGCACCAGGGACAGTTCCCCGCCGTGACCATCTCCTTCAACCTCGCGCCGGGCGTCTCACTCGGCGAAGCGACGACGGCCATCGAGGGGCTGGAGCGGACGATGAGCATGCCCTCGTCGATCCACCCCGGCTTCCAGGGAACGGCGCAGGCGTTCCAGGCATCGCTGAAGAATGAACCGATGCTGATCCTGGCCGCGCTGCTCGCCGTCTACATCGTCCTCGGCATCCTTTACGAAAGCCTGGTGCACCCGATCACGATCCTCTCCACATTGCCCTCGGCTGGCGTCGGTGCCCTGATCGCGCTGCTGATCACCAACACCGAGTTCACGATCATCGCGCTGATCGGCATCATCCTTCTCATCGGCATCGTGAAGAAGAACGCCATCATGATGATCGACTTCGCCCTGGAGGCGGAGCGCAAGGAAGGGAAGAGCCCCCTCGACGCCGTCCGCGAAGCATGTCTCCTCCGCTTCCGCCCGATCATGATGACCACCATGGCCGCCCTCTTCGGCGGCCTGCCGCTCGCCCTCGGCTCCGGTGTCGGCAGCGAGATGCGCCGCCCCCTCGGCATCGCCATCGTCGGCGGCCTGATCGTCAGCCAAATGCTGACCCTCTTCACCACCCCCGTCACCTACCTCTACCTCGACCGCCTCCGCTGGCGCGCCCGCAAACGCCACGCCGCCGTGCACAGCACGGCGTAGCCGCGCAGCGCGTAAGCGCGTAGCGCCGGAGCACGTAAGCGCGCAGCGCCGGAGCGCTGGCGTCTCGCCGGCTGGCCCGGCGGCGTCTCGCCGCCGGCCAAACAAACACGCAAACGTTCATTGATAACCCAGCAGCCAGAAGTCCTCGACCGGTGGTTACAAGCAAGTGTTGCGTAAACGTCAGACCGGGGGCGAGACGCCCCCGAGCCAGCCGGCGAGACGCCAGCGCTCCGGCGGAGATGCGTGAGACGGCGGAGACGGCGCGCAACGCCCGTTACCGATCCATCTTGGCGGCAAGCACAAAGTCGGCGCGTGTGAGTCCATCGACCTTGTGCGTCCAGATCTTCACACCCACTTTTCCCCAGGACAGGTAGATATCGGGATGGTGCCCTTGCTCCTCGGCGATGGCGCCGATGCGGTTGGTGAAGGCGAGGGCCTGGGCGAAGTCGGGGAAGGTGAACTCTTTCTCGAGATGGTGCTCGTCGACCACGCGCCAGTCGCCGCCGAGCGTCCGCGCCAGTTCGGCCAGCTCCTCCCCTTTCATCGCCGGGATGCCTCCGCTGCAGGGGATGCATTTCTCGTCGGCCAGCGCCCGCGGCGGCTCCCGCTTGCGGATCCAGGCCGCGAGCTCGTCGGCGGTGACGCGATGGCGGAACGCTTCCTTGCCGTCGACATAGATGACCGGAACGTCGTCCGTGAACTTCGCCCGCAGCGCGGGATCGTCGTCGATATCCACCAGCGTGATCGAGAGGGGCAACTGGTGCAGAACCACCGCCGCGCGCACGGCGGCCTCCGCGGCGTCGCAGAGCGAGCAATCGTGGCGGGTGTAGAAAGTCACTTCATGAGTCATCGCATAAACTCCGCCGCCGAGGATACCTGATGGACGTGAAAACGAACGCTACGCTCGATCTCAGCGGCAAGACTGTCGTCATCACCGGCGCCTCGCGCGGCATCGGCGCCGAGACGGCGCGGCGGATGGCGGCGGCCGGCGCGCGGGTGGTGATCAACTACCACGGCAGCGAAGCGGCGGCGAATGCGGTCGTCAGTGAAATCGGCGGGAGCGCCCTCGCCATCCGCGCCGACGTGGCCGATCCGGCGGCGGTGAAACGGCTGATCGAAGCGGTGGTGACGCGTTTCGGATCGATCGACGTGCTCGTCAACAACGCCGCCATCTTCGAATACAACCCCTTCGACGGCGACGATTACGAAGCGTGGCAGTCCGGTTGGCGACGCACCTTCGATCTGAACGTCTTCGCGGCCGCGAACGCCGCCTGGCTGGCCATGCGGGCCATGCGCCAGAGCGGCGGCGGGAAGATCATCAACGTCGCCTCGCGCGCCGCCTTCCGTGGCGAAACCGAGTTCGCCGACTACGGCGCGTCGAAGGCGGCCCTGGTCAACCTCACCCGCTCGATCGCCCGCGCCTGCGCCAAGGACAACATCGTCGCCAGTTGTGTCGCTCCCGGCTTCATCGAGACGGAGATGGCCAAGCCGGAGCTGGAAGCGCATCGCGAGGAGATCCTCAGCCAGATCCCCCTGCGGCGCGTCGGAAGCGTCGGCGATGTGGCCGGCGTCATCCTCTTCCTGGCCTCGCCGATGGCGGATTATCTCAACGGCGTGACGATCGATATCAATGGGGGTTCGTGGTTTCAGTGACGCGGTTGCGGGGTCTCGCGGTATTCATTGACTCCGGGAGTGTATTCACCGCCTTGCGGAGTCCCATCAACTGCTCCGCTCGATCAGCCAACTGATCCGAGTGTCCACTATTGTGGTCAGTGCGATCAATCGGGCCAGGACAACAGTCGGCTGGGCGTCAGCCTGGAAACCTGGTTACCGCGAGACCGCGCGACCTCGAGACCGCGCAACCCCAGCCACTCCACCCCGAGACCACGCAACCGCGCCCACTACTCCTTCACCCGCTTCAGCAGCCGAACCACTCCACGCGCGCCGCGCCAGACGTAGAGCGCCGGCAGGGCCATCGCGGGAGCGGATGGAAAACTCTGGCGCATGAAAGCGGCTGGCGGAAGGGCCAGCTCGCGCAATCGGCGCATGCGCGAGCGCCAGCCGAGTGCCCGGAGATCGCCGCGGAGAACCGAGGCGTGACGGCGGTTGCGATCGAGGAAAGCTGCCGAGGGTTCTGAGCGTGTCCGCTCGTCATCGGCCAGCCAGTCGGCGGCGCGATCGTGCGGCGACGTTGCGAACCATCCGTCCGCGAGATCGATCGAGCGCTCGCAGATCGCCGCCACGCGGCGCTCCGCGGCCAGGCGCCAGAAGCGCGCGTGCTCGTCAGCACTCATCGACTCGCGCAGCAGGTGGATGTCGTACAGCCAGATCAGGCGCTCGTTGTCGTGATGATGGGCAACGCGGTGAATGCAGGCCAGCAGAAGCGCGTCGATGTGCGATGACGCCAGCGCACCGGGGGCGATGCGCGGCACCGCGATGGCGCGGCCGATCAGCTCATCGAACGGCAGCGCATCGCGAAGCACCGGGGAGTTGGACACATCCCAGTGGACGTCGTACACGTGGCCGCCTCGGACGAACGATTGCTGCCGGATGGCCAGCGTGTCGCCGCTGGTCAGCCGCGAGTCATAGCCGAGGCCGTGCATGAGCTGACGCGTGGCATCGACATCGGACTCCGCGATCAGCAGATCGGTGTCGCCGCGCGGCCGCAGCTCCGGCGCGTCGTAGAGGTCGTACGCCAAACCGGTTCCTTTGATGATGACGGCGCGAATGCCGCGGCTGGCGAACGCGGCCAGCAGAGAGCGGAGATCGGCGAGCCGCAGCGACTCCATCGCCGCGGCGCGGATGGCGGCGTCACGAAGCGCGGCGTGAATCGGCCACGAATTGTCAGGAAGAGATGCATAGACGAGGGGACCCGCGCCATGTTGTTGAATCGACTCGACGAATCGCGCGGCGTCCTCGCTTCCCACATCCTCCGGCCACGGCGCCGGCTGGCCACGCAGCAGCGCGCGCAGAGGAGACTGCAACACCGCCGGGATCGGCAGCGGATCGAGGACGTCGGCCATCGGTGCTCCTGCCAACCTCTGCCACCCGCGCAAAATTCAAGATGACGGCGCGGACTTTGCTCAAGTCGATGTATGTCCACGATCGTCATCCTCGCCGTCGTCGTGCTGGCGGTGATCCTCGCCATCGGCCTGGCGTACGTCCCGTTGCGTCTTCTGCTCGGCCACATCGCCCGTAACGTCCGCGAATTCATCGAACGCCAACGCGAGCGCCGCTCCGTCGACCGCGCCACGGGAGACAGGAGGAAGGTCTAGCTGCGGCTCCGCCGCGTTGTCTGCGCTTCGCGCGTTATCTGCCGCTGCGGCGGCGTTGGAGATGTCGATACGTTTCGCCAGCGGCTGCAACACTCAAACGCGAACGCCGATGTGGCCTGGCGACACCACGCGCCGCGCGCAGACAACGCGGCGATAGCCGCAAACAACGCGCGACAGCGCAGACAACGCGGCACAGCCGCAGTTACCGCTCCCCGACCGCCTTCTCCACCGCCGCCTTCAGCTTGGCGTCGTTAGGCATGATGGCGCCGATCTGGCGCCAGACGATCTTTCCGGTCCGGTCGATGAGAAGCGACGTCGGCAGGACGGTCGTCTGCACGAGATTGGCGATGCGTCCCTCGGGGTCGACGGCGATCGGATAGGTGATCTTCTGCTCCGCCACGAACGTCTTCACCGCCTCGGTGTCGCCTTCGTCGACGCTGACACCGATCACCTTCAGCCCCTTCGCCGCGTACTGCGTCTGCAGCGCCTGCAGCTCCGGGGTCTCGAAGCGGCACGGCCCGCACCACGTCGCCCAGACGTTGAGGAAGACCACGTTCCCCTTTTCGGCGGCCATGGTCATGGCCTTGCCATCGAGATACTTCGCCGAATACGGCGGCATCGGATCGCCGACGTCGGTTCGTGCGGAGGAGAGGTCCGCGGGCTCTTCCTTCGCCGTCTTTGATGACGGAGCCGATTTGGATGCATCCGCCTTCTTCGGCGGCGCTGGTTGGGAAGTCTTGGTCTCTTGCTTCGCGCACGCAACGACAAGGAACAGCGTGCAGAGGGTTGCCAGGGTCGATTTCATCGTCGTAGTCACCGTTCTCGAGTTTTGATCATGAACAACAGAGGCGCGCTGACGGCCTGCTCTCTCACAGTCCCTCGCCCGGTTTGGTCGGTTCCATGTGCAGCGCGTCATTCACCCTGTTGAAGTAGTTGAACATTCCTGCCATCGCCGAGATCTCCACGATCTCTCCCTCGTCATAGTGCTGCCGTAACCGCGCGAACAGCGCGTCGTCAATGCCGTGCGCGTCGAGCGTGAGCTGCTTCGCGTACGCCAGAGCGGCCTTTTCCTTTTCATCGAACGGACCGCTCTCGAAGTCGAGCAGTGCCTCCATCTGATCGTCCGTTGCCCCGTGCCGCGCAGACTGCGCGGTATGCGAACGGTTTCAATACTCGCAGGCGTTGAGGCGCGACACCAGCGTTGCCACGAGCTCCTTGGTTCGCACCGAAACCGTCCCCGTGTTCGTCACGGCGTTCAGGTGCGCCATCATCGTCTTCAGGATCTCGGGCCTGTGCGCGTAGACCCGAAACATGTTCGGCACATTGCCGCGCTGCGCGCCGATCTCCTGAAACTTCTGCCGGATCTCGTCCGTGACCTGTTCTTTCGTGAGCTTGGTGAGCCGGGCCATCGCTTCCTCCAGACACAAACGCCCCGCGTTTCCGCGGGGCGCAATCGTAAGCGAATTGACGGTGTCCGAAGGTTACTCTTCGGTCTCGGTCTTGCCCTTCTTGATGACTTCCGGCTCCGGCACGGCTGCCACTTCGACCGCGGCAACCTCGGCAACGACCTCGGCACGTGCCGTGGTGACGCCGACGATGACACGGTGCGGATCTTCCTCGATCTTCACGCCCTCGGGCAGCTTCAGGTCGGAGATGCGGACCTGCTGGTGCGCGCCGAGGTTGGTGATGTCGACGTCGATCTTGTCGGGGATGGCGTTCGGGAGACACTCGACGTGGAGATCGCGCATCTGCCAGTCGAGGATGCCGCCCTCTTTGACGCCGATGGAGCTTCCGGTGAGCTGCACCGGAACGGTCACGCGGATCACCTCATCCATCACCACGCGCACGAAATCGATGTGGGTCATCCGGCGCGAGATGGGGTCCATCTGCATGTCCTTGATCATGGCGTGGCGCTGCTGATCGGTGCCGGCCATCTTGAGCAGGAAGATGGAGCGGATGCCGTGCTCGCTCTTCTGGATCAGATCCGAGACCGCCTTGCGCTCCACGATGATGGCCACCGGCTCTTTGTGACCGCCGTAAACGACCGCCGGGATCTTGTTGTCCTGGCGCAATTTCTTCGCGTACTCTTTTCCCGAGCGCTCGCGACGGGAGACTTCCAAGGTGACCTCAGCCATGATGCAGAAACTCCTTCTTCCGGTGTGGACAGCGAAACGATGTTAAGTCGTTGATGGGGCAGTGTATTCCCTGGGTGGGGAGAGCCAAACCCTACATCTCAAACAACGAGCTCACCGAATCCTCGTCGTGAATCCGCTTGATGGCCTGGGCCAGAAGATCGCCGATCGACAGCGTGGTCAGTTTCGGGCACTCGGCCTGTTTGTCGGCCATCGACATGCTGTTCGTGGCGATGACGTGGACCAGCTCGGAACTGTTGATGCGCTGAATGGCCTTCCCCGAGAGCACGCCGTGCGTGAACGAGGCGGAGATCGATCGTGCCCCTTTGGCCAGGAGCGCGTCGACGGAGTGGATCAGCGTGCCGCCGGTGTCGACGATGTCATCGACGACGAAGACGTTCCGTTCCTTCACGTCGCCGATGATGTTCATGACCTCGGTCTGATTGGCCCCGGTGCGGCGTTTGTCGATGATGGCCAGCGTGGCCCCGAGCCTCTTGGCATACGACCGGGCCCGCTCCACGCCGCCGGCATCCGGCGAGACGATTGTCAGATCCGGGAGGCCGAGGTCGCGGAGATGCCGGACGATGACCGGGGCGGCGAAGAGGTGATCGACGGGGATGTTGAAGAAACCCTGAATCTGCGACGCGTGCAGATCAAGCGTGAGCACGCGATCGGCGCCGGCGGCCGTGATCAGGTCCGCCACCAGCTTCGAGGTGATCGGCACGCGCGGCTTGTCTTTCCGATCCTGCCGGGCGTAGCCGTAGTACGGCAGCACCGCCGTCATCCGGCTGGCCGAGGAGCGCTTGAATGCATCGAGCATGATCAGGAGCTCCATCAGATTGTCATTCACCGGGGGCCCGGTCGGCTGGATCACGAAAACGTCGGCGCCCCGGACGTTTTCGTCGATCTGCACGTAGTTCTCCCCGTCGGAGAAACTGTAGAGCGACACGTGGCCGAGCGCGATCCCCAGGATGTCGCAGATCTCCTGCGCGAGCGCGGGATGGGATCGTCCGGTGAAAATCTTCAGAGGACCGTACAAAGCGGCGCGATTATACCGACTCGCACCACGCGCACTTCACGGAATGCTCACAAAGTCCGTGCCGTTAGGGGACACGAACCATGAGAGGAACACACGGGTGGGCAGAAGTCTCGCGCGAGCGCAAGCGCGAGATCATCGACGCCATCGTCGCCAATACGCCGACGACGGGGCCGGTGCATGCCGAGCTCGACCTCACCGACCGCTGCAACGTGGCCTGTTACTTCTGCAATCAGCAGGACCTGCGCACCAAGGAACAGATCCCGATCCAGAAGACGACGGAGCTGATCGATGAGCTGGCCTCGACCGGCCTCCGTTCGGTGCGCCTCTCCGGCGGCGGTGATCCGCTGTTTCATCGCGAGATCAACGACGTGCTCGCCCACCTCGCCAAACGCGGCGTCGTGGTCGACAACCTGACCACGAACGGCGTGGCCCTGAACCACGACATCGCCGGCTATCTGGTGAACAACAAGGCCCGCGAGGTGATTTTCTCGCTCAACGCCGTCGATGCCGCCGACTACGCGCGGATGATGAAAGTGAAGCCGGCGCTCTTCGATAAGGTCATCACGGCGATCAAAACCCTGGTCGAGGTTCGCGGCGATTCGATCTATCCGTCGATCGTCCTGCAGTTTCTCCTCGACCGCTCGAACATCACGCGCATCGTCGAGATGTACGACCTCGGCCGCTCCCTCGGCGTCGACCGTATCGCCATGAACGCCGTGCTGGAGATCCCCCGCGAGCGCATCGACCGCGAGCTGCTCCTCCGCCCCGAGGATGCCGATCTCGCCGAACCGTACGTCGAACAGGTGCTGCGCAAGGACGCCGACGCCGGCCTCCTCCAGATCGACTTCGCGGTCTACGGCTGGAACAGGATGATGGACCGCGTCCGCGCACGCGCCGGCACGGTGTCGACGAACATGTATCCGACCGCGCCGTCGTTCCGCGACCGCAACGACGGCTGCTTCTTCGCCTGGTACACCGCCGCCGTCACCGGCAACGGTGACATCCGCCCCTGCTGCCTCCTCTTGAATCCCGACGTCCCGCCCCTCGGCAACGTGCACGAGAAGTCGATGTCCGAGCACTGGCGCGGCCCGGCGTTCCAGAAGATGCGCGACGAGATGCGCGAGGTCCTGCTCCGCGGCGGCAAGGTCGAATACGACCCGAAACGCTTCACGATCCTGAAAGAGGTCTGCGTGAAGCCCGGCCTCTGCTGGCTGAAGAACATGTACTTCCGGGTGGACGAGGAGTTCTACGCCGAGCTGGATGCCAAGCTGGAGACGGTGCGGAAGAAGGAAGTGCGCTGGCTGGGCACCCCGAAGCAGATCAAGCGCCGCGCCGACGTCTATCTCTACGATCACCCCAAGGTGAAAGAACTGGTCAGCGGCGAACGTTTACGGCGTACGTACGACTGGCTCCGCGACTCGACGCGGCCGCTGCGCGTGGCCCTGAAACGCCACCTGCACATCAACCTCACCGACGCCGCGTAGTACAATCGCTTCCCTTCCGTGCGCGCCCATAGCTCAGCTGGATAGAGCGTCAGCCTCCGGAGCTGAAGGTCGTAGGTTCGAATCCTACTGGGCGCACCAAAGTACGATCGCGGACCGCGAATAGCTCAAGCGTGCGCTATCCTAGGCCCTGATGACAGCTTCTCTGCCGCAGTCGCATCACGATTACTCGTTCGCGGACTACCTCGCGCTCGAGCGCGACAGTGAGGTCAAGCACGAATTCGATGCAGGCGAAATCCTGGCGATGTCCGGCGGGACGGCGCGGCACAGCGCGCTCGCCGCGAGAATGATCATCGCACTGGGAAACACATGTGCGCCCGGCTGTACCGTGTTCACCTCCGACATGCGAGTCCGCGTCGTCGCTACCGGCCGCGCAACGTATCCCGACGTCTCGATGGTCTGCGGCCCGATCGAATACGATCCGGAGGACGCCGCGCGCACCACCATCACGAATCCGGCGCTCCTCGTCGAAGTCCTCTCGGTAACGACCGAGAAAGGCGATCGCGGCAACAAGTGGATGCACTATCAGCGCATCTCTTCGCTTCAGGAGTACGTCCTGGTGAGCCAGGAGGCCCGTGTGGAGATCTTCCGGCGCACGTCCTCGGGCACATGGGAGTACTTCGAAGTCCGAGAAGGGAGCGTGCGACTGGCCTCCGGGCCCACGCTCGATCTCGCGCTGCTGTACGCCGATCTTCCGCTTTGAATTGCGCCGTCGGCGAATCCCGGCGGCGTTAATAAGGTTCCCTATCCACTCGACCTTGCCGCGGAAATCGAGAAGCTGACGGCGGCTTCGTTCCGGACGAATCGGCGGAGCGCCTCGTTCACGACCTCGCTCTTTGTACGGCCCTCGGAAAGCTTCATGGCTGCTTCGAGCGCCTCGTCGTCAAGAATGAGCGTCGTTCTCATGACGCTTCGCACGCCCTGCCGCGCATCTGGGAGCTGAGCTGTACGAGCAGGTTGCCGACAATCAGATTGTGACGATGGTTACTCCCCGACTTGGCGAACATCCGGCCGGCGATGTATTCGTTTCTGGTCTCGCACTGGCGCTCCAGTTCGAGGTATTCGACGGGTGTCACGAAATTCGGAATAGGCGCCGACATACGAACATGGTACGCGCTCCGCGCGAATGTGAGACCCATCACCTCCCGCCCCCACCGCCTCGCTTACCTTTCCATCAACACACCTCGGTGCCCGCGACTCCTGAGACGGCGTACGCGGCCCGAGGTGTTTGATTTTTGGGGAGTATCCGACGCGAATTCTGAGAGTGATGACCATCCTTCTCCTTGCGGCTGTGGCGGAGGGTCAGAACGCGCCGGTCATCATCAGCGTGGATGCGTCGAAGGACCGGCATCCGATCAGTCCGTTGATCTATGGCGTGGCCTTCGCCAGCGCAGCCCAGCTCTCCGACCTCAACGTTCCTCTCAACCGTCAGGGCGGGAACGGCACCACGCGCTATGACTGGATGAGCAATTCCAGCAATCGCGCCGCGGACTGGTACTACGAGAGCATCGGGGAGACGAGCGCGACGCCGGGCGAGTTTACCGACACGTTCATCGGCGACAGCGCCTCGGGAGGCGCGTACGCCATGGTCACCGTGCCGATGATCGGCTGGGTGGCCAGGCTCGGGAGCGGGCGCTCCCAACTGGCCAGTTTCTCCGTGTCCAAGTACGGCCCGCAGCAGAGCACGGACTACTGGATGCCGGACGCCGGCAATGGCGTTCGGAGCAACGGCACCGAGGTCACGGGCAACGATCCCCACGACGCCAACCAGCCTGCGGACTCGGCGTACCAGCTCGGCTGGTTGCAGCACCTGCTCGCGCGATGGGGCTCCGCCGCGAGCGGCCCGTTGCGCTATTACCTGCTCGACAACGAGCCGAGCATCTGGCACGCCACACACCGCGACGTTCACCCAACCGGTGCGAGCATGGACGAGATCGTGGGCAGGATGATCGACTACGCCGGGAGGGTGAAGTCCGTCGATCCGGCCGCCCTCGTCGCCGGCCCCGAGGAGTGGGGCTGGAGCGGCTACTTCTACAGCGGCTACGACCAACAGTGGGGAGCGGCGCACGGGTGGAACGGACCCTTTCCCGACCGTGCGGCGCACGGCAATCAGGACTACATACCCTGGCTCCTCGACCAGATCCGGATGAACGATCAGCGCAACGGGCGGCGTCTGCTCGACGTGCTCAGCGTCCACTACTACCCGCAGGGTGGCGAGCTCGGTGACGACGTCTCCTCGGCCATGCAACTGCGGCGCAATCAATCCACCCGTTCACTCTGGGATCCCGCGTACGTCGACCCGACGTGGATCAACGACAAGGTGCAGCTGATTCCACGGCTCCATCGATGGGCGGACACCTACTATCCCGGCACGAAGATCGCCATCACGGAGTACAACTGGGGTGCCGAGGGCTCGATCAACGGCGCCACAGCACAGGCCGACATCCTCGGCATCTTCGGCCGCGAAGGGCTGGACCTGGCCACGCGCTGGACGACGCCCGACGCCGCGACGCCCACCTACAAGGCCATCAGGATGTACCGGAATTACGATGGCAACCATTCGACCTTCGGCGACGTGAGCGTCAACGCCTCGGGGATGGACGTGGATCGAGTGGCGCCATTCGCCGCCGTGCGCTCATCCGATCATGCGTTAACGATCATGATCGTGACCAAGACGCTGATAAATGACACGTCGGCCACAGTGACACTGGCCGGCTTCGTTCCCGCGGGCAGCATCGTGCAGCGCTGGCAGCTCGACTCATCCAACACGATCCGCCGCCTGCCGGACCTGCCCGCCGGAACGTCGATCTCCATCACCCTGCCGCGGCAGAGCATCACGCTGCTGGTCGTTCCGGGCGGGCCGGAACCGGGTGGGCGGCGTCACGCGGCCAGACACTGAACAGCGACGTTGGCGCTTGGCGAGAACGAAGATCGCGAAGATGAAAGCGAAGTTTGGTCTGTCAGTCCAACGCCGGCCATGGAAGGAACGGAAACGGCCAAAACTGGTAAGTCGGCGGACTCCGCGAGTCCATTAGTGGGCTCCACGAGGCCATGAATGGGACTCCATGCGCCCATGAATGGACTCCATGCGCCCATGAATGGACTCCACGCGCCCATGAATGGACTCCACGAGGCCACTAATGGACTCCACGAGGCCACTAGGAGTTTGCGCGGCAGAACGAAAATTGCTCATTTTCCGGGGTACCTAGACCCCTCGTACACTGTGGAAATTCGATTGTAAGGCAACGTCGAAAGCTGAATTCCCGTGCCAGTTTCTGGCGCGCAGACTCCTAGTGGACGTCAAAAGATCACCTAGTGGACTCCACGAGGCCACTAATCGACTCCACGAGGCCACTAGTGGACTCCACGAGGCCACTAATCGACTCCACGAGGCCACTAGTAGACTCCACGAGGCCACTAGTGGACTCCACGAGGCCACTAGTAGACTCCACGAGGCCACTAGTGGACTCCACGAGGCCACTAGTAGACTCCACGAGGCCACTAGTGGACTCCAAAAGGTCACCTAGTGGACTCCACGAGGCCACTAGTGGGTAGTGGTCTAGTTTGACCGCTGTTTGTAACATCTTTGCGGGTCATGGCGGGTCATAGCGGGTTGCGGCGGGTGATGTCGGAGAGGATTGCCGCTGCCGCCTTCAGCTTCACGCGCTGCGGCTCGCTGAGGTAGAACTGCTCCTCCCCACACAGCCAGCCGACGCTCTCGCCTACAGCATGCGCGATCTTCATGACCGTTTCGAAGCGAGGTTGATCATGCGTGCCGGTCAGGACTCGGCTCAACGTTGCCGGAGTGATCCCGGCGTCCCATGCGATCGCGAGCTGCTTCTTACCGCTCCGCTTCACGGCTTCGCGGAGCCGTCCGCGCCAGTTCATCGGCGATTCACCCGAGAGGAGTCCCGGCGGCGCGGAGCTGGGAAGTGCGAGTCCAGAAAGTCTACAATCTCGCGCATCATGAACAGGTCGCTGCCTGAGAGCGGCGCTTGCGGCTCGCGCAGAAGCCATCCGACACTCTCACCTGCGGCGTGAACAATCGCGGCGACGGTTTCAAATCTCGGGTTTGTATGCCGTCCGGTGAGGATATTGGAAAGCGTCTCGGGACTCACGCCCGCTTGCTCGGCGATGGCGTTCTGCCTCCTGCCGGTGCGCCTAATCGCGCCTCTGAGACGTTCTCGCCAGTCGGCTAGATCGGGCATCAGCGCCGCTTCCGTAGCGCTTGCGGGTCGCTGGCGTCGAAGAGTTCATCAAAGCTGACGGCGCGGCAGAGGAGTCGTCCGCATGCGTCACGGATGCGCGTCGCGGTCATGATGCCGGGATCGGCCTCACCCCTTCGGATGCGTAGCAACTGCTGACGGCTCAGGCCTGCCTCGTGCGCGACCTTCAGGGGTTTCAGCTCGTTCCTTCTGAGAAACCGTTCGAGCGTCGTAGCGGCGGGCGGTTTCATTTCGTGACCCGCTCCATCAACGCTTGGTAGATCGCTTCATCGGCGGTGGTCAGCTCGAACAGTTCCACCATGTAGACGGGTCTGGAAAGCATCGCGCTCGCCGTGTCCGTGAGCGCCATCATGACGCGCCGACCGGGGTCCACCTCACCCCGGCGAAGCCGCAGAAGATGCTTATAGCTGATGCCTGAGCGCCGAGCGTAGACGGCGGACGGCACGCCCCAGGCGCGCATGAACACATCGAGACGTGACGGCGCGCCTTCCCAAATCGGCTTTGTTTTTCTCACACCGATAGCATGTCACACTCATAGCATGTCATGCAACAGGAACATGGCCGCACACTCAAAGCATGGCAGCGCGACCGGTGGAGAAGTTCGCGGCGCATCTTCGCGAATTGCGCGAGAAGCGGGCGCTCTCGCAAACGAAGCTCGCGGAGCTGGCCGGACTCAATCGGAACTACGTCGGCGACGTGGAGCGGTGCCGTAGGAATCCCTGCTTCGACAACATCCTCAAGCTCGCCGAGGCGTTGAACGTCTCGCCGTCTGAACTCTTCCGGCCATTTGACAAACGGAAGTAGATCACGTCACGTCGAAGCTGCCGTGCTGGTCGAATACCAACTTGGCCTGCTGCACAACGGCACCCGTGTCTTGGTCGATCAATTGGCAATTGGTGTCACGCCAAAGATCCTTTCTCGGGCATGGCCTAAAGAGATATGAGCCGTGCTCACTCGACCAATAGTGCTCCTTGACTGCGTCGCTCAATGTCGGCATCGGCGGTTCTCCCTTTCCGGATGCCTGGACGCGGAACTCATACGGCAATTCGCAGAACTCGCAGTCGAGCCATGCTCGCAGGTGACTTAGTCGGACGGTCATCATCGCTTGCTCCCTTTCGACCTCCAACGTATACTCCCCTCATGCCAAAGGGGTCAAGCAAGCTTCCACGGAAGCGCGAGGACGAATCGCAGGCCGCCGTCCGGGTCATGGAGACGATTGCCGCGAGGAGTGAAGCGGACGCGCCGGATGCCGATCCGCCGGTCGAGATCACGGATGCGATGCGCGCTGCCGCTGCCGCGTTCGGGCGCATGGGCGGAAAGCTCGGCGGACCGGCGAGAGCGGCGAGCCTGACAGCGAAACGGCGCTCCGACATCGCAAAGAAAGCCGCGCGTGCGCGCTGGCAGAAGTAGACAGCAGACGAAGGCGAGGGCCGGTTTTGAATCAGGGCCGCGCCGTATGAGCTACTTCGGCAACAATGATAAAGGCGGACTTCGGCATGGGCTCGATAAAGTACCAGTTCCCCGGCGAGAGGCCGGAGATAAAGACATTCGGTATCCACATCCCGGATGACTCCGATCTCGGCACCGGTAGTTTTACGACGACGTTTTCAGCCAAAGCGTTTTCGAGTTTCGAACCCGTATCGTCCATGATCATCAATCCTCATATCTTCGGAATCTTTGCTTCGTTGGACAACCAAGGCGGAACAGTCGGTGTACGGCTCCACGAATCCGACGGAGTCACACCAAAACATCAATTGATCTTCCACATCTCTAAAGACATCGACCACGACACCGCGCACACGCTCGTAGTCGAGTTCGTGAAATGGCGCATCCTATCGGCGCTGCTCGATGGCGCACCGCTCGACATCGTAGAGTTGGGTGGTCACTAAAACCGCTGTGCTACGATCCTGCCGGGCGGTAGGAGCGACTGATCATCGTTCCGACGCCGGACAGCTCGCGCCCGGTCCGCCCGAACTTCTCTTGCGCGGGCAGGAGCGCGAGCGTGACAAACCGGCGGAAAAACTCCAGCCAAATCGATCCACGTCTGGATGTAGTGCTGGAGGAATTCCGAAAGATCCTGATCCAGACTGGCAGGGTCGAACCGAAGGACGCCGTGCCGCCGATCGACATCGACGGACGCATCGATAGCGGCACGCTCTCAGCCACATACACGGTCAACGAACTTTCGATAACGATCGACTTTCACAGACTCGGACGCGCCATGTTGACCGTGGCAGACTCCGTTTTTGCGGAAACCTTCGGCCCCGACGTGGTGACATTTGGCGAGGGTAGCTCGCTCCGGGACGCTGTGAGCGAATACGTAGCGAGAAGCCTTCAATGGGTTGATGGTATAGCGATCATGACGCTGGCTGATTACTTCAGCGAACTGGTAGTCCACGGCGCGGCGTTCGCCGCAGAATCGTTCGGGAAAGACATCGTAGCGAGTGCCAAGCTCCCATGGACCAAGTCACTACAGAAACCCTTTCGCGACATCGCGCGCGACACCGTTACGACTCTGCTTGATACGCGCATCCCGAATGTTGGGCGCGGCGGCAATACCAGAACGGCAGACGTGCTCCCAGATGAAACACTGATCGCCTTCCACCGCGCCATCGAGCGCGCTTATCCCTTCTGGAAGGATGTTAAAACGAGGGCAGCACGAGGAGATCCGGCTTGGCAGACAGACGCGAAGAAGCTGCCAGAGTACCGACGGTTTAAGTCAGCCGAGCGAAAGCACGCCGACGCCATAATCACGCTTCTTCAAAGAACGCTCCTTCACAAGGAACGCAAGATCAATGGCGCTACGGCAGATGCGAGCACCCTCACGCGGGAGCATGCACGACTGATAGTCGGACTGGCCGAACTCTCCGACAGCAAGCTGCGGCAGCATCAGAGGCGAGCGAGAGCCATCGCATCAGCCGAACCACATCAAAAGTCCCGAGCCTAGTTCGATATGACCAATGACGCGATTGGTCGTATCGAACTCCCACCAGATCAATCGCACCATTGATTGAACCGAACGCTCGACATGTCCGTGTCTCTCATTGCTCCGTGCGAGACATCCGTGTGACTCTGCGAAACATTGGAGGTGCCGCATGAGAAGACTGCGAGCCGTCCGCGTTCCGGTCACCGACGCGGGGAGCGGCCAGAAACACGAACGCCGTCTCGGGTAATTGCTAGACGGGCAACCGAGACGGCGGGTGGTGACTTGGGTGATGCTCCCGTAACTCAGTCTGGATAGAGTGACGGTCTACTAAACCGAGTGTCGCAGGTTCGAATCCTGCCGGGAGCGCCATTCTACCCCACCCGGCCTGCCAGTCGAGCGGTCGCCGGATATTGTCACATCGTCAATCTTTACCCCTCAAGCATTGACTTCCTGACCCCTCAAGCATATATTGTATTCATGAACAAGCTCTCAAGTGACTCCCGCGCCCGCATCATCACGGCCCTCATCGAAGGAAACTCCATCGCCTCAACCTGCCGGATGACGGGCGCAGCGAAGATGACCGCCCTGAGTCTCATCCGCGAAGTCGGCACGGCCTGCCAGAAGTTCCACGACGCGAACGTGCGCAACCTCACCGGGGAGCGCGTGCAGTGCGACGAAGTTTGGTCGTTCTGCGCGATGAAGCAGAAGAACGTTCCCGCCGAGTTGCAGGAGACTGTCGGCATCGGCTCGGTCTGGACTTGGACGGCGCTCGATGCTGATTCGAAGCTGATGATTTCGTGGCTCGCGAGTAACCGTAGTGCGGAAGCGGCGAACGCGCTCCTCGCCGATCTCAAGTCCCGCACCTCGGCGAAGCAGGTCCAAATCTCCTCGGATGGTCTGGCGTACTACATCGAAGCGGTCAGTCAGAGCTTCGCACCCGGCGAAGCGAGCCTCGGTCAGGTCGTCAAGACCTACGGAACGAGTAGTCCGCAGCCGGGGATGAATCCCAACAGTGCAGCAAGTAGGTACTCACCGGGACGCCTGCTCTCCATCGAGAAGACGGCACCCCTCGGAACGCCTGACATGAAGCACGTTTCGACCTCGTACATGGAGCGGTGGAACCTCACCCTCCGCATGCAGAATCGGCGCTTCACCCGGCTCACGAATGGGTTTAGCAAAAAGTTCGAAAACCACTGCCACATGCTCGCGATGACGATGGTCTATTACAACTTCTGCCGCAAGCACGCATCGCTGAAGGGTCAGACTCCGGCGATCGCTGCGGGACTGACAGAGTACCGTTGGACGGCTGCCGATCTGCTCTCGCTGGACATGTGGAGCGAAGAGAAGGCGGCGTGATCAGAACCTGCGCCGCCGCCCTCGCGTGGCAGCCGTCTTGTTTCTTGCTGGTCGAGTAGGATCGCTGCGGTCCGGTTGGCTCGTAACCGTTAGAAGGATCTCAGCCGGACGCGCATAAATGCTTGGCGTCGAATCCGGCTGGTTGCGTTCCCAGTATCCGATCCACTCTGGTGGGCGGTACGGCTCCATTCCGATTTCAACCTCGCGAGCGCGCCATATGCGATGACACCAAGCATCGCATATGTAGTAGTCGTAGGTGTAGCCATCAGCGACGGCTTTGAGACGTTCGTACAGCTCGGGCAATTCGCGAAGCGTGATCTGATGTACCGACCGATGGTGTGACTCGCACTCGGCGGCGGGACATCTCGTGATTGGGAAGGCGTGCGCCACGGGGGTGATGTTACAACTTCCACCTCAAACTAGACCACTACCCACTAGTGGACTCCAGGGGTGCGCCGCATCCGCCGAAATCCGTGGCTCAGCAACGACTATCCGCTGCGAAGAATACCTGAGCCTCATTCCGCTGTGCGACGGAAAAGCTTCACGTAGGACGCATAGTCGACGAAGAAGCAACCTGGTGGAAGTTCTGCCACCCTTCCGCTCCGCTTCTTGCAGCCAGCGGACTCCAGACGAGGTGGAGATTCATCCCTGACGCTGAGACGACCGTTCCCCGGTTGACCGTGGACAACTAAGCTCAGGCGGCGGCTACACAGGGTGAATCCAACCGTTGCGCATGAAGACCCGTCAGATAATGTATTCCTGCCTGATTACGTTTCATGCATTCCATTATTCTCCGGTGTGAGCTTTCAGGGCCGCGCGAACGGCCGATTCGACCGCTCCCTCGATCCAGGCGTGCTTGAGTGATGTGTGCTCGCCCAGGAAATGTCGTGGGCCCTCGGGTAGCGGCACATTGTCGTCCGCGACGATGAGAATTGAGGTCGTTCGCGGTGGATTCGACGGTATTCGAGACATTGCTGGACATGGCTCCTCCCTGATCGATCGATTGCTCCATCGCGTTCGTTGTTAGGTTTCCGTTTCTTTTCTTGGGAGGATGTCCGGCCGCGTTTCGTCGTCTGCCGTGGTCGACGACCCTCGCGCCGGATGTATCGGCACGAGGGTCGCTCGTCTCAGGGATAGCCGCTGTTGGAACAGGCGAGCGTCGTCTCGAGTGTTCCAACATTCGTCCCGACGCCCGCCTGGCGAGAGACCGGCAAGACGATCGTCGGTCGGGTCGTCAGCGGAATTCGTGCAAGGTCGTAATAGAGATTGGCATGTTCGAGCATCGGGTTCAGCGTGGGTTTATTGACGATGTGGAGGTCGATGTCGCCGGTGAAGGTGATGCGACTCCATGCTGTATCGCCCGCCCGCCGTACGAGCAATTGCCCGAGAGGAACGTGCCCGTCGAGAATCACGTCGCGCGCGAAGGGCCTGCTACCGCGGCCTTCGAAGTCGGGATCGTAACGTGCCATCTGATCGTATGCGACCGCGGAAAGTCTGCCGGCCGGGAGAAGGAACGACGCCGAGATCGGGCTGGAAGGCGACGGCACGTCATCGAACACGTCTTCCCTCAGGGCATCCATCTCACCGTTCGTGATCGCCCGAAGGTGCGGACAGATCGTGTCGAAGGATCCGCCGCGACTGAACGAGGGACTACCGGCCCGGGCGAAGCGGAGGCCGGTATTCGTCAGGTCGAGCGTGCACTCGGTGCCATCGCAGGTCAGCGGTACTTCGCTCGATTCGACCGACGCTTGCTGAAGGTAGAGCGTGGCTTGATGCGGCATCGCGTCGGTTCCGCGCATGGTAACCGAGCGTGGTGCATGCCCCGCAACGAACACATGACAGATCAGACCAGAGAACGTGAGGTGAACATCAGCTCCGGGGCGTGAGGCTGGCGTGGCACCGAGAAGTGCGAGACAACCGAGAGCGACCAGATACACCAAGATCCTGCCGTTGCGTACCATTAGAACTCTCCTTTATCTTCAATGTAAGTCGAAACCGGCCTTGGCAATCGTGCGTCACTCCAGCAGAGGCTTTACATGCAACGATGCCCAGGATGCTGCCAAGAAGAACATTGTTGGCGTCTCAGGGATAGCCGCTGTTGGAACAGGCGGACGTTGTCTCGACGCTTGGTCCGGACATGAAAGGGAGATCGCAGACGACCGGTATCGCAGCCAGTGTATAGAATGCCAGCCAGTGGTTCTCGGAGAGCGGCGGCGTAGTGTTACCTTTCAGGTGGTTCATGTAGCGGTTTGCAATGACGACCTGACTTGTCGTCGCCTTAAGCTGCATCGTACGCGTGACCGAGCCGTGAGTGACTGTGATGACGATATGCGCGCCAGCAACCTTGTTCACTTCGATCAGGCTCTCGCGCACTTTGCTTTTCACGTCAAGAGGCTTGAGCACACCATTCGTGATCTTCACTGTGGAGGCCGTCGGCGGAATCGACAGCCTGAAGCCAGGACAGACATCTTTCATATGAGGCACAAACGTGTCGTATCCTTCCTCACTGTAGGGACCTTCGATTCCGGCGATCGTTACGGCATCCCCGTGGAGATACAGCTCTTCCTTGTCGCCGCGCGTGAAACAGTCGGGGCAACTAAGAACATCATTGCGGTCGACTTCGATGTACGCAACGTGCGGCTCAACGCACGTCGCGCCGCGCGGCGTTGTCACAGTTACAGAAGCCGAAATATCAGGGATAACGACGGTACGACCGCCGTCGCCCTTCGCCAGCATACATAGACCGAGTATATAGATCGACAACATACCTTCCTCCTTTCAAGGTTTCGCAATCGGCGCAACCCCGCCGAACAGCTCCGCCGCGGCCCACGCGGCCGGGTGGCGTGATCGAGGGTTGCTCCCGTTCAGTAACGACAGTTGGGCGTCGCGGAGCGCTGCTGCGGCGTCGTCGCCGGCGCGGAGGCGCTGGTGGAAGGCGATGAAAAGCTCGGCCGCTTCCGCGTCATAGATCGGCCAGAGCGTTCCGACGACAGCCGGAACACCGGCGGTCAGAAAGGCTCGGGCCAGGCCGTGCGGGCCGTCGAAGCCGTCGCCGTTTCCGGCCGCGGTATCACACGCCGCCAGGACGACCAGGCGCGGCCGCCGCAGGTCCGCACGTGCAATGTCGCTGGCGCGCAGCTCGGCGCTCGCTCCGAGCAACAGCGCAGGCTCCGGGCCGGCGCGCGCGTGCCCGGCGAAGTGAATGACGTCCGAGTCCGCCGCGGCCGCCAGGAAACGTGCCGGCGTGGCCTGACCGTCGTCAAGCGTCAGGCGCTCCCCATAGGAGGTCACGATCTCTTCCCGCTCCGTGGAGATGTGGTCCAGGGGATAGACGTGGGGCCGCGACGCCGCGGTCACGAGAAACAGCCGCGGATTGCCGCTCTCCGGACGCGGAGCGCGGTTCCGCAGCCAGATCGCCGCGCTCGGCGCGACGGTGACTGCATGCGACTCCACCGCGAACTCGTGCCGCTCATGGTCGTACAAGGCTGCCCACGGCACGCTTTCCAGAATGCGGTCGGGAACGATGACCAGTGAAGGCTCCGTGCGCTCGCCGGCAAGCTGTGCGAAGAGCAAGCGGTCGAGCTTCGACGCCCGCGCCTCGACCGCGGGGAGGTCGTCGCGCGCGGCGATGCTCGCGCGCAACGCACGAATGGCGTCGTCCAACTCCTGACGGCTAATGCGCTGCTCTACGGCCTGGATGCCGTCATGCGTGACGCCGATCGCCGCGACGCCGCCAGGAACGAGCGCATAGGCGATCAGCATCGTTCCGCGAGGGAGCGCGGCGGCGACGTCGCTCGCGGCCGCCGGCGCGGCCGACGTCGTGTCGAGCAAGGCGCGGCCATGCGCTCGTTCCGCCGTGGCGAAGGCGCCCGAGGCATCGCCCCGCGCGAGCTGCAACGCGATTGTCTCTTCGACCAGTGGCGCGACGGCATCGAACATAGGCGCGCCGGCAGGAGCGACGTGCCTCTGTACCTCCACCTCGGCGAGAGCAGCGTTGAAATCGCGCAGCGCTTCCTCGGGCTGCGCTCGATCGCGTAGCGCGCGGCCGCGCTCCAGAAGCGCGTCCGGAAGAGCCATCCGCTCACCGGCGGCGCTGAGGAAGTCGATCGACGAGGTCAGGAGCGCGATCGCGCGCGGCGCGTCGTGCCGCCGGACCGCCGCCGCCTCGGCGATCTTCGCCTCGGCGCCAATGCGGTCGCGAATTCCCGACGCATTAGCACGTGCCAGGAATGCACGGCAACGGGTGACGTCTTCGCGAGACGCCTCGTCATCGCCGAGATGGGCGTCGACGAGAGCACGACGGCTCCAGACATCTGCGACGCGAAGCGGATCCCCGAGAACGGCGGCGACGTCTGCCTCCACGCGGAGGAGCGAGCGCGCTTCCTCCCAATGCTCCGCGCGCAGCTCACTGCGTGCTGCTGCAGCGACCGTGGCGATCAGTCGCAATGCCGATGCGGCATCGCGGCCGTGGTTTCGGAAGGCCGTAGTTCGCTGTGTCCACGCCTCGTCGCGCGCTCCCAGCTCGTCGTAAGCGTCACCGAGGCCCGCCTCCGCGGACGCGGCGTTGCTGCTCTCGTGAAGCCGCTCGAACCGCGCCGCCGCGTCGCGGAAACCGTGTACGGCCTCCTCCCACCGCCCCTGGTACATCCGGCAGTCGGCCAGCCGCAATGCCACCTGCGCGTGCAGGGCATCATGACGCGGCGACGCTGTGATGCCGTCGAGCAGCGCGGCCGCGTCGTCGATCCGGTTGCTGTCGAAGTAGACGGACGCGGCGAAGAGGCGGGCCATATCCCCCATCGGACTCTTCGCTTCATCGAAGTCGCGAGCAGCGCCGAGCAGGATCGCCGACGCCTCGTCGTGGTGATCGCGAAAGGCCAGCCTTCCGCGCCTGAATGCCGCGTGTGCGCGCGAAAGCAAGATCCGCTGATGATCGTCAGCGCCAGCGATCGCAGCCGTACTGTCCGCCAGCAGCGATTCGCCGGAGAAACGTTGCAGGGCCGCGCCGGTTCCGTTGGCGATATCCAGCAAACGCGACGCGGCGGCGGTGTCGCCGGCGAGCATCGCATCGCCCCACCGCCCAAGGACGTCGCTCTCCATCCAGGCCCGTGCGTCCTGCGGCCCCTCGCGAACGAGCGCATCGACGGTGGTCTGATCGTGCATTGCAGCGGCGTGCTCGAGGCGCTCCAGCCGTGCCTGCGGCGCTGTCGCCGGTCCGCTCTGCAACATCTCGATGTGACGCCGTGCCTCGGCCGCCCAATCCGACGATGCATCCCGCTGCAGATACTCACGCCAAGCCGCCGCGGCCTCGGATCGGAGTCCCATCCGCTCGAGAATCAGCGCGCGATTGAAGCGCGCCTCGGACATGTCGGGCGCAATCGCCAGAGCCTGATCGGCCGCGGCGAGCGCGCGTGGCAGCTCGGCCGTGTGGCCCTCCCGCACCGCGTCCGTGTAGTACGCGGCCGCCAGGTCACTCCACGTCTCCGCCTTCGGCTCTTTCGATACCGCCTGCCGAAGACGCTCGGCCGCCTCGCCGGGCTTCTGTAACAGCAACTCGGCGACACCCGCCGCGTGAGCAGCCTCGGGGGACGCATCGCGCTGTGCGCGCAGAAGCACGTCCGCGGCGGCCCCGCCGAAGCGGAGCGTCTCGGGGTCCGTCGTCGTGGACGGCTCTTCGGCGCGAAGGCGCTGCACCGCCGCCCAGCGGAAGCCCACCAGGCGCGGCTCCACCGTGCGGTAGCGAGCCGGCGCCGCGGCGATCAGCGCCGGAATCCCCGCCTCGCGACGATTCACGCCACGCCAGACAACGAACGCCGTGCCGGTGACGGCCACGGCAATCGCGGCGGCGATGAGCCATCGCCTCAGCCACGGATGAATGGGAATCACCTCCGCGGCCGGCTCCTCGTTCCGCATCCGCGAGACGAATTCACTGCCGGCGATGCAGCGGTCACAACTGGCCAGATGCGCCACGAGGGCCAGGCGCTCCGCTCCTTCGAGACGGCCATCGAGGAACGCGCCGAGCGTTTCCTCGTCCGGGCAGGGATGGCGCTCATCAGGCATGCGAATTCCCTTCTTCATCGGTGGACGGCCTCGCGCCGGGATTTGTCGATGGATGAAGGCCGAGGTCGAGATCGGCGCCGGAATCGTCGAGCATCTCCAGCACGCGCGCGGCGTCGATGCCCGCGGCAAGGAGGCGCTCCCGGAATTGCGCGCAGAGGCGGCGGAGGCGGCGGTAGAGCGGTTGTTGCGGGACGCCGAGGCTGCGGGAAATCTCGGCCACAGGCATTCCGGCGGCGAAGTGCAACTGCAGGAGGACCTGATCATTCGGAGAGAGACCGGCCACGGCCGCCCGAATCTCCGCACTGATCGCGCGCGACGCGCCGGCCTGGTCCGGCGCCGCCATCTCAACCCGCGGAAGCGATCGGTCGGCATCGACGTCGTCGAGCGGCACGCGCACCGGTTGCGGACGGCGCCGCGGCAGTTTCGCGGCGATGCGCTCGGCATCGGCCAGGGTGATGTCGCTACCGCCCCGATGGAGAAGCTCGACCGCCTCCTCGATCCTCATCCCGTCGCGCACGACCAGCGATTCCAGCCGCACCGCCGTCTCGCCGATACGCCGCGCCTCCGCCGACGCACGGAATCGGCCCCAGATGTGCGCGCGGAAGTCGAGAAGCTGGCGTTGAACGACCAGCGCGAGCCATGTCGCCAGCGAGCAACGCCCCTGAAATCCGCGAAGCGCCGCATAGTCGTTCTCGACCAGTTTGAGCTTCACCTCGGAGAGGAAATCGTCGACGTCGGCCGCGTTCATATTCGACCCGCGGCACGCGGCACGGCCAAGCCGCTCGATCAGCGGAACGTTGGCCACCAGCAACGCTTCGACGTCCTCGGCCATGAGGGAAAGAAGCTACCGGCGTCATTGTAATGCCGAGTTACATATGGCAGGGTTACCGAAAGAGAGAGCCGTGTCGTCTGCGCCTTCCGCCGCGTTGTCAGTTGTCTGCGCGCTGCGGCGCGCGTGGTCGGAGAGCATCCGTTGCCGTGGTTTTCGTAGCGTGCGGCTAAAGCCGCACGGCACAGACAAGAGTGTCTGTGCCACATTGAACCCTTGTTCTTGCCCAATTCCTGCGAGAACGAATTGCAATTTGGCACAGACACTCTTGTCTGTGCCTGGCGGCGAAGCCGCGCATTCACCGCCAACCGCCGCAACGGACAACCGACAACCGACAACGCGCCATCAAGCGCAGACTACTGCCCCGCACCCACCCCCGCGTTGAACGATGCCTGCTCGGCGTTCTTGAAGGCGATGCAGTTGTCGATCGCTTCCAGGGCGCGTTTGAGGGAACGTTCGCCGCCGCCGGGGGAGTGGGTGGCGAAGAAGGCTTGCACGTCGGCTTTCGACGCGGCGTCGCAGAAGGTTGCCGTGGCGCCGGTGATGGAGCCGATGGCGGAGGGGATCTTCTGGTTGAGCACGTCCCAGTGCGCTTTGGCGGCGTTCCAGGCGATTTGTTTCGCGGCGGGATTGAAGAAGAGGCCCCCGGCCATGTTGGGCAGGTCCTGGCTGCGGACCTGATCGCTGTAGATATAGTCGACGGCGCGCGCGATCAGCTTCGGATCGCGGAAGCCTGGGATGAGATCGCGGTAGCGTTGGGCGACCTCCGGGGTCGGCGCGGTCTTGACGTGATCGAGAACCTTATCGAAGAACGCCTCGTCGCCGTTGATGGCGGCGATACCAAGGGCGCGGTCGGCGATCACGGCGTCGACCGATGACGGATCGTTCATGTACTGCTCGGCCACGCGGCGGGCGCCGGCGATCACTTCGGGATCCTGGCCCGCGACGCCAAGCACGCCGAGCGTCATGGCGCGCATGATGCGCTGCTCGCCGGTCTCGCCGGCCGGTGCCTCCCACGTCAGCGGCGCGTAACCGCGCATGGCCTGACGGACGTAGGCCTGCCATGCCGCGCGATTGGTGTCATCGACCAGGCGGCTGTTGAGGAACTCGATGTTGTTTCCGATGGCGGCGACCAGCGGCCGCTCGGCGGGACGCGGCATGGCCCGCAGCAGCGCCAGGTAGTCGGCCACGTCCTCGCGCATGGCGCGGACGAGAAGCCATTCGTTGCCGTGCAGCGAGATCTGTTCGGCAGGCGGCATCTCGCCGACGTGTGCCCGCAGTCCGGAACGCATCGTCGCCGAGTAATCGGTGACGAAGTAGCCGGCACCGTTGCGGCTGAGGAAGATCGGGCGATCGCAGGCCGCCGTCATGTAGGTGTCGATCGGCTTCGAGATCAACCGGCAGGGCGACGACGCCGGGGCGCCCGCTTCGTGACCGCAGATGGGGATGGTCCACGATTGCGGGGCCGCCGGCGCATTGCGTGGCAACAGACGCTCCTGGGTAATGGTCACGGTACGCTTGCCGTCTTCGCCGCATGCCTCGGTCGCATGCAGCAGCGGCGCTCCGGTCTGGTCGACGAACGATTTCATCACCACGTCGAACGGCTGTTTTGTCGCCGTGGTCATCGTGCCCCACCAATCCTCGGCGGCGGCATTTCCGTACGAGTACTTCTTGAGATAGGCGCGGATGCCGTCGCGGAAGGTCTCCTCCCCTACCCAGTTCTCCTCCATCCGCAGCACCGCCGCGGTCTTGCCATACGCGATGCCGTCGAAGAGGGCGTTGATCTCGTTGCGGGTCTCCGCTTTCTGTCGGATCGGGCGCGTGGAGCGGGTGCTGTCGATTCCGAGGGAGCCATTGGTTCCGTTGACCTGATCGAGATCGTTGCGCCATTCCGGGTGCCAGGCGATGAGCGGCTTCGGCGCCATGAACGTGGCGAAACCTTCGTTGAGCCAGATGTCGTCCCACCACTTCATGGTGACGAGGTCGCCGAACCACTGGTGCGCGATCTCGTGTGCGATCACGCCGGCCACGCCGCGCTTTGCTTCCACCGAGGCCGTCTTGTCGTCGAGGAGAAGGGCCGTCTCGCGGAACGTGATCGCGCCGGCGTTCTCCATCGCTCCCGCCTCGAAGTCGGGGATGCCGATCAGGTCGAGCTTTCCGAACGGATACTTGATGGCGTAGTACTTGTCATAGAACGAGACCGCTGCCTCCGCTGCTGACAGCGCGAACTTGCTGAGGTTCTGCATCCCCGGAACAGAGCAGACGCGGATGGGGATGTCATCGACGCCGCCGGTGACGCATTGAAAATCGCCGACCAGCATCGCCACCAGGTAGGTCGACATCTTCAGCGTGTTGCGGAAATGGATGGCGTGCTTGCCGGGGCCGGCTGGCGTATCCGAGGCGATGGCGCCGTTGGAGATGGCGGTGTCGCCGTTGTCAACGACGAGCGTGATGTCGAACGTCGCCTTCATGGCCGGTTCGTCGAAGCATGGGAAGGCGCGCCGCGCGTCGATCGACTCGAATTGCGTGACGGCGTACTTGCGCGCCGGCGTCTTGCTCAGGTAGAGGCCGCGGAGCTGCGCGCCGAGAGAGCCGTTGAAGCTGACGCGGATCGAGGCCTTGCCGGGAGGCACGGTCTGCGAAAACTTCAGCGATGCCATCTCGTTCGGCACGTCGAACGTTACGGTCGGATTCAGGAGCTTGCTGCCGCTGGCGACGACGACGTCGTGCAGATCGAGATCGACGCTGTGAAACGTGATGGTATCGATCGGTTCCTTGACGTCGACGTCGATCGTCTCCTGTCCGCTGAACTTCTCGGCGGCCAGATCGGGGGTGATGGTGATGGCGTAGTGATCGGGGATGACGCTCACCGGCAACCGGGCAGCGGCGAGCGGAAAAGCGGCGAGAAGAAGGGCAGCGGCGGCGAGCAGTCGTCTCATGCCGCTCAGGATACCGTCAGTCGGAGGCGCGGAAGAGGATGACCAGCACGCCGATGCCGACCAGGATCAGAACAATGGCCAGCAGAAGGTTCATGTTTCCGTTTTGTTTCTCGGGAGCGGCGGTAGTGGTCGTGGCGGTGTCCGAGGCGGCGGTGTCGGAGGTCGAGGTCGCCGTCGTATCGGTCGACGACGTTGTCGCCGCGGACGTGGCCGTGTCGGTTGCCGGCGCGGTGGTGGTTGTCGTCGTGGTCGTGGGCGGCGGTGCCGGGGCGGTGGTCGTCGTCGGAGCTGTCGGTGGTGGTCTCG
>Ga0247680_1000077_pt1 | contig 50423 bp, 42 predicted proteins | sample CNK21_metaG_FD_182803 | JGI IMG/M metagenome (GOLD analysis project Ga0247680, IMG submission 182803) | Soil microbial communities from Purdue University Martell Research Forest, Indiana, United States - CNK21 | ecosystem: Environmental > Terrestrial > Soil > Temperate forest > Bulk soil...
AGCCACGTGCGCAAAAGGCAGAAGTCCGATTTCGGGCATCGCACCTCCTGCTCCATTAGAAAACACCATCACCGTTCCCTCGTCCTCATGGAAAATCAGCCTTGGTGCCAAGGATGTAAACAGAGCCCTTAAAACCCTTTAGAATGAACACTTCCGAAAAAACCGGGGAGGGGGCCCCTCTCCCCGCATTTGCCCTCCACGTCCGTCCAACCAGGCAGTCTCGCTTACGGAGGATTCCCTGCAATGCACTCGCTTCTAACCGCAACTCTGTTCCTTCTCGCCGCACTCAGCGGCTTTCCCCAAAGCAAGCCTGCCGTCCAGGACAAGTCCGCCGCGCAGGACGACCATCACAAAGGCGTCGTCGAACGCGGCGATCACGTCATGGGCTTTTCGCATGACAAAGCCACCCATCATTTCATTCTCTACCCCGATGGCGGTGCCATCGACGTCCAGGCCAACGCGGCCAACGACACCGCCACGCGCGATGAAATCCGCATGCACTTCGGTCACATCGCAAAAATGTTCGCGGCTGGCGATTTTTCCTCCCCCATGCTCATCCACTCCCAAAATCCGCCGGGAACCGCCACGATGAAGCGCCTCCGCGGCGCCATTCACTACAAGCTGGAAACCACCGAGCAAGGAGCGCGTATCCGCATCATCACGAAAAACGCCGATGCCGTCGCCGCCGTGCACGAATTTCTCCGCTTTCAAATTAAGGACCATCAAACCGGCGATTCCGGCGAGGTTACAAGCGCGCCATGAGAATCCGCCTGCTTGGTTGGTGCCATTTGCCGAATGAGGTAAAATAAGGGATTCAAGCAGACGTGATGGCCACACCGTTCAACATCATCTCGAACCAGCCGCAAATGCCTGTGCCCTCGCCGGGAGTACATCCGCGCCCGGACTGGCTTCGCGTAAAATTCCTCGGCGGCCAGCGCTCCCAGGATCTCAAGCGCATCATGCGCACGCTCGATCTGCACACCGTATGCGAGAGCGCGCGCTGCCCCAATATGGGCGAGTGCTGGGACCACGGCACAGCCACCTTCATGATTCTGGGCGACATCTGCACGCGCGCTTGCGGGTTTTGCGCCGTTCCCAGCGGTAAGCCCGTCGGCCCGCCCGATGAAGACGAACCGTTCCGTGTCGCCGAAGCCGTCGCCAGCATGGGGTTGCGTTACGCGGTCGTCACAAGCGTCAATCGCGACGATCAGCCGGATGGCGGCGCGCACATTTTTGCGCGCACCATTGAAGAGATTCGCCGCCGCGTGCCCGGCTGCAAAGTCGAAGTTTTAATTCCAGATTTTCGCGGCAATTGGGACGCTCTCAATCTCGTCCTCGCCACCAGGCCCGACGTCCTGAATCACAACACGGAAACCGTGCCGCGCCTCTATCGCCAGGTCCGCAAAGGAGCGCTCTACGAGCGTTCTCTTGAATTGCTGCGCCGCGCCAAGCAAATGCATCCCGACGTGCCCACAAAAACCGGCCTGATGCTTGGTCTTGGCGAAGAAAAAGAAGAAGTTCTTGCCACGCTCCAGGATCTCGCCGCGCAAGGCACCGACATCCTCACGCTGGGCCAGTATCTCCAGCCCACGCGCGAACATCTGCCCATCGTCCGCTACGTTCACCCCGACGAGTTCGCCGAATTCAAAATTCTCGGCGAAGCCATGGGCTTCAAACACGTCGAAGCCGGCCCACTTGTCCGCTCTTCCTACCATGCGTTCGAGCAAACCGAATCCGCCCATAAATGAAATGGGCTCCGTGCTAACTTCTTTTCACTTCGAGACTTATCGGGAAAATTTCGGAACTTAAAAGCAAGGGACAGCCTCAACCAGGCTAGGAAATACGCATCGCGGAATTGCTATTTCGTTCTTGCGCCCAGAACGATGAATACCACTCCCGAAACCAGTAGCGCTACTGTTACAGCCACAGGTATGCTGGTGGTCTCCGGCTTATCAACCGTTGCCGTGATCGGCCCGATTCGCGCGACTTCTTCATGTTTGTGATAGTCGAAGTTCGGGTGAAGCAGGGCGACGATGCCGAGCAAAAAGAGGACGATTCCGACAATAAAGAGTCCGCGTTTCATGACGCTGACCTTATCACAAACAGTGGGCTGATGGCTGAGGATGCCATTGGACGCACCCCTGCGCCAAATTGGCGCGGGGACTCTTCAGTGTTCGGGTGCGAAGAGAAAGAGGGACTACGAACGGCCCGCGACGGCAGCGGCGGCGGCTTTCTTGGCGGCCTTGGCAGCGGTAGACGCTTTGCGGCGGCGCTTGGTCTTTGGCGGCGTTGCAGGAGCTTCGCCGATCAACTCAGCCACCATGATGCTGGTAACGAACAACTTGGGTCCATGATCGTCGAAATCTATCGCGGTACGCTCCTGGTCGGACGCGGTGACAATGCCCAGGCCGTACGTCTCGTGCTTAACAGTTTGCCCTTCTGCCATCACTTGCACATCATCCTCCTTGAAAACACTCTATCTCGACGAAACTCGATTCGAATCCCTTGAGGTGTAGTGGCCTCGAGCAAATCGCGGGTACCCAAATGCCACACACGCTAAATGCCGATTACGTTCTCTGCCTGAAGGCCTTTGGGGCCTTTCTTTACTTCAAATTCCACTGCCTGGCCTTCGTTGAGCGATTTGTATCCGTCCATCATGATTGCGGAGAAGTGCACGAAAACATCTTCCCCGGTCTGGCGCTGAATAAAACCAAAGCCCTTCGAAGCGTTGAACCACTTCACAGTTCCTTGTTCCTTCACTTCCACTACCTCGAATGCGCTTACCCGACCTAGCAGGGTCCGCGACATGGAATTGCTTCGCTTCTCTTGGTCCGTATCTTGGGTGACCGCAGTCCAGCCGCAACCGCCTGCTCCCAAGCCCCGCGACAGCCTCCAGCCCGCAAAAAAAGGCCGCAAAGATTGTCCCTGCAGCCCCTTCGAACGAGTCCAAAGGTATTACAAGAGCAACAAACGCTAGCTAAAGAGTACCATGAAATGACCTATTTGTCCATGCTTCAGGCAGGAGAATTGGGAGCAGACTAGCCCATATAAAATGTTGACAACAAAAGATTTACTACAGAAAAAGGGAGGAAGCGACGCTATCTATGCGGCCGAATTCGGGTTACTCAAGGGACTCGGGTTGCAGGCTCGCACCGCTTTCTCCCGAGGCTTTCTTTTCCCAATATTTGCGTACCCAGGCCTCCCAACTCTTCCCGGCGGCAGGATCCCGGCCCGTGAAGGCAAGGGCCGCAATTTCGGCGTAAGCAATTTTCTGGCGCTGGTTGGAATCCTTGGGGAGGACGCGCACGAAGGAAGTGGCAAGCGAAGGACCGGACATACGATCGAAGATGTATCCTTCTAACTTCTTGCCGTCTTTGGTGGTTAGGGTCACGTCGCCGCGATAGTCGAAGGCTTTTTCCAGCGCCTCGCGCAATTCTTCTTCGGTCGCAAGTTCGGGGAGCCATCCCTCGACCGCCTCGCGCATTCTTCCAGGAGCGACTTCCAGAGTATCTGGATTCTGCGGAGGAGGTTCCGTATGGGTGGGGCGGTCAGCGTGTCGGGGACCCGTCAAGCGCGCGACTCCTCAAGCTGAGACTTGTCCTTGGCAATCTGGATGAGCGGATTATAAGCATGCACGGGTTTTGCGGGTTCGTTCAACAAGGCGAGCGCGTCAGGGTCATTGTATCTGCCGGAGAAGGTGGCTCTTGCAGTGGCCCAAAGACCGCGAAGGCCGCCAAACGTGTGATCGACGGCGGAGGCCTCATAACCGCTATGCACCATGCAATTCGCGCACTTAGGATTGCCGGATTCCGTGCCGTAATTTTGCCACTCGGTCGCGGCCATCAGCTCTTGGAAGCTATCGGCGTAGCCGTCCTGGAGCAGGTAGCAAGGCTTTTGCCAGCCGAAGACGTTGTAGGTTGGCATCCCCCACGGGGTGCAGGCGTATTGTTGTTTGCCCATCAGGAATTCGAGAAAAAGCGGAGATTGATTGAACTGCCAGCTCTTTTTGCGGTTGGAAAGTATGGCACGGAAGGTGCGGCGCGTGCGGGCGCGACCCAGGAAGTGCTTCTGATCCGGGGCTTTATCATAAGAATAGCCGGGGGAGAGCATCATGCCTTCGACGCCTAACTCCATCATCTCGTCGAAGAAAGCGCGGACGCTGTTGGGGTCGGCGCCGTCAAACAGCGTGGTGTTGGTCGTGACGCGGAAGCCGCGGTTCAGCGCTTCCTTGATTCCTTCGACCGCGAGATCGTAACCGCCTTCACGGCAAACAGAGAAATCGTGATGCTCGCGCTGGCCGTCCATGTGGACGGAAAACGTCAGATACTTGCTGGGCTCGAAAAGGTCCAGCTTTTCCTTGAGAAGCAGCGCGTTGGTGCAGAGATAGATGTACTTCTTGCGCGCAACGAGACCCTCGACGATTTTGTCGATCTGCGGGTGCATCAGCGGCTCGCCGCCGGGGATGGAAACCATCGGGGTGCCGCACTCGTCCACGGCCTTGAAACAGTCCTCGGGACTCAATTCCGTCTTCAGGATATGCGCAGGGTACTGAATCTTGCCGCAGCCGGCGCAGGCGAGGTTGCAGCGGAACAGAGGCTCGAGCATGAGCACAAACGGATAGCGCTTGCGTCCCGCAATTTTTTGTTTGAGGACGTACGTTGCAACCGTCCACATCTGTGAAATAGGAACCGGCATTTAACCTGCTTGCGAGCGAGTGAGATAGGGGCACACGAGGCCCCCGAAGACTCTATTGTACCCGAAACTACGCACGTTCCGCTTGCGTGCTTTTCATGAGATGCAAGGAGACGTTCCTTAGTGGCATGGCCCGTAGTGGCAGGGGACGTGCTGTCTCGTTGAGCGGCGGGCGACAAGTGTGTTCCCCGCAGGCGTAGAATCAAGCCATTTCAGAGGCGCGAGAGAACCTGGGATTATGTCCCGAGAAAATCTTCTATCGTTGTTCCGAGAGTTCGAACGCTATCGCGACGATACCGCGTTCGTGCAACGGCGCGGCTATCGGCGGGAGGCCTGGACTTACGGCAAACTCGCGAATGTGGCGGTTGCTTGTGCCGCGAAGCTGAAAAAGCGCGGCGTTCGAACGGGCGATCGCGTTTTGCTCTGGGGACCGAACAGCGCCGAATGGGCAGCGGCGTTTTGGGGCTGTTTGCTGTGCGGAGCTGTGGCAGTGCCAATGGACGATGGCGCCACGATCGATTTTGCGGGGCGCGTGGCGCGGGATGCCGGTGTTAAATTAATTTTTTCTTCGCGCGAAAGACCTGCGCTCGAACCCGCCATCCAGAGGCTCGTACTGGAGGATTTGGCAGACACAGTGAATCATGAAGGTGTCGTGGATTCCTCGCCGGCGAGGAGTCAGCCGAGCAATGCTCAGTACGAAAACCTTGCGGACGAACCGATCACACGGAATCACATCTCGCAAATTCTTTTCACTTCGGGGACGACGGCGGAGCCGCGCGGCGTGGTTCTGACGCACGGCAATTTTCTGGCGAATTTGGAGCCGCTCGAACGGGGAATTGATCCTTATCGAAAATATGAGAGATGGTTTCATCCGCTACGTTTTGTGACGCTGGTGCCGCTCAGCCATGTATTCGGACAGTTCATGGGGCTGTTTGTGCCGCCGCTCTTGGGCGCGACCGTTGTCTTCGAGCACTCTACGAATTCAGCAGAGATCATTCGAACGGTGAAACGCGAACGGGCCACGGCGCTGATCGCGGTTCCGCGAATGCTGGATGTTTTGCATGCGGGGATCGAGCGCGAGTTGAATGCACAAGGCAAGCTTGACTGGCTTACGCGGAACTATGCGGCGGCCAGTGGGCGGAACTTTTTGACGCGGGCCTGGCGCTTCCGGCGGATTCACCGGCGATTCGGATGGAAATTTTGGGCGTTCATTTCCGGGGGCGCGGCGCTTTCAAAGGAGACAGAAGAGTTTTTCAAGCGCGTGGGATACGCGGTCGTACAAGGCTACGGAATGACGGAGACGGCGTCGCTCATCAGCTTGAACCATCCGTTTCGCGCAACGGAAGGATCGATTGGAAGGGTCTTGCCGGGGCGGGAATTCAAGCTGGCGGAGGACGGGGAGATTCTCGTGCGCGGAGAAAACGTCGCTAACGGCTACTGGGAAGACGGAGCGTTAAAGCAAAGCGCGCGCGACAACGACAATTGGCTGCGAACGGGAGACATCGGTGAAGTGGACACCGAGGGGAATCTTCGGTTCAAGGGCCGCAAGAAAAACGTCATCGTCACGCCCGCAGGCTTGAATGTATATCCAGAGGACATCGAAGCAGCACTTCGTAAACAAGAAGGTGTGCGCGATTGCGTCGTTGTGCCCAGCGATCGGGGCGGCAATGCCGAACCGCTTGCGATTTTGTTGCTGGGTGACAACCCGGATGCGAGGGACGTGACAGCGGCGCGCGCGATGGAGAGCGCTAACGCTGCGCTCGCGGATTACCAGCGTGTGCGCCACTGGATCGTCTGGCCGGAGCCGGATTTTCCGCGCACGGCGACCGGCAAACCCCGACTGAGCCTCCTCGCCGCCCGCACGGCAGAATTACTCGAGGGTTCTTCGTCTGCGAAACCGCTTGCCGGCACTTTGGAGGATTTGCTGGCGAAGTTCGCGAAGCCAGGCGGGTCTTCCGAGAACTTAAAAAAGGAACTGGCTCTTAGTTCTCTGGACCGAGTGGAGTTGATGAGCGCGCTAGAAGAGCGTTTCCAGGTGGAGCTGAACGAGACGTCGTTTGCCGATGCGAAAACCGCCGCGGATGTGCGACGCCTTCTGCAAGAACCCACGGCGCACCGCACGGGATACGTTTATCCGCGATGGACGCAGCGCGCTCCGATGCGCTGGCTGCGATTGACCGTTTACTACGCGCTGGCTTGGCCCGCAACGCAGATTCTTGGCCATCCGAAAATCGTGGGCCGTGAAAATCTTCGCGGCGTGCAAGGGCCGCTGCTCATCATTTCAAACCACATCACCCGCCGCGCGGATATTGGGCTGATTCTGGCCGCGCTCCCGTGGCGTATTCGCCATCGCGTTGCCACGGCCATGGGCGGCGAGTCCCTGCAAAGAATGCGGCGGCCGTCTCGCGAGTGGATCTTCGCGAGACGCTGGGCCTATCGGCTTGGCTATGGCCTCGTAACCATGTTGTTCAATGTGTTTCCTTTGCCGCAGCACTCCGGCTTTCGCGAAAGTTTCCGTTTTGCCGGCGAATCCGCCGACCGCGGGTATAGCATTCTCGTTTTCCCCGAGGGCGAGGTGAACAATTCCGAAGACGGCCGCATGGCGCCTTTCCAAAGCGGCATCGGCTTGCTGGCAGGGAATTTGCACCTGCCGATTATTCCCATGCGACTCGACGGTGTGTGGCAAATGAAGCGAGAACGGCGGCGGCTCGCTCGCTTCGGAGAAATCACTGTCCGTATTGGCGCGCCGATTGTATTTGCGCCAGAGACGTCTCCCGAAGAGATCGCCCATAGCCTGGAGTCGGTTGTCCAGTCCCTGTAGTGGGCAAGCGCTTTGTAAAATAGGAAGTCGAGCGTGTTCGGCAGAGGACGCAGATACACGGATCAAACGCGCAAATCTTTGCGCATAAAAATGGTGGCCTGAGGGTTGTCGTTATAACGCCGAGTGGGTTGATATCCGAGTGCGGCATAAAATTTTTGTGCCGCAACCATTTCGTCCGTCGTGTCCAGATAAAGCCACTCAAAGCCACTTTCACGCGCGAAATACTCCAACGCCCCGTAGAGTGCGGCGGCAATGCCGCGCCCACGATGGGATTGCCGAACATAAAGACGCTTTACCTCTCCACTGTTCGGGATAGTTACGAGCGGACGGAGCGCGACGCATCCCACGACATCGCTCTCAGCAGTTGCGACCCATACACCAGCGCCGTCGCAGAAGTAAGTGCGCGCGAAATCCTCTTTTGCGTCGCGCGCGACGACGCGGGCAGCCTCGTAATATTCTTCGATGATCTTCCACGCGACATCCAAATCATTGGATGGAGCCCGGCGTACCACGATAGAGTTGGCTAAGAGCTTCGACATCGGTCCTTGTTTGGAGGAACGAAACCTCGGCGTTTCTACATGAGAGTTACCGCGAAAACCCCCAAGTGACAGCTCCATTTTGGCAGCGGACAAATTGGCTTTCGACGCAGGCTTCCCGTTCGTTCCAGTCAAGGCTCCCGCAAGCTCTCGAAAAACGCCGGAACGCGTTCTATGGCAAAATAGAGTGTTGTCTGAAACAGATTTATGGCCGACCGCACAATTATGGCGTTGGAGCGTTCTGCAAGACCCGCGAAGGGTTCCAAGAAATCCGCGGAGAACAACGAGCAGCGCGAACGTGTGTTTGACGCTTTTCGACGCTGGGGTTATTACGAAGCCACTCTGGATCCTCTCGCCGTTTTTCAGCCGCTGAAGCATCCCGATCTGGAGGGGCTCACGGGCGAGGCCGCCAAGGAAGCGCGCCGCATTTATTGCGGAAACATCGGCGTGGAATTCATGCACCTCCCCGAACCAGAGAGGCGGCGCTGGATAGCGGAGCGCATCGAGGGCCCGGAGCTGCAAGTCAATCAGGAAAAAATTCTCGAGCGTCTGGTCCGGGCAGACCTGTTCGAACAAGTTCTTCAGGCTCGCTACCTGGGCACCAAACGATTTTCTCTCGAAGGCGTCACCTCGCTGATTCCGCTGCTCGACTCCATCCTTGATACCGCGGGGGATTTCGGCGCGGTGGACTGCATCATGGCCATGAGCCATCGCGGCCGTTTGAATGTGATGGTGCACGCAGCGTGCAAGACGCCGCACGAAGTGGTCGCCGGATTTGAAGACGTGGATCCGCGGAGCGTGCTGGGGGCGGGAGACGTTAAGTATCACGTCGGCGCCACGGGTATCTACACGACGACGACCGGCAAGTGCATCAACATGCATCTGGTTTCAAACCCGAGCCACCTCGAAGCGGTCGATCCGGTGGCCATGGGCCGCGCGCGCGCGAAGCAAACGCGCCACGGGGTCGACGGACCTGTCATTAACCGTTCGCCCGAGACGCTGAACAAGGTTTGGCCCATCGTGATGCACGGCGACGCGGCCTTTGCCGGTCAGGGCGTCCTGGCGGAAACCCTCAATCTTGCGGATCTGAAGGCGTATACCGTGGGCGGCACGGTGCAAATCGTCGTCAACAATCTGATCGGATTCACCACGCAGCCCCCCCAGGAGCACTCTTCCCGGTTTGCTTCGGACATTGCCAAACGCCAGAGCGTTCCGGTGTTCCATGTGAACGCGGAAGATCCCGACGCGGTGGTGCGCATCGGAAAACTAGCCGCGGAGTATCGCGCGACGTTTGGCAGCGATGTGGTGGTGGACATCATCGGCTATCGCCGTCACGGCCACAGCGAAGTGGATGATCCCACCATCACGCAGCCGCTTCTCTACGAGAGCATCAGAAACCATGCGCCGCTCTGGAAGATTTATGCCGAGCAAACGGGAATCAATGCCGCGCAAATCGTCGAGGCGGTGAAGAAGGAGTATGAAGAAGAGCAGCAAAAAGCGGGGCAACTCACGAAAATCCCGCAATTGCGCAAGCTGCCGGACTATTGGTCTCCGTACAAACGCGGTAAGTACGATCCCGCGTACGAAGTCGACACCGGGTTAACGCGAGACAGAATCGCGGAAATTACGGATGGGCTTGTACATGTGCCGGAGGGCTTTCACGTTCATCCGAAAATTGCAAAGCTTCTGGAGCAGCGCGCCGAGATGGGCCATGGGAGGCGCCCCGTCGATTATGGTTTTGCCGAAGCGCTGGCCTTGGGCTCGCTCGTGCTCGAAGGCTATCCCGTTCGTCTTACCGGGCAGGACAGCCAGCGGGGCACATTCAATCAGCGGCACGCCGTCCTGATCGATACGGAGACGGAACACAACTACCTTACACTTTCGCATCTTTCCCGGCAGCAGGCTTTTTGCGAAGTTTACAACTCCTCGCTTTCTGAAGCAGCCTGTGTCGGATTCGAATACGGGTTCAGTCGCGACTACCCGGAAGCGTTGGTTCTTTGGGAGGCGCAGTTCGGAGATTTTGCCAACGGCGCGCAGGTGATCATCGACCAATTCCTGAGCGCCAGCGAGGACAAGTGGAATCTGCCCAGCGGCCTGGTGCTTTTGCTTCCGCACGGCTACGAAGGCCAGGGCCCGGAGCATTCCAGCGCGCGCATCGAGCGCTACATGCAACTGGCCGCGGAAGACAATCTGCAGATTTGCCAGCCTTCCACGGCGGCGCAGTATTTCCACATGCTGCGGCGGCAAGCCCGCCGCGCGTGGCGCAAGCCGCTCATCGTGTTCACGCCCAAGAGCATGCTGCGCCATCCGGACGCCAGCTCGAACATTGAAGACTTCACGCTGCCGCGCTTTCTGCCGCTTGTGCCGGACCACGAAGTGCTGGACGCAAAGCGCATCCTTATCGCCAGCGGCAAGGTCGGCCACGAGCTTCGGGCAGAGCGCCGCCGTCGCAAAGACACCTCCACGGCTATCTTTTTCCTCGATCAGCTCTATCCGGTGCCGCGGACTGAAATTACCGCCGCGTTTGCTGAGCATCCCCATGCCCGCGAAGTCGTGTGGGTACAGGAAGAGCCTGCGAATATGGGAGCGCTTTTCTACATCCTGCCAAGACTCGAACGCTTGGCGCAGGCCAAGAGCCTGCAAATGCGCTCGGTGAAGCGCTCGGCCAGCGCTAGTCCTGCGACGGGCTCAGCCAAAGCGCACGAGCTCGAGCAAAAAACGCTCCTGGCCCTTGCTTTCACTACAGCCGGCGCGAATTGAGCGCTTAAGCGGCGTTAACACTCCATTCACATTGATGTTATCCGCGCGTTACACGCGCGCTGCGAGAATGAGTCGTGTTACGACAGACCCACAGTGATGCAAAACTTCCCACGTCCTATCGCAATTCTCCGGCGTACGGTACACTGCCGCCAAGCCGGCGAGCGGAACGTGCCAAACCCATGAAACGTGTACTGATCATCGAGGACGACAAAGACATCGTCGAACTCGTTCGTTACAACCTCGCCAACGAAGGCTTTCAGGTGAGCGCTGCTTTTGACGGCAGCACTGGCCTGAACACGCTCAAGAAGACGCCACCCGATCTGCTCCTTCTCGATCTCATGTTGCCGAAGCTTTCCGGGCTGGACATTTGCCGGGAAGTTCGCCGGGACGAGGCATTGAATCGTCTCCCGATTCTCATGCTCACGGCGCGCGGCGATGAAGCCGACCGCGTTGTGGGCCTGGAAATGGGCGCCGATGATTATGTGACGAAGCCTTTCAGTCCGCGCGAGTTGTTAGCGCGCGTCAAGGCGTTGCTCCGCCGGGCAGAGCCACCAGCGGATTCGCCGCGAGTCATCGAGATCGGAAAGCTGGCCATCGATCCGGCGTCTTACCGCGTGAGCCATTCGGGGAAGCCCGTTTCGCTTAGCACGCTCGAATTCCGGCTGCTCTACTACCTTGCTTCGCGCCCGAACCGGGTCTTCACGCGGGATCAACTGCTCGATGCCGTATGGGGAACGGATCGTTTCGTGACACCACGCAGCGTGGACGTTTATGTCCGCCGGTTGCGTGAAAAGATCGAAAGCGATCCGGAGAATCCCGTTTTTCTGAAGACCGTGCGCGGCGCGGGATATCTGTTCGAAACTCGTGCGGCTTAATCTATTCTGGAAATTCGCGTTTGCGTTTCTTGCACTCCTGGCGGGCGTCCTGCTCGCTGTGGACTTCTTTGCCGAACGATCACTGCGCGACGACTATGAGCGCACGGGGTTCGAAAAACTCAACGCGATTGCCCGCATCGCGCAAGCGGATTTTCCCCGATGGGCACCCGCTTCCCTCGGAAATCCCGAGGACCTTTCGGCCTTGCGCGAGTGGGTGGCACAAATGGCGGCGAGCGGCGCCCGCGTAACGGTCATTACCGCGGACGGCCACGTACTTGCGGATTCGCAATCCGACCCTCAAACCATGGAAAACCACGCTAAGCGCCCGGAAATATTGGAGGCGATGGCTAATGGTGACGGGCGTTCCATTCGGTTTAGCGTCACCATCAAAAGGGATCTTCTCTACTATGCTGTGCGCCAGAACACCTCCGCGGGACCGCCTTATGTCTTGCGATTCGCGCTCCCGCTCGAAACCTTCGACCAAGTTTTGACTTCCTTCCAGCACCGGCTGTGGGTTGCTTCATTTTTCATTTTGTTGATCGCTGGCGGAATTTCCTTATTGCTTTCTCGCAGCTTTACGGACCGCATCGACAGGCTGAAGAATTTTTCCCGGCGCGTCGCGGATGGCGACTTCCGGCCACTGCCTCGTGATGGTTCCGGGGACGCCCTCGAAGCGCTCGGAATGTCTCTCAACCGGACGGCGGCTCGACTGGAGCGCACCATCCACACGCTGACGGAAGAGCGCAACTTGTCCTCCGCGATTCTGGGAAGCATGGTCGAGGGCGTCGCGGTGGTGAACGGCTCAGAGCGGCTGGCGTTTGCGAATCCTGGCTTTGCCGAAATTCTCGGGCTGGATGTGCCGCCGACCTCCGGGAGCGCCTTGGTGGAAGTAGTGCGGCAGACCGAACTGGTCGAAGCCGTGCGCAAAGTCCTCGGCGGCGAGCCGCGCGTGCAGTCCGAAATTGTTACAGGCACGCTGCGGCAGCACTATTTCGCAATCACCGTTGCCGCCGTTCGCGCTGGAGAGACGACCGGCGCGGTCGTAGTGCTGCACGATATCACCGAGCTGCGAAAGCTCGAGCGGGTGCGGCGCGATTTCGTGGCCAACGTCTCGCACGAATTGAGAACCCCCCTCACCGCCATTCAAGGCTTTGCCGAAACGCTTCTTGCCGGCGCCATCGACGATCCGCAAAACCGCACGCGTTTCCTGGAGATCATTCTCGAACATTCCCGCCGGCTGGCTCGCTTAACGGAAGACTTGCTCATGCTCTCCAAAATGGACGCCGAGCGCCTCGAGCTCGAGATTCGCCGCCTCAGTGTTCCGCAAATAATCGATAGCTGCCTCGAAACCGCCCAGCGCCGCGCCACGGAAAAAGATTTGCGGGTTTCCGTGGACACGCCGCAACGCTTGCCGGACATCGCCGGAGACCGCCGGCGGCTTGCCGAAGTTCTGCAAAATCTATTGGACAACGCCATTCAGTACACACTGCCAGGTGGGCAGATCATGGTCAGCGCGGAAGCGGGAGAAGGTGAGGTGATTTTCACCGTGTCGGACACCGGTATCGGCATTCCCAAATCCGATCAGCCGCGCATCTTCGAGCGGTTTTACCGTGTCGATGTTGCGCGCTCCCGGGAAGCCGGAGGTACGGGTCTCGGCTTGGCCATCGCCAAGCATCTCGTCGAGGTCCATGGCGGCCGCCTGTGGGTGGAAAGCGAAGTAGGCCAGGGTTCGCAATTCCATTTTTCAGTGCCGTTGTTTGAACCCAAACTCACTACTCCGCGTCCCATGTCGGATGGCTTGAGCGGGCACGAAGACGACGGAGGTGCGCAGTCCGCTTAGCACCTTCGGCTGTTATCGACCACCTGCGCAGCCAGCCTCCGTCCCGCCAATTTATCGGCATGTTCATCTTCCTTTGAACAAAATGTAACGAGTTCCTGGCAAAGATATCAGCTACGAGCAGGAGTGTGATTCGAAACACCTTTCTCGGGCAGGGAATACATGGCAAGTTCCGCCGGACCAACGGAAGCCGTCCTTTACGATGTCCTTATCAATTATCTGGTCTCGATGGCCCGCAGCGTCGAAGGCGCGATGAACCGCGCCCTGGCCGCCATCGTAGGCCTCCATGATTCGCGCACTTGGGCTCTTCCCGGAGAAGTCTTTCTACTTGAGCCGCGCATCAACGAAATGGAGATTGTCATCGACGAGCACGCCATCCGGCTGCTCCGGCGCGGCTCGTTCTCGGACGACGGAGTGCGCCTCATCGTTGCCTCTCTCAAAATAACCAATGATCTGGAGCGCATCGGAGACCTGGCCGTGAATCTCGCGGAGTGCGCCATTTCCCTCCGCGAAATGCCGGTTGTGGAATCGCCGGAAGAGTTGGATCGCATGACCTCGGCCGTGCGCGCGATGGTCAGCAAGAGTCTCGGCGCCCTGATCTTCCGCAACGTGGAAATGGCTGGGCAGGTCCTGCAGAGCGACGATGTGGTTGATCAGTACCGCGACCGCATATTCGACCAACTAATGCAAAGCATGACTCAGCAGGCCGCGCTCGTCAGTCCGGGAATGCAGTTCATACTTGCCACCCGACATCTGGAGCGGATCGCCGACCATGCCACGAACATTGCCGAGGACATCGTTTTCTGGGTTCGCGGTCTCGATGTGCGCCATGGCCGCGGACTTTCGCTGAGCTCCGAAGTCGCGGAACAGATGGATTTGGCCGGCGAAGAAGTCATCGAGAATTCACAAGCCCTTCATTCGAACGTGACCATGGGCGGCGATGCTTAGCGGGTTTGATCTTCGTACCACGTCCTACCACGGGGATCGGCGCACCCCTGGCTCCGGTCCCCTTCTTCCCCTTTGATAGCAGAACGACACGTTCGGCGAGGCATCCCTTGACCTCGCGCCGCACTCCTATTATCGTGAAAAGCGTGTCGAGGATGCAGAAGCCTATCGATATCCGTCATTCTTTTGCTGTTTCGAAGCGGCAAGTGTGGGTGTGCCTGCTACTCGCCATTCTGCTCCTTTATAATCCGTTCCTGGTGGCCCTGGGCTCAGCTGCCTGTCTGAATATTCATCACACCGCGAGTTACCGGGCCACGGTTGCTTCTTCGGAGCTGCAGCAGTTTGCTTCCGCTCCTGGTCAGGATTTATTGGGCTTCGCGGATTCCGCACCAGTGCAGTCTCTTCTTTTGTTGCCCGTTCTGTCCGAGCTGAATATCCTCCCTATTTCCCTCCAATTTAATACGGCTCAGCGGTTCTTGTGCGCCAGCCTCTGGTTTCGGCCCCCGCCTGCTTTCTGATTTTTCCTCACCTTCTATCCAACATTCAGACTGATTCTGTGTATTTTTGCAGAAGAGGAGCCATCCATTGAAAAACGTCCTTGCTCCTGAGCAATTGGAGTCGCTTCGCCGCCTGAGCACCTGCGCGGTGTCCAACGCGATTGAGACCTTCGAAGTGCGCCTGCGAAACGCCGGCTTTGCCGACGCAAGCATACGGTGCATGTTCCCGGAATTTCCGCCGACCATCGGATACGCCGCCACGGCGCGCGTTCGTACGTCCGTACCGCCCATGCACGGCCACAGCTATTTCGACCGCACGGATTGGTGGAACGCCATATTGAAAATTCCGCCGCCTCGGGTGGTGGTGGTCGAAGACGTCGAAAAACAACCGGGACTCGGGTCCTTCGTCGGCGAAGTACACGCCAACATTCTGAGCGCCCTGGGGTGCGTCGCGGTAGTTACGAACGGCGCCGTGCGCGACCTGCCGCAGGTGCGAAGCACGGGTTTCCAATTTTTCGGTGGAAATGTTGCCGTTTCGCACGCCTACGCTCACATCTTTCAGTTTGGATCCTCGGTTGAGATTGGCGGCCTGAAAATTGAACCAGGGGATTTGCTCCACGGAGACCAACACGGAATTCTGAAAGTGCCATTCGAAATAGCGCCGAATATCCCGGCTGTTGCCCGGGAAATTCAGGAGAAGGAAGAACGTGCCATTGCCATTTGCAGGTCAGCTGATTTTTCGCTCGAAAAGCTCCGCGAGGTATTCAGCAGTCTTAACTCCGAACCGAAAGCAGCAAATACCGGTCGGATCAGGAAATAGGGTGGTTCAATTCCATGCATAAAGCAGATCGTCGAGCCGGATTGTACCTGGGGAAAACGCTTAGCCGCTTGTTCTATGTTGCGACCGCTTTTCTGATTGCTTCCTGCTCATCCAATGCGGCTAAAGACGGACCAGATTCCATTGCGGCGCCAACGGTTGCGGCGGCGAAGGTACTTCGCACGGACCTCACACGGGCTCTTGCCGTGACCGCCGAATTCCGGCCCTATCAAGAAGTCGATGTCCACGCGAAAGTCGCCGGTTATGTGAAGCGCATTTATGTCGATGTGGGCGATCGCGTTAAAGAAGGTCAATTGATCGCCGTCCTCGAGATTCCCGAGCTGAAAGACGACGTCCAGACCGCCGAAGCCTCGGTCAGCAAGAGCCAGGAAGAAATCCGCCGGGCGCAAGCGGACCTGGAGCGTGCGCAGTCCGCTCACGATGTTGCACATTTGGCATCCTCACGCCTCGTGGACGTTTCCAAGACCAGGCCGGGACTGGTCGCCCAACAAGAGGTCGACGACGCCGTGGGCCGCGATCGCGTTACCGAAGCTCAAGTGGCGACCGCAAGGGCCTCTCTCTCGACTGCGGATCAGCAACTCCGGGTGGCGCAAGCCGACCGCGAAAGAGTGAGGACACTATTCGCCTATGCCCAGATCAAAGCGCCGTTCGCCGGAGTGATCACGAAACGATACGCGGACACCGGATCCATGATTCAGACGGGCATTTCTTCGCAGACTCAGTCAATGCCTCTCGTAACGCTAGCTCAAGAAAACCTGCTGCGTCTCGTCATTCCGGTCCCCGAATCCGCCGTCTCCAGAATCCGCTTGAGAAGCCCGGTGGAAGTAAGCGTCTCGACACTGGGAAAAACGTTCGAGGGCAAAGTGGCGCGATTTGCGGATCAGGTGGATATGGCCACGCGAACTATGCACACGGAAGTTGACGTTCCGAATCCGAAGGGTGAATTGGTACCGGGGATGTACGCGAGCGCCTCCTTGGTGCTAAATGACGAACGGGAAGCACTAGCCGTTCCGGTCCAAGCCCTCAACCGCGCCGAAGACCGCATCACCGTCCTGTTGATCGACAAGCAGCACAAACTCGAAGAGCGCCCGGTAAAGATCGGCATTGAAGCGCCCGATCAAGTGGAAATACTCTCGGGCCTCGCGGAAGGGGATCTTGTGGTGATTGGGAACCGCAGCCAGCTCCAGCCCGGAATGGCGGTTCAACCCAAGGTAATCTCCACAGCCCAAACTAGCGGAGGAGCTTGATGTCGGGATTTTCGATTCGCAACCCATATTTCATCGTTGTCGTCTGCCTGATTGTCGCGGTCGTTGGCATTACCAGTCTGGTTCGCATGCCAGTGGACTTGTTTCCCAGCATCAACATCCCCGAAGTTGTTGTCGCGACTTTTTATTCGGGAATGCCTCCGGAAGAAATAGAAACGGAGATTACGGGCCGGTTTGAAAGATTTTTTACGCTGGGCAGCGGTATCGAGCATATGGAATCCAGATCGCTTCCCGGTGTCAGCATCATCAAAGTTTTCTTTCAGCCGGGTACTAACAGTGATTCGGACGTCAATGAGATTTCCAACCTGGCCATGGCGGACCTCCGCCGCTTGCCTCCGGGAACGCTGCCGCCAGTGGTCGAGAAGTTTGACGCCTCGAGCCTTCCCGTCTGCCTGATTACGCTGAAGGGCAAAGGGCTAACTGAAACGCGGCTGCGCGATCTCGGCCAATTTCAGGTCCGCAACCAGCTTGCCACAGTGCCCGGGGCCTCCGTTCCACCGCCATTCGGCGGCAAATACCGGCAAATCATGGTGTATGTGGATCCGGACAAACTGCAGGCTTATCAGCTAAGTCCGATGGATGTGGTTCGGGCGGTGGATAACTCGAATCTGATTCTTCCCGCGGGAGACGCGAAAATCGGCCCTTATGACTACAACATTTATTCGAACAGCCAGTTCCGCGACGTCAAGGGCATCAACACGCTGCCTCTCAAAACTGTCGGCCAATCCACGGTCACGGTGGCAGATGTAGGCCATGCCGAAGATGGGCATCAAATCCAAACCAACGTCGTGCGCGTGGACGGACAGCACTCCGTTTATTTGCCGGTCTTGAAGCAAGGGGGCGATACCAACACGATCCAGGTTGTGGATGGAGTCCGGAGTGTGCTCGCTCGCCTCACGGACATTCCCAAGGAATTGGAACCGCGTCTGGTGTTCGACCAGTCCTTGTTCGTCAAAAGCGCCATCGACACCCTTCTCCACGAGGGCGGAGTAGGACTGCTATTGACCGCTTTGATGGTCCTGATCTTCCTGGGTAGCCTTCGCGCAACGGTGGCGGTGTTCCTATCGATTCCGCTGTCCGCTCTGACCGCCATCATCGCTCTCTACTTTGGGGGCAGCTCTATCAATTCGATGATTCTCGCCGGGCTTGCCCTGGTTTTCTCCAGATTGATCGACAATGCCGTCATCGTTCTTGAAAACATTTTCCGCCATCTCGAGCTTGGTGAAAAACCCGAAGTAGCTGCCGAGAAAGGCGGTCAAGAAGTTGCCATGGCGGTGCTTGCCGCGACGTTGACAAGTGCGGTTGTATTCTTCCCTGTCACGTTTCTTTACGGTGTCAGCCGCTTTCTCTTTTCCGCGCTGGCCTTGGCCGTTGTGCTGGCGCTGTTTGCCTCTTACGTCATTGCCATGACTGTTGTGCCTTTGTTCTGCGCCCGGTACATCAAGGCCCCGGCTCACGGACATGCTGCCGATGCGGCATCGAGCGAGCAACTTGCGGAGGAACACGGGACGAACCGGGCAAGCTGGGGAGACCGCTTCAACGATTGGTTTGCCGCGCATTTTAATCGCTTGCTGGAGTTCTATGAAGCGCATGTCCGAAACGCGCTCTCGCTGCCCAAGGCCGTGGGCGGTGGAATTCTCGCGGCGTGCGCGCTCAGCCTCTTGCTCTTTCCTCTGCTAGGCGAGGCGTTCTTCCCCCGGACGGATGCGGGGCAGTTTGTCATCAATGTGAAGACTCCTTCGGGCACACGCGTGGAGATCACGGATCAAGAGGTCGCCCGCGTGGAGAATCTCATCCGGCAAGTGGTGCCACCCAAAGACTTGCACCTGATTGTCTCCAATGTCGGCGTGATTCCCGGGTTTTCGTCCATTTACACGAGCAACGCGGGGCCGCACACGGCGACCGTTCAAGTGGCTTTGAATGAGGACCACAAAGTCAGCAGCTTCCAATACATGGACGAGGTGCGTCAAAAAATCCAGGAAAACTTGCCCGAGTTAACCACCTATTTTCAATCCGGCGGAATCGTGGACGCGGTGCTGAATCAGGGGCTGCCTGCTCCGATTGATGTTCAAGTGAGCGGGTCCAATCTCGAAGCGGCCTATCAAACCGCTACGCAGTTGGCAGGTCAAATTCGCAAGACGGCAGGTGTCAGCGAAGTCTATGTGCCCCAGGACATCGACTATCCCTCTCTTCATCTGGACGTGGACCGCATGCGTGCCGGTGAACTCGGCTTGACCCAGAAAGAAGTCGTCGACAACGTGATTACGGCGCTCACTTCCAACGGCATGATCGCTCCGAGCTATTGGATCGACCCCAAAACAGGAAACGACTACATGCTGACCGTGCAATATCCGGAACAGAAAATTCAGAGCATTTCCGATCTGCGGGGCATCCCTCTGCGTTCGCAGGAAGCGAAGTCTCCTTCGTTTCTGGACGCGGTGAGCAAGGTGTCGCGCTTCAATGCGCCCACGGAGATCGATCACTATCAGATCCAGCGTGTGTTCGACGTATACGTAAGCCCCTCAACCGAGGATTTGGGCAGGGTCGCCACTTCGGTGCGTGGCATCATCGCGAAAACGAAACTTCCTGAAGGGATTCGCGTGAATGTGAGGGGGATGGTCGAAGGCATGGAAGCTTCCTTCCGGAGTTTCGGATTGGGCTTGCTGCTCTCGCTGGTCCTGCTCTATTTGATCCTGGTCGCTCAGTTCCGTTCGTTCCTGGATCCCCTCCTGATTCTTCTGGCTGTTCCAACGGGAGTGATGGGAGTTCTGTTCACTTTGCTTCTGACCGGCACGACGCTGAACGTTATGTCGCTCATGGGCATCATCATGATGGTCGGAATTGTGGTGTCGAACAGCATTCTGATCGTGGAATTTGCCCACCGGCTGGAAGAAGACGGCATGTCCGTTCGTCAAGCCATTATTTCCTCCTGCCGGATTCGCTTGCGGCCGATTCTGATGACTTCGCTGGCCACGGTCATCGGTCTGATTCCGATGGCCTTGAAGCTCGGAACGGGAAGTGAACAATATGCTCCGCTGGCGCGGGCCATCATCGGAGGCTTGATGGTCTCCGTGTTTTTGACCGTTTTCCTGGTTCCGGCAGCTTATCTACTTCTGTACGGGCGCAAAGAGGGGTCGACGCAGGAGGTGGCGGCGTGATTCGGAATACGTTCCGATGGGCGGCAATCTTCCTGCTGCTGCCCTTTTGCTGTCTCGCCCAGACGCAATCCGAGCCACGGACTCTTTCTCTTACGGAAGCGGAAGCGATTGCTCTCAAGCATAATCCGCAAATCACCATCGGGAAGCTGCGAGCGCTGGTGGCCCAACAAATTGTTCGGGAATCACGCTCGGCCCTGTTGCCCAATGCTTCTCTCAGCGTTACCGCTGCTGACTCCAATCCTGGCAGCCGCCTCGCGGCCGGCTTTCTCAACAATCCCGTTCTTTTTCCGCGCGCGGCTGAGGGCGCTAGCATCAACCAGTTGATCACCGACTTCGGCCGCACAACCAATTTGCTTTCGAGCTCGGAATTCAACGCCAAGGCCGAGGATCAAAATGCCGCTGCCACACGGGCCGATATCCTCCTGGTTGTGGATCAGGCGTTTTACAACTCGCTGGACACCAAGGCTCTCGTCACCGTCGCCGAAGAAACGGTAAGCGCCCGCCAGACGCTTGTCGACAAAGTGCAGGCCTTGACCAATGCCAAGCTCAAATCGGAGATCGACCTCAGCTTTTCGAAAGTAGAGCTCGCCCGCGCCAAGCTGCTCGTGCTGGAAGCACAGAACAACTACCAAACTTCTTTAGCCACGCTTTCGGCGATCCTGGGTTATGCCGACCAGCAGAATTTTCAGCTCGTGGAGGATGCCAAGCCGGTCACTGCACCTGCCACGGACGTCGCTCCCTTAATCCAAGAAGCCTTACGACAGCGTCCAGAACTCAAGGCTTTGCAATTTGAGGTCGAATCCGCGCAGAAATTCGGAAGAGCCGAGCACGATCTATGGCGGCCAACCGCGAGCGCTCTCGGCGTTGTCGGCGAAGCGCCAGTCCGCGATGATCATATTTCCAATTGGTATGGCGCTGTCGGCGTCAACATCAACATCCCCGTGTTCAACGGGTTTCTTTACAATGCCCGCGCCAAAGCAGCCGACCTCCAGACGGAAGTCGATCGGCAGAAGTTGCTTGATGCTCGCAACAACGTTGCAAGGGATGTCCGAAACGCGTGGCAGAACTCTCAGTGGGCTTTCCAGCGGCTCTCTGTGACGCAACAGCTTCGCGAACAGGCCAGCCTCGCTCTCGATTTGGCGCAGTCTCGTTACAATCTGGGTCTCGGTTCCATCGTCGAATTCACACAGGCCGAGCTACAAAAAACGGAAGCAGACATCGAGGACACTGACGCCAAATATCAGTACAGCTTGACGCAATTAGTGCTCGCCTTTACGATAGCTGTGCCGAAGTAGTTGCTTCCTCACCTCGGGGCGGCAGGCCGTTCTTAGAAGGCGTAAATGGACAAAGATATCAATCCACCAGCAGCTGAATGGAACTTTGCCGAAAACCTCCAGTTTCGGCAAAGGGAAGTAGCTTCTCGTGGTTGTTGACCTACCATCAACTTTCTAACCTTTGTCATCTCAACTGGTTACGTCTGCCTCTCCCCTTCTGTTACAGGATATTCATTTTCGGTTGACGTAGCCGTAAGACGCGGCCTTTACCTTTTCCCGCTGTGTGGTACGCATCCTCATCAGTACGATTTCGAATTTTGCTCCAAAGAGAGAGGAAATGAAAAAAATAGCAGCACTCACACTATCGTTGTTTCTCACGTACGGTATCGCGCTCGCTGATTCACCTAAGGACGCCGACGCGCAGCCCGCTAAACCTGCTCACCCTGCAAAGCCCAAGGCAGCCGCGAAGGCGGACAAGTCGGACTCGGCCATCGCTGCCGAGATCGGAGAGCTCCGTCAAGCTGTGCAGGCACAGCAAGAGCAGCTTCAGATGTTGAAGGAAGAGCTCGCCAAGCGCGATCGTCAGATCGACGAAGCGCGTGACGCGGCCGCCGCAGCCAATGCGCGCGCAGCGGAAGCCAGCACCAAAGCCACCGAAGCGGCTAATACCACCGCCGAAGTGAAGAGCACTGCCGCCACGCTCAACACCACGGTTTCGGACTTGAAGGTCAGCAGCGACGCGCTCAAGACCACGGTCGCCACAGCGCAAGCGGAAGCCAAGAAAGCAGAGGAATCTGGTCCCGCCTCCATTCATTACAAGGGCATCACGATCACCCCCGGCGGCTTCCTCGCGGCGGAGTCGGTCTTCCGCACGCGAGCGACGAGCGGCGACATCAACACGCCGTTCACCGGCATCCCATTTCCCAATAGTGGTCTGAGCCGCGTATCCGAATTCAACGCCACTGGCCGCCAGTCACGCTTGTCTTTCCTCTTTGAAGGCAAAGCCGACAACGTAAAGGCCACCGGCTACTACGAACTGGATTGGTTGGGTGCTTGCGCCTCATCCAACAATCGCCAGAGCAACAGTTACTGCATGCGCCAGCGGCAAATCTGGGGACAGGCTGCTCTCTCCAACGGCTTGACGTTCACCGGCGGCCAGATGTGGAGTTTGGCGACGGAGACAAAGAAGGCACTCGACAATCGAACTGAAATTCTCCCCATGACCATTGACCCGCAATATAACGTTGGCTTCACCTGGGCGCGTCAATACGGATTCCGTGTCACCAAAAACATCGGCGACAAAGTCTGGGTCGGAGCCGCTGTCGAAGGGCCTCAGACTACTTTGGGCGGCCGCGGAACTCCAACCGGCCTCTTCTACGCCGCACCCGGTTCTGGAGGCGGTTTGTTTAACGCCACTGACGGCACTGGTTATTCCCTCAACAAAACCCCAGACTTCATCTTCAAAGCTGCTTTCGAACCTGGTTGGGGACACTATGAAGTTTTCGGCGTGATCAGCACTTTCCGCGCTCGCGTCTATCCCTGCGACTTGGCTGCCGGTTCCTTGACGGCTCCGACGTTCTGCGCGACCGATCCGGCAGGCACAGCGGCGGGCGCTTTCAATAGCACAGCTACCGGTGGCGGAATTGGCGTTAACCTCCGCGCCCCCATCGTTCACAAATATGCCGATGCCGGCATCCACTTCTTCGGTGGCGACGGTGTCGGTCGTTATAGCTCCGCCCAGATGCCTGACGTTACGGTCCGTCCAGACGGCACGTTGGCGCCAATAAAGGGCGGCTCTGCTCTGGGCACGCTGGAGCTTCATCCCAGCCCGAAACTCGATGTCTACTTCAACTACGGCGTCGAGTATGCCTATCGAACCGCTTATAGCTATACCAACCTCGCCGGTGCCACAGTTCCCGTCGGCTATGGTTCTCCGCTCTTCAACAATTCCGGTTGCGAGCTTCCTGAAAAGGCTCCTACCACCGGTACTGTGAACGGTCCTGCTTCCAATGGGACTTGCAACGGCGATCTCCGCAACATCCAGGAAGGCACCATCGGTTTCTGGCACAAGATTTATAATGGCCCGAAGGGAGGCGTTCGCTGGGGCGTTCAATACTCCTACTTCGTCAAGAACTCTTGGTCGGGAAACAACAATACCCCCACCGCCCCCGGCGTCAACGGCAAGGCTGTGGACAATGTCATCTTGACCTCGTTCCGCTACTACATCCCCTAAACCGGCAAACCTAGCGCTCCGTCTTCTCTGCAGACGGAAAAAGGGGCAGCTCTTCACCGGGCTGCCCCTTTTTTATGCGCAGGGGACGCCGCACTCCCCAAAAATCATAGAATTGGAGATAGTTATCTATCAGAAAAAAATCAACTTACATACGATTCAACAAACTCTGAATAGATTGTAACAACCCTGTAACACGGGAAGGAGACACTGACAACCCCTGGGCGAATACAAATCTTTGGTGTGGAGACTACGGATGAAACGAATCGCAGGTATCCTTCTGGCCGTTTTTTGCTTCGCCGGCATAGTCTGGGCGGATAGCTCTCTGTCCCTCACGGGTGCTGGCGCCACTTTCCCTTACCCCATGTATTCCAAATGGTTCAGCGAGTATCACAAGAAAGACCCCAAGATTGAGATCAACTACCAGTCCATCGGATCCGGCGGCGGAATCAGGCAGGTTACGGAGGGTACGGTCGATTTCGGTGCTTCCGATGGCCCCATGACTGACGAGCAACTGAAGGCCTACCAGGACAAGCACGGTTTTCCCGTCCTTCATTTCCCAACCGTCCTCGGCGGCGTCGTCCCGACCTACAACATCCCCGGAGTCACCGCGGAATTGAAGTTTACGCCCGAAGCGCTGGCTGGCATCTACCTCGGCAAAATCACGAAATGGAATGACCCTGCGATTACCGGTCCCAACTCGGGAGTCAGCCTCCCCGGCAATGAAATCGTCGTCATCCACCGTTCCGACGGCAGCGGTACCTCCTATATCTGGACGGACTATCTCTCCAAAGTAAGTTCGGAGTGGAAAGACAAGGTCGGCAAGAGTACTTCGGTTAATTGGCCTGTGGGCCTGGGCGGCAAGGGCAACGAAGGTGTGTCCGGTCTGGTCAAGCAGACGCCCAACGCCGTCGGCTATGTCGAGCTGATTTATGCCATTCAGAATTCGATGCCCTACGGCAGTGTGAAAAATTCTTCCGGCGTATTCATTAAGGCAGACCTCGCCAGTGTCACCGCTGCCGCCGCTGGCGCGGCAAAGAACATGCCGGCGGACTTCCGCGTTTCCATCACGGACGCCCCGGGCAAGACCGCTTATCCAATCTCCAGCTTTACCTGGCTATTAATTCCATCGAAATTCCCCGATGCCAGCAAGCGCGATGCCGTCAAGGGCTTCGTAAAGTGGATGTTGGCGGATGGGCAGAACTATACGGAGGCGCTCTCTTATGCAAAACTTCCAAAGGAAGTGGTCGCGAAGGAGTTGAAAGCTCTCAACGAAGTCCGCTAGCTTTCGTTTGCACGAAATGTCAAGCACTACTACAGTCGTTCCGAGCGCGGGCCCCGTTGCGGGCTCGCGCTCCTTTTTGAGCCGCTTGCGCGAGGGTGACGAAATCGCGCGGTTGATCACGTTCCTGTTTGCTGCCTCGGTTGTCCTCATCACGGTTCTTTTGGTCTACGAGCTTTGGGTGAGTTCGGTTCTTCCACGTCACAAATTTGGCCTCGCTTTTTTCGTCACTCGAGTTTGGGATCCCGTCTTCGACAACTTCGGTGCGCTGCCTTTCATCTATGGAACTGTCGTCACCTCCGCCGTTGCCCTGTTCATAGCTGTGCCGCTCGGGATCGGGGCATCTATTTTTCTCGCGGAGCTTGCGCCAGCTCGAGTTTCAGACACTCTGGAATTCTTTATCGATTTACTTGCCGCCGTTCCCAGCGTAATTTATGGCGTTTTGGGCATCTTCATCGTCGTTCCTCTGATGCGCCAGTTCATTCAGCCCGCTCTTAAGAATACTTTGGGATTCCTCCCGCTTTTTAAGGGACCGGCCTATGGCATAGGTTTCCTGACTGCCGGCGTCGTCTTGGCAATCATGGTCGTTCCGTACATCATTTCTGTCTCGCGCGAGGTGCTACTCTCCGTGCCCCGTGAACAGCGCGAGGCGGCTTTGGCGCTAGGTTCGACCCGCTGGGAATCGACCTGGAAGGTCGTCGTACCATTCGCCCGCTCAGGCATTCTGGGCTCGATTTTCTTGGCTCTGGCCCGAGCGCTCGGCGAAACTATGGCGGTCAGCATGGTCATCGGTAACGCTCCGACAATCAGTGCGTCGCTTCTCTCTCCTGGCGACTCGATCGCTTCGGTGATCGCCAACCAATTCACCGAGGCAACCGGCGACTTGTACACGCAATCCCTCATTGAATTGGGCTTGGTCCTGTTTCTGCTCACTTTTATTCTGAATGGCCTTGCTCGCATCTTAATCGTCACAACCTCTCAGCGCGGCAGCGGATTGGGGAACGCATGAACCCTCGTCTGCGCTGGCGTAAATTCGTGAGCAATTTTATGCTCACTATGACCGGTTGCTGCGCTCTGATTGCCGTCTCCGTTCTTTTCTTCATTTTGGGAAATCTCGTCTACCGCGGCGGTACTTCTATCAACTGGAATTTTTTCACGAAATTGCCGGTTCCCGTGGGCGAAACGGGCGGCGGCATGGCCAACGCCATCGTAGGCAGCGGCAAACTGCTTCTCCTGGCCACACTTTTCGGTGTTCCCATTGGATTCCTGGGCGCCGTCTATCTCGCGGAATTCAGCGGTAACAAGGTGGCGTTTGTCGTGCGCTACGCCGCGGATTTGCTCAATGGGGCTCCTTCGATCGTCATCGGCATCTTTGCCTTTACCCTCGTCGTCCATCCCTTCAAGCACTTCTCCACTCTCGCGGGCGGCGTGGCTCTTGGGATCATGATGATTCCCATCACCCTCCGCAGCACGGAAGGGTTTTTGCTGGGTGTACCTCGCAATTTGCGCGAGGGCGCGATGGCTCTGGGCGCCAGCAAATGGAAGACAATCGTGACGGTCATCGTGCCCGCAGCTTATCGTGGCATTCTCACTGCAATTCTCCTGGCGTTCGCTCGCGTTGCAGGCGAGACCGCCCCGCTCATTTTCACGGCCTTGGGCAACAGCTACTGGAGCCATGGCTGGAACGAGCCTACGGCTTCGCTTCCAGTCGTCATTTGGAACTATGCCCTCTCCGCATATGACGACTGGCACCGGCAGGCTTGGGCTGCGGGTCTTGTCTTGCTTGCATTGATTCTTGTCATTAACATTCTCGCCCGGGCTATTTTGTCCCGCGGCATGTCAGTTCCGAGGGCTTAATTCATGCACGCTTCTGTGAGGCAAGCAGTGTCCGTAAACATAACTCCACCTGTAACAACCGGCGCCACCCGCGAAACCGGTGCCCCCGCGGACATGCGGATGTCCATCACCGAGGTCAATTTCTGGTACGGCAGCAAGCAGACCCTTTTCGATATCAATCTGGGCATCGCCACCAGTAAGGTCACTGCGCTCATCGGTCCTTCCGGCTGCGGCAAATCCACTCTGCTTCGGACGCTCAACCGCATGCACGAAACCGTGCGCAGCGCGCGCCTCGAGGGCGAAATACTGCTGGACGGCAAGAACATTCTCGCTCAGGACGTTACTCAACTGCGCCGCCGCGTTGGCATGGTCTTTCAGCGCCCCAATCCCTTCCCCAAATCCATCTTTGAAAACGTAGCCTATGGCCTCCGCATCAACGGCTCCAAGCTTCCCATGCCGGAAGCCGTCGAAAAGAGTCTGCGCCACGCTGCCCTCTGGGACGAAGTGAAGGACCAACTGCACAAGTCCGCTTACGATCTTTCCGGCGGCCAGCAGCAGCGCCTCTGCATCGCTCGCGCACTCGCCGTCGAGCCCGAAGTGCTACTTCTAGACGAGCCTTGCTCGGCCCTCGACCCTATTAGCACCGCGAAAATCGAAGAGCTGCTCGTCCAGTTGAAGGATCTCTGCACCATCGTCACCGTCACACACAACATGCAGCAAGCCGCCCGCATCAGCGATTTCACCGCCTTCCTGCTTGTCGGCCAGCTCATCGAGTTCAGCCCCACGCCGCAACTCTTCACCAAGCCGGGCGACCCGCGCACGGAGGCCTATATTACCGGCCGCTTTGGATGATCCGCTGATGCTGAAATGTTTTACGATATCCGCACCGATTTGCGTGCTGAAAGAAAAGGGTTCATGGAACGTCACTTCGAAAAAGATTTGAACGAATTGAAAGAGCGCCTCTTGTGGATGGGCAGCCTCGCCGAACGTGCCGTGCACCAGTCCGTCCATGCCGTGCTGGAAGCAGACGAGCAGCTTGCCAAGCGCGTCCTCGAAGAAGAAGATGCCATCAACGAATTGCAGATCGAAATCGACGACCGCGTCGTCCAGCTGCTGGCTCTTCATCAATTGATGGCCGTAGACCTCCGCTTTGTCCTCGCCGTTTCCCGCATCAACAACGATCTCGAACGCATCGGTGACCAGGCCGTAAATATCGCGCAGTCCGCGCAGCGCATTCTTCGCCATCCGCGCGTGAAGCCCTATGTTGATCTTCCGCGCATGAGCGAGCTCGCCGAGGAGATGGTCCGCAACGCGCTCAACGCCGTCGTCCGCCGTGACGTGGATTTGGCGACAAAAGTTCTCGCCACCGATGATCAGGTTGACCAGTACCGCGATCAAATCTTCCGCGAACTGCTCACCTATATGATGGGAGATTCCAGCGTCGTCTATCCCGCCTTCGAGCTCATCCTCGTCGCCAAGAACCTCGAGCGCATCGGCGACCACGCCACCAACATCGCCGAGGACGTCATCTACATCGTCCAAGGCCAGGACGTCCGCCACCCCACCGTCGACCGCCGCTAACCGCAGTCTTACCGCGCACCATTCGCTAGCGGGTCAGTTTCCGATTACGACTAACCAGGCATGTGGGAATCGACCAACGAACCACAGCGACGCACAAGGCTACTAATTCTTTTTGCGCTCCAGAACCCATCGATTCGTCTCGTTTCAGGCGGGCGTCTCTTCCATCTCTGATTCGACGAGCGTGTTTCCATCGTCTTCAAGGGTGTAGCGAACCGTATTTTTCGCCTTCTGGCCATCCGAGGCGGTGATTTCTTCTGCCAAGACGAGCGTGTCGCCGTCACGATACATGCGAGAACGGAAAACCAGCGGCCCATCCTTCTCAACATGAAATTCTGGTGAGCCAACTACAAGGTCGATAGACCAGGTATCCACTTTGCCCATAGCATTTTTGTGCTTGCGCTTGAAGTGCCAAATCTTTCCGTCATACAAAATTACCGCTTCACCTGAGACAGGTGGATGCGCTGCTTCAACCTTGCTGCGCTGCATATTTAGTATCCACGTCCCCGAGAATGGCGGCATTTTCCCATTCCGGGCGGCAGCAAAAGAACTCGATAACAAGAGTCCTAGCCCAAGCCAGCCGACTGTCTTCATGGAGAACATCTTAACCCAGTCTTGGCGGCGCTCAGTGTCCGGTAACGCGACTACACAGGCAAGTGGACGGGCCTTCTGACCCTGATTACTTCCGGGTTGCCCGTCGTCCGACCAGATCCCATCTCGAAAAGTCCAACCGAAAATCTCTTCGCCAAATAGCATGTATGATCGGTGCGAATCGAATGAGAGCGCAAGGAGGAGGCGAGTACATGAGGCGAGTGAATATTGGTTTAGTTGTGGTTTTGGCCTTAGCGAGCACCGCGTTGGTTGCTCGCCCTCAGACTAACGACGTGAAGCGGCCGGCAACCAGCAATGCTCAGAAGAGCCCGCCTCACCATCAGGTTGCAAATTATCCGACGATGCTCAACATGACCTTCCCCGAATTTGGCGCCGCAACCGCGAAAACGGACATCGCGCTTCTTCCGATTGGTTCGATTGAAGAGCATGGTCCCAATCTGCCGCTTGCGACCGATTCGCTTCTCGCAGTAGCACAACTCATCGATGTCCAACGCTACTTGCGAATTGCCAGAATTGAAACAATCGTCGGCCCGCTGCTCAACATCGGCATTACCAACGAAGCTGGTGACTGGACGCGCGATGGGACCTACATGTACCCGGGTAGTCTCAATGTCAGCGCCGACGCATTTGTGAGGTTATATGTGGAGCTCTTGCATTCTCTGCACGACAACGGGCTGCGTCGCGTATTTCTGGTCAGCGGGCACGCTGGTGGGCGACATCTAAAGGCGGTGGCACGAATTGCTGAGGAAGGCAACCGTCAAATCGAAGGGATGAAAGTCTATGCCCTGATTGACAAGGAAAGAGCCGAACAACTAAAACTCAAGTCAAGCGCGAGCGTAATACTGATTGAGCGGGGCTGGACCCCGCAGAATATGACGGAATTGCTGGGACGTGGGACCGAGGGAACGCCGTGCATGCACGCCGACGGCTGCGAGCTCAGTCTGATGCTACACTACTACCCGGACATGGTGCGGCCCGGCTACCAAAAGCTGCCAGAGGCGCCGCCCTCTCACTTTTTTGAGGCAATGGTCACAGGCGATGCAACTAAGAATCCCGGCGGCATGGGAGGGGCTCCTTTTGACAGAGCATCCGCCGAGGTTGGCAAAAGAGTAGCTGACTATCGAACTCGCCGAATCAGTGACGTCATCAAGTTGCTGGCTGAGAGCACTCAGCCACACAACTAAGTTCGATCTCGCTAACCCTCAGGGTCATTGGATATGTCGATGCTTTCCCGGAGGCGTGATTGCTTGCACACCTACGGTGGAATAGGTTCCGGCGGAAAAGTGGTCATAGATTTTTGGATCTGCGACAAAAGCCTGACACCGCGCCGGACGCAGAAGTCCCGCCGCACACACGATTCCGGCCGAGTCGTCGGCTACATGGAAGTTATCCTGCAACTGCGTTCGAGAAGTAATCGAAGGGAACCGTCTCGGCACTTGGACGATTAACGCAGCCAGCTCAACCAGTCGACGCAACACTCACCATTCGAATAACTAGACGGTACTAGCACCGAAAAGTACTTGACTCTCCATCCGATCTGAGCTACCATTTTTGACAGGGGAATCTCTGGGCTGCGGCAGCTTCTCGCTGCCGCTTTTTCATTTCTAGGAGCTACGCAATTGAATTTGCGCCTGGTGGACAATGATTTGGAGGCCGCCGCAACTGTTTTAGAATCAACACCTACGCGACTCCCTCTAAGTGTTGATTCTAAGTCACTTACGCAAACATTAAATCCATTAGAATCAACATTTATGAAATTCCCGGGGGAGGGGGGTGGTTATTGTTAACCAGCCGAGGAACAATTAGCCCACCCATAGCCTCGCTCACTCCCTCTGCGCCTCAAACTCCGCGGACTGGCGCCGGATCCCAGTGACGAGCAGGCAGAGCAGAAACACTGCGCTGGCCACGCTAAGCAGGCCCCCAAGTGTCCTGTCCCGAGTCCTCGTGAACCGCACGTGAACGTGCGATTCTCCGGCCGGCACGGGCACAATCATTTGGTTATAGTCTTCGCCGCTTTCGGGCTTGACCGAAGTCCCGTTCACTTCCACTCGCCACGCGGGGTAGTTCAACACGCGCAGCCCGAGAAAAAATTGCTCGCGAGAGTTGACAGAAACTTCCCTGTCCTCTGGACTCCAGCGATCCACACGGATCATGGGTTTGCTAACTGGCCCAGGCGCAGAGTCTGTGTCCATGACCATTACCTGCGGCGACTTCGCCGGGATGTTCGTGTGGTCGTCTCCCGCGGGATCGTATTCGTCCGTGCCCTCGAAACCTTCTCCGTGCGCGATGGCTCGGCGCAAGCCTGGAATGTCCTCCGAGTCCCACCACCCCCGCTTTGCGAGCACAATTCCGGACCCGCTGATGAGTGCAAACGTCACCACTACCCATACCCATCCCCAGCGCTTGCGGCCCATCGCGCTTCCGAGAAACACTGCAAACGGCACGGCGAGCAGTGACATCCAGCGCCACGGAAATTGCACGAAGCGCAATTTGGGCAGCAGTTCCCAGAGAATGGCCGTAAAGCGCATCATGAAAAACGTCGCCAATCCTGCAAGCAAGAGCATGGTCCGCCACACTCTGTCTTCCCATGCGCCGTGACGGTCATGCTGCGCTCCGCGAGTTGCCACTGCCGCTAGTCCTGTTAAAGTGATCAGCAAAACAGCGATACTCGAGGCCATCCAATTAAAAAGTGTGTGCTCCGGATCGTTGATCACCGTGTAGAGAAAATTTTCCGATGGCAGCAGACCGGTCGAGAGCGCTTGCGCGATGTTCACCCAGCGCTGCTCGTAAGCCGCGGGCAACAGATAGAATCCCGCCAGGCCAAACCCCAGGGCCAGCCCAGCCGCGCCACGCATAAGCGGCTTCCAGGACCTTCGCGTCAGCGCCGCAAAACTAAACACGGCGGCCGAGCTATAACTGGTAATCACTCCCGCTGGCGCATTGGAAAGCCATACCGCGGCAAACACGGCGGCAAACCCGGCGATCTTACAGCGCGCATACCCTCCCTCAGTCTGCGCTGGACTCTCCAGCAGTTCGCAGAGTTGTAACACCAGGAAGAACAGCAGCGGAAAGAACGCATTGGCCAGCAGTTCCGCGAAATCGCTGCGCACATAAATAATCACCAGCGCGTATGGATTCGCGGCGTAGCACGCCACGCAGAATAATGCGGCCCTCTCCGAAAGCAGGCGCCGAGCCAGCGCAAAGGCGCTCAATCCCGCTAGCGTTTGAACCAGCACGATGAAAACAGCGGGCACCGCAGTCCACGGCAGGATAGATCCCAGCGCCGCCCCCAGCATCCAGGAGAAGGGCGGATAAAAAATGAATCTCGGTTCACCGAAACCGTGGTTGGCCCATTCCGTCCACCGCGGAAAGACAATTCCTTCCTTCCACTGGCCCGCGGCATCGAGCCAGGAGGCGGCGTGAAACTGGAAATCATGTCCGGTGGGGCTCCCAAGCCAGAAACACGGCGAAACAATTAGCAAAGAAACTAAGAGAGAAACAAAAATGGCAGGAAGCCAGCGGCGAAGCCGAGCGGCCGTCCGCACCGGATTCTGAGGTTCGGCGGAAGATGTCATGCGCTGTTCATGCCATTGTAACCACGAAGGAAGCCGTCACGTAGCGTGTGCCCGCCGTCTCGGCTTACTTTTTTTCGGTCTTTTCCGATTTCACGGGCTCAACAACAGGCGGGGGTTCTTCACCCCAGATATATTTTGCGAACCATTTTTCATTTTCTTCCATCACCTCGCGCTGCTGCTTCGGCTTGGTGATTCCGTGGCCAAATCCTTTGTAAACCAACATCTTCACGGGCACGCCGTGATCCTCCAGCGCCTGACGCAGTTCATAACCGTTCGGAATGGGCACGCGCCGGTCGTTTTCGCCTTGCTGAATCAGCGTGGGCGTCCTCGCCTTCGCGATGTATGTGATCGGCGAAGTCTTTCTGTAAATTTCCGGATCGTCCCACGGCGTCGCGTGCAAGTACTGCCGCGTGAACGGAGTGATGTCCGTGTTCACGTAGTACGTCACCCAGTCGGAAATTCCGGCGCCTACCGATACTGCCTTGAAGCGGTCGCTCGAGGCCGTGATGAATGCCGAAATATATCCACCTTCGCTCCAGCCCATCGAGCCCACGCGATCCTTGTCCACAAAGCCTTTCGCGATGAGCGCATCCACTCCCGAAATCACGTCGGCGTAATCGCCCAGTCCCAAATTCCTCACGTTCAATGCGCGGAATTTTTCCCCGTACCCAGCAGAGCCTCGGTAATTCGGCCGCAGAATCAGCGCACCCTTTGCGACGAATCGCTCCATCGGGTAGTAGCGGTCCGGATTCAGGATCGGCTGGTCCACACCCGTCGGTCCGCCATGAATCACCACGAGCAACGGATATTTCTTTTTGGGGTCGAAGCCGTGTGGCCTCAGTAACACGCCTTCGATCAAGGTTCCATCGGTAGACTTCCAGGAAACGACTTCGCGCCGCGCAACCTTGAATCCTTTCGCCTGGTCACCCAGCGTGGTGAGTTTTTTCGGCTGCCATGGCGCCAGGCTCGTAGTAAATATCTCCGGATACTCGTTCTCGAGCGCCGCGCGGTATGCCACTTGTTTGTGGTCCTTCGAAAAGGAGAACGAAAACGCGGCGAGATGGTCCGGCGAGCTAAGCTTCTCAACTGCTTTCGTCTCCGGGTTCAGACGGAACAGATGCGAGTAGGTTTTCTGTTCCGCTGCGAAGTAAATGCCAGCCGCGGCCCACGCGATCAGTCCCGGATCTTCGTCGAACGCGTCCGTTAGAACTCGCGGCGCTCCGCCATCCGCATTGACCACGGCGATTTTCATGTTTGTATAGAAGAAATACTTGGACCCGGCCGCCGTCTCGAAAGCGATTTGCTTTCCGTCGGGCGACCAGTGCGGGTTTCTTTCCGGTCCCGGCGTGTCTACAATCTTTTTCACTTTTCCGTCGTTCACCGTCAGCACATAGATGTCCGCGGTTCCCATGGAGATCAGATCCGGGTCGCGTTGCGCACTGAAAGCGATGCGCGTGCCATCCGGAGACCACTCAAATTCACCCACGCTGAACGTCGCGCCTTCGGTCAGCCGTTTTGGCTCGGGAATTGTCTCGCTTTCGCTCGCGGGAATCTCGAGAGTCCAAAGGTGGGACATGCTGTAGTCGGCGTGGACAACCTGGTAGTCGCCGTATTTCTCTTTGCGGTCTTTCATCGCTTTCGTCTCGGGATCTTCCGCGGAGAAAGCCAACGTCTTCGAATCCGGTGACCACGCGAAGCTATTCACGCCGGTTTCCACCTTTGCAAACTGCCTGGCTTCGCCGCCGTCCGCTGAGATCACGTAGATTTGTTTTTTGCCATCCGGCGATCCGGAGAGCTGGCCCGGCCGGTCGGATAAAAAAGCGATCCATTTGCCGTCCGGCGACCATGCCGCATTGGTGCTTGATTTCTTCGAGGCCGTTAGTTGGTGGCCTTCGCCGGTCGCGGTGTCGACGATCCACAAATCGCGCTCGAAGGCGTTGTCTTCCCAATTCGTCCGAGAAACTTCATAGACCACGCGCTTTCCATCAGGAGAAATCTCGGGGTTGAACGCGCTCTTCATCTCGAGCGATTGGTCAATCGTGGGCGTCGTGGAATTTGAAGCTGTGGTAGCAGGCGCCGGCTGCTGGGCGGCAAGACAGACGTTGAGAGAACAAGTGATCGTCATCAGCACGGCAGCCCAAGACGGTTGGCGCATTAATTTTCTCCTTGAGACTCGGTTTGAGCCCTGTCGCTCAATATCTTCTGGACCAGCGGATAAATCCAATGGCCAGTCCGAGGCCGATGAGTGCCATCGCCAGATAGACATGCCAGCCATGCAACTCGAGCGCGGATATCACGGCCGCCAGCCCGGACAGTCCTATAAGGATCACGGCCTTGCTCTTTGACATCTCACCCTGCATGGCGGGTGCTCCAAGCTGCGCCGGCCGGGCAGACCTTACTGCGCGTCGGCATAAGCAGATGCGGATCGCGGCTCGGTTTCTCTCGTTAGCTCTTTGCTCAGAAAAATAATCTGCCCCACGTGGTGATAGGCGTGGCCCGCACATCGCAGAAAAATCATAAAGCGTTCCGCAGCTTCAGGTTCGAGTTCGGCTGAATAAGGCGCCATCCAATCTTCGGGCTCTTGCTTTCTGACTGTCGACACAACCATCGCAATGGTCTGGTCGAAGGCTTCCAACACTCTTGCTTTGTCTGGTTTTCCGGTTTCCGTAAATTCTCGATTGCGGTCGCGAACGTATCCTGTCTTCGCCACCCGCGCTCCGATGTAGTAATTCAGATTGCCCGTCAGGTGCAAAGTCAGGTGTCCGATGCAGTTGCCGTAAGTGAACGGGTTGTGCCAAAACTGCTCGTGCGTTAGCGGGTCGACCCACTTGTGGACGTGAGCCGCAATGAATTCGTAGTACCAGGCGAAGTCTGTTGCAACGGTATTGGGAAGATCAGCCATGACAATTCCTTTGTTTGCGGACTCGCAGGGTCTTCTTCAAAACTTAGTGCGCCGCCGTCCCGCGATCGTTCTTGTAGATCACGCCTTCCTTCATCACAAAAAAGACGTGCTCCGTCTGCCGGATATTCTCCACCGGATTGCCCGGCACCGCCACAACATCGGCGAGTTTGCCCGTTTCGAGCGTCCCAATTTTGTCCGCCAGCCCCAGCAAGTCGGCGTCCGCCGAAGTCCCGGCCTTCAGCGCATCGACCGGCTTCATTCCGAGATCCACCATCAAATGAAACTCCTCCGGGTTGCGGCCATGCGCATAGACAGCAGCGTCGGTACCCATGCCGATTCTTACGCCTTTCGCCAGCGCTTTCTGGAACGTCTGGTGGACCGAAGCAATGGCAGCCTTCGCTTTGGCCAGAATGGGAGGCGGGATGTAGGTTCCCTTGTTTATTTGCTCCTGTATGCCCTCAGGAGCCAACAGCGTCGGCACATAGAACGTCCCGTGAGCCTTCATCATTTCCAGTGCCTCGTCGTCGAGAAACGTGCCGTGTTCGATCGAGTCAATGCCCGCGCGAATGGCGCGTTTTGCGCCTTCAGCGCCGTGCGCGTGGGCCGCTGTCTTGCGTCGAAGCGCGTGGGCTTCGTCCACGATGGCGTTCAATTCCTCCTGCGTAAGTTGCGATGTGTCCACGTCGTCGGTAAGGGAAAGCACACCTCCCGTCGCGCAGACTTTGATGACATCGGCTCCGTATTTGTGATCCAGGCGCACGGCATATCGCGCCTGCTCCGGCCCGTTGATAACTCCATCCATCGGGCCGGATTCGTGTCCGAAGAGGCCTGCTCGATAGCCGTCCTCGCCGTCGCAGTGGCCGCCGGTGGCGCCCAGTGCGCGCACACACACCAACATTCGCGGGCCGGGTACGACGCGATCGCGAATCGCGTTTCGCAAACCGACGTCAAGATAGTCCGAAGAGCCCACATCGCGCACGGTCGTGATGCCGGCCATCAATGTGACGCGCGCGTTCGCGCTGGCGTCCAGCGCCCGCTCGGCAATCGTTTTTTGCAGCGCGTCCAGTTCGCTCTGTTTATAGTCTTCGCTGTACATCGCGGTCAGGTGAGTATGCGCGTCGATGAAACCCGGCAGCAGCGTCGCGTCCCCAAAGTCGATGACCTCCGCGCCGGCCGGGATTGCCGCGCCAGCGCCCACGCCCGCGATTTTGCCGTCAGTTACGACCACCAGGCCAGGGTTCAACAAGGCGTTGCTCCTCCCATCAAACATGCGGGCGGCCTTCAGAACGTACGTTTTGGCCGAGGGTTTTTGCGGCTGCGCAAACGCCATGGGCGCCGCCAGAAACATCACGCACCAGAATCCCAGAACTGCGCGGCTACGGTGTGTGCGCATCATTCTTGTCTCCTTGCTTTTCTCTGTTAGTCTCCGCACCAAGTCGTGGAACGCCGACAATAGCCCGCCGCCATGAAAAGTCAAGGTCTTCCTGCCCAGTTGTAGAAGAACGCTCTATTTTTTGCTAGAGTAGAGTCGCCGCTTCCAATAGGAAGTACCGCTCAGCCTTTTTTCCAGGAACTCCCCAGCCCGTTGTTCTGGAAGGCGTCATCTCACTCGCACGCAGGTGTGTCTCATGTCTCGCTCGGCGAACGACTCAAAAAGGCTCTCTCGATCAGGATTCCTCCCGTCCCTTCGGAAATTCTTGAGCAACTTCCATTTCGGAGCTGGGTTAATTCCCTCGTCCGTCCGAATTCATGAAAGTCAGGCTCATGGTATGTACACCACGGCTCCCCGGCATCGGACTTTCCCCGCTTTTCACCGAGACTACATTCACCGTCGCCGCCTGCGTCGTCGAATCACCAACATAATTCTGATTCCGATTCTGAGCGGACTCGCCGCGTACGTCATCACCCGCCCGACCGGCGGCACAGGCTTTACGCTTCCCAAGCCTGGACAACAAGCGTCACTCTCTACACCTTCAAATTCCTCATCAAACGCCGCAGTCGGCGCCTCCGTTTTCTCGGCACTCGCCGCCCCGGCCCCCGGCGCAAGCCCTGTTGGAAGCTCTGCGATCCCCGGCGCTTACAAACTTGCCGAAGGCTCGCACGCCATTACCGAAGTGCCGGACATCGTACTGCATGATGCTAAACGCAACAAAGATCTCCACGTGCGCATTTTTTATCCCAACGAACCAGGTCCGTATCCCGTCATCGTGTTTTCGCACGGAGCCGGCGGTTCGCAATCTTGTTGCGATGCCTTGACCAGGCACTGGGCCACCTACGGCTACATCACACTCCAGCCCACGCACGAAGACTCGACGTTGCAACGACGAAATAGCGGCGAAGAGGACATTAACTTTCTGAAAGCCGTCCGCGATGCCCTCAAAAGGCCCGCGCTCTGGCAAAGCCGGCCGCAGGACATTTCCTTTGTTTTGGATTCACTTCCCAGGTTACAGAGGAGCATCCCCGCGCTTGCCGGAAAAATCGATGGACAACATATCGGTGTCGGCGGCCATTCCATGGGCGCCTTCACGGCGGACGCAATCGCCGGTGCGCTCGTCGATCTCCCCAACCATCCCGCAACAAACTTCGCTGACCCTCGCGTGAAAGCCGTTCTCCTGCTTTCGCCGCAGGGGCCTGGCGAATTTGGACTGGACGACCATTCCTGGGATCAAGTCTCCATCCCGCTCTTGAGCATGACCGGTTCGCTCGACCGTGGCGCTGGCGAGCAAGACCCGGAATGGAGAAAGATCCCGTTTGAACGAAGCCAGCCGGGCGACAAATATCACGTCTTTATTCAAGGCGCGAACCACATGTCCTTCATAAGCGCGAAAACGCTTTTACCCGCGCGGGAGGCTCGGGGCGAGTCGATTCTCGGCTACACCAATTCAGCATCGCTCGCTTTTTGGGACGCGTATTTGAAGGCCGACAGTACAGCAAGAAATTATTTGCAATCCGATGCTCTCTCGAATTCGACTCACGGCGCTGTAAGATTGTCTCGTCGCTGATCCCACAGTTCGTCGTTTGTGTTCCTCAGCTTTTCCACACGTTTACTCGGGGGGGTCCTTCCGTACCATTGACGCTGTTACTGCCCGCTTCGGAAACTAAGTACAGTATGGCCCGCTATTCCGCGTTTCTCGGGCGCAAGGTTGAGGTTCAATACCGCGCCGGAGACATTCTCCTGCCCGCCTCCGGCACGTTTGTGGCTGATTCCGGGCGCTCGATTTTTCTCGAACAGAAATTCGAGCAGCGCGGGTCCGCAAGACATTTCCGGTGGGAAATCCCATACCAATATATAGTTCGCCTTGAGGAGAAAAGAGAGGCCATGGTGGCTGCGGGCAGCATCTCAGGCTCTTCCGCACGCTTGTCGGACGGAGGGTCACAGGCGTCGCCCGCTTCCGATGAGTCGAAGGCCCAGGACTCCGCCCGTGCTGCCGCAACCTCCGGCGGGGCTCCCGCAATTCTCCCGCTCCAGAATCGTCCCAAAACCGCCTGAGGCCCATTGCCCGGGACACGACTCCTGCGAGGCGTTTCGGTTACAATCAACCCGCGGTTCACACTACATTTTCGCCGCGGTGGCCCTGGATCGTGCCGCGTCGCGCACAGGAGGAGTTAAGTGACCTCGGATTCTGGTTCGAACACCACTATCGGGCCCGGAGTAAAAATTGGTCCGGGAGCAAAGGTCAGCCCCATTAGAAGCGTCGGGCCCGGCGCAAAGATCGGATTGATCGGTCTCGGCCTGATGGGCCGGCCAATGGGCCACAATCTCTTGAAGGCGGGTTATTCGCTGACGGTCTGGAATCGCACCGCCTCGCGTGCGGAATCGCTGGTAGCGGCAGGTGCCAGGCTTGCGAAATCCCCCAAAGAGGTGGCCGCCTCCTCCGACGTGCTTATTACCATCGTCAGCGATCCGCCTGCCCTCGAGGAAGTCCTGTGGGGTAGTTCCGGCAAGGACTCGGGCGCGCTTGGAGCGCTTCGTCCTGGCAGCATATATATCGATTCCAGCACCGTTTCGCCCGGCCTTGCCCGCAAGATTGCCAGTGCCTGCGGTGAACGCCAGGTCGCCTTCCTGGACGCGCCAGTGACGGGTGGAACTTGGGGCGCCGAAAAAGGAGAGTTGGTTTTCATGGTAGGGGGCGACGCCCAAGTACTCAAAGACGCTGAACCTGTCTTCAGCGTGATGGGCAAGCGCTGGTTCCACCTGGGTCCAAACGCGGCGGGCCAAACCATCAAGCTGGCTATGAATCTAATTCTTGCGCTTGAAGTTGACGCTTTGGCGGAAGGGCTTGCCCTGGTCACCGCGGCAGGCCTGCCAGGAGAAAAGCTCGTGGAAGTCCTGCAATCCAGCATGGGCCGGGCGGCGGTACTGGACGTCAAGGCCCCACTGCTACTCAAAGGAGAGTACGCACCTAGCTTTCCCCTACGACTGATGCACAAAGATGTAGGGTTGGCCCTCGATCTCGCTAAAGAGGTCGGGGTGACCCTCCCCGCTGGCGCTGCGGCCTATTCCACTTATTCAGCAGTGAAAGACGCCGCCAAGGAAGACTTGGACTACGCCGCAGTCATGAAATTCTGGAAGCCATAAGCCGCTGCCTGTTTAAGAGAGGGAAGGAGGGGGAAAAAGTGGGTTGCCAGCTGCATGGCTACATGGGGCAGGTTCTTAGAGAGCCCGAACAGCTGCACGCCGGTCGAGATCAATGGAAAGGTTTTGATCGAGAACGACGGCAACATAGCGAGAGCAGGTCTTCATCTCTGAGGCGGCCCATGACGACAGTGCGGGCTGAATGGATCGGCAAGCTTTCTCTAGCTTGGCCACAATTTTGTAGTAGCCACGCACTTCGCGCAACCAGGGTGTAGCCTGCTTTATCGCCGGGGACAGCTCATCGCAGAGCCCGAGAAGCGTTCCAAAATCGTTCGGCCCGATGTTTTCCGCCTCGATGCCAGTTGCCGCGCGCAGCGAATCGGAAAGAGGCTGGTTAGCGGTCGTCAGCCAAATCAACCGCCACTGGCTGATGGCGAACTTTACCAGTGCGAGCACGGAGAACGCGAGTATGAGGACGGCTGTCATGGTCTTCGCTTGAGGGACTATCCTGCCAGCAGCCCCAGGAGCTCCCAATAGGACGCCCGTACCAGGGTACAGGTACGGACCGCATTGCCAGAAGCAGCCACCTTCGACGGAAGGCCAGAGTCCCGCGTCGTCCCCACGCAGAACTCTGCGACTTTTTATCGATTAACCCGCAAGTTACTTCTCTTTCACAAGGCAAAGGAAAGGCCTTGACCACTGCGTTTGGACAACTTAGGGTGGATTCTAACGGTACTTTCGCAGACTGCCTCTCCATGAACATCCATCCCAAACAACCAAGCTTTGTTCGCGCAGATGCACGTGATCAACAGGTTGAATATAACCTGGCCAAAATTGAGAACCGGGACTGGTGGGTTTGGGCCAACTCGATTTTTGTCATGCTGCTTCTCACGGGGGCGATCATTTCCTTCGCTCTGCCCTCACTCATGCAGGGCGCCACCACCTTCTTCAGGATCAAGTATACCCAGGCCGTGTTCGGCTTGGTTGCTCTCGTGGTCATCTTTAATGTCTACACCATCTACCAGCAAGTGCTCATCAAGCGCCTGCGTCGTCAGCTAGCGGAAAAACAAAATCACTCCCTGATTCTTCGCGATCTAGCAATGATCGACGCCTTGACGGGCCTTTACAATCGCAGATTTGCCGAGCAGAGGCTGGCCGCTGAAGTGGCTCGCTCCGCCCGCAAGGGCCATCCCCTCATGGTCGTGTTATTGGATCTGAATGAGTTTAAGGACATCAACGATAGCTACGGCCACCCCGCTGGCGATTTGGTCCTCCAGGAATTCGCTGCCGCTCTCAACCGTGCGGTGCGAAGCGGGGATCTGGCTGTCCGCATGGGTGGTGACGAATTTCTTCTGATTCTTCCCGAATGCAATCCCGCGCAGCTGCGGCTGGTCTTGGACCGCATTGGTCCAGTTCAAGTGGAATGGGAAGGACGGAGATTCCCGATCAAATACTCCGCCGGCTGGAAGGAATACGCATCCGGCGATCTGCCCGAAGCCATGCTTGCCGCCGCGGATCAAGCTCTGTACGAAAACAAACGGGCTGCCAAGCAATCTCCCGTTTCAGACTCCGTGCCCGTCTGAGTCCGCGAATACGGCAAGCACATTCTCCTCGGGGAGCTGCCCAGATCGCTGCGCATTGCGTTTCAAGAGATGTTCTGCAAATGATATAGAATGCTTCCGCTCTTCGTCCGTTTGGGCGCACGACATTGCCAATCCCGGCGCGATTTAATTGCAGCGCTTGCGCTAGGACGAGCGAACCAGGAATCGAGAGGGTTCGAATATGCTGTGGTACAAGAAATCCTTCGTGCCTTTGTGCACATTCTCAATGGTCGTGGCGCTTGGAGTTGCCGTGGCCCTGCCGCAGACGAACGATTTAGGCATTTTTACGAATGAGGGCAGCGTCGGAACAACTCCGCTGGGTTGCAAAGCCCACTACGATTCCGGAAAAGGCGAGTACACCATCACCGGGGGCGGCGCCAACATGTGGGCCGCAAGCGACGCGTTCTACTTCGTGTGGAAACAAGTTTCTGGAGACGTCACTCTCACTGCCGACATCCAGTGGGTAGGCACGAGCGCCGCGCAGCATCGCAAGGCCGTGTTGATTGTGCGGCAAAGCCTAGATCCCGGTTCGCCGTATGCCGACGCCGTTTCGCATGGCAACGGACTTACATCGCTGCAATTTCGCGGCGCCCCGAATGAACAGACCTATCAAGTCATCGCCGCGGAAGATGGCCCGTCGCGTCTGCGCATCATCAAGAAGGGCAGCCGATTCATGATGTACTTTGGCAAGTCCGGCGAGGAACTGAAACCGTCGGGCCCGGTTGAGTTTGTAACTCTCCACGATCCTTTCTACGTGGGCCTCGGAGTTTGCTCTCACGTAGCCACGACCCTCGAAACCGCCACCTTCTCCAACGTAAAACTGGAAGAAACGGCGCCGGCAAGATAGCCCCGACGACGGTCTCTGGGACATGAGTCTCTAACCATCCGCGTAACAAGAGGTCAAGCAGGTCGCCAGCATAGGCGATTAACAGAAGAGAGTGTAAATCTGTATGCACAAATAGGGTGACCGTGATTCAATTACAGCGGCCGGAGCACTAGGCCAGCGTACTGGAGGACGAAGATGGAGAATACGATCGCTAAATTACTGGATGATTTCGATCGCGGCCGGATGACACGACGCCAACTGATCAAGAGCCTGGCTGTCGTCGCAGCGGTCGGGGCGGACACAACTCCAGCAGCCGCAGAAAACTCCAAAGGATTCAGAGCGGTCGCGGTGAACCACATTTCGTACCAGGTAAACGACTATGGGAAGACGCGTGACTTCTACGCGGACTTGCTGGGAATGAAGATTGCCGGCGATACGGGAAGGCAATGTAGCCTGATTCTCGGCGACACAAATACGTTCGTCATTCCCCGCAACGCCCCTCAAGGGAGCACGCCGCCGCGCGTCGATCACATTGCGTACACCATCGAGAACTGGGACAAGAATGCCGTGAAGGCGGAATTAGAGCGTCGCGGGCTCAATCCCCAGCCTGACACCGAGAACAGTTATCACATCAAGGATCCAAATGGATTCGATCTACAAATCAGCGGGAAGGAAATGAAGCCGGCCTAGGCGGCTAGTTTCTAGAACGCGTCTAGGCACAGCCCCGTCTTAGCAAGGAAAAAATTATGCCTACCGTCGCCGCTATCATGGCCGAACTGAAAAAGAAGGGCAGTGAGAAAACCCGGAAGATTTATGCGCGCCATGGGATGGCTACGGACCATATGTTCGGTGTGAGCATGGCCGACCTCAAGGTCATTGCGAAGGGAATCAAGAAGCAGCAGGCCCTCGCGCTCGAACTCTACGAAACGGGCAATCTGGATGCGATGTACCTAGCTGGAATAGTTGCCGACGGCTCTCAAATGACCACGGGACAGTTGAATGCTTGGGCCGAGGGCGCAGCGAATTTGCAGATGATTGCCGAATACACGGTTCCTTGGGTGACGGTTGAGAATCCCCATGCTCGCGAGCTGGCGAAGCAATGGATGAAGTCCAAGAAAGAACACGTCGCGTCGTCAGGTTGGTGCAGCTACTCGGGACTGCTCGCTACAACACCCGATGCGGCATTGGATCTTGCGGAAATCGAGAGCCTGCTCGGAACAGTCGTGAATGGAATCAGGGCCGCGCAAAACCGCGTTCGCTATACCATGAACGGATTTGTGATTGCCGTCGGCGCCCACGTGAAGCCTCTCTTGAAACAAGCGAAGGCAACAGCCAAACAAATCGGCCCCGTTTCCGTGAACGTGGGCGACACGGCATGCAGCGTTCCGCTGGCAACCTCATACATTGAAAAAATCGAAGCCGCCGGCCGCGCCGGGCAAAAAAGAAAAACGATCCGATGCTAGCCGGCAAATAAGCCAGGATGAGGGCACCTGGCGAGCGAGAATCCGAGTCTTGATGAAGTGCATCCTTTCTGATGCCGATGCCGTTCAATCTCCGGGATGATACTCCCTCTCGGTGTGTCCCTTCAGTTGCGCGGGATAAAAATAAACTTCGCGCAAATTTCCCGTGCTGTAGCGCCAGGCTTCATCGTTGAAATGCGGCGACGACGGGCTCCCGCTCTCGCCGCCAGCTGTCACGGCTCTGGCGCGAACTTTATCGCCAAACTCGACCACCGCAACAAAACTGTTTCCGCTCGTGCCATACCACTTTTTCGTTCCAGGATACGGCCGTGCTCCAAAGGACGCCAGCGAGCCCCACACCGACGAAGTGAAACCCACGGGAATGCTTGGCCCCGCGTCACTGAACGGCTGAACAATACCGCCCGTCAGCCGCTGGAATCGATTGATGTCGCCCCAAGGCGTTTTCCAACTTCCAAAATCCGCCACGAGTCTGTCGGACGCATTCGACAACGCTTGCAGGAGCAACTCAGGCGGCGCTTTTGTGCAAATGTAGTCGCTCATGTAAACTCCCGATTTTTTCGCCTCGGCCCCCACGCGCTTTTGGATGTCTTCTCCCCAGAACACAGCCAGCGACGTCGGTACTGAATCCACGCCCCATCGCAGGTCCCAGCTTTTAAGCAAGGCGATTTGGCCAGTCAATTTTGGCTTCAACGAATTGTCGGCAGCCGCACCGTCCCAAGCCTTCAACAAGCACGGGATCGGCTTCTCAAACCACGTCAAATAACTGTCGTACGCCGCCGAAATTAGGGAGTCCACCGTGAAATCTTTTTTGTCCTGCAAAACTCGGATCGCGTGCAACCCTCGCGCCGTTTCTCCGCCAGTCTCCACGTAAACGGGAAAATCTTCTTTTTTCGGGCTGCTGGGCCCCGCGGCCGACCACGGCCAATTGTTCGAGTTATAGAGCCAGCCGCTCTTCGGATTCAGCAAGTGGGGCGTCTCCTCAATGGAAAGCAGCCCGTGCCATTCTGTCGCCGGATTGCTCCCATCGACGGGTTTCGTCCAATCAAAATGCGCATCGCGCCTGGGAATGAAATTGGCGTGGAAATAGGCGATGTCGCCGTCGGCGTCGGCGAAGATTGTATTGTTCGATGAATTCGTGTGCAGCTCCATCGTCTGCCGGAAAGACTTGTAATCTTTCGCCTTCGTCCGCGTGTAAGACTGCGTGAGAGCCTTCACGTGCTCCTCCATCAAGTGAATGCTCACCCATCTTCCGTCCATCTCGGCGATGACCGGTCCGTGCGCCGTGCGGTAGACGGTGAATTTCTTTTGCGCCATGCCGTCCGTCGTCTTGTACGGCACGGTGATCTCGCTCGCCTCCACTGGCCGCTCTTCTTGTCCATACTTGTAAAAAAACTTGGCGCCTTCCTTCTCCACCGTTTCGAGATACCAGGTAATCGAGTTCACTCCGCTCGACGTGTGCATCCAACCTGCACTTTCGTTGAATCCCTGGTACACAAAAATTTGTCCCCAGGTCACCGCGCCGTAGGCATCTAGTCCTTCGTCGCTCGCCATCTGCAATTCGGATCGGAAGAAGAACGACGTGTGCGGATTGATGAGCAAAAGCGCGTGACGGTCCGCTGTGTTCGAGGGAGCAATGGCCATGCCGTTCGAACCGCTGGGCTCCTCGATCTCATCGTCATCCGCGGAAGGTACCGCACTCACGGCAATTTTGCCGTAGAACGCTTCGAGTTGCGCGAGGTTTACGCGCTCGATGTCGCCTCCGATGCTTCCTTCGGTAAAACTCAACGCCATCCACGGTTCGAATCGCCGGATGACCCGCGGCTTCACGCCGGGATGTTTGAACAGGTAGTAGTTCAATGCATCCGCGAACGCGTTCATCAATTTCTTAAGCCACTCCGGGCTGGCCGCAAATTCCTTCTTTAGTTCTGCAGGGTCGATGAAAAGCTTCATTCGCAAATCCTGATAAATCTTGCTCTCGCCCTCCGCCTCCGCAAGCCGCCCCATCGCGTTGATATAGTTGGTCTCAACGCGGTTGAAGTCATCCTCCGCCTGTGCGTAAATCATGCCGAAGACCGCATCCGCATCTGTCTTCCCATGAACATGCGCGATTCCCCAGTCGTCCCGCGTGATCGTGACGTTTGCTGTTTCGCGCTCCCACCGCGCCTCTTCTGGATTTTTCGCTGCTTGAGAAGCAGAAAAACCGGAGCCCTCACCTCGAGCCACGGTTTGCGAACCAATCAAACATGCCGCCGAAGCAAGAAGCAGAGCAAAATGGATTCGTTTCATGATTGCCCCTGAAGGAATGAAAAACCAATCGTCGCCACGTCGCCAAGCCATCCGAGTCCGCTCGAGCAATTGCGACCGCGTAGCATCATACTCCGGTCCGCCTAGCGCGGCAGCAATCGGCCCTTTCCGCGCGGCTGCTCATCGTGTAAATTTCTTCCTTCCATGCGTACACGACTAGCTTTTCTCGCACTCCTGACATCCACCAATTTGATCGCCGCGACGCCTCCGGACGGCATCCCGCGCGAGCTTGCGAACCAGCGTGCCGCGCAAGTTTCTGACATTCGCTACCATATTCGCTTCACGCTCACTCCCCGCATGCCATCTGCATCCGGTCACGAAGACCTTCAATTTCATTCAACTTCTTCCGCCCCCGTTCTTCTTGATTTTCGCGAAGGCACCGTAGCAAATCTCGTCGTCAACGGTGTCGCGGTCCACGCAAAAAACGAAAACGGCCATATCGAGCTTCCCACCAGCGTCATCCAGGCCGGCGAAAACAGCGTCAGCATGGATTTCACGGCTCCCGTCGCAACGGCCGGAAAAGCCATCACGCGTTTCGAAGACAAAGACGACGGCACCGAGTATCTCTATACGCTCTTCGTTCCCATGGACGCGGAAATGGCCTTCCCTTGTTTCGATCAACCCGATTTGAAGGGCCGCTTCCATCTCGAACTCATTGCTCCCGAAAATTGGGTCGCCATCTCCAACACGCCCGTCGAATCCCAATCTCCCGCCGGCGGTGGCCAACGCCTCACAATGTTTACCGAGACTCATCCAATCAGCACTTACCTCTTCGCATTTGCTGCCGGCCCGTTCCGCAAAGTTCACGAGACCCCCGGGCTTCCTGGCCTCTACGTCCGCCAATCCAAATTCAAAAAGGCTGAAGAAGAAGCTTCCGAGGTCCAGCAAACCACCGCGCGGGGCATCGACTATCTTTCCAAATTCTTCGCTCAGCCATTTCCGTTTCCCAAATACGACCTCGTCCTGATCCCGGGCTTCGCCTACGGCGGCATGGAGCACGCGGGCGCGACCTTCCTCCGCGAAGAATCCGTCCTCTTCCGCACCGCGCCTACGCACAGCGACCATCTCAATCGCGACATACTTCTGCTGCATGAGCTAACGCACCAGTGGTTCGGCGATTTCACGACCATGCGCTGGTTCGACGACCTCTGGCTCAAGGAAGGCTTCGCGCAATACATGGCCTATCAAGCGCTCTCGGCACTCGAGCCGAATGAAAATATCTGGAAACGTTTCTATCAATCCATCAAGCCTGCCGCCTATTCCATCGACTCGACAAAAGGCACAACGCCGATCTACCAGAACATCGCCAATCTCAAGGATGCGAAGTCTGCCTACGGAGCAATCGTCTATTCGAAAGCGCCCGGCGTGATCAAGCAACTCGCTTTCGTCCTCGGCGAAGAAAGCTTTCGCGATGGCCTGCGGCTTTATCTCAAGGAGCACGCCTACGCCATCGCGGGGTGGAGCGACCTTGTCCATGCGTTCGAAAAAGTATCCGGAGAGTCTTTGCAAGAATGGGCCGCCATGTGGATTCGCCACCGTGGCATGCCACAGGTTGACGTCGTGTGGACCTGCAACGCGCAAGACCGCATCGATCATTTCGCCGTAACGCAACACGATGTTCTCGGCGAAGGCGGCATTTGGCCCATCGCGATGCAAATCGAGCTCGCCTATCCCGACCGCGCTCCGACTCGTCTCCGCGCACAGCTCAACACAGAAAAATCCGACTTGCAGGAGGCCCTAGCGAAGCCGTGTCCGCGGTACGTATTTCTCAACGACCAGGACTTCGCCTACGGCCGCTTTCTTCTCGATGAGCGCAGCCGCAAGGCGGTTATCGAGCGTATCGGGGGAGTTACCGATACTTTCGAACGCACTCTGCTTTGGGGTTCACTATGGGATTCGGTCCGAGAAGCTGAATTCGCTCCGCGCGACTTTCTGGAACTTGCGCTGCGACTTCTTCCCGCCGAGACTGACGAATCGCTCGCGCAAAGTTTGATCGGCCAGGTCATTCCGGACCTTCACCGTTACATCAGCGACGCGGCCCGCGCGCGAATCGTCGCCAACGCCGAAGCTCTTGCCTCGGACCGCATGCTTCATTCCGCCGAACAGGATTTCCGCATCATCTGGTTTCGCGGCCTCCGGGCCATCGCGGAAAGCGCCAAGTGCCGCGCGCAACTCAAAGATCTACTCAGCGGCAAGCTCGCCGTCCCGGGGGTCGAGCTACGTCCTCTTGACCGCTGGACCATGGTCACTGCGCTAATCGCTTTGAACGATCCCGACGCGGATTCCGTGCTAGCCGCCGAAGAGAAGCGTGACCAGAGTGGCGACGGCCAGAAATTCTCCTACATGGCTCAAGCCGCCCGCCCCGATGGCGCCTCCAAACAGAAATATTTTAACGACTATCTCCACGATTCATCGCGACCCGAAGACTGGATCGCGCAAAGCCTAGGCTCTTTCAATTACTGGAACCAATCGGACCTAACATTCCCGTACTTGAAACCCGCTCTCGAAGCTCTCCCGCAAATCAAGCACGATCGCAAAATCTTTTTCCTCCTCGGCTGGCTCAATGCTTTCATAGATGGCCAGCGCACGCCCGCCGCCCAGGCTCAAGTCCGCGAATTTCTCGCCACCGCGTCTCTCGACAAGGATCTCCAGCTAAAAATTCTGGAAGTTTCCGATGAACTGGACCGCACCGTGAAAATCCAGCAACGTTTCCCCTGATCAGTCAAAGCATTAGTGCGGTGTCCCAGCTATTCTTGCTGTTATGGTTTGGCGTTAGGCGAGAAGAAACCGATGGGCAAGTCGCGGGCGGTGCGAAGTCCTGCTGGGGCGTCGAGAATAACGGGAATCGAATTCACTACGACAGACGCAGTCGCAATATCGCCATGCGTGCCGCCGGGAATCACCAAGCTAATGTTCGGGTGGCCTTTCAACGCGATGGTGTCGGCGGGCTCTTTCGCTCCGACGTACATTTGCAATTCGAGGTACACCAGTTCTTTTCCGCTGGCCATGCCGCGCGCAATTTGGTGCACGCCCGCCGCTTGGCCTGCCTCAACCGTCAAATATTCCGTCTGCACACGCTCGGTGGCAACCTTCGGTTCAATCGTTTCCGTGATTTCGTCCACGGGAAGGTTCAAGCTGTCCGCAATCATGGCCACGGACTCCGGCAATCCGACGTGTTTGATTACCCCGGCTTTTACCTGCGAGCGAAATTCTTCCACGCTCATGCCCGCCCCGATCTTCTTCTGCAAGGGCAGCCTGCGTTTCCCGCCATCCACAATGCGTATGGCGTTCGCGTGTTCGATGCGCTGCGAGACCGCTGCCAGCGTAATCACCAGCTTGTCCATTACGAAGCCCGGGTTCACGCCCGTTCCCACCAGCGCGACTCCCCAGTCCTTCGCCGCTTTGTCCAGGTTCGCGGCCAACTCCGGATAGTTGCGGAGCGGATAAGACAGCTCCTCACACGTCGAAACGATGCACGACTCCGCCTCCAGGCACGCCAGCAACTGGTCCATAACTTTCGGCAAGGAAGACGACGTCGAGTGAATCACCACATCCGCGGCTTGCTCCAGCACTTCTTTTGCGTCCGCGGAAATTTTGACGCCCCACGGCGCGTCGGTCGCGCCGGCCACTTCGCCGAGGTCGCGGCCCACTTTTGCGGGGTCCGTGTCAATCGCGCCGATAATTTCGATGGCGTGCTTCTCCCGCATCAGGCGGGCGATGGACGCGCCGATCGGTCCAATGCCGTACTGGATCACTCGAATCTTTTTCTTCACGATTTCCCCCGTCGAGACTCAGCGCACAGCGCACACTGCGCATTTTCCGTAGAAAAGAAACCTCTACGATAATGGAATTTGCGCATGCATTCAACGCCCAACACAAGCCGAGCATGTCTCTCGTGGCGACGCAGAGCACCCTAGGCGCGCCCGTCTCCACATGGCAGCGGCTTACGCAACCGGCAGATCAGGAGCCCAGGCCGTTGTAAACTTGTTCCCAAAGTAGGGAAGCCTACCCACATCGTATCCCCCTGAGTTGTCGAGGTAATAATCCAGAAACACGGGTGGAAGCAAGCAGAGTTCGAGCGGGGAACGAGGTGCGAGGCGCTCGATGATTTGCCATGGAGTG
>Ga0247680_1000078_pt1 | contig 49933 bp, 49 predicted proteins | sample CNK21_metaG_FD_182803 | JGI IMG/M metagenome (GOLD analysis project Ga0247680, IMG submission 182803) | Soil microbial communities from Purdue University Martell Research Forest, Indiana, United States - CNK21 | ecosystem: Environmental > Terrestrial > Soil > Temperate forest > Bulk soil...
GCGCGGCGGGAGCGAGCGATTTGATCTCGGCGACGAGCTCGCGCAACTCATCGGCCTCGCCGACATTGCGCCCGAAGAGGACGACGGCGCAGGGAGTGCTCTCGCGCACGATGCGGCGCTCGAGATCGGTGAGCGAAGTTCCGGTGATGCCGATGCCGAGGAGGTCGGTTGCCATGCGGCGATCGTAGCGTATTGCGCGCCAGTGTTGTCTGCGGCTTCGCCGCGTTGTCAGTTGTCTGCGCTGCGGCGGGTGGTCGTTGTCGAAGTGCAGCCAAGTGAATCACTGACCACGCGCCCCGCAGGGCGCAGACAACTGACAACGCGGCAACGCCGCAGACAACGCGCGCGAAGACGCGCAGTTCAGTTCAACTTGTCCTTCAATGCCGCCAATTCATTCAGCGCCTGAATCGGCGTGAGGGCCTCGACGTCGATGGCGCGAAGTGCGGCCAGCGCATCCTGCTCGCGAGGGTCGCCGCCGAACAGGCCGAGTTGCCGCACGGGACTACCGGTCCGCCGCTGCGTCTCGGCGACGACGTCGCGCTCCTTCCGTTCCAGCGTCACCAGGATCTCGCGGGCGCGATCGATGATCGTGCGCGGAATGCCGGCCAGCTTCGCTACCTGGATACCGTAGCTCTTGTCGGCCGCTCCTTCCACGACCTTGCGCAGGAAGATGATCTGGTCGTTCCACTCCTTCACGGCCACGCTGTAGTTGGCCACGCGCGCCTTGGTCTTGGCCAGATCGGTGACCTCGTGATAGTGCGTGGCGAAGAGCGTGATGCCGCCGCGGGAAGGGTTGTCGTGGAGGTATTCGATGATGGCCCAGGCCAGCGACAATCCGTCGAACGTGGCGGTCCCGCGCCCCACCTCGTCGAGGATGATGAGCGAGCGGTCGGTGGCGTTGTTGAGGATGTTGGCCGTCTCGTGCATCTCCACCATGAAGGTCGACTCGCCGCGCGCGAGCTGGTCGGAGGCGCCGACGCGGGTGAAGATCCGGTCGCAGATGCCGAGCCGGGCTTTCGAGGCGGGAACGAAGCTTCCGACTTGATTCAATAAAACGATCAGCGCCACCTGGCGCAGGTAGGTCGACTTGCCGCCCATGTTCGGGCCGGTGATGATCTGGATCCCGTTCCGGTCGCGCTCGATCTCGGTGTGATTGGGGATGAAGCGCTCGCCGGCGATCACCTCGATGACGGGATGCCTCCCCTCCTCGATGCAAATCTCCGCCCCCTGGGAGAGCGTGGCCCGGACGTACCGGTTGCGCACCGCGATGGTGGCCAGCGAGGCGATGGCATCGACCTCGCCGGCAGCGCGGGCCGTGGAAAGAATGGCGCCGCTCATCCGGGCCACGGCATCGAGCAGCTCGCCGTACAACTTCTCCTCGATGATGATGGCCTTCCCCTCGGCACCGACGATCTTCTCTTCCAGCACCTTCAGATCGGGGGTGATGAAGCGCTCGGCGTTGACGAGGGTCTGCTTGCGGATGTAATCGTCCGGCACCCGGGCCAGGTTCGATTTCGACACTTCGATGTAGTAGCCGAAAACGGAGTTGAAGCGCACCTTCAACGACCCGATGCCGGTCCGCTCCCGCTCGCGCCCTTCGATCTCGACGAGGATCGATTTCGAATCGCGGGCGATGGCCCGGAGCTCATCGAGCTCACCGTCGACGCCGGCCTTGATGGCACCGCCGTCGCGGAGATTGAGCGGCGGATTGTCGGCGAGCGTCGCGGCGATGCGGTCGATCACCTCCGGAACCGGATCGAGGGCATCGCGCAGGCGCTGGAGCAACGGGCCGTTCAGCGCCGTCATCGAGATCCGCAGATCGCCGACCACCAGCAGCGAGTCGGCCAGCGCGAGGCATTCCCGCGGCGTGGCGCTGCGGAGCGTGACGCGCGAGGCCAGGCGCTCGAGATCGGCGATCCGGGAGAGGTGCTGCACCATCGGCTCGAGGATGGCCCGCGAGCGGGTCAACTCGTCGACGGCGTCGTGGCGATCGAAGATCGCATCGCGCACTTTCAGCGGACGGGTGAGCCACTTCCGCAGCATCCTCCCGCCCATGGCGGAGCGGGTGGCGTTGACGACGCTCCAGAGCGACGCGCGCGGGCGGGTGGCGTCGCGGGAGTCGAGGATCTCGAGATTGGCCAGCGTGGCCGCATCGAGCTGAAGAAAATCGGATTCGTTGTCGACGCGCAGTGACAACACATGATCGAGCGGCCTCCTGTGGCTGGCGGCGGCGTAACGGAGCGCCGCGCCGGCAGCGCCGATGCGCGGATCATCGCCCTCCAGCCCGAAGCCGCGAAGCGACTGCGTCCCGAAATGCCGCGTCAGGTAGTCGTTCGCCCCGGCGGTTTCGAAGAGCGACGGCTCGACCGCCGTCGACGGAATCTCCAGCCGGAACGGCGTCTCTTTCGGATAGATGCCCTCGCGCGGTGCGAAGCGGGCGATGTCGTCGGCCAGCCGCGGATCGTCAGCACCGGCATACGCGGTGACGAAGAAATCGCCGGTGGAGACGTCGAGGTAGGCGGCACCGATCGTTCCGATTGTCGGTTCTCGGTTGTCGGTTATCGGGACGGCAATCGCCACCAGGTAACAGCTTTCTCTCTCCACGATGAAGCTCTCGGTGGCCGTCCCCGGCGTGACGATGCGCACAATCTCGCGCTTGACCAGCCCTTTCGCCACGGCCGGATCCTCGGTCTGGTCGCAGATGGCCACGCGGAGGCCGTGGCGGATCAGTTTGGCGATGTAGCCGTCGGCGGCGTGGTACGGCACGCCGCACATCGGCGACTCATTCTCCTGTCCCTTGTTGCGCGAGGTGAGCACGAGGTCGAGTAGCGGCGCCGCCTTCTCGGCATCCTCGAAGAACATCTCGTAGAAATCGCCCATCCGAAAGAAGAGGATGGCGTCAGGGGCCTGGCGCTTGATCTCGAAGTACTGCTCGAGCATGGGCGTGAGCTTCATGGGTCGGGACATTGGCGGGGATTATGCCTCGGGGATGCGGAGGTGCCGAGAGGCGAATGTTGAATGTTCAATGTTGAATGTTCAATGTTGAATGTTGAATGGGAGAGCCACAGGCCACCAGTCCGCTGCCTTTTCATTCAACATTCAACATTGAACATTGAACATTCAACATTTCGCCTTTCTAAACATCACCCCGGCCTTCGAACCATCAGGAGATGTCCATCGACGGCATCGACTTCCACCACTACCGCCTCGCGCAACGCGCTGTGCGGCACGCGGTCACACAGCACGACCCAGCGATTCGCGTCGCCGCCCTCTCCCTTCCCGGCGAAGGCAACGTGCACGGCTTCGTAGTTGCGAAAGCGCACGGGATCGTTCCGCCGGAGGATCGCCAGCGCCCGGATGCCGGCATCGTCGCTCAGGATGCGGCCCGGGCGGCGCGATGGATCATCGCGGTGGCGCAACGCCAGAAAGAGGATGGCGCAAAGCACAATCCACGCGGGGTAGAACAGCCAGTAGCGGCGCCGCATCGCGGTTATCATAACGGGCCCATGACGCGCGCTGAGATCGAAGAGAAACTCGTAGCCATCGTCCGCAACGAGAAAGACGTTCCCGATGACAAGCTGTCGCTGGAGACGCCGCTCGCGGACGCCGGCATCGATTCACTCGATGCACTGACGATCCTCTTCGCCATCGAAGAGGAGTTTCACATCTCGATTCCGGATGACCGGGCCCGTTCGATGAAGACCTTCGGGGACATGGTCGACAGCATCGAGATGCTGGTTTCGTAGAGGTTGGGCGGTCTCGGGGTTGCGCGGTCTCGCGGTTGTACGCCATCGTATCGGCAACCGTTCGCGTTCGAAACCCCGAGACCGCGTAACCGCGCAACCGCGCGACCTCACCCCCATGGTCCCGGATTTGCTACTCTCGCGTCCGATACGGGGGAGGCATTCTTGATCGTCGAAAAAAAGCACACCGAGAACTTCACGATTCTTTACGTCGAAGGACTCATCAAGCTCGGTGAGAGCGCGGAGTTTTTCTCGGCCGCGCTGGAGAACGTGCTGAAGAACGAGAGCACGAACGTCATCATCGATTTCACGAAGATCGACTACATCGACTCCACCGGCATCGGTGAACTGGTCGGCTACCTCGGCAAGTTCACCAGCCAGAACCGGACCCTGATCCTGGTCAACCCCTCGGAGCGCATCCTCAAGCTTCTCAAGCTCGCCAAGCTCGACGCGGTGTTCAAGATCTACAACACCGAGGAGGAAGCGATCTCGGCGGAGAGCGGCGACAGTCGCAGTTCATCCTGACGGCGAACGAAGCGAGCCTGTCAGGATAGACTTCCGAATACATGCAAACCCTCGCGCGGGCCTTCCGCGGCGATCAGCTCGAGTCGTTCCATACCGGATCGATCGTCGTCGTCGATTCGCTCGGACGGCTGTTGGCCTACGCGGGGGAACCGGGGCTGCGCACCTGCCTGCGATCGGCGGCGAAACCGTTTCAGGCCATCCCGCTTCTCGAATACGGCGGCCTCGACGAATACGAGCTCTCCGGCGAGGAGCTGGCGCTGACCTGCGGGTCGCACGGCGGCGAGCCGGTTCATGTGTCGACGGCGGCGGCACTGCTGCGCAAAGGCGAGTTCGACGAGAGCGACCTGCTCTGCGGCGCGCATATGCCCTACGATGAGAAAGCCGCCGCCGAGTTGCGCGCCTCCGGCGAAGAGCCGTCGCCTCTGCACAACAATTGCTCCGGCAAACATGCAGGCATGCTGCTGGCGACACAGATGATGGACGTTCCTTCGGCGCGGTACATCGACGCGGAACATCCCCTGCAGGAGACGATGCGCGCCACGCTCGGCGACTTCGCCGATCTCGAGCCGGACGAGATCCCGATCGCCGTCGACGGCTGCGGCGTGCCGGCGTTCTTCCTTTCGCTGCAACGCACGGCCTTCGCCTACGCGCGGCTCATGGCCACCAGCGAAGGGCCCGGCGTGGCCGGCTCGCTGGAGCGTTACGCCGCCAGCGCGGCCCAGATCGTCCAGTCGATGACCTCCTTTCCGAATTACGTGGCCGGAGCCTGGAGCATGACCACCCCGCTGATGCAGACCTTCGGCGGCGAGTTGCTGGCCAAGGAAGGGGCGGAGGGCCTTTACGCGATGGCCCTGGCCCCGTCGCTCGTGGCGGCGTTGACCGGGCCCATGCGCGTCGCTGATGATGTCGCCGTCGGCATCGCCCTCAAGATCCACGACGGCTCGATGGGGCGCGGCCGCAATCCCGTGATTCTGAAAACACTCGAGATCCTCGGCGCCGGCGTAGACGATTCCCCGGAACTGCAACCGTTCCGGAGGATTCCGGTGACCAACGTGGTAGGGACCGTCGTCGGCGAGGTTCGGGCGGATTTCGAACTGGAGATGTTATGAAGGCAGAGGGCAGAAGGCAGAAGGCAGAAGTAACGACGAGAAACAAAGCGCGGATCGGCGGAGCACTTCTGCTTTCTGCCTTCTGCCTTCTGCCTTCGTGCCGCACCGTCGGCATCTCGAAGACGACCGGCGGGTATGCCGAGATCGCCCCCACCGTCGCGGCGGAGATGATTCTCGACAGCCAGCAGGTCGTGGTCATCGACATCCGATCCTCCGATTCCTATCGCGGACCGGAGGGGCACATCGCGGGCGCCATCAGCGCACCCTTCGACACGATCGAGATGCATCTGCCGGAGCTGCTGCCCTACCAGAACCAGACCGTTCTCGTCTACGGCGAGACGTCGACCGATGGCGCGGTGGCCGCGCAGCTCCTCTCGGTTGCCGGTTTCCGGAACGTGGTGCACGTCAGCGGCGGCATCAAGGAATGGATTGAACGCGGCTATCGCACTGTTCATGCGCAGTGACTTTCAAATTCGGTCCGCAGGAAAGACATTTTGACTATGAAACGAGCTCTGCCGGCCATCGTCCTGGCCTTTCTCCCGCTCTGTGCCCTGGCGCAGCGCGCCCCCACCCTCAACGCCGCCCTGACCGACTACGCGACCAGGTCGCTGGCCAAGTGTCCGGACTCGAGGGTCACGGTAACCCCCGTGGGGGAAGGACCCTCTGGCTTCATGGCCTACAAGATGATTCAGGACTCCGTTGACCAGAGTTGCCAGCATCAGACCTACATGCTGCATTCGCCGAGGACCGGGCAGGTTCTGATCGGGTCGATCCTCCAACTGGAACCGAACGGCAAGCAGCTTCCGGCGCGCATCGCCGACGTGGCTACCACCGCTCTCAAGGAACCGGTTGTCGCCACCGTCGCCCCCTTCCCGCTCCCCGACGGAATCCACGCCGTCTCCATCGTGAAGCAGGCGAAGGGGACAGTCGGCTTCACGTATCACGCCTTCGTCGACGCCTCGAACAACTACCTGATCGTCGGGACACGCGGGAATCTGAGCGATGACCCGAGCAAGACCATCATCCAGGCCATCGGCCTCGGCGGAGCCATGCACCGCGGCAATCCGAAGGCGCACGTCCAGATCATCGAGCTCTCGGACTTCGAGTGCCCGACCTGCGCCAAGGCCCACAAGAAGGTCGAGCCGATCATCGCCAAGAACCTCGACAAGGTCGACTACTACCGCCTCGATCTCCCGCTTTTCGAGCACCACGAATGGGCTCTGGCCGCGGCCCTCGGCGCGCGGGCGCTGGCCAAAGTGGCCCCGGCGAAGTACTGGGCCTACGGAAACTTCATCTTCGAGAATCAGGAAACGATCGGCAAGCAATCGTTCGACAAGGTCTTCCAGAATTTCTGCGAGGACAACGACGTGAACTGGAAAGCGGCGGAGAAGATCTATCGCTCGCAAGCCGAGAAGAAGGCCCTGGTCGATCAGGTCAGCCGCGCCTTCGACAACGGCATCCTCTCGACGCCGACCTACATCATCAACGGTCAGATCCTCGGCTTCGGCCCGGAAGGAACATTCACGATCGACGCGATCAAGAAGGCGATCGGGGTGAAGTAACGGCGCTGACGCGCGTTGTCTGCGGCTCCGCCGCGTTGTCTGCGCTGGCGCGCGTTGTCTGCGCGCCGCACGTGGACGTTAGCCGGGATCACCGCGAAGACGACAGGACGGAAATCAACAACGCTGCGCGAAACCCAACAGACCACGCGCCGCGCGCAGACAACGCGCCGCGAAGCAGGCGCAGATAACGCGGCGATAGCCGCAGACAACGCGCGGAGCGCAGCTAGAACCCGAACGACACCTTCGCCGCGTAGCTCCGCACTTCGGCCTGCGTCGCTTCGAGGACGAGCTTCGGTACGAGCAGCGAGAGGCGGACGCCGACGGTGTAACGATTCAAGTTGCTTCTGTCCGTCAGCGTGAATGCCGATGAGTGCAACGTCGCCGGAACATCGCCCTGCGCGTTGATGCGCATGCGGCCGATGGCGGCATACGGCATGACCGGGCCGAATCCCTTGCTGAGGAACACCTCCGCACCGTAGGTTTTCTCGCGGAAGACGTCCACGCCGGTGAGCGTGGAGTACGACAGCCGCAGCGCCAGCTCGGGCTTCAGAATGCCGCCGCGCACGAGAGGCGTATCAAACGCTCCGCCCCACGTGGCGATCCCGCTGTTGGAGATCTTCGCGTACGTCCCCGAGACCGTACCGAAACCGAAACCCTTCGACGCCACCAGGCGCGGCACGCCGACGTAGCCGTGCGTCGTGAAGCTGCTGCCGGCGGGGACGGCGGCGCGCCAATACGCGGAGTTTTCGTCGACGGGAACGACCGTTGCCGCGACTCCGACGTCGAATCCGAAGAAGCCGCTGGCGCGGGCCGGCTGCACCGGTGTGGCGAAGATGGCCTGGCCGACGATCCGTGAGAACTGGCTGAAATTCGCCTGCGTGACCAGGTTCGGATCGAACTTCACGTCCTGGGCGCAGAGCGGCAGCGCGGCGAATACGATCAGAAGAGCCGCGAGATGTAGTCGTTGCTGAGCAGGAAACCGGAAGGGGTGAACGCCACTCGATTGCCCACCCGCCGCAGCCACCCGTCGATCAAGCCTCGTTCCATCCATTCGATTCCCTCCTCACCACAAAGTCGTACGACGTCGTCATAGTGTATGCCTGCCGCCTGGCGGAGCTGGAGGAAGATCGTCTCGCGCCTCACTTCCCCTTCTCCCAGGACCTCGGCGAACACCGGCTCACGCTCCCCGGCGATGTATTGATGAATGTCGCGCGTGTTGGCAAATCTCCGGTCCCCGACGAACGAATGCGCACCGATCCCGAAAGCGAGGTACTGCTCGCGCCGCCAGTAGCGAAGATTGTGACGGCACTCCTGGCCGGGCCGCGCGAAATTGCTGATCTCGTACTGCGCGAAACCAGCCTCGGCGAATCGATCGATGGCCAGCGTATAGAGCGACGCCACCAGTTCGTCGTCCGGCAACGACACCCGTCCTCCCTCGACCTGCCGCACCAGCGCCGTTCCCTCCTCGAGGTCGAGCATATAGAGCGAGACATGACTCGCACCTGTACTGATGGCGGTCTCCAGCGTCTCCCGAAAACTTGCCTCCGTCTGGCGCGGCAATCCCAGGATCAGATCGAGACTGGTGCGGATCCCGGAGGCCGCGGCGATGCGGACGGCCTCGAGCGCCTGCGCGCGGCCGTGTACACGCCCGAGGGGACGGAGCTCGTCATCGTGAAACGACTGAACGCCGATGCTGAGCCGATTGACGCCAAGAGCGCGCCAGAACGCGACCGCGTCATCAGTCACGTCTTCCGGATTCGCCTCGAGCGAAAACTCGGCATCGTCATCGATCGCGAATCGCTCGCGCAGCCGCGCTACGATGCGCGCAAGGTTCTTGCGCGACGTGCGCGACGGCGTACCACCGCCGAAGAAGATGCTGTCCACCCGCTCCCCGTCCGCCCTCGCCTCGACCTCGGCCAGCAGCGCCTCGGTATACCGATCCTGCAGCCCGATGTCCGTCGACACCGCAAACGGGCAGTAGGTGCAGTGAACGCGGCAGAAAGGGAGGTGGATGTAGAGGCCGATGGGCATTCGAAGAGCTTGCCGATCAGCTCCGCCAGGGGTTGAAGGAGTCGACGCCGGTTCGCGCGATGTCAGCAATGTTTCTGGTCACCAGAGTCAGACCACGCACCTTCGCTGTCGCCGCGAGCAGACCATCGACCACCGGAAGCGGATCGGGAACGCTCATCCAGCCCCATTCTTCAACGATGTCCAGCTCGATCGCGAGAATCTGATCGCGGTAATGACTGATGAGCCGCAGCAACCAGGCCTCGAGCGTGCCGGCGGATCGAGCATCACGGCGGCGGACGCTCTCAACCCCTTTTCGTATCTCGCCGATCGTCAGGACGCTCAGAAAGATATCCTCAGGCGCAACCGTGGACCACCACGCCGCGACAGACTCATGGCACCGTTGTCCTTTGCGGAGCTCGGAGATCACATTCGTATCGACCAGATACTTCACAGCTCAACCGTTCGACCACGATCCTGACTCCGTTCGAAGTCTTCGTCGTCGCCGACGTCCGGCATCTGCTCCAGCATCTCCTTCAGCGACAAGCCGGAATTGTTCGCTCCGAGAGCGCGCCGCAGAATCTGGCGGTGCTCTTCCTCAGCAGACTGCCCGTTCCGCGCCGCTCGGACTTTCAGTTCCTGCACGAGCTCGCCATCGATATTTCGCACGATTAGTTGGGCCATTGCTCGTTCCTCCAATGTTGATAGCAATGATATCGCACGATTGATTCCTCGTCAATCATTAGGCAATGCAGGCACCGCGCAAACACAGGCGTTTCCGATCAGTTCACCGCCCCTCGCTATAATCGCCCCTGAATGTCCGAGGAACCCGAGGAACCTCCCACCCCGCCCGCCCGGCGACCGCGCCTGTTGTGGACGCTGCTCGGCGCGATGGTCATCGTGGGGTTGGTGCCGCTGGTGGTCTCGCACTATTTCCTCATCCGCATCAACCGCGACTCGCTCGAGACGCTGGAGAAAAAGTATCTGACGCGCTCGGCCATCGGCATCGCCACTGACATCCAGAACCTCCTGGCGAACAACACCCAGCAGTTGACGAAGATCGGCGGCAGCGTGCGGGCCATGAAGCGCGCCCTGCCGGCCACCGATCCGTTCGCCAACGCAACACAAAGCGGCATCCTCGCCGACTACATCACCCCCGACAGCGATCTCCTCGGCCTGCGCATCCTCAACCGCGAAGGGAAGGGTTCCGAGGCCACACCCGCAAACCTCGATGCCCCGGTCAAGCAGGAGCTCGACTTGGCGCTGCAGGCCGCGCTCAAAGGACAGGTCTACACCGGCACGTTCGCGTTCGTCACCGCGGCGAACCAGCCCGCCGTCGTCATCGCCGTGCCGGTCATCGACGATGGCACCGTCATCGGAAGCGTCGAGGCCATCGTCAGCCTGCGCCGGATCAGCGAACGGATTCGCGACGAAGGGAAAGGCGATGTGACGGCCTTTCTCGTCGACCGCAACGGCAGACTGCTGCTCCACAGCGAGGCCGCGGTCGAGGTGCAGCATCCCGACTTCTCCTATCTGAAGATCGTGCAGGAGTTCTCCAAGGCACCCGTTCACCTGACCATCTCCTACGGCGACAACCGCGGCGGCGAACGGGTGATGATGCTCGGAACCGTCGCCCCGGTAGGCCGGCCCGATTGGGGCGTGGTCGTGCAGAAGCCCGAAGCGATGGCCTACGCCTCGGTGTCGAAGATGGTGCGGGCCACGATCACGTGGATCTCCATCGCTCTGATCGTGGCCATTCTGGCCGCGATCGTCTTCGCCTCCGGAATCGCCGGCCCGGTGCGCGCGCTGGCCGAGCGGACGCGCGAGATCGCCAACGGCAACTACCACCAGCGCATCGAGCTCAAGACACACAACGAGATCGGCGAGCTGGCCGAGAACTTCAACTCCATGTCGGGAGCGATCGAGACCGCCATCGAGCAGCTCCGCAAGGCGGCGCACGAGAACCACCTGCTCTTCATCAACTCCGTGCGCATGCTGGCCGCGGCCATCGACGCCAAGGATCCCTACACGCGCGGCCACTCGGAGCGCGTGGCGCGCTATTCGATCGGCATCGGCAAGAACGTCGGCTTGAGCGAACAGGAGATGCGCAATCTCCGCATCAGCGCCCTGCTCCACGACGTCGGCAAGATCGGCATCGACGACCGGATCCTCCGCAAGCCCGGCGCGCTGAGCGAGGACGAGTTCGAGGTGATGAAAGGACATCCCGTCAAAGGGGCGGCCATCATGAGCGGCGTGGCCCAGCTCATCGACATCATCCCGGGCATGAAATACCACCACGAGAAATGGGGCGGCGGCGGCTATCCCGACGGCCTCACCGCCGAGGAAATCCCGATGCAGGCCCGCATCGTGGCCATCGCCGACACGTTCGACGCCATGACCACGAACCGGCCCTATCAGAAAGCGATGGAGCTCAACTACGTCGTCGAGAAGATCAAGAGCTTCGCCGGCACGCGCTTCGATCCGCGCGTGGTCGACGCCTTCGTGAACGCCGTCAAGCGCGGCGACATCACCATCGACGAGCAAGTGCGAGGCGCCGCGTAGGTGGAATTCAGCGACATCCTGGCCGGCGTGCTGCAGTCGACGGGCGGTGCCATCGGTGCCCTCTTCCTCGATTCCGAGGGGGAGAGCGTCGAGGTCGTATCGGCGCGGCCGTTCGATACCGACGACCACGCCCTTCGCATCATCGGAGCCTATGCCGGCATCTTCCTCTCCCAGCTCCGGCGGGTCGCCGAGCCGACCGATGCGGGCACCGCACGCCGGTACAAGATCGATTTCGAGGCCAGCAGGATCTTCTGCTGCGTTCTGAGGGATGGCTACTACCTCGTGCTCGTCGTCGATGCCGGGACGGTCGAGGGTGTGGTCTGGCACGAGCTGGAGCGTTGCCGCGACCGATTGCTCGGAGAGATGTAGTGGCGACCACCTTGCAGAGCGCAACGGCGATGTCTCGTACCCTGTTCAGCATCGCCGCGATGCTGGCGGTTCTCGCCGCCGGCTGCGGCGGAAAAGCGCCGAGCGGCGGCACCCGGCCGAAGCCGAACGCGGAGATGCGGACGATCGACTCGGCCGACGTGCGTCCGGCACCGATCGATGCGCCGCCGATGCTGACCGACGAAGCGCCGCCGGTGAAAACCGTCACCGGCCTGGCCCAGGCCGACGCCCCCCCACCGCCGACGCCGCAGGACGAGGCGCTGCGCGCGTCGCTCCCGTTCTCACCGGCCATCGCCATGGACCCGGTCGACGGCAGCAAGATCTCCATCCGGGCCTCGATCCCGACCGTCGAATACAAGAACAAGCTCTACTACTTCGCCAACGAGGACCACAAACGCGCCTTCGTAGCCAATCCCGAGCAGTACACGAAGGGGCTGTTCTCGCATTTGTGAGGCAGCGGCCTCGGCGCGACGGAGCGCTGGCTCTCGCCGGCTGGCCCGGCGCGCGTCTCGCCGCCGGGTTACCAGCGAAAGTTTGGAGTCTTGCCGGGCGGGGGCGGGACGACAGCGCTACGGCCTTGAACCGCTTACGCTCGGGCCGTTGGGTCAGCGAGCCACACGACGCGCAGGGAAGAACGCGTCACGCAGCCTCCAAACTGATTCCATCGTCAGGTCTTCCCCCTCGAAGATGATCTGGCGGCTCTGCTTATCCTTCCGGTTCTTCAGGCAACGCGTCACGTTCATCCATCGGATCGTCTGATTGCCCGTTCGCTCGTCGGTCTGGCGAATCACGAGGTACACGTCTACCGGCTGGCCGATCCAGTATTCGAGATGGCGCTCGTTTTTGACGTCGAAGACTTCGTATCCATCGCTCTTGCGTGTCCGCAGATACGAATTGCCGCTCTTTAGCTGCACGTAGACTTTCTTTCCGCTGGCGCGGCCATTGTCATCCTTGAACTCGATCTCCCCGTCGATGCCGTAGTCGAACTGCGTCATCGTGCGGAAAATCTGGTTCGCCTCGCCCGTAATCGCCTGGACGTGGCCGATCAGGATCTGCTCGAGAGCCTGCGTGTCGAGCTGGCGCGTAGCTCTCTCCTCCATCGCCAGAATCTTCCGCGCAACGGGATCGCTCTTGAGCCGCTGCTCGATAAAGTCCACCAGCAGCACCTTCTCGTCACATCGTTGGCAGGTGATGAAATCCTTGCCGGCCTCGAATCGCATTCGCACAGCGGCAACATCCCTGACTGGCGTGCCGCACTCCACGCACACATACCGCCGGTCTCGCGTCACGTCGCAGCCGTAGCGGGCCAGATGCCGATGGACGTACTCGATGAAAATGACCTTCAGCTCGTCCGGCGTCTTGACATCGAAGAAGAGACTGATCGTTGCTTCCCCTTCGCCCTGTCTGTTGTCGATTTTCATCCCGAGCACTTGGCCCTTGCTGGACTGGAACTCGGCCGCGTTCCGCCATAGCTCGCGGTGCTCGAATTCCTGGCTGTACCAGAGCCGTACCACCAGCGTCGTCCAGATCGTCTGCCACTCGCCGCCGAAGGTATACGAGACGAAGACGTCCGGCTCCCGAGGGATGTCTCTCTCCCGGCGGTACTGCGAGGGAAACACCAGTTGCCGGCCCTCCGGCGTCTCTTCGGCGATGCAGAGCGAGTGATCCAGGAACGTCTGCACGATCGCTCGCAGCAGCAACTCCTCGTCCGGCCGAGAAAGCCGGTCGACGCCGGTGAAGTCGAAGTCGGGTTTGTAGATCTCCGCCTCCAACACGGAGCCGATCTCATCCCGATGGGCACGGGCGGAGCGGATGATCGCCGCCGCGTAGCCGTTCAGCAATTCCGGCTGCAGCAACACCAGGTCGCCAAACTTGAGAGGCCGCGCTAGTCCGTGATTGCCGAGCAGCGTCACGGCCGTCCGAACGTCGGACTCGCCGAACCGCTGGCCCGGAAATGTCTGCTCCAGGCGCTGCGCTAGCTCCGCGAACCGAAGCAGCCGGATATCGGTCTTGCCGCGCATCGTCACCACGGCGTTCTTCAGTTCCGCCAGCATCCGCGGCGTGGCCGTCCACGGCAATTTGTCCCAGGGGATGTGGTCCGCGATGAACTGCTTCAGATTCGACGGTTTTCCACCGTTGGCTGTGTCCGAGCAGTTCTCGCCCGTCTTGGCGCTCGTGGCCAGCCAGCCAGCAAAACGGTGCTCCTGGATGAAACGTTCGATCTTGGCGTTGCCGACCTTCATGCCTCCGACGTCGGCCTGCGAGAAGACCAGCAGCCGCGCCGTTTCGCGCTTCGTTGCGTTATCGCCGGCAGCCGTCTCGAGTGCCTTGAGCCAGTCACCTGCCTCGACGAATGGATCGTCCTTCTGCGGATTGATCAGCAGCACGGCCAGCGCGGTCTCGTTGAGAAATAACCGGTGGATCAGCCGGTAGTCCTCCTGTCCGGCGAGGTCCCAGAGCAGAGCCTCGCGGTCGATGGTGGCGTCGGGCGGCAGCGGCAATTCCAGCGGCCAGACGTTCATGCCGTGCGTGCGGTCCTTCACGACGTACTGGTCTTCGATCAACCGGTAGGCCAGCGACGTCTTGCCGACTGTTCCTTCGCCTAGCAACACCACTTTGGCGTTCACGTAACGGCGAACTGGTTCAACGGATGGAGCAGCACTGATGCGATTGACGCGGTAAACATAGATCAGCGAGCTTGCCGTGCCGACGACGAGTAGCGATCCGTCGGAGCTGAAGGCGACGGAAATAGGAGACCGGGCTGCTTCGTGCTTAATGACCTGCAAGCAGGCCCCCGATTTCCAATCCCAAAGCCGGACCGTTTTGTCTGTGAATCCTGTAGAGGCGATGAAGGTGCCGTCGGGAGAGATATCAACTGAGTGCACCATGGCCTGATGGCCCTCCAGCGTCCCGATGCAGGCTCCCGCTTCCAAGTCCCAGACCTTGACCGTCGTGTCTCCAGAACCGGAAACGGCGAACCTACCGTCCGCCGTAATTTGGACGGACCTCACATGGTTCGAATGGCCCTTCAAAGTCGCCAGGCATTCACCCGTTTCCAGATTCCAGAGCCGGATCGTATCGTCAAACGAACCGGACACGGCCCGCTTCTCGTCCTTCGAAACGACGACCGACGTGATGGCTCCCGAATGCCCCGCTAGCGTTGTCACGCATTCCTGGTTCGCGATGTCCCAGACTTTCAGTACCGGATCGTCAGCCGCCCCAGCCGAGATCGCGCGTCGGCCCGAGAGGGTCACAACGGACATGACGAAGTGTTCGCTGGCCTTCCAACTGCCGAGCTCCTTTCCGTTCACGGCGTCCCAAACCCGCAACGTGTGGTCTTGCGCCCCCGAAAGAATCCTCTTGCCATCTCCCGTGATCGCGACGGACGTCACTCGTGCTGTGTGGCCTTCCAGCGTAGCCCGGCATTCGCCGGTCTCCAGATCCCAAATCTTGAGCGTTTTGTCGTTTGAAGCAGAGGCCACCCAAGTTCCATCCGGACTGACGGCCACGCAATTGACCCACTGGTGCCCCGTGAGCGTGCGTACCAGCACCGCCACCGGCTCGCGCGGTTCCTCCTGCTTCAACGGCTTCGACTTCCGCTTGGACGGCTTCTTCTTCGGCGCTGGTTGCGGAGCGGGCGTCGCTCCTTCCGACTCACGCCGGCATGCGGCCAGCAGTTCGTCGAACGCGGCCTGCGTCTCGTGGCGAAGGTCCACATATTTGTAGCGTCGCAGTGTGTCGGGAAGCGTGCAGTCGGCCAGGAGCAGCGGGACGAAGCGGCGGCCGGCATTCGCCGGGTCGCGGAACAGGACCGTGCTGCGTTCGAGCGTCACCCACGCCGAGCCCAGCGCCTCGGGCGACAGACAGAGCACCTGCACCCGCGCGGCCTCCAGACCGCGCTCGATCGCAAGGTAGATATCGTCGCCGGGCCGGATCACCCAATCATCGAGCCACACCCGCAGGCCAGCGTCGCGCAGACGCTCGGCCAGTTTCCGGACCCGCGGCTTGTCGCCCGCGTTGTGGCTCAGAAAGACGTCATAGGTAAAGCCGTCCGCCATGCCTCAACCTCGTTGCGGTACCGCTCGCATGTAGGTTGCAGTTTAGCGCCCTGCGTCATGACGTCGTTGATAATCCAGCCGCGCGATGCATCGGCGAAGCCGTGTCAACGATCTCGCGCATGGCCGAGACCGGGGTGTCGCACGCCGAGCCGCCCGTGCCGTGCCACACTACACGATGGTCTACCGTCAGTGGCGCGAGCATCCGCTCGGGACGGAGGCGCACGCAAATCGTCAGCGAAACCATGGACCCGGCGAGGAGCGCCGCCGCGTCGGATTTCGTAGCCCGCATCGTTGGCATTCACTTCCAACTGGTTGATGTGCAAGGTGATCCGTGCACTCCTTCAACGTGACCGGTCGTCGTCTACAAAGTCACCCGCCGACGCCTTCAAGGTGAACTCTGGTCATCTGCAAGATGAACTCTGGTCATCTACAAGATGATCCGCCGACACCTTCAAGGTGAACTCCGATCATCTGCAAGATGATCCGCGCACGCCTTCAACGTGAACTCCAGTCATCTACAAGGTCAACCGCCGACGCCTTCAAGGTGGACGGCCGTCGTTTGCAAGGTCAACCGCCGACGCCTTCAAGGTGAACGGCCGTTGTTTGCAAGGTCAACCGCCGACGCCTTCAAGGTGAACGCCTGTCGCCCCACAGGTCACCCGCGGACTGTCCCGGTTGTGATCGCCAACCGCCTAATAGACAAGGTCAGCCCGTCCACTGGCTCGGCCTGCCCGTTCACTGGCACGACTTGCCTGTTCACTGGCTCAACGTGCCTGATCACTGGCCCGGCCAGCCCGTTCACTGGCTCAACCAACCTGTTCTCTCCATTTCCACCTCCGACCCCTATCCCCAACGCTCGACGCCCGAATTCCTGCTACCCTGCCGCCGTTTCCCGCCGCGTGGCCCCGTAGCTCAGGTGGATAGAGCAGCAGTTTCCTAAACTGTTTGTCGGGCGTTCGAGTCGCCCCGGGGCCACCATTGCGGTTACGAGGTCTCGCGGTTGCGGGGTCTCGCGGTCGGAAAGCCACTCGGCAACCCCGAGACCCCGCAACCCCTCCTGGCGTCAATCTCGCACTGATTATTTGCAGCGTGCGATTGATTCCGATGACCAGATCGCTCACACGAGTGATCCTCGTGCTGAGCTTGAGTTTGGCAGGTTCGCTAACCGCGCAGACCACACGGCAGCCGCAACTGGCGGAGACGAAATGTCATTGGTGGCAGTTCCGCTGCCAGGAAGAGCTGATCGAAGGATTACCGCCGGAGGCGCCGCGGACGGGGACGGTGATCACGATCGATGTCGCCACCAACCGGCTCTACCTCTTCAAAGACGGCCGGCTCGTCGATGAATCGCTTGCCGCGACCGGCAGCGAGCGGGTGCTGAAACAGGGCAGACATGTCTGGCTTTTTCGCACCCCGGAAGGACATCTGAAGGTATTGCGAAAGATCCTTCATCCTGTCTGGAACAAGCCCGACTGGGCATTCGTCGAAGCCGGCGAACGGGTGCCTCCTCCGAATTCGCCGAAGCGGCAGGTTCGCGGCCACCTCGGCAACTATGCTCTCGATCTCGGCGACGGCATCATGATTCATGGCACCGACGAGTCCAATTCGATCGGCAGGAAGGCCTCGCACGGCTGCATCCGCCTGTCGAACGACATGCTGGAGAGGTTGTGGAAGAACGTCCCCGTCGGAACGGATGTCTACATTTTCGAGAGCCGGACGCCGCAGACGGCCACGAACCGCGAGCGGCACAGCGATCTGGATTTTTGAGCGGTTGCGTTGCCAGTACGCATCGATAACCGACAACCGACAACGCGGCATCCCGCGGTGAACTGGCAAGCGTCGGCTTCGGCGTTTTTCTTGCTTTCCAAATCGGCATCTACCCAGCGCAACTTCAGGATCGCTCAAACATGCCGGAATCCCAGCCTGCCCGTACCTGGATCGCACGAGGATTTTCCCTCGTCGAGGACGTCGTCTACATCGGATTGGGATTGATTCTGGCCGGGAGCGCGCTGGCCCTGCTCATCGGAGGATTGATCACCTTCGTCCAGGCGCTGATGGCCGGTACCCTCGCCGCGAACGTCATCAGCCTCCTCGACCGCATCCTGCTCATCTTGCTCGTGGTGGAACTGCTCTACACCGTGCAGGTCTCTTTCAAGGAGCATGCGGTCGTGCCCGAGCCCTTCCTTCTCGTCGGCCTCATCGCCGGAATCCGCCGTGTGCTCGTCCTGACCGTGGAGTTCGGACAAAGCCCGAACAGGACCGACGCCACCTTCCAGCACTTCGTCATCGAGCTGGGCATCCTGACCGTTCTGATCGTTGCGCTGGCGATCTCGCTCTGGATCCTCGGCCGCCGCGAGACCGCCAGCGTCGCGGAACGGGCGTGAGAACCCGCGCCTCGCTTCCCCCGAAGCGGCGCAGTTGCTTCCACGCCTGCGTTGCCTGAGCGTCGGTATGGAGGGCGGAGGCGCGCAGCACAATGCAGCCCCACGCTCGGCGCAGCGCGAGCGCGGGGTATTGGTGGGATGTGAAGTGCGGCCGCGGAGGCGGCCGCCACAGGAACTGCGCGGATCTCGCTGAGAATCCCCGCCCAATTCCCCCCACCCACCTCAGATAAGCTGAACCGGAAATGCCCCGCCCCCTCCGCATCCTCCACCTCACCGCCGCCGTCGACGGTGCGCCGTGGATGATCGGGATGGCGCGGGAGCAGCGGCGGCTGGGGCATGACGTCGCGGTCGTGATCCCATCGGACAAAGGCAGCATCGCGCCAGCGTTGAACGCTGAGGGGATTCCGTATCATCTGGCGCCGTGCGACGTGTTGGGAGCGCGGGGCAATTTCGGGCGGGGGCGGGTGATCCTTACGCTCGTCCGGCTACTGCGGCGGTTGCGGCCGGACGTCGTGCACAGTCACATCATCAACTCCGTCGTCACGGCGCGGATCGCGGCGTGGATCGCGGATGTACCGATCCGGCTGGGGGCGAACGCCGGGCCGCTCACGCTGGAGTCGGAGCTGTTGCGGCCGGCGGAAGTGGGGACGGCCGCCTTCGACACTCGGACGATCGCGTCATGTTCCTACACGCTCGAGCTGTTTGAACGCTACGGCATTCCGCCATCCCAGTGCGACCTCGTCTACTACGGGCCGGATGAGACGCGATTCGATCCGGTCAACGCGGACGGCGGGCCAGTGCGGCGCGCGCTCGGCATCGATGACGATACGCCGCTCGTCGGCATCGTGGCGTACTTCTACGCACCGTCGCAGTCGCTCGGCGTGTTCGGGCCGAGTCTCGTCGGGCGCGGCGTGAAAGGGCACGAGGTCCTGCTCGATGCCGTGCCGCGCATCCTCGCCCAGGTTCCCAACGCGAAGTTCGTGCTCGTCGGCCGCGGGTGGGGGGCGGAAGGAGCCGCGTATCTGCAGACATTGAAGGAGCGGGCGCGGATCTTCGGGAACGCCATCCTCTTTCCCGGCGAGCGCAGCGACGTACCCGACACGCTGGCGGCATTCGACGTCTCCGTCCATCCGTCGCTCAACGACAACCTCGGCGGCACGATCGAATCGCTGCTGATGGCGCGGCCGATGGTCGTCTCCGACATCCGCGGCTACGCCGACAGCGTGCTGCACGAAGAGACCGGCCTGGTGGTGCCCGCCGGCGATTCCGCCGCGCTCGCGGATGCCGTGGTGCGACTGCTCCGCGACCGCGCGCTGGCGCGCCGCCTCGGCGAGAACGGACGCGCGCGGATGTTGGAGAGCTTCACGTTGCAGCGCTCGGTGGCGAAGCTGGAGACGATGTTCGCGCGAGAGAGAGGGCGCGCCGAAGGGCACTACTGTCTGGCGACGACAATCGGGCGGACACTGGCGATACCGTTCAAGGTCCTGCCGATCCTGCGCGAGGTCCGCCGCGTGCAGCAGCGCTACCACCCGCCGCCGCGGCTGGCCGCACGAATCAAGCGCCGCCTGCGCCGGCTGCTCAAACCGGTGCCAAAGGCGAGCGGACGGATTCGCATCGCGCAGGTGGCCGGCGTCTGGAACAGTTGCGACTGGTTCGTCGGCCTCTGCCGCAATCTGACGGCGCGCGGCTACGACGTCATCGCCGTCATCGACGAGCGTCCCGGCGACCTCGGAGCGCGGCTCGACGCGGCCGGCATCCGCTGCCATCGTCTGGCCATGAACTTCGCCACGGACCTCGATCGGTCGCGCCTCCCGGTCTATGCCACGAAGATCCCGCTGGCGGCCCTCCGGCTGGCGCGCATCCTCCGGCGGGAGAGGATCGACATCGTGCACTCGCACGTCTTCGCCTCGGTCGTGGTGGCGCGTCTGGCCGCTCTGCTCGCGCGCGTGCGTCACGTGGCCGGCATCTCCGGACCGCGCCACCTGGAAGCGCCGCTCACGCGGATCGTCGATCGCCGTACCTGGTGGATGGACGACCTCACCATCGCCGGTTGCCGCCATACGCGCGATCTCTACGCGGCCCTCGGCGCGGGTGACGACCGCATCGAGTGTATCTACTACGGCGCCGACGCGGAGCGCTTCGATCCGGCGCGCGCCGATCCCGCCGCGGCGCGGCGTGCGCTCGGCATCGCGGACGGCATACCGCTCGTGGTGCTCGTGGCGCACTTTTATCCGCCGATGCGCGGCGCGCAAACGCCGGCGCATACGATGGGACGCGGACCGAAGGGGCATGAAGACTTTCTGGCCGCCGCACGCATCGTGGCCGAGCGCTTTCCCCAGGCGCGATTCGTGATCGCCGGGGCCGGCGTCGTTGAAGCGGGTGAAGCGTACCGGCGTCAGTTGATCGAGACATGGGCGAGCGATCGCGTACTCTTCGCCGGACATGTCGACGACGTCGTCTCGCTTCTCGCCGCCGCGGACGTGGCCGTGCAGTGCTCCCTCACCGAAAACCTCGGCGGCACGATCGAGGCGCTGCTGATGGAGCGGCCGGTCGTGGCCACGCGCGTCGGCGGCATGCCGGAATCGGTCCTCGACGGCCAGACCGGCCTGCTCGTGCCGGCATCCGATCAGGAGGCGCTGGCGGCGGCCATCGTGTGGCTGCTGGAACATCGCAATGAGGCGGCCGCCCTCGGGCGCGCCGGCCGCAAGCTGATGCTCGATCGCTTCACCGCGACCAGAACAGCGGATGACGTAGCCGGCGTGTACCGGCGATTGGCCGGCGAAGGAGCGCCGGTGTGATCGAGTACGACTCTGCCGCCCGTCCGCCGCGCGCGCTCGAAGAGCTACACGAGCTCCGGGCGCACGCCTCGCTTCTGCGCGCGCTCGTGGCGCGGAACATCAAGGTGCGCTACAAGCGCTCGGCCTTCGGCTTCCTCTGGACGATGGCCAGCCCGGCGCTCATGCTCATCGTGCTGTCGCTCGCTTTCACGCACGCCTTCGCCGCCAGCGCGCCGGCGTATCCGGCGTATGTCTTCCCCGGCCTCTTGCTGTGGAACTTCTTCGCGCAGACCACGACCATGTCCGGCGAGGAGATGGCCGGCAGCGACATCTGGAAACGGGTGCGCTTCCCGAAGACCGCCCTGGCCATCGCCACGTTGTTCACCGGGATCGTGAATCTGCTGTTCGCGCTGGTGCCGCTCATCGTCATTCTCGCCATTGCACACCGCCCGCTCGGCCTGGCGCTGCTGACGCTTCCACTCACGATCGCCCTCACCGCACTCTTCGTCCTCGGCGCGTCGCTCATCCTCGCCACCGGCGCGCTGCACTTCGCCGACGTCATGCCGGCGTGGACGATGCTCCTGCCGGCGCTCATGTTCACCGCCCCGGTCATCTATCCTGACGCCATCGTGCCTCCATCGCTGAAACCGTTGCTGCGACTCAACCCGATGACGTTGTACATCGAGGCATTCCGCGCGCCGCTCTACACGAACGCGACGCCTGCCGCCTCTACCTTCGCGCTGATGCTCGCCATCGCCGTGGCCACGCTGGCCCTCGGGTGGCTGCTCTTCACCCGCTCCGCCGATGACATCGCCTATCGTGCTTGACATGCTTGACGGGGGCGCCATCCGGCTGGACAGTGTCACCGTGCGCTACAAGGTCGCGCTCGATGGCCACGTCACGCTGAAGGAATCGATCGTCCGCCGCCGGCGGCGCCGTTTCGTCGAGCACGTCGCACTCGACGACGTCACGCTCGCCGTCACGCGTGGCGAGATGCTCGGCGTCATCGGCCGGAACGGCGCCGGCAAGACCACCCTGCTGAACATCATGGCCCGCGTGCTTCCGCCGACCTCCGGCCGCCTGCGCCTGCGCGGCAGCGTCTCCTCGATCATCGACTTGCTCAGCGGCTTCCATCCAGAGCTAACCGGCCGCGAGAACGCCTATCTCCGGGGCGCCTTCCTCGGCGTGAGCCGGGCGCGCATGCACGAGCGCATCGACGCCATTGCCGCGTTCGCGGACATCGGCCGTTTCTTCGACGCGCCGTTGCGCACGTACTCCGCCGGCATGATCGTGCGCCTCGCCTTCGCCGTCACCGCCAGCGTCGATGCGGACATTCTTCTCATCGATGAAGCGCTCGCCGTCGGCGACGCCGAGTTCCAGGCCAAGTGCGCGGCGCGGATGGCCGAGCACCGCGCGCGCGGGGTGACCTTCGTCGTCGTCTCCCACGACGTGGCCAGGCTGCAGGCGAGCTGCGACCGCATTCTCTGGCTCGATCACGGACGCATCCGCGCGCTCGGCGAATCTCACGACGTCGTCGCTCAATATGCCGCCGCACAGCATCCCGTATGAACGCTACCCCGCATTTCTCACACGCTGAGTGGAATTGCCGGCACCCTGTTGGTGGCAAAACTTGGGACAATGTGGAGTTGTGCGAGCGGTTCGTTCTCGGCAACACCTTCAATCGAGAGTCCTTCTCCCCCAGCGTTTTTCAGCTGGGGGAGAAGGTGCCGAAGGCGGATGAGGGGGCGTTTCACACATACGCCATTCGCGCGCCTTCGAGCGCTCTCGGACCAGCGTCGGTAAATCGCGCATATCTCGGAAAGCGCCCCCTCATCCGGCTTCGCCACCTTCTCCCCCCGCAAGAAACCGCGGGGGGAGAAGGGCTCTCGACGAAGGGAGTGGCAATGCTCGCGAGGGAACAATTCAAGTGAGCGTGTGAGCAATGCAGCCTAACCGTCCCGCCGTCTGCTTCTCCGTCGACGACGTCCATCCCGCGCCGGTCGCCACGGATGCTCTCGGGCACGTGCGGTGGCTGCAGGAGCGCCATCCGCAACTGCGGGTCACGCTCTTCACCACACCCGACTGGCGGACGCTCGATCCCTATCCGACGCGGCGGCTGCTCTCCCGCCTTCCCTTCGTGCGCGATCGGATCTTCACCGTGGCCGTCCACCCGCGCGGCACGTACCGGCTCGACCGGCATGACGACTTCTGTGCCCTTCTCCGCGGCTGGCGCGGTGCCGAGGTGGCGTTGCATGGATTGCATCACGTGCGGACGGGAATGCGTCCCGTTCTGGAATTCATGGGACGCAGCCGCGACGACTGCCGCGCCACGTTGAACGAAGCGATGGCCATCTTCGACGATGCGCGCCTGCCGTTCGTGCGCGGCATGTCGCCGCCGGGATGGGAAGCGCCACCTCCTCTGCTCGAGGCCATGGCCGATGCCGGCTTTGCCTTCGTCGCCTCGGCACGCGATCTCGACACGCCGGTTACGCGCGATGCCATGGCGAACGGCAGCGGCCTGCGCGGCGTTCCGCTGATCCATCCGCAACGCATCGAGCCGGGTCTGTGGCACTTCCCGACGAACTTCCAGGCCACCTCGCCGCTGGAGCGCGCCCTGGCCATTCTCGAGTGCGGCGGATTGCTGTCGATCAAGGCACATCTCCTGGCGCAATCCGGCTCGTACCGCGCGCTCGACGGACTCACCCCGGAGTATCGCGACTACCTCCACCGCATCTTCACCACGATCGAAGAGCGCTTCGGCGAGGACGTGTGGTGGACGTCGATGGGCGAGATGGCGTCATGAGAATCCGCCGCGTGCACGCCGCCGAGGTCGATCCGGCCGAATACCTCGCCGGTGCGAACCTCGCCTTCGGACAGTGGGGCGACGAGGCCACATTCGCCTGGGCCTTTCGCGGCGGCGATATTCTCTTTCTCGATGACGACCGCGGCCGGCCCGTCGCCGCATCAGGCATCAATTACCGCACGCTGCTGGACGGGCGGCAGGTGGCCATCATCACCGGCGCGTGGACGTCGTCCGAGGCGCGCGGTATCGGTGCATTCGCGCAATTGATCGAGGCGACGCACGTCGCCGCGCGCGAGCGCGACGCCATCACTCTCGGCTTCGGACGCATGGACAACGCCAGCCGCCGCCGCGTCGAGGCATCCGGCGCGCGAGTTCATCCGACGTTCTATTGCCGATCTCTGGCTCCGGATGCGGAGTCCGAATCGCTCGAGCCTCTCGATCCCGCTGCGTTCCACTTCCCCACCCCCTTCTGCTACACGCCGGCGGAATGGCGCACGCAGTTTCTGGACCGCCCGCACGCCCTCATCGAATGCCTCGGGCGGCTCGGCGAGTGGGCAGCGATCGTGGAGCGGGCGTCCGGCTTCGATCGCGTACACGCCGCCTCGCATGACGACGCGCTGCCCGCGCTCGCGGCGCGCGCGCACGCGGCCGGACGGCGATTGTTCTGGTTCACATTGACGCGGCCTTCGCTCACATGCGAGTGGACCGACGGCTTCCTCTCGACGTTTCCGCCGGCCGACGTCAGCGATTGGGAGATCCAGAACGGCGATCGGATGTAATGCGCGCCGGCACGCCCCACGCCGTCACATCAGCCGGCAGATCGCGCACCACCACCGCCCCCGCGCCGATCACCGCGCGCGCGCCGATACGGATGCCCGCGGCCACCGTCGCCCCCGGTCCTATGAACGTCTCCGCCCCCACGTGAACGTCGCCGCCGAGCGTCGCCGCCGGGGCGATATGGACGAAGTCGCCGATCACGCAGTCGTGATCGACCGATGTCTTCGTATTCAGCAGCACGCCGCGCCCGAGCGTTGCGCGCGGCAGCACGATCGCACCGGCGCAGATCATCGCCCCCTCGCCGATCGTCGCCGATGGAGCAACGGAGGCGAACGGATGAATCGCCACCGCCAGCCTCTCGCCGGCGCTCACGACGCGTTCGGTGACGGCGCGCCGCGCGGCGTTGTCGCCGATGGCGACGATCACGCCGTCGTGCTCGATCCCGGCGAGCGAGGCGAAGACCGGAAGTCCGAGCACCGCCGTCCCCTGGAGCGCGGGCGCCTCGTCGACGAAACCGGCGGCACGCTCCCGAAGGATATCGGCGACGATGGCGCCGTGCCCGCCGGCGCCGATGATGACGATGCCGTTCACGCGTGTGCTGCCATCGTGGCCGATGCGGGGGTGAACTCCGGCACGATCGCGCGGAGCCGCTCGATCAGCTCCTCGTTCCCGGCTGTCGCCGCAAGTGCTTCGAGCAAGGCCACGTCGCTGCCGAAGGTTGCGGCGAGCGGCTCGTTGCCGCGGATCTCCGCAATATGCGGAATCGCCGTGGCCTCGGCACGCTCATTCGGGCCGACCAGTTCCTCGTCGAGCTTCTCGCCCGGCCGCAGGCCGACGAGCTCGATCGCCATCGACGGCGGCGCCCCGCAGGCCTCCATCACCCGCCGGGCCAGATCGACGATGCGGATCGGCTCGCCCATGTCCAGCACGTACATCGCGCCGGAGCGCCCGAGGGCTGCCGCTTCGATGACGAGCTGCACGGCCTCGCTGATGCGGATGAAAAAACGCCGCACGTCGGGATGCGTGACTGTGATCGGCCCCCCCGCGCGGATCTGCTCCTGGAAGCGCGGCACGACGCTGCCGCTGCTGCCGAGGACGTTGCCGAAGCGAACGGTGACCATCTCCGTCCTCGACGTCCGCGCCGCGTCGCGCATCAGCAGTTCCGCCACACGCTTGGTCGCTCCCATGACGCTGGACGGATTCACCGCCTTGTCTGTCGAGATCAGCACGAAGCGCTCGGCGCCGTGGCGGTCCGCGGCCTGTGCCACCAGGCGCGTGCCGGAGATGTTGTTCTTCACCGCCTCGCTTACATGTTTCTCGACCAGGTTCACATGTTTGTGTGCCGCGGCATGAAAGACGATCTCGGGGCGGAAACGCGCGAACGCTTCATCGAGCCGCCGCGTGTCCAGGATGTCGCCGAGGAACGGCTCGGCGATCGGACCGTCGACGGTCAGCATCACCTCGTAGAGACTGTTCTCGTGGCGCTCGAACATCACCAGCGTCTGGCAGCCGAGGCGCGCCAGATGGCGGCAAAGCTCCGAGCCGATCGAGCCGCCCGCACCCGTCACCAGCACGCGCCGCCCTTCCACGAAGGCACGCATCGCCGCGACGTCAGCCGCGATGGCACGCCGCGGCAGCAGGTCGTCCATCGATCTCATCCCATCACCTTCATGCTGCCGACTTCCTCGGTAACGGCTTCGCAGACATAGTCGATGTCGTCCGCGGCAAGGTTCCCATGGAACGGCAACGCCAGCAGCGAAGCGCCGGCCGCTTCGGTGTTTGGAAACATGCCGGGCCGGAAGCCGAACCGTTCGACATAGATCGGTTGCAGATGGATCGGCGGAAAGTACGGGCGGCTGTCGATGCCGCGCGCCGCCAGCGCCGCCTGCAACCGGCCGCGATCGATTCCCTCCGCGAGCCGGATGATGTAGACGAACCAACTGAGCTGCATCCCCACGCGCGGCGGCGCCAGCGGCGTAACGCCGTCGAGGCCGGCCAGCAGCGCGTTGTAGCGCATCGCCACCGCCTCCCGCTTGTGCAGCAGTTCGCCGAGGCGCCGGATCTGCGCCAGCCCGATGGCCGCGCTGATCGTATCCATGCGGTAGTTGAATCCGAGGCGCTCATGCGCGAGCCACGTGCCGGAGTCGGAGCGCCCCTGATTGCGAAGACTGCGCGCCAGCCGCGCCCAGTCGTCTCGATCGGTGAGCAGCACACCCCCCTCCCCGGTCGTCATCTGCTTGTTCGGATAGAAGCCGAATGCCGACGCATCGCCCCAACGGCCGGCAAACACTCCGTCGGCCGAGGCGCCGATGGCCTCGCACGCATCCTCGATCACCACGACGCCATGCCTGCGCGCGGCGGCGAGGATGGCGTCCATCTCCACCGTCCGCCCGAAGAGGTGCACCGGCAGCACCGCGCGCAGCCGTCCTTGCGGCGCGAGCGTCTCGATGGCATGCACCGTCGCCGCCGGATCCATCGTCAGCGTCACCGGATCGATATCGACAAAGTGGGGAACGCCGCGCTCGAACAGGATCGAATTCGCCGAGGCCACGAACGAGAAGGGCGAGGTGATGACGACGTCTCCCTCCCCCACCCCCGCCGCGATCATCGCCACATGCAACGCCGCCGTCCCGCTCGACATCGCCACCGCATGCCGCGCCCCGAACCGTTCCGCGAACTCCCGCTCGAACGCCTCCAGCACCGGCCCAAACGAGAGCTGCCCCGAGGTCAGCACCTCGTCGACGAGCCGCCGTTCCTCGGAGGTAATGTCGGGAGCAGAGAGCTGGACGCGCCGGTGGGCCATGCGCGAACGAAGATACCGCATCTCTCGCGACACGCGCGCAGCGCCCGCGCCCGCACCGGAGCGCTGGCGTCTCGCCGGCTGGCCCGGCGCGCGCCTGCCCTGAGCGGAGCCGAAGGGTCCCGCCGTCGTTGTTGCACACGAATGTCACGCGCTTGCCGGGCGGGCGGCCGCCGATCGAGCGAGGGCAGAACGCTCGACGCTCGATAGCTGGATCATGTCGCGCGCGGGTATGCTCAGAGCGCGAAGGTGCTGGCCGACATCAGGGAACAGCTATGAAACTCCTCCCTGCCGTATTCGAAGAGCGAGAAATTCGTCGTGTCTACGACGAGAAGACGGAGACCTGGTTCTTCTCGGTCGTAGACATCGTTCAGGTGCTGACGCAGCAACCCGACTATCAGTCAGCCCGAAAGTACTGGAACAAGCTCAGAGAGCGACTTGGCAAGGAGGGCAGTGAGTCGGTGACAAATTGTCACCGACTGAAACTGCCCGCCGCCGACGGCAAAAGCTACCTCACCGACGTCGCAACCGCGGAGACCCTGCTGCGCCTCGTCCAGAGCGTTCCCAGCCCAAAAGCCGAGCCCATCAAACTCTGGCTCGCCAAGGTGGGCTACGAACGGATGCAGGAGATGTCCGATCCTTCGAGAGCGCTGGATCGTGCCCGGGAGACGTGGCAGAAGCACGGACGCAGCGAAAAATGGATTCAGCAGCGCATGACCGGCCAGGAAACACGGAACAAGCTCGCCGACTACTGGGCCGATCACGACATGAGCGCAGGCGGTTCCAGCCATCGTTTTGCGCGAATACGGGGGGTGGTCTCCTTTCTGGCCGCATGCGACGCGGGCCGACGACCTCGTCCTCGAAGCGGTCCATCATCCGTACCGACGACGGCGTTGCCGAAAACTCCCAACTGAAACCAAACGCGCGGCTGCGCCGCTGGGCACAGACAAGAGTGTCTGTGCCACATTGGCCCCTCGGTACTTGCAGGAGAGCGGAGTCTTGCGGGACAGAATGTGGCACAGACACTCTTGTCTGTGCCAGCACGACACGCGTTATCCTTGCGCCCCTCATGCGCCGAATCGCTTTCGTCGTCCTTCTCCTTGCCGCCTCCGCCGCATACGCACAGCAACGCGACGACGCCTTTCTCGATGACGTCGAGAGCGCGCGGACGTTCAACGCCGTGGCCATTTCGCCGGACGGGAGACACATCGCCTGGTCGGTGCAGGGAATGGGCGTGACGACGGCGACGACGGCAGGCATGGATATCCATCTCCTGCCCGGCGACGGTGACGATCACTTCCTGGCCTGGTCGCCGGACTCGACGTCGCTGGCCACCGTCAGCGACGGCGGCAGGGAGCAGCGGCAGATCTTCGTAACGCACATCGGCGGCTCGCCGATCCGCGTGACGAACGTACACGGCTATCTCGCCGAGCCGCACTGGTCGCCGGATGGAAAATCGATCGCTTTTCTCTTCATCGAGAACGCGAAGCGCGCCGCCGGCCCGCTCGTGGCCATGTCGCGCGCGGTCGGTGCGATCGAAGAGCACATCGACGAGCAGCGCGTGGCCGTCGTCGATGTAGCGACGAAGAAGCTGCGCATCGTCACGCCGGCCGATATGTACGTCTACCACTTCGACTGGTCGCCTGACAGCCGGCAACTGGTGGCGATGGCCGCCCCCGGCTCGGGCGACAACAATTACTGGATCGCGAAGCTGCACGTCGTCGACGTCGATGCGGCAACGATGCATCCGATCTATACGCCACAACTGCAGGTCGCCGCGCCGCGATGGTCGCCGGACGGGAAGTCGATCGCTTTCATCGAAGGGCTGATGAGCGACGAGGGATCGACCGGCGGCGATCTGTTCGTGATCCCGGCCGCGGGCGGCACCGCGCGCAACGTGACGCCGGAGATCAAGGCGTCGGTAACTACGTTCGCATGGACGGCGCCCGACCGGATCACGTTCGGCGAGAACGTGGCCGGCGAGTCGGCCATCGCGCGCGTCGATACGGCCAGCGGCGCGATGGAGACGCTCTGGCGCGGCCAGGAATTCATCACCGGCCACGAAGGCGGCATCGGGGCCTCACTGGCGAACGACGGCACGACCTCGGCCGTCATCCGCAGCGGGTTCCGCAACGCCCCTGAGGTCTGGGCAGGGCGGATCGGCGAATGGAAGAGGATCACGACCACGAACCGCTCGGCCACCTATCCATGGGGTGAGGCGCAATCGATCCGCTGGAAGAGCGATGCCTTCGACGTGCAGGGCTGGCTGCTCGCTCCGGCGCAGATCGAGGCGGGGCGCAAGTACCCCATGGTGGTCTGGATCCACGGCGGCCCGGCGGCGGCGGCGCTGGCCCGCTGGCCCGATCCGCGCGCCGCGCTTCTCTCGCGCCGCGGCTACTACGTCTTCTTCCCGAATCCGCGCGGCAGTTACGGCCAGGGAGAGGCCTTCACGCGCGCGAATGTGAAGGATTTCGGCTACGGCGATCTGCGCGACGTCATGACCGGCATCGACGCGGCGGCCGCTTCGAATCCGATCGATACCAGCCGGCTCGGCATCTGGGGCTGGAGCTACGGCGGCTACATGACCATGTGGACGGTGACGCAGACCACGCGCTTCAAGGCAGCGGTGGCCGGCGCCGGAATCGCCAACTGGCAGAGCTACTACGGAGAGAACGACATCGACGCCTGGATGATCCCGTACTTCGGCGCGTCCGTTTACGACGATCCGGCCGTCTACGCCCGCAGCGCGCCGATCACGTTCATCACCAAGGTGAAGACGCCGACGCTCGTCGTCGTCGGCGAGCGCGACGGCGAGTGTCCCGCGCCGCAGTCGTTCGAGTTCTGGCACGCGCTCAAGACCGCGGGCGTGGAGACACAACTGGTCGTCTATCCCGACGAAGGACACCGCATCGCCAGGAAAGAGCATCAGCGCGACATCGCCCGCAGGCTGATGAGCTGGTTCGACACGCATTTGAAGTGATCGTAGCCCTGGGAGCGCGGGCGTCTCGACCGCGTGTAGCGCCCGGCATCCTGTTGCCTTCAGGCGCGGGCGGGACGCCCGCGGTCCCAGGGATGAACTCTCCCCTGTCCCACGTTCTCGCTCGCGCATGAAACCCTCGCTCATCCTTCTCGCCTTTCTCGCCGCTCCTCTCTTCGCCGACACGGTGACGTTCAAGGTCATCGGCATCGACTGCGCCTCGTGTGCGCCGCCGGTGAAGAAGGCATTGGCATCGGTGGCAGGGGTGACGAACGTCAAGGTCGATACCGAGGCGAAGACGGCAACCGTCGACGTCCCGTCCGGTTTCGACAAGGCAAAACTGCGCGAGGCTCTGTCGAACGCGGGCTTCGATGCGACGTTTCCGGGAGAGAAGCGCGCGGATATCGAGCCATTGCCGGCAGACATCGTGAAGTCGCTCGACATCGTCCGCTACGACGGCAAGTCGGCGCTCGACATCGGCAAGGTTCTCGCCCACGGCAAGATCACCATCGTCGATTACTACGCCGGCTGGTGCGGTCCCTGTAACGTGCTGGAGTCGAGGCTGGAGCGTTACATGGTGGCGCATCCGGACCTCGCCATCCGCCGCGCGGACATCGGCAAGTGGAACAACGCCGCGGCCGCTCAGGCCACGCACTTCGGCGCGGAAGCGCTTCCCTACCTTCGCGTGTACGACGCGCGCGGGAAGTTCGTGGCGTCGGTGACCGGTGGCATGTGGGATGAAGTGCTGGCGGCGATCGAGAAGGCCGGGCGGTGAAAAGCGAATGTTGAATGTTGAGTGTTCAATGTTGAATGTTGAATGAGGAGACGGAGCCGGTGATGGCGAAACCATTCAACATTCAACATTCAACATTGAACATTCAACATTCTGGGTTTCGATCCGTGATCTTGTTCCTCGCGCTGATCTTCTTCACATCCTCATTATTCGCCTGACCGGCCTGAGCGAATCCCAACCTCTCCGGCGGAGCGGGTCAGACCAACATCATCGGCGCCGATCACTGGCGCGTCTCGCTGAGCGCGGCGGAGGGGACGTTCCTGACGTCGCACGTGGCGGAGTGTCCCGACGTGGCGCCGGAATGTGCGACGACGTTCATCCCTCCGCACAAACACGTGGTGACGCTCGGACTGACCCACCTCGAGTTGAACGCCAGCTACGGCCTCGGCCACGGAACGCAGTTCACGCTGCGCATGCCCTACGACGTGAAGGCGATGCACGTCCGCTACACCACGCTCACCGGCGAACCGTTCGTACCGCCGTACGGCGACATCCACCACCGCACCGAGACGCTCACCGGCATCTCCGATCCCTCCCTCGGCATCGACTGGTCGCCGCATCGCGACTGGCTCTTCGCCCTCGGCACCACGCTCCCCGCCGGTCACATCGTCCCCGATCCGATCATCCTCGGCCGCGAAGGGAAGACGCACGAGCACATCCAGTTCGGGAGCGGCACGTTCGAGCCGCGCCTGGCCGCGCAGTGGACGCACGGTTCGTTCTTTGCGCGCGCCGAGGCGAAGCTGAGCCTTTATGAAAACCGGAACGGTTATCGCGCTCCGACGACCTTCGTCTGGTCGCTCGGCCCGGCGTTTCAGGCGGGCCGCGTCTCGATCACTCCGACGCTCGACGGGCAGTATCAGACGCTGGGACGCTGGAGTGGTACCGTCGATGAAGGAAGCGGCTTCGAAGACGGCGGCGCGCGCCTGCTGCTCTCCGTCCCGTTTCGAGGGCTCGTCCTCTCCCCCTCTGTCTATCACCAGCTCTGGTCGCACGGCTTCGACGGGCAGACGTTCAAGCAGAAGACGACATGGTCGCTGTCGGTGATGCGGATCTTCTGATTCGAGACCATGCCCAGCGCGTCCGTTGACCTGAATCTCACCTCCGCTGACCTGAAATTCACGTCGATCAGCCTGAGCGGCACGTCCACCAACCTCAGCGGCACGTCCATCAACCTGAGCGTCAGGTCCACCCAACGTGAGCGCCACGTCCATCAACCTGAGCGGCACGTCCACCAGCCTGAGCGTCAGGCCCATGAGCCTGATCGTCACGTTCATGAGCCTGACGTTCACGTCGATCAACCTGACGCTCACGGCCATCGACATGAGGCTCAAGTCGAATGGCAGTAAACTCGCGCGTATGACGACCGCGCGCACGAGCCCCTATCCTTTGCTTCTCCTCGGCGGGGGAGGGCTGGCGCTTCTGGCTGCGATCATCGTCCGGACCCAAACCTTCGCCGCCCACCCCGACGTCCTGGCCTGGGCCTTCACGTGCGACCTGACGATCTCGCTGCCGCTGCTCTGGTGGCTGTTCGCCGTACGGACCGGCCGGGTGGGGGCGGTGACGCTCATCCCGCTCTTCATCATCGGCGTCGGTGTCGCGGCGCGGATCATCCCGGCGGCGCAGCACTCGTTCGTCGATCAGCTTCGCTACATTGCCGCGCCGCTCGACCTGGTCACGATCGCACTCGTCATCCGCCGCGTGGCTCGCATCCGGCGCATCGACGGCGGCGGCGATCCTGTCGATCGCATCGAACGGGCGTGCGCGGAAATCTTCGGAAGGGGGTACGCCGCACGGGCGGTGGCGTTCGAAGTCTCCGTGTTCTATTACGCGTTCTCCGGCTGGCGAAAACGCGCACCGTCCGGCTTCACCGTGCATCAACGCAGCGGATGGGCGACCGTGATCGGCGTCTTCGTTTTCCTGATCGGCATCGAGTCGATCGGCGCGCATCTCGTGGTGCAGATGTGGAGCGTGAAGGCGGCATGGATCGTCACCACGCTCGACCTCTACGGCGTCTTCTGGCTTCTCGGCGATTACCAGGCCTTGCGCCTGCGGCCGACGCGCATCGACGGCGACACGCTCGTCCTCAGCTATGGACTGCGCTGGCACGCGGCAATCCCGCTGGCAGCCATCGCCGCGATCGAGCTGCTGCATCACGAGGCTGAATGGAAGCGCAAGGGCGTGCTGAAGGTGGCGATTCTCGACGAGCCTCGCCTCCTCATTCGCTTTGCCACGCCACAGACCGTGCACGGCCTGGCGGGGATCACGCGAACAATCGATGCGATCGCGGTTCTCGCTGACGACGACGCCGGCTTCGAGGCGGCCTTGCGGGCCGCTACGCCGCGCTTCTCACAGTCTGCTTGAACCACTCGCGACGCCCTTCGTCGAGAGTCCTTCTCCCCCCGCGGTTTCTTGCGGGGGGAGAAGGCTCTCGACGAATAACAGGGTTCCGACGATTCCAGTGAGAGTGTGAGAAATGCGGGCTACGCCCGCATCGTGTCCGGCCGCCAGGTCTTGATGCTCTTCTTGATGTCGTCGCGGTCTGTCAGTTGGCCGCCCAGCACCGAGCGCGTCAACCCGGCCACCTCGGCTTCGTCGCCGCAGAAACGGAGGGCGATCAATTGGTCGCTCGTCAGCTCCCCTACCCGGCCGCGCAGATCGTCAGGCAGGCACCGCTGCAGACGCAGAGTCTCTTCGAGGCGGATCAGACGATCCTGAACCGTGAGCACCATCCGCCGCGTGGCCAGCGCGAGACAGACCAGCGCAAGGGCGAAGACGATCTCCCACCACACCAGCCTCGCGCCTCGATGAAGGATGGCGTAGACGATGCGGATGATCAGATTGATGACCAGCAGCGGAACCGCGATGAAGTGGAACAGCGGGAAGTACCGGCGGTGGGTTGGGTAGGACTGCGTTGCGTCTGCCATGGGGACCCTCCTCTTTCGGGACAGCATCGCACGGCCGTCAATACACAGCTCCGCCTCACATTCGAATTGACAATGATCAAGAACCGCTCCAAACTTCGGGCGTCACTCGCGCTCCTTGACAATCGATTTGAATAAGCAGTTCGTGCACGCGGCGCGCGAACTGTGAAGGCCCGATCAAAATCGTTCGAGGAGCGTGCGACCAACTACCTCAGTGTCGTGAAACGACACGGCACCACAGGAGGCCGCATGAAACGGAAAAAGCAATCGCCACTGGTTGCCGATGGCGACATCGTGGTTGAACGCACCAAGATCCTCGATCGCGAGTATCTCATTCTCGCGGTTCCAATCAGAAAAGGCTACGAGGAAGTCGACGAAGACTTGCTTACAGAGGCCGAAGACGAGGTGTGCCACTAGCCAAAATGCGAGGCATTTACGAACGTGCTCTTGAACGTTCGCGCCGCAGGATTCGCTGTTCTACCGATTCTGCGCTGGAAAAACTGGCCCCGTCGCTCATGCGCATCCCTACTTGGATGCGCGCCACGTCGCTGCTCATACGCATCCCTCCTTGGATGCGCGCCACGTCACTCATACGCATCCCTACTTGGATGCGTCGCCACGTCACTCGTGCGCATCCTGACTTGATGCGCCGCTACATCGCTCATGCGCATCCCTACTTGGATGCGCCGCCACGTCACTCATGCGCATCCCGCCTTGGATGCGCCGCCACGTCACTCATGCGCATCCCTACTTGGATGCGCCGCCACGTCACTCATGCGCATCCCTACCTGGATGCGCCGCCACGTCACTCATGCGCATCCCTACCTGGATGCGCCGCCACGTCACTCATGCGCATCCCGCTTTGGATGCGCCGCCACGTCACTCATGCGCATCCCGCTTTGGATGCGCCGCCACGTCACTCATGCGCATCCCGCCTTGGATGCGCCGCCACGTCGCTCATGCGCATCCCGCTTGGATGCGCCGCCACGTCGCTCATGCGCATCCCGCTTTGGATGCGCCGCCACCGCCGACCAGGTACATCCTGATACTTGGATGCACTGCATGGCGCGTGTTGCGTAGTTGCGTATTCGCTGTATCACCTGCCCGAGCCGACGGTGCATCCGAAGCACCGCGGTGGCCGCGTGCGAGATCGGGTTGGCTATCATGCGTTGTCGGGCTGCTGACTATGTTTACAAATTCGAATCTTCTTTTTTGGGGCGCCTCGCGGCGCCCCTTTTTCGTTTTGAACCACTGGCCAGGCTAGAGCTTGGGTCACTCGACGAGAAAACGCTTCGCGAGCGGCGAATTGTCCGTCCCGACGGGCGTCAGAAAACGTATTTCGCCGTGGCGTGCACCGCTTGCAGCTTCGCGCTGAGCGCGGCGCCCGGCTGGACGCGGAAGTGCTGGTTGACCTTCAGGCGCACCTCGCCGCGGTTGGCGCTGTCGGCCAGCAGTTGCGGGAGCTCGACGATCGTCACCGTCAGCGGCACCTCGCCCTGATGCTCTTCGACGATCTCGCGGATCCGGCGCACCGTCTCCTCCGACATCCGCGGGTAGGGCACTTCCAGCGCGATCTCCTTGACCTTCTTGTCCCGGATCCCTTCCAGCGGAATGATCTCCAGGGCGTTGAGCTCGGGTGTGATGGGCGCCTCGTGGAAGGCAGCCGCGTGCGCGGCAAAGTTGGACTCTGGTTCCTCCGCAACGCCGGCCACCGCATCGTTGAACGTTTCCGAAACGAGGTCGTCCGTCTCATCCGAAGCGGGTGAGAGCGCCGGCGCGGCAGCGAACAACCCCAGATTGTTCGATCGATCCCCGTACTTCTCATTCTCGATCTCTTTCGGATCGCGGTCGTCATCGGCATCGTCCGCGCTCACGTCGTAGCCGGATACCCGGGCGTACTCGTCGTCTTCGCGTTGGGCGTGCTGCTCGGCCGACTGCAGCGCGGCGCTGCGGCCGGTCTGCATCCCGCCGGTGTCTTTCACCGCGGCGGTCAGCAGGACGGCGATCCCGTTCTCGAGCCACTTCGTGTACTTCGCATAAAGATCCGAGAAGACCACCACGTCGACGGAGCCTCGCTGATCGTCGAGGATGAACTTCGCCATCAGCTTCCCTTCGTTCGGCCCCTTCTTGATCTTCGACTTCTTGAGCTGCGAGACGATGCCGCCGATGTTCACGATCTCGTCGATGTGCTGATGAAGGCTGTCGGTGGTGGCATTGGCGAAGAGGCGCAGCTCGTCGTTGTACTGATTCAGCGGATGGCCGGTGATGTAGAAGCCGAGGGTCTCCTTCTCGAAACGGAGCTTCTCGTCGTCGGGCCATTCGGCGGCCTGATAAAGCGCCGCGGCCTTCGCCGGCGAGGCCACCGGCGCGGCGGCGGCCATCATTCCTCCGAACAGCGACGACTGCCCGCGCTCTTTCTCCTCGCGAGCCCGTTGCGCCGAGTCGGCGGTGTTCTCCAGCGTCTCGAACAGCACCCGGCGCGGGATGCCGAGGAAATCGAACGAGCCCGACTTGATCAGGGCCTCGATCACCTTCTTGTTGCAGGCGCGGAGGTCGACCGCTTCGCAGAAATCGAGGAGCGAGGTGTATCTCCCCTTCTTCTGCCGCGCCTCCAGGATCGACTCGATGGCGCCTTCGCCGACGCCCTTCACCGCGCCGAGACCGAAGCGGATGTTCGGGCCGACCACGGTGAAAGCGTAGTTCGACTCGTTGATGTCGGGCGGCAGAATGGTGATGCCCATCTGCGACGATTCGTTGATGAACTTCACCACGAAGTCGGTGCGGTCCATTTCCGAGGTCATGAGCGCGGCCATGAAGTGTCTCGGGTAGTGCACTTTGAGCCAGGCCGTCTGGTACGCCACCAGCGCGTAGGCCACCGAGTGCGACTTGTTGAACCCGTAGCGGGCGAACGGCTCGATGTAGTCGAAGATCTCGTTGGCCTTCTTCTTGTCGTAACCGTTCGCGGCGGCGCCGTCGACGAACTTGCCGCGCTCGGCGGCCATGACCGCGGCGTCCTTCTTGCCCATCGCTTTGCGCAGCAGATCGGCCTGTCCGAGCGTGTAGCCGGCCACGCGCTGCGCGATCTGCATGACCTGCTCCTGGTAGACGATGACGCCGTGGGTCTCCTCGAGCAGCTCCTTCATCAGCGGCACGAGGTATCGCGGCTTCTGCGAGCCGGTCTTGACCTTGACGTAGACGTCGACCATTCCGGCGTCGAGCGCGCCCGGGCGGTAGAGCGCGTTGAGCGCGGCCAGATCCTCGAACTGCGTCGGCCGCGATTTGCGCAGAATGTCCACCATCCCGCCCGACTCAAACTGGAATACCCCCTTAGTGCGCCCTTCCTGAAAGAGGCGGAAGACCTCGGGATCGTCGAGCGGCAGGTTCTCGATGTCGATCGAAACGCCCTCTACGGCCTTGGCGGATTTGATGGCGTCGTCGATCACCGTCAGCGTGCGCAGGCCGAGGAAGTCCATCTTGAGAAGACCCATCTTCTCGACGATGCGCATGTCGTACTGCGTCACGATTTCATCGCGGTTCGTGCGATAGAGCGGGACGTAGTTCGTGACCGGCTCCGGCGTGATCACCACGCCGGCGGCGTGCATGCCGGCGTGGCGCGAGAGCCCTTCGAGCTTCGAGCCGATCTCGATCATGCGCTCGACCTCGTGGTCGTTCTTCATGGCGTCGATCAGCGCCGGCGAATCCTTCGCCGCCGACTGCAGCGTGACGTCCGGTCCCGCCGGGATGGTCTTGGCCACTTTGTCGACCAGGCTGTAGGGCAGCCCGAGGACGCGGCCGACGTCGCGCACGACGGACTTGGCCGCCATCGTCCCGAAGGTGATGATCTGCGCGACTTTGTCCGCACCGTACTTGCGGCGGACGTACTCGATCACTTCGCCGCGCCGGTTCATGCAGAAGTCGATGTCGATGTCGGGCATGGAGATGCGCTCGGGATTCAGGAAGCGCTCGAAGAGAAGGTCGTAGTCGAGCGGATCGACGTCGGTGATCCCCATCGAGTAGGCCACCAGCGATCCCGCGCCCGAGCCGCGGCCGGGACCGACCGGGATGCCGTGGTCTTTGGCGTACTTGATGAAGTCCCAGACCACCAGGAAGTAGCCCGGGAATCCCATCGACATGATGATGTCGATCTCGGTTTGCAGCCGGTCGTAATACTCCTGCGGCTCATGCTTCTTTTTCTTCGCGGCAAAGAGCGGCGCGAACGCCTTGAGCCGCCGTTCCAGCCCCGCCCGCGCCACCTCGGCGAAGTATCCGGCCAGGTCTTTCCCCGGGGGCACAGGGAAATTCGGCAGGTGGTGGCCTTCGACGGCGAGCGAGACGTCGCACCGCTCGGCGATCTTCACGGTGTTGTCGAGCGCCTCGCCGTAGCCGCTGAAGATGCGGCGCATCTCGTCGGGACTCTTGACGTAGAAATCGTCGCTGTAGAACTTCATCCGCTTCTCGTCACCGAGCGTCTTGCCGGTGCCGATGCAGAGCAGGACCTCGTGCGCGAAGGCGTCGTCCTTGGAGAGGTAATGCGAGTCGTTGGTGGCGACGAGGCGAAGGCCGGTCTCTTCGCCGAGCCTGGCCATCATCGGGACGATCTTCTGCTGGTCGGGGATCCCGTGGTCCTGGATCTCGAGGAAGAAGTTGTCCGCGCCGAGGATGTCTTTGTACTGGAGCGCGGCCTCTCGGGCCTTCGTCGGATTGCCGCCGGCCAGCGCCTGCGAGACTTCGCCCTTCAGACAGGAGGAGAGAACGATCAGCCCTTCCCGATGCTCCCGCAGCAGCTCCTTGTCGATCCTCGGCTTGTAGTAGAAGCCCTCGGTGTATCCGGCCGAGACCAGCTTGACGAGGTTCCTGTACCCCTCGTTGTTCGCCGCCAGAACGATGAGGTGATTGTTCGCGCCGGCGTCGGCCTGGCCATCCTCGACACCGGCCTTGTCGAAGCGTGAGCCGTAGGCGACGTACATCTCGCAGCCGATGATCGGCTTCACCTTCTCCTTCTTCATGGCGTTGTAAAACTCGACCGCCCCGAACATGTTGCCGTGGTCGGTGATGGCGCACGCCGGCATGCCGAGCCTGGCCACACGTTTGGCCAGCTCTTCGGGCCGGCTGGCACCGTCGAGGAGGGAGTACTCAGTGTGAAGGTGGAGGTGAGCGAACGACATCAGGGCGCCATCGGAAGTTTAGCGGCACCGCCGCCGCAATTGGCAACGAGGTCTGTGCACTTCCTGGGGAAGGGTGAACTTTCTACCGGATGTAGAGCCGATCACCCCTACTGCGGCATGGCCAGACCCCAGTACCCTACGAGTCGAAAGCCACGCCGCCGATGGGACGCGAGGAACGGTCGACGCGGGTGTCGAGCAACTCGCGGAGGTTCGTCGTCTCGATGAACATGTGTCGGTGCCGGATGCAATGCACGGCGATGGCGAAGAAGAGCACGGCCACCACACCGAAAAAGACCAGCGCGGCGGGTGATGCCGAGGGCAACGGCGAGAGCCGCGTCGAGACGAAGAGCTCCTGCATCAGGATCAGGCAGTAGAGCGGAAACGGGAAGAAGACCAGCGCGGAGAGCACCCGGCTGGCCTGCACGGAAAAGTACGGACGCAGCGCCAGGAACGTGAGCGACACGAAACAGCCGAGCATCATCAGCGCGGCGAAATGAAGCTGGGCAATCTCACCGAACGCGGCACCAGTCCTGACCAGCATCAGCATGCGCGTCTGCAGCAGCAGCGTCCAGGCGAGGGAAACGACGCCGGCCGTGGTCGACAGCAGGGCGAAGAGTGCGCCGAAGACGTTCCGCGCCGCCAGCAGCGCCGCCATCCGGACCAGGATCGCCGCGGTTGCAATCCCGGCGATGAGCGCGACCACGATCGCCCACCCGGCCGCACCGCGAGTCGACACGATCGCACCGTGCACAGCCACGAACGCCAGAGGCCCCCCTTCCGCCTGCGACACCAGCCCTGCCGCCGCGCAAAGCGCGACAAATAGACAGAACCCGGTGCCTGCGTAGAAGAAGAACTTGGGCATGACGGATGTAGGGTAGCACTTCGGGGGTCGCTTGTCGGGAGTCGGGGGCCGGAGACGGCGCGATCTCTTACTCCGACTCCCGACTCCCGACCCCCGACCCCGTCATCGAAATGATGTGATCCAGCCGGATATCGATCGGCCCTGCGTCGGCGACGAACTTCACGTACTCGGCACCATCCGCCGTGTAGACGTCGGCGATCGTTCCTTTCTCGCGCTGCGTGACCCCTTCCAGATCGAACTCCAGCTCGACCTGCTGTTTGTGCATCGCGGCTGCTTCCAGCTCGTCGTGGTAGTCGCACGTAACCGGCTCATACGGTTCTTCGGGCATTCGCTCCCTCCAGGTCATGCCTTGCGCAAAGAGCGTTCCAGCGCGGTCCGGACGTCGCCGCCGAATGCCACGAAAAGGACGCGGTCGATGTCATCGCCATCCGCCAGCACGCGCCTGGTCTCACCGATGGCGATGTCCGCGGCAGCATCGATGGGATAGCCGTAAACGCCGCAACTGATCGCCGGAAACGCGATCGTCCGTACGTTGTTCTCGATCGCCAGCTCGAGACTGCGCCGGTAACACAACGCCAGAAGCTCGGGCTCTCCGCTCGCGCCGCCGCGCCAGACCGGACCGACGGCGTGGATGACGTACTTCGCCGGCAGACGAAAGCCGGGCGTGATCTTCGCGTCGCCGGTGGCGCAGCCGCCGAGGAGCCGGCAGGCAGCCACCAGATCGGGGCCGGCCGCTCGGTGGATGGCGCCATCGACACCCCCGCCGCCGAGAAGAGATGAGTTTGCCGCGTTGACGATGGCGTCGACGGCCAGCTTTGTAATGTCACCGGAAACGACTTCGAGCTGGGTCACTTGCCCCTGCCCAGTTTCACGACGATAGCGAACTCGCTCTTCGTCACCGGCTGGATCGAAAGGCGGGAGCCTTTCTTCGTGACCACCATCTCCTCCAGCCCCTTCGCCGACTTGAGCGTGTCCAGCGGCACGATGTGCGGAAACGTCTCGACGTAACCGATGTCGACCATGTACCAGATCGGATTCTCAGCGGTGGCCTTCTCGTCGTAATACTTGTGCCCTTTCTTCCGCGCGAACTGGTCGGGATAGGCCTCGCGGCTGATCTCGGCCACGCCGGTGACGCCGGAAGGGTCGGCGTTCGAGGCGTAAAAGAGCACGCGGTCTCCGCGCTTCATCTCGTCGCGCATGAAGTTGCGCGCCTGGAAGTTGCGCACCCCTTCCCAACTGGTCGTACCGTCGCGCTTGAGATCGCCGATCGTGTATGCAGCCGGCTCGCATTTCATCAGCCAGAATTTCATGCATGCGATTGTAAAGCGTGGATTAGGACGAGGCGCCGGCAGGTTCTGCCGGTGACAATGTCCTATCGCCGAATCGCTCTCGCTGCCGCCGCCTGCCTCGTCGCCGCCACGCTCTTCGCGGAAGAGCCGGAGTGCGCGGCCAATTACCACTCCGACGGCAAGTCGGCCGAGACGTTCGTCCTGACCAGCCTGTCTCCGTCAGCGGTGATCGAACGGCTGCCCCGGATGCTCATCGCCGCCGGAGCCTCGATGCGGTCGAGCGATCCGGACAAGGGCAGCCTCAAGGCGGAAGGCCTCGACGTCAACGCCGAGCCCTCAGGCACCGCTACCCGGGTGACATTCCGCCTCGCAACCGGCGCGGACAAGGCGGCGCTCTGCCGCTACGCCTCTCTCGTCGGGAACCCGCCGGTTCCACAGGTCGCCCAGGATCCGGCACTCATCGCGCGGATGAAGGACGATCTCATCAGGAAGCATGATCTCGTCCAGCCCCTCGACAACGGCGTATTCAACACGGCCACCTTGTCCGCGCTGACTGATTTTCTCGAGCTCACGATCAGGAGCGTGAAAGACCTTCCCGGCGAAAAGCGTCAGTACGAGCTCTTGATGCTTCTGCCCAGGTCGGTATGCGACGTCGCCGGCGAGGACGTCGAGGATGCCGCCGCGGGACTTGGCGGCCAGGTGGCATACACCCGCACGAAGCCGGTCCGCGTGGAGGCTACGCTCATCTACGCCGGCGATGGCAAGAACCGTCACCTCATCGAGGTGACGATCTCGAACCTCGAAAGCACGAAGTAGCCGTTCGCCGTGCGCGTTCTCCTCACGATCCAATACCTCGGCACCCGCTACGCCGGATGGCAGTCGCAGACGAATGCCACCGGGATTCAGAACGTCATCGAGGCTGCTCTGGCCACGATGTTCGGCAATCCAATCCGGATTGAAGGAGCCGGACGGACCGACGCCGGCGTCCACGCGCGTGCGCAACGGGCACATGCCGACCTCCCGTTCGGAATCGATCCGCGCGGGTTTCTCCAGGGACTCAACAACCTCCTGCCGCACGACATCCGTGTCACAGCCGTCGACACCGTCGCCGGCGACTTTCACTGCCGCTTCGCGGCGAAGTCGAAAAGCTACATCTATCGGATCTGGAATGCCGAGGTCGCCGACGTTTTTGCCAACGAGACGCACGCCTTCGTCCCTCAGCCGCTCGACGTCGATCGGATGCTGGCCGCCGCACGGACGCTTGCCGGGCACCATGATTTTGCCCTCTTCACTGTCGCCGGCCCCGAGGTCAGCTCTACGGAGCGGAGAATCACGTCGATCGACGTCATCCGCGACGGGAACGCCATCACCATCCCCGTCACCGCCGACGGCTTCCTGCGCTACATGGTCCGCCGTATCGCCGGCTCTCTCATCGAGATCGGCCGCGGCAAGCTGGCGCCGGAGTCGATCTGGAGCGTCGCACGATGGACCGCCCCGGCGAAGGGGCTGACGTTGTGGGACGTGGATTATTAATTGATTTATCGGCCGAGGTAAGATTCCGGCGATGGACGACGATCTGAAACAGGTATTGGACGCGATCCGGGAGGAAAACGCGGCTGCACACACTGAGACGCGACGGCGGTTCGAAGGGGCTCAAGTCGAAAACGCAGCCGCACACGCCGAGACCCGACAGATGTTCGAAGCGGCACAAGTCGAAAACGCGGCCGCACACGATGAGACGCGACGACGGTTCGAAGCGGCTCAAGTCGAAAACGCGGCTGCACACGCCGAGACGCGACAGCTGTTCGAAGCGGCTCAAGTCGAAAACGCGGCTGCACACGCCGAGACGCGACAGCTGTTCGAAGCGGCTCAAGTCGAAAACGCGGCTGCACACGCCGAGACGCGACAGCTGTTCGAAGCGGCGCAAGTCGAAAACGCAGCCGCACACACTGAGACGCGACGGCGGTTCGAAGCGGCTCAAGTCGAAAACGCGGCTGCTGACGCCGAGACGCGGCGGCGGTTGGAAGCGGTACAGGCCGAAACGCTGGCCAAGTTCGAAGCAGCCCAGCTCGAAAACGCGGCAGCACACGCCGAAACGCGACGCCAAGTCGAAGTCATGGCCGACGGACTTCGACGCGAGATTCGAGAGGAGAATCAAGCAGCGCACGCCGAGACGCGGCAACTATTCAAGACGATGGCCGATGACCTGCGGGAGCAATTCGAAATCACGGCCGAAGGGCTCCGGCACGAGATCCGGATCGTAGCTGAAGGCGTGGTAACGAACACCGAAAAGATCGACCGATTCGAAGCCAAGATTGATCGAATCACTTCCGACCTCGACACCCGGGTAACACGCCTGGAAGTGGCGTCTTCGCGGCAAAGTCGGATCTGAACCGCGCCACGCTCGCCCGAGGATCCGTGGAGGCATAACGCGCCTTCGGCGCAGTCTGCGATAACATCCCGCGCGTCAGATGATCGACCTCCGCAAACTCGCTGAACCGGGCTCGATCGAGGAGACGCTCCTCGACCGTGTCGACTTCAAGAGGATGCCGCGGCATATCGCCGTGATCATGGATGGCAACGGGCGCTGGGCCCGCGCCCGCAACCTGCCTCGGGTGGAGGGGCACCGGGCCGGCATCGCCTCGGTGCGCGAGATCGTCGAGACCGCGGCCCGCCTCGAGCTCGGCGTGATGACGCTCTATGCATTCTCCGTGGAGAACTGGAAGCGCCCGCGCTACGAAGTGGCCACGCTCATGATGCTTCTCAAGGAGTATCTGCGCAAAGAGCTGGCCACGCTGATGGACAACAACATCCGCTTCACCGCCATCGGCCGCGTCGACGGGCTCGATCCCTCGGTGCAGCGCGAGCTGAAGTACGCCGAAGACCAGACTGCCAGAAACAGCGGGCTGCTCTTCCAGATCGCCCTCAACTACGGCGGCCGCGCCGAGATCGTCGACACCGTCAACCGCATCATGGCCGTCCTGCGCGAGCGGGAGATGAGCGATGCCCTGATCGACGAGCAGTTCTTCGCCGATCATCTCTACACCGCCAACATCGACGACCCCGACCTCCTCATCCGCACCAGCGGCGAGCTGCGAGTCTCCAACTTCCTGCTCTGGCAAATCGCCTACGCGGAGATCCACGTCACGAAAGTTCTCTGGCCCGATTTCCGGAGGCGCCATCTCTTCGAAGCCATCATCGACTTCCAATCGCGCGACCGGCGCTACGGCGGAGTCGATGAGTCCGACGCGCAGATGTTCATCGAGGCGGATGGAAACCAGGGCTGAAGTGAAGGCAGAAGTCAGAAGGCAGAAGGCAGAAGGTTGGATGCTCTCGGCCCCGGCTTCTCACCGCAGCCTTACGATCTCGCAAGATTCGACGCCTTTCCTTCTGCCTTCTGCCTTCTGCCTTCTGCCTTCTGCCTTCTGACCTCATGAAACGTGAGCTGACCGCACTCGTTGCCGCACCACTGGCCATCTGGATGATCCGCTGGGCGAACCCGTACGTCTTCGATGCGGCCATGGCTCTCGTGGCCGCGCTCGCACTCTACGAGTTCCTCGACCTCGGCAGGCACAAGGGCTACCACCTCCCCATCCCGCTCTGCATCGTGGTGATGCTCTTCATCATCGCCGCGTTCATCCTCGAGCCGATCTCCGTGGAGATGGGCGTCTTCGTAACGCTCCTGGTGATCCCCGGCTGGTACGTCATCTCGGGCGGAAACCTCGAACAGGCCCTGCCCTCGAGCGCCATCGCCGTACTGGCCACGCTTTACGTCGGCATGCTCGGGGGATCGCTGATCCGTCTGCACGACGACTTCGCCGACGGCTGGAAACTGGTCTTCTTCCTCCTGCTCGTGGTCTGGCTCGGCGACAGCGGCGCGTACTACTTCGGGCGCACCTTCGGCCGGCACAAGCTGTCGCCGCGCATCAGCCCGAAGAAGACCGTGGAAGGGCTCATCGGCGGGGTGATCTCGGCGGTCGCCACCGCGGTCATCATCCACTTCACGTTCTTCCGGAACTTCCCGCTCCTCCACGTCATCATCGCCGGCGTGATTCTCTCGCTTGCCGGCGTGATCGGCGACCTGGCGGAATCGATGTGGAAGCGCTCCGCCGATGTGAAAGACTCCGGCACGCTGCTCCCCGGCCACGGAGGCTTCCTGGACCGATTCGATTCGATTTTCTACACCACACCGATTCTGTACGTGTACTGGTTCCTGATCATTCATGACTTCAAGAGCTTCAAGATCATGTCGGCATGAAAGGCAGAAGGCAGAAGGCTGAAAGCAGAAGTGGTTCAGCGTTCCTACTTCTGCCTTCTGCCCTCAGCCTTCTGACTTCCAAATGAGAAACATCTCCATCCTCGGCTCCACCGGTTCCGTCGGGCGCTCGACGCTCGACGTCGTCGACGCGTTTCCTGAGGCGCTTCGCGTCGTGGGGCTCGCCGCGGGCGGGAATCTCGATCTACTGGCGCTGCAGATCGAACGCTACGCGCCGGAGATCGTATCCGTCCGCAATCCGGACGACGTGGCGGCGTTGCGCGCGCGCGTCAAACGGCATGTGGAGATCGTCTGTGGTGCGGAAGGAGCCTCCGCCGTGGCCTCGCTTCCCGGGGCGCATGCGGTCATCGCCGCAATCGTCGGCGCGGCCGGCATCCCGCCGGTCTACGCGGCGCTCAAGGCGGGCAAGCGCGTCGGCATCGCCAACAAGGAAGTGCTCGTCGCCGCCGGCGACGTGATGACCCGCGCCGCCGCCGAAAACGGAGGAGAGATCCTCCCGGTCGACTCCGAGCACAACGCCGTGCACCAAGCCCTCCGCTGCGGCGGGCACGCCGAGGTTCAAAGGATCGTTCTCACGGCCTCGGGTGGGCCATTCCTGACGCGCGATCTCGGCACATTCGCCAACGTCACCATCGCCGACGCGCTGGCCCACCCCACCTGGAAAATGGGAAACAAAATCTCCATCGACTCAGCCACGATGATGAACAAAGGCCTCGAGGTCATCGAGGCGCATCACCTCTTCTCCATGCCCCCGGACGCCATAGACATCCTCATCCATCCGCAATCGATCGTTCATTCGATGGTCGAGTACGTGGACGGCTCGTTCATCGCCCAGCTCTCCACCACCGACATGAAGTTCCCGATCCAGTACGCCCTGCTGTATCCCGAGCGCGTCGCCGCGCCGTTCGCACGGCTCGACCTGGCCCGGATCCGCACACTCGAATTCACCGCCGTCGATCCCCAGCGCTTCCCGGCCGTGGAGCTGGCCTACGCCGCCTGCCGTGCCGGTGGGTCGATGCCGGCCGTTCTCAACGCCGCCAACGAGATCGCGGTGGAGCGTTTCCTGGCCGGGGAACTTCCCTTCACCGGGATCGTAGACATGGTGTCGCGCGTGCTGGACCGGCACGCCGGCCGCACCGCTCCGATCGGTTCCGTCGACGACGCCCTGGCCTGGGATCGATGGGCCCGGGAAGAAGCGCGCGGAATTGATGTTGCGATGAGGCAGTAATCAGTGGATTAGTCGATCAGTGGATTCGTGGCTCCTCGCGGCTTTCCTAATCCACTAATCCACTGATCGACTAATCTACGAATCCACCACACATGCAAAACTTCGCCACCAACCTCATCGGCTTCGGCATCGTTCTCGGCTTCCTGATTTTCGCGCACGAGTCCGGGCACTTCCTCGTCGCCAAGCTTTTCCGCGTCCGGGTGCTGGTCTTCTCCTTTGGCTTCGGCAAGCGGCTGTTCGGCTTCCGCAAGGGCCCGACGGATTATCGCGTCTCGCTGATCCCCCTCGGCGGCTACGTTCGGATGGCCGGCGACATCCCGGAAGAGAACCAGCCCGGCAATCCGGACGAGTTCCTCTCCAAACCGAAGTGGCAGCGCTTTCTGATCATGGTGGCTGGCCCCTTCATGAACATCGTGATCGCCATCGCCTTCATGACCATCATCAGCATGGTCGGTACCGAGACCATCATTTTCCAGCCGATCATCGGCGAGGTTTCGCCGGGAAAACCGGCGGCGCGCGCGGGGCTGCTGCCCGGCGACCGCATCGTCTCCGTCAACGGCGAGAAGATCGACGATTTCGACGACCTGAAGCTCGCCATCGGCATGAACAGCGGCACGGCCTTGCGCGTCGACTATCTCCGCAACGGTCAGCTTCGAACGACCACGATGACGCCGGACCGCAAGGACAGCGATTTCGGCCCGGTCGGCTTCGCCGGCATCCTGCCGTATTTCGATACCACCATCGGCAGGATCACGGCCGGCACACCCGCCGCTGTCGCCGGCTTGCGCACGGGTGATCGCATCGTCGCCATCAACGGAAAACCGATCACGCAACTCTCGGAGCTCAACACGGCCTTCGATGCCGCCAAGGGTGCCGCGTTGTCGCTCGATGTCACCCGAGGACCGGCACGGTTCCACACCATCCTCCCCGCCGCGAAGACCGATCCAAACGATCCGTACCGGGGAATCATCCCCCCCACGGTGATCCGCAAACTCTCGCTCATCCCTGCCATCAAAGACAGCGTCGAACAGAACTGGAAGATGCTCCGCTACGCCTTCATGACCATCGGCCGTCTTTTCCGCCCCGAGGGAAGCGTCAAGGAGCTGAGCGGCCCGCTGTCGATCGCTCGCATTTCCGGCGAGATGCTGCGCCGCGGATGGATGAACATCGTCGCGCTGATGGCCATGATCTCGCTGCAACTCGGAATCATGAACCTGCTTCCGATCCCGGTCCTCGACGGCGGCCACATCATGATCCTGCTCGTCGAGAGCGTAGCCCGCCGCGACCTGTCATTGCGCGTCAAGGAACGCATCCAGCAAGTCGGCTTCGCCGTCCTGGCCGCCCTGATGGTCGTTGTCCTCTATAACGACGTCATCACGAACGTGTTCACGCGGAAGGGGTGATCGCACGCTAAGGAATCCGATCGAGATACCTCGCCTCTTCCACATCCTCTGTCGCACGAATGCGCTCCAGCGCCGCCTCGGACAACGGTGAGTCGACGTCGATCTGCATGAAGGCATCCTTGCCGCGCTGCTTCCGCGAGCACGACAGCGAGGCGATGTTGATTCCCTCATCAGCGATGATGTTCGTCACCTCCGAGATCATCCCCGGCCGGTCACGGTAGAAGAGAAGCAGCGTCGGCGAATCGCCTTTGAATCGCGTCTGGAAGCCGTTGATCTTGAATACCTCGATGACGCCGCCGCCGATCGACGAGCCGCTGATCTCCGCCTGGCGCGTCCGGCCACGAATCTCGATACGCACGGTGTTCGGATGCACATCGCCGAGGTCCTCTTCGGAGAACGTGACGTCCACGCCCATCTGCTCGGCGATGCGAATGGCCTCGGGGATACGCGAATCATCGACATTGAGACCGATCGACCCTCCGACCAGCGCGAAATCGGAACCGTGGCCGCGATAGGTGGCCGCGAGCGGCGGATGCAGGAAGAAATGGACCTCGACAGGATCTTCGTCGAGGATCTCGCGGGCCACGCGGCCCAGCCGTGCCGTGCCGGCCGTGTGCGAGCTGGAAGGGCCGACCATCACCGGCCCCATCACGTCGAGGATCGACACCTTGCGGTCATGACGGATGGGCATGGTTTACGTGTTATACAAAGTCCTGTCTGCAAAACGTTTGTTGCGCGGAATGACATCCTTTACACTGAAACCTCACGATGCCGTCCAAGCCTATCATCCTCGTCGTCGACGATGACCTTCCGATCCTCGCTCTGATGCGCACCCTGCTGCGCGAATTCGGCTTCGAAGCCGTGACCGCGGAGAGCGGCGAACAGGCCATCGCCGAAGCGCGCGCGCACCGGCCGGCGGCTGTGCTGATCGACCGGAAGATGCCCGGGATGTCCGGCGATGAGCTCATTCGCACGCTGCGCAGTGAGCCGGGCTTCGACGGTTTACCAATTCTCATCATCAGCGGACAGGCGGTGTCTCCTGCCGAGCTGGCCACCCTCGGCGCGGACGGCGCCATCCTCAAGCCGTTCGACATCACCCACCTGATCGCCCAGCTCCGCTCGTTCGTCGCCGCCGAGCAGCACGCCTGACGCCGTACTTTGCTAAAGTGCCGCGCCGGAGGCGACACCCGATGACCGACATCAACGTCGACCAGCTCGTTCACACCGCGGTCTTTGGCGATGGCGATGCGAAAGCCGGCGCGCGCAGGACGATTCACATGGAAGCGCGACGCCGCGGCGCGGTCTCGTCGTCGATCTATCCGCTGTACATGGCCTTCGGACGCAACGAGATCGGCCGCCTCTTCACCGTTCCCGCCTTCAACATCCGCGCGCTGACGTATGACGCCGCGCGCGCTCTCTTCCGCGTCGCCATGCGCCACGACGTCGGAGCTTTCATTCTTGAAATCGCCCGCTCCGAGATCGGCTACACGGAACAGCGGCCCGGCGAGTACGCCGCCTGCGTGCT
>Ga0247680_1000079_pt1 | contig 49767 bp, 75 predicted proteins | sample CNK21_metaG_FD_182803 | JGI IMG/M metagenome (GOLD analysis project Ga0247680, IMG submission 182803) | Soil microbial communities from Purdue University Martell Research Forest, Indiana, United States - CNK21 | ecosystem: Environmental > Terrestrial > Soil > Temperate forest > Bulk soil...
GATGCGGCGCGCAGCATCGTGTGGTGCGCACGGCCGTCCTTGTCCGGGGTGTACTCCACGAACCGGGAGTGCGGCGCCTCGGCCGTGACCATCGCCGCGGCCCGGTCCTTGCGCCGGCCGCCGTCGGTGGTGGAGCTGACCGTGATCGAGTCGCGGTACTCGCCGGGGTGACGGTCGCCAGATCCGTGGCCCACCGGGGCGATCTGCCGGGCCCGCGCGGCGATGCGTTCCGCGCGCTGCAGCATCGCATCCTTCATCGGGTCGGACTTGAGCAGCTGCCCGACACCGCGCTTGTCCATCGTGAACCGCGCGCTGCCCATCGCAGCCTCCTTAACCGGTGATGCGCGTGAGCCGGACCTCGATGCCCGGCCTGCGGCGGGTGAACGGGCTTCGCCAGTCGCTGGGCGTGCCGGTGACCTCGTACAGGTCGCCGCGCACCCGCATCCGGCTGATCGCGGTGACCGTGACCGGCGCGCCCGGTGGAACGAGCACGCTCAGGCCGGCGGTCACCAGGTCCTGGCCCTGGACCATCTCGGTGCTGCCGGTCGGCCACACCGGGCAGCCCGGGATATCGGTCTCGATGTCGCCGAGCACATCGTTGCCCAGGGCGTCGCGTCCGGTGACCTCCCGGGTGATCGCCGTGACGGTCTCACCGCGGGAAGCCATAGGACCACGGCCTCCTGGGTAGAGCGGTGGCCTGCCGGTCGCCGACGATGCCGCCCGGTCCCCCGCCGAGGCCGGCGCCGAGCCGCGCGGTCCCGATCCCGATGCCGGTCGGCGCCGGGGCGATCGTCGCGAGGTCCTCGTCGGTGACCGTGAGGCGCCCGATGGCCTCGGTCAGGTCGTAGGTGATCGATGACGGCCCCACCGTTTCCTGCCGCACACCGTCGAGGTTGCGCAGCACTCTGATGACCATCTGGACCGCGACGAGCTGCGCGAGCAGCGGATCGAGGGTCCCGTTGGCGATGCGGGCGTCGATGTCCGGCTGTTTCTTGCGGATCAGCGGCGCGCCGTAGACCAGGAGGACATCGGCCACGGCGCGCTCGTCCTCGTCCCGGAAGGGCCTTAGCGCATCGACATCGTCGGCCGTGGCGAACGGTGCACCCATCCCGGCCTCCTACTGCTGATCGGCCGCCTTGACGACCTCGATGATCTGGGTTTTGGTCGCGCCGTCCGGCAGCTCGACGCCGCGCACGGCCGCGAAGGCCTGCCACACGTCCTTGGTGTCGGACAGGGCCGGCATGCCGCCCGGGGACTGCCCGGGACCGGTCTCGTCCTGCGGATCACCGTCCTGCGGGTCGGCCGCCTGGTCCTCCAACTCCCATGGCTCGGGCGCCTGCGCCCACGCGCCCGGGTTGGTGATCTTCCGGGCTGCCCAGAGCGGGATCTCGTCGCCGGGCCCGAACACGTGGTTGGTGCTCTGGTCGTCGCGCACGTGCACGTGGGAGGCGAGCTGTCCGGGCATCAGGCGACCGTCCCGACCCACAGGCGCCGCGGGTCGGTGATGATCGGCATGCCGACCGCCGCGACCTTGGTCCAGGTGCGCATCGGGTCGCCCTCGCGGATGGTCAGGGCGATCAGGCCCGGAGCGTCCTCGATGCTCAGGTTCAGCTGCGGGTCGGTGGACGACGCGAGCTCCAGGGCCTCCGCGGTGACGCCCCAGGCGGTGTAGCCCAGGTCGCTGGGGTTGGCCGGCGTGAGGATCGCGACATTGGTGGGGATCGGACGCACGGTGGTGCCGTCGACGTCGATACGGGTGTTGTACTGCACGATCTGCGGCAAGTCGTACTGGTCCAGGACCGACTGCAGCTGGGCCGGGGAGACCAGCGCCGGGGTGCCGATGGCGGTGGCCAGCAGCCCGCGGATCTCCGCGCTCTGCAGCAGGTAGGTCAGCACCTGCCGGCTCACCCGCAGGTATCCCGGCGGCTCGCCGACGTCGTCGATGTACTGGTTGGTCCAGGCGCGCAGGTCGTCGAGCGGGGCGGCGTGGGCGGTGTCCGACCACAGGGTGCTGCTGGTGACCAGGTGGCTCGGGTCGATCCCGAAGTCGGCCTCGACCACCAGGCCGTTTTCGTTGATGGTGACCTTGCCGTCCACCAGGGCGTCGCCGCGGGCGACCTCCATCCGCGCGAGCACCGCGCGCGTGTTGGTGGCCGCCTCATCGTAGATCATCTCGACGAGCCGGGTGTCGTTGAATCCCCCGCTCTGCAGCTGCTGCAGCAGCAGGCGCTCCTGCTCACCCATGACCGTCTTCTGACCCACGGGCGGCAGCTGGACGCGCGAGCGCTGGAACGCGTCGCGCTTTCCGATCGGGGTCTCCGCGTCGTAGGCGCGGAATTTGGCGGCGCGGTTGGTGCGCAGCACGACGTCGATCGCGGCCTCGACGTCGCCGATCTGCCGGTCGGGCAGCACCTGGTTGAGGGTGTAGGTCATCGGGCCGGGCATCTCGCGCACGAAGCCGGTCAGGACCGTCGGCGGGATCAGATCAGCAATGATCATGGCTGTGGTCTCCTGTTACCGGACGACGATCCGACCGGCGAGGTCGGTGATCGCGTTGGGGTCGATGCCGGACTGTGACGGCAGCTTCGACTGGATGATCGTTCCGTGTTCGAGCAGCGCCGCCCCGAACTTCGTCGAGCCGCGCGAGACGTCGATGGTGCTGAACAGCAGGCCCGCGGCGACCTGGCGGCCGTCGCCGCTCCCGTCCGCGCCGCCGGCCGTGGTAGTGGCGACTGTGACGCCCGGGGAGGTGCCGCCGGTCAGGCCGGCGCCGGACGCGGTCATTTGCGCGACGTCGGTGTTAGCCAGGGTGCCGATGAAGGTCACCGAGTACGGGCCGCCGGCGTTGCCGGTCACGGCGACGTTGCCGGCGCCGATGCTGGACAGCGCCTGCAGCGCGGTCTGCACCGCGGCCGCGGTGGCGTTGTACGCGATTGCGGCGGTGGTCTGGCCGACGAAGGTCAGCGTGAACGTTCCACCGGTCGGGCCGCCGGTGACCGTGACCGACTGGACCTCTTCGGTGGTGCCGGAGTACGGGCCGTACAGGCCGCTTGAGGTGACGCGGCCCAGGACCATCCCGGAGGGCAGGTAGCCGGCCGGGTAGTGCGTGGTCGAGCTGAACAGGCTCAGGTCCAGGGTGATGGTGCGGGTCGCGTTCGTGCCGAAGGCCGAGCCGAGCCAGCTTCGGTCCTCGATCGCGAATACGTCCGTGTGGACGGCGATATCCATGTGCTGTCTCCTGTGAACGGATGCGTGCCCTGGACCGGGATGCGGTCAGGGCTATGCGGTGGGGGCGCCGCCCGCTGGCGGCTGGCCGAAGCGCTTACGGGCTTCAGCTCGCCCGGCTTCGATGCCGGATGGCCGGCCGGCGGGCGCGAAGCGCCCCTGTCCCAGATCCGGGCGCGGCGCCGGGGCCGGCGGCGCTCCCGAGGGTGTGGCCGTGGTGGCCGGGGCGATCTGCTCGACGAACGCGGCCACCCTGGCGGTGTCCACGCTCACGCCGTCCGCGCCGAGGAACTTGGAGCGGTCCAGCCCGGCCAGCAGTGCGGTGCGTTGCTCGTCGGTCATGCGTCCGGCCGTGGCGGCCGCGAAGTGCGCGTCCACCAGCTGGGTGGCGGCCTCGCGAAGAGCCAGCGTGCGACCTTCGGCCCTGGCGGCCTCGATCGCCTTCTCCTGGTCGGTCTGCGTCGCGGCTTTCAGCGCCGCGAGTTCTTGCGCCAGCTGCGCCTTTTCCGCCTCGGCTTGCAGTTTCGCCGCGCGCTCCTCCTTCTCCCGGGTCTCGTGCTGCCGGGAATAGTGGTGGTGGTAGGCGGCCCGCTGTGCGTCGTTCATCTGCTCGACCGGTGTGTTGGGCGGGAAGCCGAGGTCCACCGGCGGGGCGGGCGGCGGCGCGGGCGGCGGCGCGGGTGCCGGAGCCGGAGGCGCCGCGGGAGCGGGTGCGGGCGGCTGGGGTGGGTAGGACATGCGGATTTCCCCTGTCGGGTGGTGGTGGTTGCCCCTGGCGGGCGTCCCGCCGAGGCGGGAAGTCAGGTGTCTGTCAGGCGGCGTTCGGCAGGTCGCCGGGGCCGCGGAACGCCTGGCCGTGCAGGCCGAGGACCGGGCCGAGCTCGCCGTGGTGGTGCACCGTGATCCGGACTTTCGCGAGGTCCTGGCGGCGGGTGGATCCCGCGGCGCCGTAGAGGGCGTCCAGGTCCGCGGCGTTCAGCGAGTGGCCCGGGTCCTGGCCGTCGACGATCGGCGCCGTCAGGCAGTTGCAGCGGTCGTGGACCGGCAGCAGGTCGGCCTTGCGGTAGATGCGGTCCGCCGCGGCGATGCACAGCCCGCACGTGCCGCCCCGGGAGGCCTCCGGGCGGATGATCCGCCGGTAGTGGCTGATGCCGCGCTTGGTCATGAACCGGCGGGACTGGGCGCGCATGGCGAGCGTCGTGTCGGTGTCCGCCATGATCGCGGCGCGCTGGCTGGTCAGCTTCAGTGCCCCGGCGTCGTCCAGGCCGATCGAGCGTTGGTAGCGGTAGTTCTCCGCCAGGCGCTTGTAGACCTCGGCGTTCGGGGCGCCGCGTAGTGCCGAGACATCCACGGTGCCGGTCGGCGCGATGCGACGGCCGAGCATCAGGCCCGTCATCCGGGCTAGATAGGCGTCGGTGACCGCCGCGGTGTGCCGCTGCGCGCCGGCGACCTGTTGCCCTATCGCCGTGGCCATCGCGGCCACGGCCTGGTCGTCGTACCACTGCGCCTGGCCCATCGCCGCGATCCGGCTGGTTGCGGCGAGCACCGCCAGGCGCGCGAAATCGGCGCGCGAGGCTGACTGCGCGGCGACCAGGGCGTCGAGCTGCTGCTGCGTTGTCACGCCCGCACTCGGCCTGGCCACCTCAGCCGCCTGCGCCCGCAGGTGCGGGCGGCGGGGCGGCTGGTGGCGGCTTCGGCGGAGCCGGCGGTGTCGGCGCGCCGGCGATCGGGGCGGGCACCTCGACCTGGGAAGATGCCTGCGCGGCGATGTTGAGCGACGTGCGCGCAGCCAGGATCTGGTCGTCGGCGCGCTCGCCTTCCATGCGGTCCACGTCGCTGGGCGTGAATTCCCAGATCTTCTCCATCTTCGTGCGCCATGGCACGTCTTTTGCCTGCGCCGCCGCCGCGCCGCGCTCGGCGAGGGACCGGCGCTCGGGCGGCTCCCACAGCAGCTGCGCCGGGCGCACCATCGGGTCGGGGCGCCCAGCCCACAGGTTGGCGAGCGTCAGGACCCTGGCCCACGGCACCGACAGCCGCTTGATCCGGTCATCCGCCTTGAAGACCAGGCCCTCGCGGGCCAGGGCGGCTCCCTCGGCCGACTGGTTGGCGCCCTCGGGCATCAGCACGTGCATCGGCGTGCGGGTGACCGCCGCCAAGTGCATGATGTCGTCTTTGGCGGCGCTCAGCATCCCGTTGATGTCGCCCTGCGCGGACTCCCACATCTCCGCGTCCGCCGGAAGCTGCCAGAAGGCACCCGGGTCGGCGACGAAAATCTCGCTGTAGTCGATCTGCTGCCCGGCTTTCGCGTGCCCGACAGGGTAGGTCTGCGGTAGGCCCTTGATGGCGCGCTGCCGGAACGCCTGCATCACCGAGATGATCACGCGTTGCAGGATCGTGTGGTTGATCCGGCCCAGCAGGTCCATGTGCAGCTCGAACTCGCCGACTCCGCCGCCGTAGTTGACGAACTCGACCATCGGCACGGCTTTGGCCAAGGCGGGTGGCAGCTTCTGCACGATCGGAACATCGTCAGGGCCGGAGTTCCAGGACCAGGCCTCGGGCGCGAACGAGTACGAGCACTGTCCTTCGACCGGGCACGGGCGCCACGCGGTCCAGATCTCGCCGGGCAGATAGAGGTACAGCAGGTCCCTGGCGACGATCGGGTTGTGCATGAACTTCAGGCCGGCCAGGGTGCGCTGCGGCATCTCCGGGTCCTGCTCGGTGATCGCGTGCGTCGGCGGCTCATAGGTGACCGTGGGCGCGCCGGTCTCCGGGTCGACGGCGTTGACGATCGCGTAGCTGCGCCCGGTGGTCAACATCCAGCGGTGCACGTCGGCCGAGGTCACGTCCAGGCCGGCGTCCTGCCACAGGTCCCAGCCCTTCTGATCGTCGGTGTCCAGGCCGTCGCCCGCCGCGCGCAGGCCGACCGGGATGACGCGCTCGCGCAGCGCCTCGACAATGAGGGAAGCGAAGTTCGAGCGCGACAGGCCGAGCAGCGCCACGATGGCCTCGCGGACCTCCGGCTTGACGAACGGCATCGGCGGGGTGCCGGTGTACCAGCTGTCCAGCAGCAGCAGCCGAGACTGGTGGTCGGGCCACCACAGGCGCTGAGCGAGACGGTTGAGCCACCAGGCAGGGCTTAGCGGGTCCGTGACACCTTCGATCCCCACCGTGCCACCTCCTGGTCTCTGATCAGCGGATGCGCTTGGGCATGTAGAACTGGCTCTCGGCACCGACGCCGGCGGCGATCGCGTCCTGCCGCGCCTTGCGGGCCAGCACCGCGGCGACAATCGCGTCGATCTTGCGCGGGCTGTCGGGGTTGTCCTTCGCGATCTGGATCCCGACGCGGCTGCTGCGCCGGCGTGCATTGAGCGCGTGGCGCGTCAGCGCGAAGGAGCCGTCGTGGCTGAGCTGCTGACCGATCACAGCCGTGTGGAACTCGTCGAGCATGCGCACGGTGTAGACCGCGCGGCCGCCGACCATCCACCAATGCATCGGGTGGTCCCGGCTGGCCTTGACCTTGAGCTGCGAGCTGTACCTGGCCTCGAGGTCGACGATGTAACTCTCCCATTTAGCCGGGTCCGCGTACATCCCGATGACGGTGTAGTCACGGAACGCCTGGTCGATCGCGGCCAGGGCCTGGGTGACAGGGATCTGCCAGTCCTTGCCAGCCGGACCGGCCGGCTGTTCGAACACCGCGATCTCGAACAGGTGCGAATCGCTGACTCTGCATCCGATCAGCGCAGTGGCGTCGGTGATCCCGCGGTTGCGCTTGCGCGAACCGTCGAACCCGAGAGTGATCACGTCGCCCTTCGCCACGACCTTCGCGGCGTCGGTGCACGCGCCCCACTCCGGGGCCGAGAGCCACGCATCGCTGGCGTGCGTGATCTGGTTGAGGTAGTCGGCCCGCGCGGTCTGCGGGTCGATGTCCGGGTCCCAGATGTCGCCGATGATCCGGTCGAGGTTCACCCAGCCGCGCCGCTCGCACGGCGGGGTGTGGACGCGGCAGCCGCCGTCGATGTCGGCCGAATCGCCGTAGGCGTAGGCCAATCCGCCAAGCAGGGACTGCCGTTCGGTCATGTCGGTGTCGGCCGGCGCCTCACGGTGGTCGTAGAGCAGGCTCTGGTCGCGGGTGCGCCCCTCGCGCATCGCCTTGAAGTACTCGGCGGACGCCTCCGCGACGCTGCCCTCGCCGGGCGTGTAGGCGTTCGGGCTCTCGATGGTGGTACCGCCGGTCTTGCCGGCGTTGATCCGCATGTTCTTCGCCAGCTGCGGCCCGCTGTTGCCGGTCACCCATTCTTCGGTCTGGTCCAGGGCGCCGAAGACGATCGGCGCGCCCTTCACAGTGCGCGGCGATGCGGTGATCGCCTCGATCCGGCCGTGCGGGAGCGTGACGAAGGTGCCCAGCGGCTCCAGGCCCGGGTACGCGTCGATCGCTGGCCCGTCGAGCATCCGCAGCAGCGGCGCCCAGCTGTTGCGGGTCTGGTCCTCGCTGACCGCGGCCATATGCACCAGCGGCGGCTTCACCATCGCCCACGGCTTGCCGACCGGCTGGCCGTCCGCGTCCCAGCCGTCCGGTACGACCGGGCCGAGACCCTCGACGGCGCACAGCGCGGCGAGCAGCGGGCTCTTTCCCCAGCCGCGCGGCCTGCCGAGCACCGCGCGGCGGATGCGCCGGGCGCCGGTGTGCGGGTCGAGCGCGTAGAAGCGCAGGACGAACTCCGCCTGCTCCCGCGTCGGGACGTAGGGCTCATAGTCCGGCGGCGCTGGAGCTGCCAGGTACTCGGTGATCCACTCCAGGACGAGCCAGCCGAGCGTGGGGACCTCGCCGGGACGGCTAGGTCGCCACGGCATCGGCGGCCGGCTCGGCCTCGTCTTCGAGCGGGGGGACCAGGCCGAGGATGCCGAGGCGTGCGCGGCCGCCAGGCGTCGGGCCGGCCGGTTCGGCGCTGTGCTCTCGCGCGGCGATCTCCCAGCGCAGACGCAGCAGTGCGAGGGGAGTCAGGCCGAGGCGGTCGCCGAGCTGGCGGGCTTCCTTCGCCGCATCCAACTCGCCGCCCTCGCCCAGTGCCTGCCAGCGGGTGTACAGGGCGACGTCGCGCGTCCAGTCGAGCCGTTCCCACATCACGGCCTGCGGCGTACGCCATAGCTCGAACCAGATCCTCAGTTCGGCCAGGACGGTGGCCTTGATTTGGTCCTGCAGCAGCGCGATGCGGTCCTCGAGGATCTCGATCTGCCGCTCGATCTCCGGGGTGGGCTCCATCTCGGCCTTGGCTTCCAGCTTGCCCTTGCGGGCGATCGCGGAGCGCAGCATCGAGGTGAGCCGCAGATTTGGTTGCAGCGGCCACGGCGGCGGCGCGCCCTTGCGGCCCTCGGCGGGCAGGCGGGTCGTCGCGGGTGATGTGTTGCGCCTCGACCGCCGGTCGGCTGGCTTCGGCGCCGGTCCCATGCCGGCCATGTGCGTTCCCCTGTCGGGAGTGGAATGCCGGTTCCCTGGCGGATTCCGACAAGGTGATGCGATTTGCCGTATGTGCGCGATGCGGCCTCAGTACTGCGCGCGTGCGCGCGCCCGGGAGTGAAAACTCCCAGACCCGTACACGGGATTTTCCGCAGTACGCTCCCGGCCCTAGTTTTGGCCGGTAGGGGGGTCCCCCGCCCCATCGCTGCAGGTCAGAGCGTTGATCGTTGTGGCGTGAAGGTTGACCGCGTCGCCGCAGGCCAGATCAAGGTCACACGCGGCCGCGATGGCGACTGCCAGCGCCCAAGCCGGGTCGTACGTATTGCCGAAGCGGTTGATCGCATACAGCGCGCCGCGCGCCTCCGGAGCTCCGGATCCGATCGCGTAGCTGTCGTGGATGCGGGTCGCGCTCTGGCCGTCGAGCAGCCACAGTCGTGCTCCGCACGCGAGCAGCGCCTCGCCGTCCACCGTGCCGTTCTCGTCGAGCACAGGTGGCTTCGCCTCAACGGCCAGTTCTGCCAGCGCACATGCCACGGCGTAGGCCCACGCGTCGCAGTCCTCGTCGCTGCTCTGGTCGGGGATCGCTGCGACTGTGAGCGAGTGGCGCGCGATGCTCAGCAGGCTGAGCCTGCCTGCCACGGCGAGTAGGTACTCGCCGCCGTCTGCCGTGGTCTTGCGGATGATCTTCTCTGTGACGCCGATCCGCGTGGTGCGCTGGCTGATGCGCGAATCGGCTGCCATGAGCACGCGATCAGCGGTGGCGATCGCCACGATGACGGTCACTTGCCGCGCCGCATCGGCTTGCTCGCGGTGCGCTTGGCCGCGGTCGTCTTCTTGACAGCGGTCTTCTTGGTCGGCGCCTTGGCCGCGGGTAGTCCTGCGCCCGTGCCGGTCGGCTTGCCGGTGTTGCCGCCGCTGCCGTTGACCTTCATGGTCGGGTACTTCGCGGCGACGCGCTTCTGCACCGAGTGCTGCTCTGCAGGGGTGCCGTTGGCGGCCACGCGGCTAAGTGCCGAGGCGGCGCGCTTGCGCGTGTTGATCGGGTAGTCGGTCGTGCCCGGGACGCCGAATGACGACGGCTTCATCTGTGCGCGTTGGGCCTTGGTCGGGCCAGCCATGATCGTCTCCTGTCAGCCTTCGCGGGTGGTCGCGACGTGCAGTAGCGCCGAGTCCACGGTGAGCAGGACTTTGCTGCCGTACTGCGGGACGGGGAACTTGGCGTAGCGCTTGGTCGCGCCCGCGGTGAGCGTCTTGACCAGCGACGCGGCGGGCTGTCCGTCGACGAGCTGCGCCAGGTGGATCGTGAGGGTGTGTGTGCTCGAGTCGGTGTTGTTCACCTCGAGCCACGTGTGGCCGTCGTTCAGGAAGGTGTTGCCGTTGGTTGCGTCGGTGGCCGTCAGGCTCGGCGGCGTCGCGCCGGCGCGGGTGATGACGGTCGGGACGGGCAGCGCAGTGGCGGTCATCGTCTATGTCCTCTACTTCAGGCCGGGATGGCGTTCGGGGCGGCGCCGCTCGGGGATCCGCGTGCGCGACGCGTTGCCCTGCGCTGAGCTGCGTTTCTTGTGGTGCCAGTCGCACAGGGAGCGCAGGTTCGCGTCGGTGTGGTCGTGCTTGTCGCCGATGTGGTCGACGTCGGTCGCGGCCTGGACGCAGCGCACGCCGTCGTCGTGTTCGGTGCACTGGTGGCCGTCGCGTGCGAGGATCCGCGGCCGGATGACGCTCGCCCAGTCGGGCGGCAGCTCGTGCTTGCGGTTCGATCCCTGCCAGCGGCCGGGCATGCTCGCCTCCTGATGTGTCGGTGGCGTGCGGTAGTGGCGCGTGGACTACTCGGGCCGGATGGGCGCAGAACTAGTCCGCGATGCAGGACACGACGGTCGGCAGCGTGGTGCCGTTGATCTGGAGCCACTGGCCGGGGCCGAGGCGGATCGGTGTGTTGGCCGGGACGACGCCTCCGGCGGTGAAGTCGAAGACGGTGGTCATGGTCGGTGACGCCCCGCCGGCGAGCTTGCCGATCTGGACGGTGGTGATGCCTGTTCCGCCGGTCAGGTACAGGGTCACGGGGCGCCAGGTCGTGTTGACCACCGGCGTGTTGATGGCGAGTGTCGGGGAGCTGGTGAAGGTCAGCGGCCCGGGGTAGATCTGCTCTTTGATGATCCGCAGGCCGGTGCCGCCGGTCGCGCCGGTGCCTGTGCCGACCGAGATGGCCACGGTGCTCGGGGAGCCGGCCAGCCGGATCTCCCCTGCCGCAGCCGACAGCCCCGTTCCGTTGTTCGGGTTGTCGCGGAACTGGATGGTGCCCTCGGTGTCCAGGACGCCGTGGAGGATCGGGCCGATACCGCTGGCCCCGGCGCCGAAGACGTTGACGTGGTACGAACACGCTTCGACGCAGAGCTGGTTGAAGGCGATGGCGTGCAGCGCGCCTGCGCCGGATCCGCCGTCGCCGTAGGTGCCGGCCGGGCAGAACCCTGACCAGCAGTACAGGATGGTGACGTCGTCGATCACGGTGTGCTCGGTGATCAACGGCCCGTAGGTGTAGCCCCCGTTCCACACGCAGTTCTCGACGCGGTTGGAGGCGTTGTTGCCCGCTCCCGGTAGCAGCCCGCCGATGGAGATCCCGCCTGACAGGGTGCTGACGGTCAGGAAGTCGGTGTTGCCGTTGGCGCCCCCGGAGCCGGTGTAGTACTGGATGACGCCGTTGGTGCCGAAGGAGCAGTTGGTCAGGTGTGCTCCGGCGCAGCCGTGGAAGTTGAACGGGCTGTAGGTCCAGCCGGACGCGCTGTGCGTCGTCATGATCGACATGTCGCGCAGTTCGACCAGGACGTTGTTGTAGACCGGGTTGGTGCCGGTGACGCCATAGCCGTTCTTGCCGGTCGGGCCGCCGAGCACCGAAGGGTTCCCGGCGTTGGAGACGGCGTTGGCTCCGGTGGTGGACTGATGGGCGGCGGTGTCGAACGCTCCGGCGGAGAACCAGGTCGAGGGGTTGAACCCGGGATAGTCCTGGTTCCAGTGCCGGGTCGAGCCGGAGTTCGCGGCTCCCCTGAAGGTGATCGTCACCTTCGGGTTGCGGTCGCTGTTGAGCGGGATCGTCAGCTGGCTGTTGTAGATCGCGTTGACGCTGTCGGTCAGCTTCAGCGCGCCGGAGACCATCCAGCCCAGCCCTGTCGCGGGCGGCGTGTAGACCTCGCCGACGCGGCCGTGTGCCTGTGCGTAGGCGAACGCGTCGGCGATCGCAGACTGGATGAACGAGGTGTTGTCGGTTCCCCAGAGCACCTGAAGGCCTGTGCCGCTCGATACGGTCGCGGCGGCTGTCAGGGTGACCTGTGTGGCGCTCTGGTAGCTCGCGATCGTGGTGACCAGGGTGGTCTGTCCGCTGGTGAGCGCGCCCTTGACGGTGATCGCCTTGCCGACGTCGCCGGCAACGAACTTACCGCTGGCCGAGGTCAGTACCGCGCTGGCGTTCATCGCGCCGTCGTTCACGCACTGGATGTCGCCGACTGCGCCGTACTTGGTGATCGGGAACTGGTGCGGGGGCGAGGGGTGCGAGTGGCCGGCGTCGATGACCTTGCCGGTGCCCCCGAGGGCGGCGACGCCGTTTGGCTGCAGATCGGCCACGGTGGCGTCGAAGTTCGCCGTCGCGCTGTTGCCCAGGCCCAGGTTCGTGCGTGCCGTGCCGGCGTTGGCGAGGTCTGAGAGGTTCGCGGATTTCTGTGCCGAGCCGGTGATCCTGGAGTCGTCGCCGGCCGCGACGGTACCTGCCGTGGTGCCTACGTTCAGGGTGGCGGCGCCGCCCAGGCCGAGGTTCGTGCGGGCGGTCGCGGGCGTCGCGACGTCGGAGAGGTTGTTGGCGCCCTGTAGTGCCCCGGTGATCCGGGAGTCGTTGCCCGCGGCGACCGTGCCGGCACCTGTGCCGACGTTGAGGACTGCCGCGCCACCGAGCCCCAGGTTCGTGCGCGCCGTGCCGGCGTTGGCCAGGTCCGAGAGGTTCGCGGACTTCTGCGCCGCACCCGTGATCCGGGAGTCGTCGCCGGCCGCGACGGTACCTGCTGTGGTGCCTACGTTCAGGGTGGCGGCGCCGCCGAGGCCGAGGTTGCCGCGGGCTGTCGCCGGAGTGGGCAGCTCGGAGAGGTTGTTGGCTGCGGCGAGCAGGTTCGCCGCCTGGCCGGCGGTGAGGTGGCCGCTACCGTCGAGGGTCGCCACTCCGCCGGGTGCGCCGGCGGCGGCCGCTGGGATGGCTCCGGTGATGCGGGAGTCGTCGCCTGCTGCGACTGTGCCGGTGGTGGTGCCGACGTTGGCGGTGGCCGAGCTACCGAGGCCCAGGTTCGTGCGGGCGGTTGCTGTGCTGGCCAGGTCTGAGAGGTTCGCGGATTTCTGGGCCGCGCCGGTGATGCGTGAGTCGTTGCCTGCGGCGACGGTGCCCGCGCCGGTGCCGATGGCGGCTGTCGCCGCGCCGCCCAGGCCCAGGTTCGTGCGTGCGGTCGCCGGGGTGGGCAGGTCGGAGAGGTTGTTGGCCGCGGTGAGTAGGTTCGCGGCCTGGCTGGCAGTTAGGTGACTGCTGCCGTCGAGCGTCGCCACTCCGCTAGCTGCTCCGGCGGCGGCGGTCGCGATGGCGCCGACGTTGGCGGCGTTGAGGACGACGGCGCCGGTCTGGGTGTTGACGGAGCTGACCGCGCCGCCGCCTCCGCCGCCGGTGGCGTTGATGGTGACGTCGACGCGGTTCTGGCCCGGGTTGTCGGCCGCGGTGATCGTGGTGTTCGTGCCGGCGATGAGGTTGATCTCGGGGCGTACGCCGGCGACGGTGCCGTTGGCGGCGGCCTGCAGGCCAGTCATGCCTGGCGCCGAAGGCGTGGGCGGGGACGCGGCGAGGACTTCGCTCAGGTTGTACGGGCCGCCGGTGGCCGGGACGACGAACGTGCTGACGGCGGAGCTTTCAATGACGCGGTAGTACGTGTTCGCCGGGGTGATCGAGGCGTTGGGTACGAGATCCGCTGACCAGAACCCGCTCTCGTCGGCCCTGATGTCCAGGATCCCGACGATGTCTCCGCCTGGGGTGTAGCCCGGGGACGCGGCGGAGCGCGTAACCAGGTTGATCCGCACGCGCGCGTTGGCGAGGGCGCCGCCGCCGGGGGCGGTGGCCGTGTTACGCACGACCGTCATCGGCATCTCCTCTGAGTGCGGGGAAGGGCGGCCGCCCCCGGGCCGGCAGGGTCAAGGGGCGGCCGATCTGGTGGACTGGCGCGTGAGCGTGCGGCCGGGGCCACCCGGTTCTGCCGGTGGTCGGGATACCTGCGCCGCGCCAGCCCGGTCTGCGGGTGCTACTCGTTGCGCGCGATTGCTGCGTTGGCCCACATCACGGCCTCTTCGAGGCTTGTGACGGCCAGTGACTTCTCGCGCGAGTCCGGGCAGCTCTCGTCGATGAACTCGGCCAGGTCGTGCGCGCGCTCGCGGATCGCTACGTACCGGTCGGCCTGGTCGCCCTTCGGCGGGTGGTACGTGAACCGGTTAGCGAGGTCGGCGATCATCAGGCGCCGGCCTGGTCGTCGAGCTGGTAGTGGCCTGGGCCGTCGCCGAGCTGCCGCGAGGTGGCCCAGTAGGTGTCGTTGCCGTCGAGCAGGACCTGAAGGTTCGCGGTGGTCACGGTCTCGTCGAAGACGCGGACGATCGTGGCCGGGTACTGGTCGCCCTCGGCGGCGGAGTTGCCGAAGTGGCCCTGGTGGCCGTTGCGGCCGCCTTCGCCCTGGACGTCGTTGTTGGCGTTGCGCCAGAAGACGGCGTAGTCCGTACGGCGCCGGTTGATGTCAGCTGCGTCGCTGGCGCCGAGCGTGTAGAGGACGCGCTGTCCGACCTTGGCGCTCACGAGACGGTGAGCGCGATCGCGGCCGGGGTGGCGTCGACCACGTCGAACGACACGGAGGCGGTCACGCTGATCGCGTCGTTCACGCTGACCGTGACGGTGCCGATCGCGGCGTTGTCGAGGGTGGCCGAGAGGGTGTCCGGCGCGACGGTGAGCGTGCCGGAGTTCGCGGACCAGGACAGGGTGTCCGGTACCGCCACGCCTTCAGCGTTGGTGACGGCGGCGGTGATCGTGCGCGGCTGGCCGGCGGGGAACTGCTGGTCGCTCATGGTGAGCCTTCCGTGTTCGTGCACTGATAGTGGGGGCGTGCTGGCGGTGCTACTGGACTGTCAGGGTGATGCGGGCGGGCCGGGTATCGGGGCCGTGGTGGTGGCAGCGCCTCAGGGCCTCGATCAGGTCGCGCTCGAACTCGGCCAGGGCGTGCTCGATCTCGGTGAGGTCGTGGTGAGCACGGTGGGCGAGCAGGTCGCGCAGGCCGGCGAAGTGCCTTAGGACTGGGTGGGCGCTTCCGGCGCCGGCGTAGGGTCCGCGGCCGCGCCGAGCGCCGGGATGCCCAGGATGGTGCGCATGTGGTTGACGACGTTCGCCAGGTGGGTCTGCGCCGTGCGGATCGCAGCGGCGGCGTCGGTCTCGGCGAGCGTGAGCAGCTGCGGCAGCGCGTCGTCGAGCTTCGCGAACTCGGCGCTGGCGAAATCGTGGACGCCGGTCAGCACGTTCTCGGCGTCGGCCTCCGCGTGCTCGCGCAGCGCCGCGAGCGCGGCCGCGACCTTCTGCTGCGCGGGGGCGGGGATCGCCGCGGGCAGGGCGTTCTGGACGTCGTCGACCAGGTCGTGCAGGAGCTGGGAAGCCATGCGGATCTCCGGAGATGAAGGGGGCGAGGCGAGGTACGGGGCGCGGTGTGGCCCGGGAAACACGAAAGCCCCGCAGCGTGATCGCTGGGGGCCTGCGGACATACCTCTGTCACTGCGGATGATGGTTCACTGATCGCGGTCTAGTCAAGCGGCTTGACTTTCCGGTCGGCTCGCGGGTCTGTGACGTGCGGTTTCGAGCTCAGGAAGCAACGCTAGGGACTCGGCGATCAGCCGTGCGTCGCGTCGGCCGTCCATGGTCGCCGTGGAGCGCTCGACGTCGAGCACCTCGGCCTCGACGAACCGGCGGCCGTCCGGCGTCTGGACCGGGCGCAGTTTCCCGCGCTTCACCCAGGTGCGCAGCGTCTCGACGGGCACGTGCGCCACGTCCGCAGCCTCGCGGTCGGTCAGCAGGTTGTTCGCCGGACCGATGGTCACGGCTCGATTCTCCACTCTGCCTTGAAACCCGGGGCGCCTGCGTACGGCGCAGCAAGCTCGCGCACGGTAGGGCATGGCCACGGCTCCATCACGGCGACGCCGTTGGAATAGGCGTCGCCACTCGCGCAGACTCTGCAGCGCGGGCCGAATGTGTAGTCGTCGTACGGCACGTGCCTGGCGAGGACGCGCCTCATAGCGTTGATATGCTCGAACACGCGCGGTGGATCCCATGCGGCGATGTGCTCGGCGTCCGCGTGGCTGACGAGGCAGTCGGCGATTCCCTGCGGTGACTGCAGCTCTCCCATGACGATATCGACTCGCCAGCGCGGATAACCGCCCGGTGCGAGCGCGGGGATTTCTGGCGCAGACCACGATCCACCCGTGGCGGGGCGCGCGATGCCTGCGAGGAAATCGAGTGCGGTCGTGATGAACGCCGTGATGTCCGGGTCTTCAGTGGTCATGCGCTGATTGTCTCCTTCGCGAAGTGTTCGAGCCGCAGCCGCGCCCAGTCGTTCACGGCGCGGCGCACGCGCGGGAAAGAGAGCAGCCTGCCGCAGTCGTCGCTGCGGCAGGTGATCCAGTCGTCGCCTTGGTACCAGGTCAGCGACAGCCGCCAGCAGCGCGGGCAGCGGGTGGGCAGGTCTCGGCGTACGCGGTCCCACGGTGCGGAGCGTTGGGCGTCGCGGCGCAGGTCGTGCAGGTCCCGCGCGAGGGTCTCGACTGCGCGGTTGCGCACGATCCAGTGCAGCTGGCGGCGCAGCCACCAGGTGCAGCCCGCGACGGTCGGCGTCGGCGGTCCGCCCCGGCCGGCCCGGATCTCCATCGCGGCGCGCACCCAGAACAGCAGCGTGTCGGCGATCCGTGCGCGGGCGTCGACCAGGCCGAGCGGCATCGGCGCCGCGGCCTCAACCTCGTTACTGCGGATCGTCGAGGTGCGCCAGGACGGCGGCAGGGCGAGCATGCACTCGCCCAGCCACGCGTACGCCCCGGCGCACACCGTCAGATCGTCGCGCAGTCCCCCGTAGCAGGCGGTGCAGATCAGCCGGTCGGCCCACACGGGCCGCTCCGCGCAGATCACGCACTGCCCTTGGTGCTGGTCGGTCACGCGCGCTCCGCTGCTGCCTCGGTGTCCGCGTCGGGCAGCTCGCCCGTGGCGATGTAGCGCTCGATCACGGCCGCGTCGTCCAGCAGGTCCTCGAGGTCGGGCGGAGGGTTGGTGCGGTAGTGGAACGTCAGGGCGTGCTGGGTCGCCAGGTGCCTGATCTGGTCGGCGCCCAGCGTGTGCCGCCCGGCCTCGTCGGGCAACCGCAGATCCCGCACGAGGCGCTCGCCGAGCGTGGCCGGACGCCGCCCGGGCTTCGCGGCTGCGCGGGGCGGCGGCACGACGGCGCCGGGCATCATCGTCGGCAGCGGCGTCACCGTGCTGCTGCGCAGAGCGTGCGGGCCGCTGATTGGTCTCTCAGGCATCTTTGTCTCCGATCAGCGCTCGGACGTCGGCGACGTGGCTGCGGGCCGCGGCGCAGAAGTCCGGGTCGGCGGTGCGCGCGGCCAGGTGGACGGCGACGGCCTGGCGCACGACCTCGGTGACGTCGAGGCCGTCGATGCTCGCGACGAGCGCGAGGTCGTTCGCGAGCAGCATGGGCAGCCGCAGCGTCATCGCCCGGGTGGGCTCAGCCATCGGCGGGTGCCGGCGCGTTGCGGTGCATGCGGGAGATGCCGCGTGCGGCGCAGCGCGGGGAGCAGTAGGCGCGGGCAAACTCGCCGCTGTTGAGGACCTTGGCGACGGTCCAGCCGGACACGCGCCGCGAGAACAGGTCCACGTCTTCGGCCTGGCGGCCGCAGTCGGGTTCGTGGCACGGGTCGATATCGCTCTTGTCCACGGTGTCGGACGGCAGGGGCTCGCTCATCAGTGTTCTGCTTTCTGGTTAGCGCGGCGCGGCCGCGGTCGGGGAGATAGAGGTGATCGGGCCGCGTCGCGGCGCGTGCGGGTCGGCCTGCGACGTCCAGCTCAGCCATGTCAGGGCGACGAGCGCGGCGGCGATGGCCACGACGCCGGCGAGGTTCACGGTCAGGACCCAGGGCCCGTGGCGGTCGGTCATTGCGGCCGCCGCGGGAGGGCGTACAGCCACTTGCTGGGCATCGCGGCATTCCAGTTGTGGATCTCGCGCGCGCTGATTTGGCCGTGTGTGGACAGCCGGGCGAGCGTGATGGCCAGCTTGCCGGTGCTCTGGCGAGTGATGAGCTGCAGCTCGTGCGCGGTCAGGCCCTGGGAGTGGTCGGCGAGGGCTTCGAGGACCGCGGCCACGCGGCGCTGGTCGCGGCGGGACGGCAACAGCAGTCGCACGTCGGGGAGCTTCACTGGGCGGCCATCCCGGCCAGGAACTCGGCGACGCGCTTGTTGTGCCGGGCGTCTTCCAGCGCGTTGTGCTCGCCTTCGGCCTGCTCGGGGATGCGTGGATTGCCCAGGCGTTGTACCTCCTGCTTGAGGTCGTTGGTCCACATCGGGATGCCCTTGGGAAGATTGACCATCGGGCCGAAGAGTTGCGCCAGGGCGACGTGGTCATAGGCCGCGTACCAGGCCCACAGCTCCAGGTCCGCGAAGCCGAGCAGGAACTCGCGGACTTCGTTGCGGATGATCTGGCGCGGCCGAATCAGGGTGCTGTCTGTGTCGAGGTGGCCCGGTTCGGTGACCTTGATCTCGTGGCGGCTGGGGCCGTTGCCGGTGTAGACCAGGTTCTTTTTCAGGCCGCGCACGGGCAGCTGGGCCCAGACGTTCTCGCGCAGCCAGGTGTGATTGCGGATGCGGTCGACGGGCATGTCCGCGTTGACGGCGTAGTACTCGGCACCGTCCTCGGCGACCATGCCGATCGAGATCAGGTCGATGGTCCGGCCGTCCTCGATGAACTCGGTGTCATAGAAGATCTTCACGGGGTTCCTTCCAAGATGCGTTTGCGGGTGCCGGCGGAGCGCGCGGCCTGCTCGACCAAGGCGAGGCGGCGCGCGTCGGAACAGGTCTTGTGACATGGCCGGCCCGTCTGGGGGTGGCGCATGATCGCGTTGGCGGTGCAGAACACGCAGGGTGCCGGGTCCCTGACTGGGGCGTGGCTCCAGTCGAGGCGCGCGAGCTCGTCGACGCGGGTCACGTCGTGCCCCGGGCCTGGATCGTCGGCTCCGGCGGCTCGTCCTCGGCCATGGCGTGCAGGAACTCGCGCATCACGACGGCTCGCGCGCTCGTGCTGACGGCCTTGCGGTACACGCTGTCCAGGGCGCCGGTGTAGTTCCAGGGGAGCTTCGGCGCCGGGTACCAGTAGCCGAGGCGGTAAAGCGGTGACTCGGCGGTCCACAACCGGTACCGGTCTGCGAGCTCGTCGGTTTCGCGGCTGCGCAGCACCGGCGTGAGCAATGTGCCGTTGCCGTCGTAGACGCGCAGGTTGTCGGGCCACCAACGGTGCCAACCGATGATGCGGCGCCCTTCCAGGGCCTGGATCTGCGGCAGGATCTCGCGGGCGCTGACGGTGCCCGCGTACTGCGGGTACTTCGCGGCCAGCTCCGCGTCGTCGAAGCCCCGGAGCCTGGCGTGCAGCAGGACGTTGCCGTTGACGTCCTCGACGTGGTGGGTCGCGCAGCCACCACCCGTGCCCTCATATGCGGCGATGACCGTCGCCGGGTCGGCCAGGACCTCACGCGCCCACGCCGCCATCTCGGCCTGCACGGGGCGCACGGCCTCGATCCACTGCTGCTCGGCGGCGAGCCGGTGGCACCGGGCGCAGCGCCTGGCGCGCTCCGGCTCCGGGCTGATCTCCAGGGGGCTGCCGAGCCGTTTGCCGCACGCGGCGCAGGTGCGGGCGGCGTTCCACGCGGCCTGGCGCGAGGGTGAGAGCGCCGGGAGGTTGACGGCGTCGGCGATCGCGTACAGCGGGACCCAGTCCTGGCCGGCGAGGTAGTAGGCGACCGGCTGCTGTCCGGGTGCGGGCTGGGCGCGGTGCTCGCGGCGCAGCATCGTGCGGGTCGCCAGGTGCCGTGAAGGGAGGTCGCCGTACCGGTAGCTGGGCCGGCCCTCGACGCGCGTCGTCGTTGCCCGGACCCGGTTGCGGGAGTCGCGCAGCAGCTTGTCGTGCGGCCGTATTTCCCAGGACGCGTCGAGCGGCAGGATCCGGCCGTCGTCTAACGCCAGGCGTAGCCGCCACGATCGTGGGCTGTTGCCTCGAGGGAGCACCACGCCCGAGTACTCGCGGCGTGGGCTGCGTGCCTGCACCCGCAGGCCGATCAGGTGCATCAGGTCGACGGGTGCGGAGGGGATCAGCGCGGTCTGCTCAGACATCGGCGTCACCGAGCGGCTGCTCGTCCGGCTTGTCGTCGAGGTTGGCGGCCTTGGTGCGGGCCTCGTCGGCGAACAGCTCGTCGGTGAGGTCCTGGATGTCGGCTGCCGCCTGATGCTGGCGCTCGGACTTCTCGGCAGTTGAGGCCTCGTCTGCGGCGGCCGGCTGCTCGCCGGGCTGGAATGCCAGACCGTGATACACGCGCCATCCCTGATCCCATTCGGTCTGGTTAGCGAGGTAGTGAGTCCAGTTGTCGCCGGGGTGGGCGCGGCAGGCGAATCCGAAGGCGATCGGCCCTTCGCCGCTGCGGGGGTGCTCGGCCACGGCGACGCACCGGAAGACGATCGCCACCTCGGGAGGCTGGTAGATCGTGCCGTTGACGTAGGTGATGCCGGCACGGAAGAAGTCCGGTGCCGCCGAAACGTCGGGCTCGGAGTGCCAGAGCCGCTGGCCGACGCTGGCCAGGGTGTTGGCGATGGACAGCGCGGTCCAGTCGGGGCCGTCGTCGGCGAGGATCGCGGCCACCGAGGCCGCGGCAAGCAGCGCCAGGCCGACCTCCTTCTGGTCGAGGTCGGGGAACGTCTCGTCGCGGAGTCTCTGGGCGATCAGGTCGAACAGGTCGCGCACGCCGTCGGGGATCGTCTTGCCCTGCTCGTTGGCGCGGATCGCGTCGGCGAGCTTGTCGAAGTCGATGCGCAGCGGGTGCGCGAGGCGCTCGGCGAGCGTGGGCTCGGCAGCCTCGGCCTGGTCGGCCGGTTCGGTCGCGGTGCTCTGGTCATTCATCGGGCTGCTCCTGGTCCTCGTTGACGGGCTGCTGGCGCGGCGGCTTACCGGCGCCGAGGCACGGGTGGAACGGCGGGTGCGGGGGGTTGTCGCTGACGTCGTGCGGTCCGATCAGGTCGCCTGTCAGGTCGACCCGGTCGCCGCAGACGGTGCACACGCCCTTGCCGATGGCCGCCAGGGCGGCGAGGGCGCCGGTTCCGTGGTCGCCGGGTTCGGGCTTGTTCTGCCAGTTCGCGTTGGGGTCGTGTAGGTGCGCGGGCCGTGCGAGGCGTACGCCGTGGGCTTCGGCGATGACGGCGAGCTCCAGGGCCACGGTGTGCGCGTTGCGCACGCCCTCGCGTTTGAGGCGGCCCTCCCAGCCGGCGACGACGACGTCGCGCACGTCGCGGTCGGCGCTCATCTTCGGTCACCGCCGCCGTCGAGTTCGTCGAGCTCCATCTGCAGGTCGGCGGGGAGCGTGTCCTGTCCGGTGCGGCGAACCATGGCGCGGTGCAGCAGGTCCTGGCCGGCGTCGAACTCGGGGCCGAGCAGGGCCTCGGCGCGGCGGATGCGCAGGGTCGTGGTCGTCTCGTCGCTATCGATGATCGTTTTTGATTCGAGCGGATCGACGATGAGGATCACGGCGAATCGGCCGGTCGGGTTGTGGGCGATCTCGGCTGCGAGGGCGCCGAGGCCGTTGCGCTCTCCGGCCGGGAGGCGGGCGGCGAGTTTCACCAGGTCGGTCTTCAGCTCGTCGAGCACGGGATCTCCTCAGCGGTCGGGGCGGTCATGTCAGCCCTCTTCGATCGTCGGCGGCTTAAGGGTGAGTTGGGCTCCGGGCTTGATCCGGGCGCGTTCGGCCGTGGCCGCGTGGTCGAGCTGCTTGCCGTCGGCGTTGTGAAGGCGCAGGTGGCTGTTGGCGGCGAACTTCAGGCCGAAGGCGCGGGCGGCGTCGGCCGCCAGGTGCTGGAGCGGCAGTTCGGGCCGGTAGAGGATTTCGCGGGTGTGGTCGCGGTAGGCGACCGTCACGGATTCGCTCATGCTGCGGCTCCTTCGAGCGTCGGGATGGCGGTGCCGGTGCGGCTCAGCGCCTTTTCGAGGTACTTGCGGCTGATGCCGAGGCGCTCGGCGATCGCGGCGCGGTCGCCGCCGACGGTGCGGGCGACGAACGCGGCGTCTTCGGCTAGGGCCTCGGCGCGGCCGGCGGGTGCGCCGAGGTCGGGGAGCGCAGCTGGGTCGTCGATGGTGTCGTCGTCCCAGGCGAGTGGGAGCGGCCAGCCGCGGCGCTGCGCGGCCAGACGGGCGCGGGTGACGGTGTGCGGCGCGATGCCGTGGTCGGCGGGGTTGCAGTCCCAGAGCGCGTCGTAGAGAGCGCGGCCGGCGCGGTGTGTGGCCGCGGTGACCCTGCCGCCGGACAGAGCCAGGCTCAGGGTGGTGTCCACGATGCCGAGGCGCCGGGCAAGATAGGTCTGCGGGAAGCCGCGGGCCACCAGGGAGCGCATGCGGCGGCGGAAGCCGGTGCCATCGACGGGGCAGTGGTCGTGGGCGAGGTCGGGCGCGGCAACGGGGCGCAGGGCGAGCAGTTTGCGGGCGGTCTCGGTGCGCATCCGGGGGCTGGGCGTGTGGCCCGGGGTGTGCTTCATGAGTGTCTCGACGGCGCGGGTCGTCAGGCCGGCTAGGTGGGCGGCGCGCTGGGCTCCGATCCCTGCCGCGGCCAGGGCGCGCACGTGCTGGCGGACGGGCTCGGCGTCGGTGTAGGGCTGCCAGGTGCCCGCGGCCTGGGCGGCGGCGCGTCGGTCGGCGTATTCCTGGCGAGCGGCGCAGCACGGGTAGCAGCGGCAACGGTCCTTGCGATAGGCGGCGTACGTGCCCGGCGCCCGGGTTCCGACGTGCTTGCGGGTCTCCACGACGGTGGCGGTCATCGGCCGCCTGCCTCGGTGCGGGCGACGATCTGTGCGGCACGGATCATGATCTGGCGGTGGTCGGCGCGGGCCGTCACCCCATGGCCGTCCAGGGGCACGCCGTCGTTTAGCTCGAGCTCGATCTCCGCCTGGGCGTTGGCGAGCAGGTCGCCGAGGTCGGCCGGATCGACGCCGCCGAGGACGAGCCGCGCGCCGTCGTACTCGGGGTCTTCCGGCGAGCCGACCGGGATCGGCCTCGGTGTGGCCGGCTCTGCGCCGGCGGCCGCGCTCGGTAGTGGTTGATCGATATCCGCGGCGGCTTCGGGTTGCTCGTCGTCGTCCGCGCCGGACGTGAGGTCCCCACCTAGAGAGACCACACGGGTAGTTGGGTTAGGGGTTTTTAGGGTTTTAAATACAGGGACGGAAGCGGGGCTTCCGTCCAAAGTGCGCTGGCCTTCCGTTGAAAGTGCGCTGGCCTTCCGTTCAAACTCGGTTTCGGCGGAAGGCGTCTTCTCACTCGCCCCCACCGGATCGGTGGTTCGGACGGAAGCGGCGTTCCGTCCGAGCGAGTTATCCACAGGCGTTTCGGCGGAAGGCTGCTTCCGGCCGAGCTGGGAGGCGTCGCCGGTTTCACCGGAAGCAGACTTCTCGTCAAACGGGAGGCTGTCCGCACTTTCACCGGAAGCGCGCTGCTGTCTAGCGGAAGGCGGCGGTGTCGTTTCGCCGGAAGTGGCGTTCCGTTCAAGCCGGGCGGTCCGCGACGCCTCGATCGCCTTGATAGGGACGGCGCCCTTGGGCCGGTCCTCGATCCTCAGGAAGTCGGCGTCGAGGCGGTAGGGCAGGATCGCGAGGTCGGCGGGCAGGCACAGGTGGAACTCGTCGTAGGGGCGCTTGGTGCGGCCGCCGGCCCGCTTGGTCTTCTGCAGCAGTTTCAGCTTGAGCAGCAGCGCGATGTGCGTGCCGACGGCCTGGCGGTAGGACAGGTTGACGACGTTGAGCAGGATCGGGTCGGCGGGCACCATGTGGCTGCCGTCCGCGTTGCCCAGCCACGCCAGCGCGGAGGCCACGGCCCGGGTCTGCAGGCTCAGGTCCAGGCGCAGCACCTCAAGGCTCCAGTCGTGGCGGTTGACCGGGTACCGGTCCTCGGGCCAGTTCTTCGGCGCCGGCTGGCCCTGGTAGTGCGCCCAGAGCCGGTCGCCCGCCGTCTGGTCCGTCTGCGCTGGTGCGTCCTCCACTGGTGGTGCTCCCGTTCGTTGCGGTGAAGGTCATGGGGCTGGCGAGCTTGCCCAGCTCGAACCAGGCGTCCGGGCCGTCCTGGTCGCGGGCGACGAAGACCGTCGGCGGGTGCTCGTATGCCGCCTGCTTGGCCAGGAGGGTGACGGCCTTGATGCGCCACCTGTCGCGTTCGTCGGCTGCGGCGAGGTAGAAGGCCTCGAAGCGCCGGGCGCGGGCCTCAGCGTCCGCGAGATGGCGGCGCAGCCGCTGATTCGTGGTCTTGAGCGTCTCGGTGGTGTCCAGCTCGCCCGAGCGCACCTGGTACAGCGGCGCTTCCAGCACGGGTGCCGCGTGCGGGGAGAGCTCGACGAGCCCGTCTGGGCGGCGCTCGGCCACGATGACCGTGTCGCCGTCGACGCCGACCACCACGGCCGGGCCGTCCGGGTCCGGGCCGTCGTGGCCAGGGCCGAGCTCGGCCGGGGTCTCGACGATGCGCGGCTCGGCCGCCTCGACCTGCTCGCGCAGCCATTGGAAGGGATTGCGCATCACGCACCGTCCAGGGGCGTCGAGCCGTCCCAGCCGGTGTGCTCGGCTGCGAGCCGCTCGGCGTCCGTGGCCAGCCGGTAGCCGCGGACCGCGTCTCTGGCGACCACGTGCGTGTGCTCCAGGGCGCGCAGCCGCGGCCGCAGGACACGCGCGGGCCGGCCGAGCTCTTTCACCAGGCCGTCGAGGGTGAGCCAGCGGTGTGCCAGCAGGGCGCCGAGGATTGCGTACTGGTCGCGCATGATCGTGCGCCTGCGCCGTTCGGAGACGAGAGACTTCACGGCCGCTCCACCGCCTCGACGAGCTCGTCGGCGGCCGTGAGCGGCCCGAAGGTCTCGATCACGTCTGGCAGCGGGACGTCGGTGTAGTCACCGGAGTGCTCGACTTCGAGCACGCTCATCACGGGCACCTGGTGGCCGTCGGTCCAGTGCAGCCAGCCGCTCAGCTTCCAGGTGTCGTCGTCTCGGTCGACGTACTCGCGCGCCAGGTCGTAGCGATCGCCGGTCGCCGGATCGATCCACTCGGCCGGCGGTTGCGCGTCCGCGCCCGTGAAGTCCGGGCCTCCGTGCTGGCGTAGCAGCCTGAGTGCGTCGCGGCCGCCGTTGTGCCGCTTGACCTGGCGGCGCACCTGCGCGCCGACTTCCATCTGCTCGACGACGTTGACGCCGCCGGCGAACAGGTTGATCAGGCGGCTGACGTCGTGCGTGCCGGTGGTCACCAGGACGACGACGGGTTCGCCGCGCTCGTTGTCGTAGGCGCGGGATTCGTAGGCCATCAGACGGCTGCCTGCGGCTCGGCGTAGCCGTCGTTCAGCGCGTCGTCCCAGTCGACGTCCAGCGCGAGCGGCTGGGCGTCGGTGCGGATTCCGACCGACGCGCACATCTTGTCCACCGCGGCCTCGAAGCCGCGGCGGTAGGCGTTATCGCCGTCGGCGTCGATCGGGCGCAGCACGACTTCCAGGCCGAACACCGCCGCCCACGCCGTGAGGGTCGGCAGGGTCACCGCGCGGTCGCCGCGCTCGTGGCTGCCGACCGCGGCGGCCGTCGTGCCGCTCTCGCGGGCGAAGGCGAGCAGGGAGAGGCCGGCGTCCAGGCGCTCCTGGCGCAGGCGGCGAAGGATCGGGTGCAGCGCGGCGGCCGGGTTCGCGGCCAGGGCGGCTTTAACACTCATGTTCGAGTCCTTAGGGTTGGTCCCCGCTGCGCCGCAGTGCGGGCGGCGCAGCGGGAGTTCGCGGATGGGTGGGCCGCTCCCGTCCCGCTCAGGCGGGAGCGGCCCGTCTCCCCCGAGGCCGGCCCCGTGCGGGGTTGAGGGCCGGCTGGGGGTCCCGCGCGCCGGGACGTGGTCGGCAGCGCGGGGAGCCTGGGGTTATCCGGTGCGGGCCGCGGCAGGGGCGGCGCACGCCGCGGCGATCGCACGCGCGATCGCGGCCCGGTCGGCCGCCTCCTTCGAGGCGCGGTCGGGCACGGGCGCAGCGGGCACCGGTGCGGACGTCGGCGCGGGGGCCGGTTCGGGTGCGGTCGGCGCGGTCTCGGCGATCCGGACGACGGGCGCCGTTGTCGCGGTGCGGGCTTTGCGCACCACGGGCGGCACACGGGCGGATACAGGTGTCGGACCGGGCCGCGCCGGCGTCTGCCGGTTCAGTCGCCGTGAGGCGATTTCCCGGCGGCCGCGCACGACCGCGGCCCGGGCCTGGTCCGTGCCGACCAGAGTGCCGCCGGCGCAGTAGCCCAGCCACGCCGCGATCTGGGCGTCCTGCAGCCCGAGTTGCGCGGCAACCGCGGCGCCCAGATCGGCGACGAGGCCGAACGGGGAGTCGAGGGCCGAGCGTGCCGCCCCGCTCACAAGGCGGCGCCCGGGTCGGCCTCGTAGGGGTGCGCGGCCCGGTAGGCCGCCATGACGGGCGCGGGGATGATGCCGGCGCGCGGGACGCGCAGGCCTTCGCCGCGCGCCCACTGACGTACCCGCGTCCGGTAGGTCGCCAGTTCGGCGGCCGTCGGCCCGCTGCGCGGCGGCAGGCGCTCGGCCGGAACCGCGGCGGCCGACCGCGCGCTGACGGTCGCCAGGTTGCTGGCGGTGTGCGCGTTGAGATGCCGGATGCGCAGGTCCACGGCGGCGGCGATCTGGGCCGGTGTCAGGCCGGTGTGCCGGACGATGTCGGTGACCTGCACACCGCCGCCGTAGAGGTCCGCGGCCTCGCGTTCGGCCCCGGTCAGCGGCCGCGGCCCGGTGAGGATCTGTGGCACGGCTCTAGCCCCCCTGGCTGGTGACGATGTTGTGTGCTGCCAGCGGCCGCAGCGCGATGCCGAAGCGGCGGCGCACCTGCGCGCGTTCGTGCGGGTCGTGGCCGCCCCAGAAGCCGTCGCGTTCGCGCTCCAGCGCCCAGGCGAGGCATTCGGGGCGGTCCCAGCAGGTTTCGCAGACCGCTTTCATGGCGGCCGCGTCGCGCTCGGCGGCGAACACGGCCGCGGCCTTCGGGGCGCGGCACGCGGCGTTCTCCAGCCGGGGCGCGCTTACCACGCCGGGCCGCCCGCGTCGGTGTGGTGCCGGCCGCCGGGCTTGCCGCCGGTGCCGAGGCGGGCCAGCTCGGCGAGCTCCTGGCCGTACTCGGCCCAGAACCAGCGCCACTCGCGCCGCGCGTCCAGCCAGCGGCCGAACGGGGGCGCCACATACCCGCCGAGGTCCAGGACCCAGCCGACGGCCAGCCGACCGATGGCCAGGAAACCGCCGAGCAGGATCGCGGCCGCCGCCGCGCAGAAGATCCAGCCCAGGATCAGCAGCAGGATCTCGCGGCCCGTCACGACGCCCTCCGAGCGGCTACGGCGGCCCGGTCGGTCTTGATCTGCACGATGCGCAGCCGCACCGGGCCGAAGGCCTTCACAGCGCTGGTCGTGCCGTCTGGCGCGATCCGCAGCGCAGCGCCCATCCGGCGCGCCGCCAGGGCCATCGCGCGGTCGGCCGTGTAGGGCTCCGGGGCCGCGACGTAGGCGGTGATCTCCGCCGGGACCGGGACCTCCGGGCGCGCGTCCAGGAACGCCACCAGGTCCCGCAGCGCGTTCACCGCGGCGACGCGCTCAGCGTCGGCCTGGATCGTCGTGGTCGTCATTCGCCGTCACCGTCCGCGTTGCGCCCCGAGGACAGCTCGCCCTGGTCGCGGCCGGTGAGCGCCATGCGCTCGTCGAGCGCCTCGTCGGCCTGGTCGTGCGCGGCTGCCGTGTCCTGGTCGCGTGTGATCACGCGCTCGGCGCGGCGGCTAGAACGGGGCGCGGTTTCGTCCGGATAGGCGTAGGCGTAAAGCTTGATCTCGCCGAACTTCTTCTCGGTGTGGCGCTGGTTGGCGCGGTTGACTGTGACCGGGGTGTTGAGCGCTTCGGCGAGGTCGTAGACCATCGAGAGCCGCTCCGGCTCCGACAGCCCCGTGCTGTACCGCTGCAGGTGCACCCACACATCGACGTTCGTGGGGACCGGGATCGAAGTGTTGGTCTCGACCAGGTCGACGAACTCGCGCAGCGCCTTGCAGAACGTGGCGCGCGCCTCAGGGCTCTGCCTGTTCATCGCGCACCGCCCAGGATGCCGTCGAGGCGTGCGAGCTCCGAGACGCCGTCGCCGGACGCGTCGGGGCCGGGCAGCCAGTACGGGGCGAGCTGCCGCTCGTCGCGCTCGGCCAGGGGCTCGGCCAGGCCGAGCGGGAGCCGGGCCTGGGGAACGGTGGTGTGCAGCGCGGCCGTGCACTGCGGGCAGCTCACGAGGTCGGTGTCGGTGGTGTGGTGTAGGGCGAACTGGTCGCCGCACAGCGGCCAGGAGACGGCGTCGGGCGTCCAGTGCACGTACACCGGTGCCGCGGCCTCGGCGGCGTTCTCGGCCTCGTCGCGCTCGTACTGCCCCCGGTCCTCGGTGGCCTGCCCGGAGTCGTGGTAGTCCTCGCCGGTCAGGGAGTGGTGCGGCTGCGCGGTGTGGCCGTTCGGGCGCGGTGCGGGCAGCTGCTCGCCGGCCTCGGTCGCGCCGTGCTGCTGAAGCCAGTGGCGCAGGTCGGCGGAGCGCCAGTTGAGCAGCGCGATCTGGTCGAGGAACTCGTTGATGTGGGTCTGCAGGTCCGCGGCCTGTCCGTCGGCCAGGTCGATCTGGGTGCACACCCAGGCGACGGTGGTGTCGGCGTACAGGTGCGCGGAGCCGGCCGCGTCCGAGGCCTGCGTCGGCTGCCACGGCGTGCTGGTCAGCTGGCCGCCGAGCGGGCCAGCCGCGGACTGCGCCGGGATGTGGCCGACGCCGTGCTTGCTGTGTCCCCCACGGGCCCTAAACTGGAGCCTCATCGATTCACCTCTCTGGTTGAGCTCAGGTGGATTGGTCAGCGGTCCGCCCCGTCGCGTGGGGCGGCCGCTTTTTTGTCAGGTCTTGTAGGTGCGCGTCGGGTTACGGCTCGGGCGCTGGGGAGCTGGCTGCGGTGCCGAGTAGACCGAGGCCGGGACGGTGCAGCGTTCGAGGTAGGCGTCGATCGCGGAGCGCCGGAACAGCCGCTTGCGGCCCTGCTGGACGCTCTCGATCACGCCCTCCCGGGCGAGCCGGTACACGGTGACCTTGTGCAGGCGCACGATCGGCACGACCTCGTCGACCGTGAGCAACTCCGCAGGACCCGTCACCGCGAGCTCGCAGTGACTTCGAGCTCCATCTCTTCGGCCGACGAGCCGAGCAGCTCGACGACCCGACGGATGGTCGCCGGAGTCGCCTGAGGTGCCGGATAGCTGATAGCGCCCTCAGAGACCTCGAGCGCCTTCGCGATCCGGCTGATCATGTCGGGGCTGGCCCCCTTCAGGCCGTTCTCGATTCGCGACAGGTAGCCAAGGTCCATGTCCGCCGCGGCAGCCAAATCCCGCACTGTGCGGCCCTTGGCCTGCCGGATAGCCCTGATTGCCTCGCCGTTGACCTTCATGCCCCCACCCTAAGCAACTTCGTTGCCCCTGCGCAAGCACTTCGGGGCAACGAAGTTGAATATAAGGGCAGCGTCGGGGCGCGCAGGACAACGCGGCGCGCGCCCCATAGTGCGCTTACCGCAGGTCAAATGCTCTTCAAGGGGAAGGTGAGTTGCCCATAATGCCCATTCGTCGGGCATCATTGCCCCATGGCCTACGACTGGGATCGCCTTGGATCGGCGATCCGGGACGCGCGTTCGCGCAAGGGGATGACCCAAGCGCAACTAGCCGAACGCGCTGGTGTCGACGCCTCGACGATCAAGAATCTCGAAGGACGCCATCGCTTCACTCGATGGCCGAAGACGATCGGCGCCGTCGAGGTAGCTCTCGACAAACCCGAAGGATGGGCGCGGGCGATCGCCGAGCGGCGACCAGTCCCAGGTGGCGAGCCAGGCGAAAACTCTTCGAGCGCGAATAGCAGCTCTGACGCGGACACGATCGAGATGTCGGCGCTCGACCTCGACGATCCGGTTATCAAGGAGCTGCTCAGCTCCTCCTTCCAACGCGAGGACATGCGCTGGGAGCTGATCAGGCTGTACCTGGCGGACGTAGAGGAGCTGGCGGCGCGCGCGCGGCGCCGGGCTGCGATCAGGGCGCTGCGCCGGGCGTCGGGCGAGGGCGTGGGCAGCGGCTCGGGCGTCGCGAAATTGCTGGCTTTGTTAGAGGTGGAAGATACGTCTCAGGATTCTGATGATGCCGGTCAGGGTCGCAGTACCGCGTAAGAGTGAATCCGCGCCAGGGGTCCGAAGGACCCTTGACACCCCAGTACGCGGTCGTACAGTGAGTGCTCTGCGTCACCTTGCCGCCACGGTGCGGTTACTCGGGATGGGGGTCGGCGCGGCGTTTCCACATGCCACAGGGGGAGAACTGCGTGTCTGATGAAGCATCAGTTGGATTCTCACCGTTTTCTGTACGTGCCACCCGAGTTATCAATCTACTGACGGCCTTCTGCTGGCCTGCCGCGAGCGCCGTGTTCATGTTGCACGTCACCAACCATGTTTTCGTCACCAGCCGCTCGTTCGACGAGACGGCGTGCTGGCTCGTCGCGATCGGCTGCCTGGGCTGCCCCGCGTTCGCGCTGCGCGTGCTGGGCCGTTGGACGACACCGCGCATCTGTATGGGCATCGGCCTGCTGTTCGCCGGCGCGTCCCTGCTGCTGACCGTGCTGGACGTCGCACGGCAGATCGACCCGGGTCCGAGCAACCGGCTGATCGGCCTCGTGCTGCTGCTGGCGATCGCGATCCAGAGCCTCAACGGCGCCGAGCAGATGGTCGGGCGCGCCCGCATCGTCGCGGACCTCAAGAACGACTTCGCGGACGCCGTAGAACGGGCGCGCCGCGAGCACCGGGAGACGTGCATACTCGCGGCCGTCCACCGGGAGCGGGCTCTGGCGGACATGCTCGACGCCGCGCACACCGTCACCGACGCCCAGGCCGAGATGCTCACGCGCGTGCTGGCGAAACGCTCGACCGGCTCTGGCGCCCGGGTGGTGCAGCTGCACGCCAACGGGCGCGAGCACGACTAGGACCGCGGCCCGTATCCGCGCGGGCCGGCGAGGGAGAGGGCCGCGATGGGCCAACGAGGAAAACCGAAACCGATCGCCGAGCGCCGGGGCGACGGCGAGTTCCCCTGGAGCGTGAAAATCCCGACGCTCGAGCGCACCGCGTCCGGCCAGGTCCGCTACATCCGCTCATCGGGATGGGCCGACGAGGACGCCGCCTTGGCACACGGCTGGCTGCAGATGGCGAAGCTGCGCACGGGCACCTGGACCGACCCGCGCAAGGCCGCCACGCCGCTCGCGGACTGGGTGAAGATCTGGATGGACGCGCAGAGCCACTCCACCAGGACGGCGTCCACGCGGCGCCGCTACCTGCGCAACCACATCCTGCCCGAGTTCGGCGAGACGCCCATCGGGCAGATCAACCGGTTCGCCGTGCGTACCTGGGCCTCGCGCATGACCTGCGCCGAGGTCACCCGCAACAACGTGGTCAGCCTGCTGTCCACGATCCTGTCGGCGGCCGACGACGCCGACATGATCGACACCAATCCGATCTTCAGGCTGCGGCTGACGAAAAGCGGCGCGCAACGCGTCCAGGTCATGCAGACCGACGAGGACGTGTGGGCGCTCCCCGAGCAGTCGGTGCCGATCGCCCGGCGGCTGTGGGACGCCGGACGGCGCAGCGACGCCCTGATGGTGCTCACCGCCGCGTTCGTCGGCCTGCGGTACGGCGAGCTGACCGGGCTGCACGTGGACAACTGCTGTCTGATCAGGCGCGACGAGCTGGGCGGCAAACCGTGGATGCGGTACGTGATCCGGATCGACCCGGAGCGCGGGTCGCTGCACGAGACCACCGAACTGGACGCCGAGGGCGTGGAACGCACCGTGCTGTTCCTGGAGCCGCCGAAACCGCCGAACGGCGCGCGGGAGGCCGACGTGCCCGAGTTCCTGGCGCAGCTGCTGATCCCGCACTGCGCCCGGGTGCGCGAGCGCGCCGAGGGACTGGCGAAGGACGATCCGGCGCGCGGCATCGTGTTCACCACGCCGCGCGGCTGCCTGTGGCGCCGCTCGAACTGGTCGGGCGTGATGCGTCCGGCGTGCGACGGGCGCGAGGCGCGACCGCGGCAGCAGGGCACCGCCGGCTCCCCGGCGTGGGAGCCGCTCATACCGCGCCTGACGCTGCACGGACTGCGGCACGGCCACAGCACCGCGATGGAGGAAGACGAGATCGCCGACGTGCTGCGCGACCAGGTGATGGGGCACGAGCTGCCCAAAGAGCGCCGGGCCATCCGCAAGCGGTACACCCACGTCTCCGCGGTGATGCGCAGCAAGCGCCTGGACGCGCTCGCGGCCCGCTGGGAGAAGGCCGGCGGCCTCATTCTGGACGCCGCCGCGTGACCGGGTTGGGAAGCTCCGGGACGGGAAGTCCGCCCTACGGCCTTGATCCTTTCCCAATCTCTTCCCAAACGGCCCCTCAGGGCCGCAGGTAAGTAAACCAGCTGCTAGATCTGACCTGGTGTGCCCTCGGCGCGATTCGAACGCGCGACACCCGCTTTAGGAGCGGCGCGCAAGATCGCTCACAGCCTGCGGAAATGCAGCTTTTCCCAGGCCGGGGCTGTAAATGAGAGAACTTGAGAGAACGGTAGGAAACCCCAGAGAGCCCCAGAAAACCGTGATCGCGTCCCAGTTCCTTCCCAACCAAGATCGTGTCGGGTGGACGTGAAAGAGGGGCGCCCCCGGAGCGAATTCGCTCCGGGGGCGCACGATCCTGTCATCCGCTGTCAGTCGGGTACCGGTGTGACGTGGTGGCGTACGAGCTGCAGCCCGTCGCCGTCCGTCTCGTAGAAGTGGAATCCGGTCTCCAGGTCGCCGTCGAGGTCGGCGTCGGGCCGTAGCCGCGCCGCGTCGTGAAGCTCGCGGGCTCGCGCGGCCGAGATCTGATCGATGTAGGGATAGCCGCGGCTGTGTTCGTATCGCTCAGCCATGGGCAGCCTCGTCTTCGGTCCAGGTGAGCTCGGCCCACCAGACGGCGTGGTCGCGGTAACGGTCCAGGCCCCGGCTGCTGGATAGCTCCCGGACGATGCGCAGGCCTAATGCGTAGGCGGTCGCGGAGGTGTCGCCATGGTCGACGTAGTCGCTCAGTGGCCGAGGGCGTATCGCGGTGGCCGGCGGCTCGGCGCGCCCCGGCTCCGTCACCTCGACGCGCAGCCGGTCGGCCCACAGGTCGAGCGTGAGCCTGAGGCGTCTGGTGGGGGCCGTCGAGTAGCGCACGGCGTTCGCGATCAGTTCCGCGGTGACCTGCTCGGCCTCGTGGGCTTTCGGGCAGTTGGCGAGCAGATTGCGCACGATCGCTCGGGCGCCGGATGCCACGAAGGGCCGGGACGGTAGCGCGATCGCGGTCCGGTTCGCGCCGGCAGGCACATCACGCTGTCTCGCAGGGCTCTGGGGATGCGCCGCGACGGGTAGTTGCGGATGCATCAGCGTGCGCCGCGCAGCGGGTACACGGCGTAGGCCCAGTCGAATCCGGCCTCGGCGGCGATCGTCATCGGGTCTCGGGTGTCGATCGGACACGGCGTCCCCTGCAGACGCTCGACCTCCGCGAATTGCCAGCCGCTGCGCCCGAATCCCTGGCCCGCGCGGCGCAGCGCGCCCTCGACGTCTGCGGGAGCGGCGCCCCACGCCAGGACGCGCACGGGCATCGCCCCTTGGTACTCGGTGGCCGTCTCGTTCCCCGGGCCGTTCACGACGCGCTCGGGAGGAGCATCTCGGAGCGGCCGGTGCGGTGCGATACCCAGATGCAGCGGCCTCGGTCTGTGCGTTCCGCTCCGCGGTCCTCGCTCTCGCGCTCGAAGGGCGGCGGATCCTCGGGGAGCTGCTCGCCGTGGTCGGCGACCTCGGTGAACAGCAGCGAGCTGTCCCACACCAGGGTGACTTCTAGGAGGGCGTTCGCCCCGTGCCCGAGTATCCATTCGACGAGTTCTCTCAGACCCGCGCACGTCTGCTCAGCGAGGTCTGAGATGCCCCAGTCATCAAGTACGGCGCGCGCAAACAATGTCGCGTTGATCGGAGCTGAGGCATCGGCGACCAATTGCATGAAGCGGATCCGCGCATCCAACTGCACAGTCATTATTTCCCTCCGGCGGACGGTCTACCGGAAACGTAACGACCGGCTGTGAACTGCGACGAGGGCTATGCACGCTCCCGAATAAACTGACCGGACATCGCCGTGTACTCGGCGGCAGCGCCGCGTAGGAACGCCGCCGCGTCGGCGCCGGTCAGCGCGCGCCGCAGGAATTGTTCGAATAGGTCGTCGTGGTAGGCGACGTCCTGTGGATCGTGCAGCACTACTTCGCCGCTGAAAAGCTCGCAGGTGACGAACCTGTCGTCGTACAAGACGAAGGTATTGAGTGCCATCACGGGCCACGGCGCAGCGAAGGGTACTACGGCGACTTCAACGTTGTGCGAGCAGGCGATATCCGCCATGTGGCCACATTGGGCGGCCATCACATCGAGGGGCGCGACGCGCGCGCGGATCGCCGTCTCGGTCATTAGGAACACCCATCGGCGCGCGGGATCCTGCAGCGCGTCCTGCCGGGTCATCTTCGCGTCGATCACCGCCCGGAACGAGCCCGCCGGGACGGTTCCCAGCGCGGCGAGGGTCGCCTCCGCGTATGGGCGCGTATGTAGCAGGCCGGTGGGCACTGCGGGAAGGAAGTGGCGTATCAAGCGGCCGTTGCGCTCGAAGCTCGCGAGCTCGGCCTGCTTGTGTTCCATGCCGCGCTGCCGGTCAGCGCGCACCGCGCGATACTCCCGGCTGGCCATCCGGGCCAATGCGAGTAGCCGTGCGCGCGTCTCTGCGTCAGCCGAGTAGGCGCTCAGCAACGCCTCGATGTCCGCCGGCGTAGGCAGCGTGCGGCCCGTCTCGATCCGGGAGACCCTGGACTGGGACATGAGCGCACGCTCGCCGGCGCGCTCGCCTGAAAGCCGCAAGCCCTCGCGCAGATCACGGAGGGCTCGGGCGAGATCCTGCCGGGCGCGTGAGCCCGGGTCAGGGACGTTGGTCATCCGGCCGGTAGTCGGAGAACGGGACGGCCGCCGCAAGCGCCAGATCGCGATAGCGGATGAACTCGGCCGGGTCGACGTCGAGCAGCTCGCGGCCGATTTGCGTTCCGTCGTCCTCATAGAGCATCGCGACCACGGCCTTCTCGTCGAACAGCCAGAAGTCAGTGTCCGGTAATCCGGGGTCGGGAGTGCGGCTCAGGTCGAGGATGCGGATGTCCTCGCCAGCGCCCGCGTTACCGACGTATCCCCATTGGAATTCGAACCGCAGGTAGTCCGATAGCGGCTGTGTGACGACGTGAACGCGGCTCATGATCTTGCCTGCCGTGGTATTCGCCCGGATGGTGGCATGCCAATCGGCATTGTGCCCCTCAGGCATGGGCTCGCCGGCGAGGAACGCGGCGAACGAATCGTGCTCGGGTTCGACGAGGTACTGGGGGAGTAGTTCGAGGCGGAACGCAGAGTGCTGGAAATCCCGGAAGTAAGCCGCCCAGGCGTCACCTTTCAAGCGCACGAGCTGCCTCCAACAGGATCTCGGCGGGGATCTCGACGCTGCCCTCGCCTTCGGGGACCTCGCGGTCGACCAGGTAGCCCTGCACGACGATCGACCCGGTCTCCGTGGTGTAGACCGTCGGGCAGTCCCCGGATCCGCACGGCGGATCGTCGTCGTCCCCGTTCGAGCACGTGCTGGCGATAAGCGTCAGCTCCATGATTCCTCCCTGAGGTGATGCCGAAGACGCTAGGCAGCACTCGGGGACCACGCAAGGATCGGACGCGGCTCAGTCACGCTTCTGCATAAACGCTGTTCGCGCACCTATCCTTGTGATCATGGCTGAGGAGACGGTGCGGTTCGAGCACGACGGCACGGTGTGGGAGATCCCGGCCGGCCTGGTCGAACTGCAGCGCTCATGGTTCGCCGCGGACGCCGCGGTGCACGCCCTGGCCGAGGGCGAGGACGCCGACGGGCTGCGCCTGGCGCGCGAGCACCGCCTCGAGCTGACGATGGCTCTGCACGACGACCCGTGGCTGCTGCAGGCGATGGCGGACGGCCGGCGGCATCAGGCGGACATGGCGCTGAAAGCCTGCGCGCGTAGCCGCTAGCTAGTCCAGCGGGCGCCGCGACTGCCATTCCTGCAGGTCGCGTGCGTCCACGCTGACCGGCAGCAACGCGCCGGGGTCGTAGGAGTACCAGGTTTCCTGGTCGCGCCAGACGTCGCGTCGCGTCCGCAACATAACGAACCAGGACCCGTATTCGTGGTACCAAGCGATCACCCACGCCGGAGCCCAGCTCTCGCCGTCCCAGTAGACGGCAGCGGTGCGCGCGGAGCGCACGCGCTCCCTCGTGAACGCGGCTACTTCGACTCGTGAGATGCGTACCAGAGCACGCGGCGGCTGATAGCCGGCCCCCCTGTCGGCGGGTTGCTCTGGTGGCACCCCTTCAACGTATCGAACGAAGGTTCGACGATGTCAAGCGGTCGCGAGTCCCTGGCGCGCCCTGGCGCGCGCCATTCGCGCCCGCCGACCGGTCACGGTCCGGTGACGGTGCCATCGGCTGCCCGGCGGCGCGCCTACGCTCGCGGTTCTGTCACAGCACATCGAATCCAGGGGTGGATCATGCAGGAGCGCGGGGAACCGCAACAGGAGCAGTGGGCGCAGCCGGGCAGTCTGCAGCCGCCGCCGCCCGGGTACGGCTATCAGGCGCCCGCGCCGACCGGAGCGCCGGCGAAGCCGCGATCGAAGTGGCGCACGCCGCTGATCGCCCTGGTCTCGCTCGGGGTCGGGATCGCGATCGGCGCGGCCGCCAACGGCTCGAAGGCGTCCCCGTCCACCACGGGCGCCGCCGGGTCGGCCTCGGCGAGCGCCGCGCCGTCCAGCTCCGCGGCCGCGGCCGCGCAGACCTCGGCCGCGGCGCCGGCGGCTCCCGCCGCGCCGGCGAAGCACGTGGTGCTCACCGTCTCGGGCAACGGGATCAAGTCCACGAAGCAGTTCGCGGTCGGCGGCGACTGGTCGCTGAAGTACTCCTACGACTGCACTTCGTTCGGGTCGCAGGGCAATTTCCAGGTCTCCGAGCAGGGCGGCAGCAACGACGGCCTGCCTCTGGTCAACGAGCTGGGAAAGAAGGGCTCTGACGTCACCTACCAGCACTCCGACGCGGGCACGCACTCGCTGTCGGTCAACTCGGAGTGCTCCTGGACGGTGACCGTCACCGACGGCGACGCCGGGTAGAGAGCGAATCGCGATTCACGAATCGTGAATCGTCCCCTGAACGCAGGGAAGCCGCCACCGATGCTCTCCGGAGAGCATCGGTGGCGGCTTCTATCTGGGGGTTTGATCTCAGGGCAGCGCGATGGCCGCGTGCAGGCCGAGCAGGGTGAGGTGCGCGGTCAGGGTGGGGAACGGCGGGCCGGCCGGGATGGCGACGGCGGCGCGGACGGTGATCAGGGGTGTGGTGCGCGGCGGGACGCTGACCGCGGCGGTCAGCGCCACCAGCAGCGGTGTGGCCGGCGGCGTACTGGGCGCCCCGGTCGGCGCCGGGCTGGGCGAGGTCGACGGGGAGAGCGTGGCGGTCGGGCTCGGCCCTGGCCTGCGCGAGGGTGACGCGGGCGGCCGCGCGGTCGGCCTGGTGGACGCGGCGATCGGGAGCGCGCCAGCGCCCGGCCCGGCCGTTGGCGAGGTCGACGGCGGTCCGGAGCGCGGCGAGGTCGCGGTGACGGTCACGGCGGGCGCCGGCGGCCGCAGTTCGATGATCTGCGCGGCGGGATGGTGCAGCGCCACGTAGAACAGCAGCGCGAACAGTGCGGCGCCGATCGCTGACCATGCGGGCGTCCAGCCGACGGGTGGTTTCAGTGCCCTGCTATCTGCACCCATAGAGCGATGGTGGCGACCGCCACGCCGGCCGTTACCACTAGCTGGCCCCATGTCCACTCCCGTCGGTGCTCTCGGCGTTCGTTGGCGGCCTGCAGGTCGGTGGCGCGCTGCGTGGCGATGGCCTTGATGTCGGCGTCGTGCTCGTCTTCGAGGTCGTCCACGCGCACGTCGATGTTGTCGCGCCACCGGTTGAGTTCCTCGCGGAACAGCTCGAACTCGAAGCGCCTGACCGGCTCGTTCTCACCCAACTCACCCTCGCTTTCCGGGTCGCCGGGACGGTGCGGTGGTTCAGCCGGTCTGCGGCGTGCGCTGCTCGTCGAGCGTGGCGTCGGTCTTCGCGTCGGCGACTGCCTGGAGTACGTCCTTGGCGGGCAGCGTCTTGCGCCACTGCCGGTAGGCCACGTGCGCCGTGCCGAGCAGCAGCGCGAACAGGTCCGACCAGCCCGTCACGGTCGCGCCGCCGCGCACCTGCAGCCACAGCGCCGCGGCGAAGGTCACCGCGAACCGGCCGGCCTGCGCCGGGGCGTGGTACTCCTTCAGCAGCGCGCTGACGCCGAGGTGCACCTCGGTCAGGGCCTGGTGGGCGTTCACCTCAGGCCGTCGGGGTGACGGTGAAGGACTTCGGGAGCGCGAGGGTGACCGTCGGCGCCTTGAGCGCCTCGGCGCCGGCCAGGATCGCGGCGTGCTCGGCGGCACTGATCGTAGCGCGCGGCACACCGGCCTTGACGTAGTTCGCGAGCGACGTCGGGTCGACGACGTGCCAGTACAGCGAGCCGGACAGGGCCCAGACCTCGGGGCTGCCGATGATGTCGTGCAGGATCATGTCGCTCTCCAGGGGGATGGCCGTCGGGGCGGCTGGGGTTGTCGGAGCGAGTCGGCCGGGCATCCACTGGCCGAAAAACGCCACCAGGGCCGTGTCGAGGTCCACTTGGACGCCGTCGATGGTGGCGGACCCGGTCTGGATCAGGTCGCAGTACGCGGTCGAGGCGCCGCCGGGCCATGCGGTGGACATGGAGCGCCAGCCGACGCGGATCGCGTCGTGCTGCTTGAGGTAGGCGATAAGGGCCTGCTCGGCGTAGGTGGCGTTCAGGTAGCCGCCGAGCGTCTGGGCCTCGGCGTTCGCGCCCTGGTAGTAGGCGAGGGCCTGCGGGAAGGCGCTGGCAGGGATCTGCTCGTCGGCCGACAACGCGACCGCGGCGCCGACGGGCATCCCGCGCGGGGTGTATTCGGCGATCGCGTGCGCCATGTCGGCCTGGCCGCCGGAGTATCCGCCGGTGAGCACCCGGGTGGTGGTGGTCTCGAAGTTGGTGAACGACCAGATCCCGACGGCGGCGTAGTCGGCCGGCCCTGAGGCCGGGCCGTCCTTGGTGCCGTCGAGGCTGGAGTACCAGGTGCGGAAGTCGAATCCGGCGGCCTTGGCCTGCGCGGGGGTGAGGCCTTCGCCCCACGTGTCGAAACCCTTCATGCAGTTCCCTGATTCGCGGATGGTTAGGACTGGCGGCCGTAGGCCGTGAACACGGTGGCGGTGATCGATCCGCTGCCGCCGGTGATCTGCCCTTGCAGTTCGAGCTGCAGGGTGTCCATGTGGTTGCCGGGCACGGCGCCCTGGATTGCCCAGGCGACTCCGCCTGGGGCGCTGGTCACCGTGACGGCGGCGCCGATCTGCGTGCCCGTGCCGGCTTCCATCAGGCGCAGCTGTCCGGTCACGCCCGAGGGCGTGGTCGCGGCGCCTCCCATGTTGATCACCGGCTGCTGCTTGGGGACCGCGGCGAAGTAGAGGTTTGTCCAGGTGCCGGCGTTGGTGGATTGGCCGGCCGCGGTGTTGGCCGGGGCGACCGGGAACGAGATGTAGGGGCGTCCGATGCCCTGGCCGGCGACGGCGTCGTCGGTCCACAGGTCGTTGCCCTGGGCGTCGAACAGGCCGAGGGTCTGCGGCATCGCGCCTGCGGCGTTGAACATGGTCATCGCGGGTTCGCCGGGGGTGCCGTCGGCGTTCTGCCGGGTGAGGATGAACCCGTACTGGGGTGCGCCGCCGATCAGCCGGGTGGTCAGGCCGCCCGTGACCAGGATGAAGTTGCCGAAATCGTCCAGGACGTACAGGCCGCCGTCCGCGGTGACGTACAGACCGCCGGACCCGATCGTGGTGGCCTCGGCGCGTTTGGCGGCGCGCAGCTCGTCGATCTGCCGCTGCAGGTTCGCGAGCTTGCGGTTGATGCCGCCCGGGTCGAGCTGGTTGGCGATGCCGTTGGTTGCTGAGGGCATCAGGCTCTCCCTGCCAGCACGGGGGTGAGCTTCCCGGCCGTGAAATCGAGTGCCCAGCCCAGGGCGCGCAGCGTGACGTTCACGCCGTCGGGGTGGCCCGGGGATGTGCCCGAGTCGATCAGGAGCCCGACGTCGTCGCCCAGGCCCCAGTCGGTGCCGACCTGCGGGGCCGCCGCGGCGTTGGCGTCCAGGGTCCACACGCTCGTGCCGGTGCCCATCGTGGTGATGGCGGCCTGCGCGGCCGCGGTGAGCACGGCCGGGTCGACGGTGGCCTGGTTGGGTGTCCACCGGTAGTCCCATTGCGGCCAGCCCTGCGCGATCAGGACGCTGTCGACGTCCCCGGACGATGCCCGGGAGACGCCTTCGCCGTTGCCGTACGCGCGGGCGCGGGTCGCCCCCGAGCCGGCCTGGTAGTTCTCGCTCTGCACGTACGAGGTGACGCAGCCCGGCAGCTCGAACACGGCGTTGGGCGTGGCGCTGGCGACGCCGAGGCGGTGGCGCAGCCGCACGGTGAACGTGAACCCTGTCTTGGTCGTGTCCGTCCAGGACACGTCGACGGTGAACTCCGGCGACCCGGTCTGCATCAGCGAGGTGAGGGCGCTGAGGATGGTGGTGTCGTTGCTGTCGGCGTACGTCTCGGTGATCAGGGTTCCGCTGGCGGGGGCGTCGATGACCAGGCCGATGCCGTGCACGGCGCAGTCGCCGATCAGGCCGGCGCCGACGACCGAGCATTCGTCGACGCCGGTCCAGGTGTGGTCGGTGGCGTAGCGCCGGTCGAGATAGGCCTCCGGGGTGACCAGGGAGAGCGTGGAGGCCCGCATGCTGCCGCGGGTGCGCCCGATGTTCAGGCCGGCCCAGATCGGGTTGTCGCCCACGGCGCAGACGACCACGGTGCGGCCCGGCTCGGTGTCCTCGATCCAGCCCGTCGGAGCACCGAAGAGGTCCAGGTCCATGCTGGTGGACATCGCCTGGCCCATGACGCGGCTGATCGGTGATGCGGTGAGCGGCAGCTCGTCGAGCAGCGCCCCGGTGGCGGCGTCGGCGGCGTACCAGACCGGGACGAGCGGCGGCAGGTCGGTGCGCGCCAGCGCGGGTCGGCCGCCGACGGCCGGGAGCGCGAGCGGCCCGGGGACGGCGCCGGTCACAGGCCGATGTCCTCGACGATCAGGTACCGGCCCAGGACGCCGGTGTCGTGGGAGACGCTGATCGGGGTGAACACGCCCGTGCCGCCGGTGCGCTGGGCGAAGAACGCCAGGGTGTGCGTCCCGGTGCCGCCCCCGCCGATGACCAGTTCGCCGACGACCCGTATCGATAGGCGCCCGGGGATGCCCGAGGCGGTCGGATGGTACGGGGCCTGCGCCACCAGCGTGCTGGACGCCGTGGGCGAGGATGCGCCTCCGTCGCGGATGTTGAGCAGGAACGTGTCGCCGGCCACGGTGGCGTTGGCGACCAGGCCGCTGAGCGCGATGCGGTAGCGGCGCCCGGCGACCAGTTGCACGGAGAAGTCGCCGAGCACGGCGTCTTTGGTTTCCACGGTGCTGTTGGGCGTCGGGGTGCCGTCCGCGGTGACAGTGGCCTGCTGTCCGACGGTGCCGCGCGGATAGGAGTCCGGGACGATCGCGTCCCACGCGGCGCCGTCCCAGATCTCCAGGGGCCCTGGCTGGACGGTGGGGGCGCGGTCGCCGCGCCAGCGCACCTGGCCGGTCTCCGGGCTGCCGGGCGAGGTGGTGACGAACGAGGGGACGATGCCGCCGGACGCCGCGGTGTAGGGCATCTTTCCGACCTGCGTGAGCGCCGGGGACCCGGTGTGCGGCACGGAGACGGTGCAGATCTGGAATCCGGCCTGCCCAGCCGGGATCGTGGGCGCGACGGGGCTGCCGGCGGGGGTCCCGGTCAGATACACCAGGTCGGCCTGCGTCAGCCCGGAGGCGTCGACCTCGTTGTCCCACACGCGCAGGTAGACCAGGTCGATGCGGTCCTGGGTGTTGGGCGCGGCGAGGGCCTGGGTCCAGGTGGTGGGCATCGCGGTGCGGTACGCGCCCTGCGTCGAGGTGGTGGCGCCCTGCACCACCGCGCGCCCGGGCCCCACCGACACGGTGGTGCCGGCGAGCGACGCCGCGAACGAGTCCACGCTCAATGCGCCGGAGCGCGCCGCGATCGGCCCGCTGGAGACGAACAGGCCGGAGTCGGCCAGCCGCCAGGTTCCGGCCGAGTAGGCCGGGGACCCGGAGACGGCGTCGGCCATCAACGCTGTGAACGTCATCGGGTCACTCCCATGCGTCGGTCCAGCTCGCGGTCAGGGTCGGTGCGCCGGTCGTGGAGGCGGCGTTGAAGTCCAGGGCACACGCGTCCGGTGTGGCTCCCGGCGGTATCTCCGGCCAGCCCCCTGTGACGGTCAGCAGGCCGCGCCTTGAGGCGGTGCCGTCGAGGATCGCGGTGTGCCGGTCGCAGTCCAGGTCGAGGAAGTCCAGGGCGCCGAGCGTCCCGTTGTAGGTGAGCTGCTGCACGGAGCCGTCCGGGCGCTGCAGGGTGACCAGGGGTGTGACGCAGGGCCCGGTGATGCGCAGCAGCGGACGCGACCCGATGTTGCCGAGGTTGCCGACCGGGATCGATCCGGAGCTGACGGTCGCGCTGAACACCGCCGGGAAGGTGACCGGGAAGGTCAGGCCGCCGGTGATGGAGGGCAGCTGGCAGCTGGCGGAGTAGCCGGCGGTGGCGTACAGCCGCGGGTCCGGCGCGATCAGCGACACGGACACGTCTGCGGTGTTGCCGTACGCGGTGGCGAGGGTGGCGGCCTGCCGGTAGACGGTCGCGGTGCGGTCGTACGAGTCCTGCTGTACCCGCAGGGTGGTGGCGGCGAGGGTGGCGGCGGCTTTGAGGGTCTCGACGGCCTGCTCGCGCAGGGTCTTGCTGGGTGCGTGGATGGTGACCGCGAGGGGCAGCTGGCGCGGCGCGAGATATGAGGCTGAGGGGTAGCCGCCGTGGTCCGCCTGGCGTTGGGTGACCTGCTGGGTCGAGTCCGGGGACCCGGCCCAGCCGTCGTTCGCGGTCACCACCCACTCGACGCCCTGGTCGTCGATGACGTTCAGGGCCAGGTCGCCGAGCCAGGTCGGGTCGCCGGCCAGGGGTGTGGGCACGTGGCCTCCCAGCTCGTGGTGGTCGGGTCAGGAGATGCCGGCGTGCTCCAGGCGCCGCTGGACCTCGGTGGCCACGGCCTCGGCGGTCGCCGCCGGGGGGTAGACCCACATCTGCGTCGTGCGCGACGGCGGCCCGCCTTGGCCGCGGGCGAGGGCGTCGAGCTGCTCCCACTGCGCCGCGGTGAGCACCGGCTCGGGGCGGCCGGTGCCGTTGTAGACGGCGCTGACGCCCGGCGGCAGCTGGCCGCCGGAGTCGTAGCCGACGTACGGCTTGCCGTGGGTGACCGCGTCGACGCCGGGGATGTTGGCGATCGAGTGGTACCGGTGCACGCCGTAGTCGAGCCCTGCGTAGATGTTCGCGATCGGATTCGTGCTCACGCCGTAGAGCTGCGGCAGCGCCTTGGCGTACGGCCCGGCCCAGCTCTTGAACGTCGGCCCGATCACCTGCATCAAACCGACGGAAGGGGTGCCGTGCTGCCAGTTGACGTCGGTCTTGTTCACCGCGTCGGGGTTGCCGCCGGACTCCCCGCCGATGATGATCAGGCCGCCGCCGATGTTGGCGCTGGTGGCCGGGATGCCGAGCTGCCCGAGCGCGATGGCGACGGTGGGCGCCCAGCGCGCGGAGATCGCCGCGGAGCCCAGCGTCGACCCGAGGCTGCTGGCGTGCTTGTCACCCCCGAAGATCGCCGAGACGGTGTCGATGATGTAGTCGCCGAGCCGGCCCGCGGCCGCGATCGGGGTGCCGGCCACCACCTGGCCCCATTGCGATCCGCCGGAGATCTTCCCGGTGAGCGCCAGTGAGCCCTTCACGAGGTTGTCCCAGGTACCGCGCGGGTCGGTCAGCAGATCCGCGAGCAGCGACGCCGCGCCGGTCGTGTCCTTCCACACCGAGCTGGCCACGTTCCCGATGCCGCCCAGGACGCCGCCGCCTGCCAGCAGCTGCGTTCCCGCGGCTGCGTGCAGCGCCTTCGCACGGCCCCGGTACTGCGGATCGGTCGGGATGACGTACTCCGGGTAGCGCGGGTCGCCTTCGCCGACGATCGCCCGCGGCCGGTTGACCACCGCGGGCCCGTCGCCGAGCGGCGCGACGCCGCCCGCCGCGAGCTTCGGGATCTTCAGCGGGGCGATCACGGGGAGCTTGAGGGAGCTGAGGCCGACGGCGCCGACCACGGTGTTCCAGAGCTTCGCGATGCCGTCGTCGTAGACGTACTGCAGCACGAAATTCACCGGCGTCGCGGTCACGTCGGCGATCTTGACGAAGGCGTTCTTGACCGCGGACACGCCGGTGTCGAACGCGTGCGGGACGTCCTGCGTGATCACGGTCTTCAGGAAATCGAAAACCGGTTTGATCACGTCGCGCCAGGTGCCCTGGACCACGTCGCCGATCACGTGCCAGGTGTCCTTGACGATGTCCCGGAACGTCGCACTGTGCTGATAGGCCAGCACGATCGCGGCGATCAGCGCGGCGATCGCGATCCCGACGAGGATGAGGGGGTTGGCGTCCATCACCACGTTCAGCGCGCCGGTGGCCACGGTCCACGCGGAGGTCGCGGCGGTGGCCACACCGGTCGCCACCGCGTTGGCGGCCACGGCGATCCCGGCGCCTGCGGCCTTGATGCCGGTGACCGCGTAGGCGATCCCCGCTTTGCCCAGGTTGGTGGCCATGCTCAGCGCCGCGCTCGCCCCGTTGGCGATCGCGGTCCCGGCTGAGGACAGGCCGGAGCCGACCGCGGTGCCGGCTTTCTTCGCCGCGCCCAGGACGTTGGTGCCCAGGGTCGCCGCGTTGGTCGCCCCGGTGGACAGCAGGCTGGTGAAGCTCGACCAGCCGCCCGAGATCGCGGTGCTCGCGGCGGAGGCCGAGGAAGAGAGCCAGCCCTTCGCCTTGACCAGGACACCGCCGAACTTGCTGCCGGCGGTGCCGCCGCTGGTGAAGGCCTGCACGATGCCGGTAACGCCGCTGGTCGGGCCGCCGATCAGGGATTTCGCGCCGCTGACCAGCGGCGAGATGCCCTTGTACGCGACTGCCAGGCCCAGGCCCCACTGCACGAGCCCGGGGGAGAAGTTCGCGACGGTGCCGATCAGGTGGGCGATCTCGCCGTCCACCGACAGGGCCGTGCCGCCCATCGGCGCGAGGGCCTGGACGACGGCGACCGCGGCCTTCGCGATCTCCTCGACGGTGTGGACCAGTTTCGGCCCGTTGGCCTCGACGTAGCCGACCAGCGAAGAGAACCCGGAGCTGCCGCCGAGGCTCTGGCCCCAGCGGGAGAATCCCCCGGTCACCTTGTCGAGGTAGTCCAGCAGCCGCGGCGCGTACGGCAGTACGGCGTCCACGACGCCCATCACGCCGGTGGCCACGTGCCCCAGCGCGGTGCCGAACCCGAGGATCGACGGGCCGCTGGCCTTGGCGATGTCGCCGGCGAACTTCTGCCACACCGGGGAGCCCAGGGCCTTGGCGGACCTGGTCTCCAGGGTGCCCAGGGCGCCGGCGGCTCCGGTCACCAGGGGCGTCAGGTCGGGCAGCAGGCTCTTGACGATATTGAGGCCGTTGGCGAACAGCGGCAGCACGTCGGGCTCGACGGACTGCGCCCAGCCGGTGAACGCGGTCTTCAGCCCGGTGGTGGCGTCGAAAACGGCTTTCTCGGACGGGGTCAGCCTGTCGTAGGCCGCCTTGGCCTGGGCGGCGGCGGTGGCCTGCGCGTTCCCGGTGCCGGTGGCCGCGGCGGCGGCCTGCAGCTGCAGGGAGAGGATGGAGCGCTGTGCGGCCGCGATCGAGTCCGCGGACTGCTGGTCGGTGCGCGCGACGTTCGCGCGGGCGTCGGCGAGCTGCCGCTGCGCGTTCTGCAGAGCTTGGGTGGTCTGGGCCTGCTGCTGCTGCGCGGTGGTGACCAGGACCGAACCGGCGACCCCCGCTGCGTTCGCGGTGGCGGCCTGGTCCTGCAGCCGCTGATAGGCCAGGCCCTGCTCTTTGAGCTGCTGGTCGGCCTGGTCGTAGGCGAGCTGGGCCTGCTGGCGCTGCAGCGCGGTCGCGGCGGGGTTGGCCTGGGTGGCGTGCAGCGCCGCGGTGGCCTGCTCCAACGCGATCTGGTCGGCGCGCTGGGACAGGGAGGCGTCCGTGACGCTGTTGTTGAGGTCCTGCAGGTCCTGCGCGGCCTGCTTGCGGGCGGCGTCGACGGCCTTCTGCGCGGCCAGGGAGGCCTGCTGTGCCTGGGCGAGGGACTGCTCGGCGGAGGTGACCTGCTGCAGGGCCTGCTGGTGGGCGTAGCCGGCCTGGCGCTGCGCGGCGGCGAGCTGCTGCTGCGCGCCGGCCTCCTGCAGGGCCTGCTGGGCCGCCTGGTTCGAGGCGGCGCCGGCGTTCGCGGTCGCGGTGGCCGCGGCGGTGGCTGCCGCGGTCTGCGCGGTGTACGCGTTCTTGACCGCGGTCAGACCGGGCAGCGCGGCGAGGGAGACGGCCCCGACGCCGGCGCCGGCGGCGAGGCCTCCGGCGACCAGGCCAGCGCCGGCGATGCCGATGGTGGCGACGGCGGGGATCGCCGAGAGGCCCAGCAGCGCGAACGCCACGGCGCGGATCGCGGCCATGGCCTTGTCGCTATTGACCTGGATATCGGGCTTGGCGTTGCGCCCGTCGAGCCGGTCGACCTCGGCGGTGACCGCGTCCAGCTCGACCAGGGCCTTGGCGGCGTCCACGCGCACGTCGACGTCCGCGCCGCGGGAGAGCTCGACCAGCTGCGCGCGGATCTCGGCCATCCGCGTCAGTGCGGTGGCCGCGTCGATGTCCACCCCGACCCGCTGGCGGCTTAGCTGCAACAGGTCCAGGCGCAGCCGCTCGACCGCGTCCAGGGCCGGTGTGGTGTCCGCGTCGACGGCCGCCTTGGGCAGCGCCTTGAACGCGGCCTCGAGCCGGCTTTTGAAGGTGTCGGCGAACGCGCCGCCGACCCTGGAGCCCTGCTCGGTGGCGGCCGGCAGCGCCTTCTTGCCGCCGCTGTCCACGCCCTCGGGGATCGCATCCTCGATGGGCTTCTTGGCGCTGTCGCCGATGCTCTTGCCGAGCTGGTCGCCGACCTTGGCCGCCGGTGCCTTGGCCTTTTCGCCGGCCCTGGGGATGGCGTCCGCGATCCCGGCCTGTACGCCGCCGGAGATCTTGTCGCCGAGGGTTTTGCCGACCTCGTCGCCGACCTTGGCGGCGGGGGGCTCGAGCTGGCTGCGCAGCGTGCCTTCGATGCCCTTGGTGGTCGGGATGACCAGGACCGTCACCGATCCGACGCTGATGGACACCGGTCATCCCCCCTTCGGCTGTCGTAGGCGCGGGTCCAGCAGCCGCCGCTGGTCGGCGGTCAGCCGCTTCTTCTTCTGGCCGGCCACGCCCGGGCGCACCGTCGGGGCCGGCGGCTGGCCCGGCTTGCCGCCGTTCGCGGCGAGCAGGACGTGCAGGATCAGCCGCAGCACGTCGAGTTGGCTGGCCGCGAGCATCTGGTCGTGCGACCAGGGAGAGGCAGCCGGATCCGCGTCTTGGCCCTGCACGGCCAGGGCCTCGGGCGGCAGGGAGTTGCGCAGGGCGGTCATGGTCGCGGACTGCGGCGGCAGATGCCGGTAGATCACGCCCAGGCGCCGCCACGTGAGGCGGCCGCCGGTGCGATACAGGTCCCGCAGGTCGATCTGGCGCTCGGCCAGGTCGGCTTCGAGAGCCTCGCCGTGCGCCCTTAGGAGCGCGGCGAGGCGCCGGATTCCGGGATCTGGATCCCGTGCCACTCCTGCCACTGCTTGATCAGCGCGCCGACCTGCCCGAGGCTGATCTCCAGGTCGACGAAGTCCTCGTACTGCTCGCCGAGCAGCAGCCGCAGCAGCGGGCGCAGGTCCTCCCCGGTGGGGTTCTGCTCGGGGATGCGCGAGTTCTCCTGCCAGTCCAGTTCCTCGGGCGTGCGCAGCTCCCAGATCCGGCGCTCCGGGCCCGCCTTGAAGCGCAGGCGCTCGTCGCGGGCTTCGCGGGCGACGGCGTCCAGGTCGAAGATCCCGTCGTCGTCGGCAGGGACCTCCCATGCGCCGGAGGGCTGCTGCGCGGCCTGCAACGCGGGGCGCTGCGCGGCGGCGGGGCGCGCTGTGGGGCGCGGCGCTTGGCGGGCCCGGTTCCTGTTGCTGCTCATGGTTCTCCTGCGGATGGGTCGCGGATGGTGAAGGCGGCCGCCGCGCATCCGCGAGACGGGGCGGCCGCCGCTTGAGGGCCGGCCGTGGCTAGGAGAAGAAGTGGCTGACGTCGGTCGTGCCGAAGTCGATGATCTTGCTCTTGGCGGGGATGCCGCCCGGGCCGGGGTAGTACGTGAAGGTCATCTGCAGCTGCTTGGCGTCGATCGTGGAGACCTTCTCGTCGCCGCGCGCGGTGACCATGACGTGGCCGCCGTACTCCCGGACGCGGTGGTCGCCGTCGAGCGTGTCGGTCACGATCGCGTACTTCGTGCCGGTGGGGATGTCCGACAGGTCGTAGGCCACGACACCGGAGGTCGGCGCGAGCGAGGCGAGCGGCACGTCCTCGTAGAGCGAGATCACCGCCGGATTCAGCGCCTCCTCCATGACCACGTCGGTGGTGCGCGTCTGCGCGGTGAACAGCGTGCGGATCGGCGCGAGCGTGCCCGCGGCGAGCAGTTCCTTCGTGGTCTGGTTCATCTTGTGGTCCAGGCCGTCCTGCGTCATCCAGCCCAGGCACACCCACGGCGCGGCCAGGTCGGAGAAATCGGTCGGCTTCGTGGTGCCTTCCGGCGCCAGGAAGCAGATGGCGTCGGAGGCGGCGTATGTGAGATCGACGTCGCGCGTGTCAGTCATCGGGTTTCAGTCCCTTCGGGGATTGGTGCCCCCGTCGGGGGCGGCGGCCCGCACGGCAGGTCAGGGGCCTGCGGGCGCGGGGTGCAGCGTGATCGAGTAGGTGGCGCCGTACAGCCGCACGGCGGTGTTCGGGTAGGGCAGCCAGCGCGGCCGGACCACGGACTCGGCGTTGCCCAGCACCGCGGCGACGTCGTCGGCCGACACGGTGACGTTGCGCAGGCCCAGCAGCAGCGCCTCGGCCTGCCGGGCGAGCCGCGACGCGGCGACCGCATCGGCGCCGAACGCGTTGACGTCGAGGAACGCCCGGTCGTGGATGCGGGTGGCGATCGCGCCGGAGACCCGGTGCATCTGCAGCAGCGGCACGGAGGTCTCCAGCGTCGCCGGCAGCTCTGTGCAGGCACGCACGTCGGTCAGGCGCGCTTCGAGCCACGGGACCAGCGCGAGAGCGACGTCGGGCAGCGTCGGGATGCCGGAGGTCACCTCGGCTCGCCGGTCTCGACGGCGGCGCGCAGCATCGTGTGGTGCGCACGGCCGTCCTTGTCCGGGGTGTACTCCACGAACCGGGAGTGCGGCGCCTCGGCCGTGACCATCGCCGCGGCCCTGTCCTTGCG
>Ga0247680_1000081_pt1 | contig 49296 bp, 46 predicted proteins | sample CNK21_metaG_FD_182803 | JGI IMG/M metagenome (GOLD analysis project Ga0247680, IMG submission 182803) | Soil microbial communities from Purdue University Martell Research Forest, Indiana, United States - CNK21 | ecosystem: Environmental > Terrestrial > Soil > Temperate forest > Bulk soil...
GACCGGATCGCGATCCGTCAGGAGGGCGCGAAGAACGTTCTCCCGCTCCGGGTAGTCGATCTCGGCGATGGAACCGATCGCCGCCAGGCGCGCATCGTTCTGCTTGTCGCTCCGCGCGCGCTGCTCCCCCGTTTGAAGGGTTGCCAGTTTGTTGGCGTCATGCGACTTCGCATAGCGGCCGATGGCATAGCCGCGCACGATGACGTCGGCATCATCGAGTCCAGCCCGGATCAGCGGGAGGCTGGCATCGACGTGGTCGTCTGCGATCGTCGCCACCGCCTGCGTGCGGACGAGTGGATCGGGATCGTGCGCATACCGTTCGCGGACGGCGTCGGAGATCGCCGTTGCCGCCTCGAGCACGCGCACCTTCGCCCATCCGCTCAGATCGGCCGGCAGCAACTTCTCGTCACCGAGGTTTTTGGCGATCGCGCCGGCGGCAACCTCGCGGTCCCAGCGTGAGCCGTTCGCCGCGATCTCGAGAAGCCGGCGGCGTGCCGGCTCGCTGCGCACGGAGTAGTAGCCGATTGCATCGATCGATGACGCGCGCGTGCCGGGATCGGGATCGTCGAGCAGCTCCAGCACGCGCATCGCGTCCCTATCCATCTCCGGACGCTCGATGACCTTCCGATCCTTTGCCGCGAGGCGGGAAATGGCCACGAGCGCGTTGGTGCGAACCCAGGTATGCGGATCGCGCAGCGCCTCGATCAGGAGCGTCAATGATTCCGCCGAGCCGATCCTGCCGAGCGCGGTCATGACGTTGGCGCGCGTTTGCGGATTGGGGTCATTGACCAACAGCTCCAGCCGAGGACGTGCCGGGGCGTACGCGCGGCGGGCCAGGTCGTACGTCGCTTCCTCGCGGATGCGCGGCGAGGGCGAGGCCAGCGCATCCGCCGCGATCGCCGAGGCCTCATCGCTCTTGAACCGGAACAGGAATCGGATCGCCCGCGCGCGAATCCCCTCCGGCGTCTGCGCCGATGCGAACGCGGCGTAGCGCGCCAGCGGTACCTTCGAGGCCTGCTTCGAAAGCGCTTCGACCGCTTCGCCGGCGACGTCGCCGTCCGCGTCGGCCGCGAACTGCAACAGCGCGTCGATCGACGTGGCATCGCCGATCTGCCCGAGCGCGAATGCCGCCGTTGCACGGACGTTCGCGTCCGGATCGCTTACCAGCGTCACGAGCTGGGCCACGCCCGCTTGCCGCTCGCCCTCATCACGTACACCGTTGCCGTTGGCATCGACGAACGTATGAGGCCCGATGCGCCCGAGGGCCAGCGCCATGCGCGCGCGATGCAATGCGTTCGGATGATGAATGCCCCAGTCGACGAGCGCCGCATCGTACTCACGCCGGTCTTCCACCTGCAGGATGCGCACTTCCTCCTCCACCTTGAACCCGTAGGACACGCGAGGTGCGGGGGCGGGCGGCGGGGGAGGGGGAGGCGGCGGCACGACGGTCGTGCAAGCGACTGCGACGAGCAGCAACGCAAAGACTGTGTAGCGCATCGGGTAAGGATGATAGCGGTTGTCCGCACGGGGCGCTGGCGCTGTACGGAGCGCTGGCGTCCCGCCGGCTGGCTCGGCGGCGTCTCGCCGCTGAGTGCGCCTCACATTCTGAACAGGGCGAGAGACTCGGCCTTTCTTGCGAGAAAGACCCACCGTTCTTCCGGGAGAGCCGTCCTTTCTCGCGAGAGTGATCCGCTTTTCTTGCGAGAGCCGCGACCTCTCCTGCGAGAAAGACCCACCGTTCTTCCGGGAGAGCTGTCCTTTCTCGCGAGAGTGATCTGCCTTTCTCGCGAGAGTGACCGTCCTTCTTGCGAGAGTGAACTGCCTTTCTTGCGATAAAGGCCCGTCTTTCTTGCGAGAGATCTCGATCTTTCTTGCGAGAGAGACCGTTCGTTCCTGCCAGAGAGCGGCTCTCTCTCGCAAGAGAACCCCGTCTTTCTTGCAGGAGATCGGCTCTTTCTCGCTAAAGAGGCGCTCTTTCTTGCGAGAAAGGCGCTCACCGGTTTTCCGGAGCAGCCTTCGCTAGAGAAGGTAGACAGGTTGGCCGCTAGCGCGCATTTCTGGAATCGACGGCACGCTGCTACTTCTCGCCACTCCGTCTCGTCGAGAAGTCCTCTTCCCCCGCGCGTCGGACGGGGGAGAAGGGCCTCGACGTGCAGACGATTCCGGCGAGAGTGTGTTCGAGAGATCGTAGCCCCGGCTCTTCGACGCTGTGACACATCACACACATCACGGCAGCAACCATCCTCTTGCTACATCCCCCCACCTGAACGACACTGCCCGCTGCATGGCCACCTCAGCAGACGTCGACGCAAAGAATCTGGCCCGCCGCTACGGAAGGCGGTGGGCACTGGCGGATGTGTCGTTCACGCTCCCCGGAGGGGCGGTGCTGATGGTGGCCGGGCCGAACGGCTCGGGGAAATCGACGCTGCTGCGGACGCTTTCTACCGCTGTCCGGCCCGACGGCGGCTCGGCGCGCATCGGAGGCTTCGACGTCGTGCGCGAGCGCGAAGACGTCCGGAGGCTCGTGGCCCTGCTCAGCCATGCCTCGTATCTCTACGACTCCCTCACCGCGAAGCAGAACCTGGCCGTCGTCGCCGATCACCTCGGCCGTTCGCGTTCCAACATCGATGCGCTGCTCGACCGCGTCGCCCTCGGGCGCCGTGCTGACGACACCGTGGCAACCTTCTCCGCCGGCATGCGCAAGAGGCTTTCCTTCGCCCGCGTGCTGCTTCAGGAGCCGCGCGTGGCAATGCTCGACGAACCGTACGGACAGCTCGATCCCGAGGGCTTCGTACTCGTCGAAGACGTCGTACGAGAGCTGAAAGCAGGCGGGACGACCGTCATCATGGCCACGCACCAGCTCGCCCGCGCCTCCGCGATCGCCGATGAGGCGATGCTGCTCGAAGCAGGGCGGGTGGCGTGGCGGGGGAAGGCGTCCGAGGTGCCATGCTGATCGCCGCCCTCCGCAAGGAGCTGCTCCTCCAATGGCGCAGCCGCGCCCAGTTCATGGCGGTGTTCGTCTTCGGTGCCGCGGCGTTGCTGCTCTTCAGCTTCGCCGTCGGGCCGGTAGCGGAAATGCTCCGGCAATTCTCGGCCGGGTTCCTCTGGCTGGGACTGCTCCTCTCCTCGACGCTCACCCTCGCCGAGAGTTTCCACGCCGAGATGGAGAACCGGGCGCTGGAAGGCCTGCTGCTCCTGCCGGCCAATCCGCGTGCGCTCTACTACGGCAAGGCCATCGCCAACTGGCTGCAGCTCATCCTGCTCGGCATCGCCCTCGTACCGGTGATGGTCATCCTCTACGATGCCGGAACGACGCGCGTCGGGTCGCTCATCATCGTCATCGCCCTCGGGACAGCCGGACTCTCGGCGCCCGGGACCCTCTACGCGGCGATGACGGCGCAGGTGCGCTCGAAGCAGACGCTACTGCCTCTGTTACTCTTTCCGCTGATCGTCCCCGCTTTACTTGCGTCCGTAAAAGCCACATCCTTGATCATCCTCGGTGATCCGATGAATCAGTCCAGCGCGTGGATCATTCTGCTGGTCGCCTTTGATGCAATTTATTGGTCCCTCTGCGGACTTCTTTTCGGTCGAGTCGTCGAAGAGTGAGGTCTCCCCTTATGAAACGGAACCTGTTCTGGTTGGCGATTGCCCTGCTCGCGGCCGCGGTCTACTTCGGCCTGCTGGTAACGATCGGCGACCAGTATCTCCACGCGGATCTGTCGCTCGGCCTGCCGGTCGTGGCCCGAACGCTGGTCGCCTTTCTCGGCGGCCTGGCGGCGGTGGTGATCCTCCTCATCGCCGACGACTTCAGCAACCTCTCGCGTCCGAAAGCTCTCGGTATTGCCGGCGTCGTTTTTCTCCTGATCGGCTCCTACTTCGGCCTTTTCGTCGCCCCGCCCGAGCAGTTCATGGGCGAGACGCAGCGGATCATGTACGTCCACGTGCCGACGGCCTGGTTCGCGCTCGTGGCGATGACGCTCGCCTTCGCCGCCGCGGTGGTTTTCCTCTTCGGCGGCAACCACGAATGGGACGCTCGGCTGGAAGCGTCGATCGAAGTCGGCGTCGTCCTGGCCTTTCTCCTCTGCTGCCAGGGCGCGATCTGGGCCAAACCGACCTGGGGCGTTTGGTGGGATTGGGACCCGCGGCTGACGACCACGGCCGTGCTGCTCTTCGCCTTTCTCGGCATCCTGGCGCTGCGGAAGTTCGTCGACGACCCTCACCGGCGCGCCATGTGGTCGGCGGTGGCAACGATCATCGCCTACGTCGACGTCCCGATCGTCTACTTCTCGGTGAAATGGTGGAACTCGCTGCACCAGCAGCAGTCGAGCCCGAACACGGTCTCGAAGCCGTTCTGGATTCCGTTGCGCGCGAACGCCTTCGGCATTCTCCTGCTGATGATGGCGTTCATCATGCTGCGCTCGCGGATCACGGCGCTGCGGCTCAAACATGAGCTCGCACCGCCTCCGGCGCTCGACGAGGCGGAATTGGGGGAGGCGGTATGAATGGAGTGGTCACGGGCGGCTGGAACTTCGTTGTGGCCGCCTACTCGGTGACGGGGCTGGTGCTGCTGATCTACGGTGTGACGATAATCACGCGGTTGCGTGATGAAATCTCCCGCGCCGCGAAAGAGCGATGAGGATGATGAATACCATGGACACGAAACCGACTGCCAGCGCCCAATCGCGGCGCAAAACGCGCCTCTTCATGATCGGGGCATTCCTCGTCGCCGCCGCGGCCTTCGTCGTCATCTCCGCGGGCGGCATCAACAAGAATCTCGTCTATTACTGGACGCCGACCGATCTGCATGCCGCCGGCGACAAGGCTTACGGCGCGACGATCCGCCTTGGCGGAATGGTTGCGCCGAAATCGGTCCGAGGGCGCACCGGCACCTCGGGGCTCGAGTTCGACGTGAAGGACGCCACCGGCATCGTCCACGTCAAATCGTCCGGCGTACCGCCGCAGATGTTCCGCGAGAACATCGGCGTCGTCGTCGAAGGGACGATGACCCGTTCAGGCTACTTCCAGTGCAACCGTCTGATGGTTTCGCACAGCAACGAGTACCGGGCTCCGAAGAGCGGCCACAAGATGAGCAAAGACGAGCTGCAGAAGCTGATGCGCACGACCGACGGGTTGAAGGACTAGTGGATGGCAGGTCGGTGGATCAGTCTACTAATCAACTGATCTACTGATCCACTGATCGACTGATCCACCACCACCAAGGATCGACAATGACTCCCATACTCGGACGCTTCATCATCCTCGCCTCGGTGCTGGTCGCGACGACCGGCGCCTTCATCGCCTATGCCGCGGGCGCCAAACGCTCCCCCGAGGGGCTGCGCTGGTCGCAACGGTTCGCCTATGCCTTCGCGGCCCTGATGGTCGCCGCCACAGGCGTGATGGAGTACGCGCTCATCACGCATGACTTCAGCGTGCAATATGTCGCACACGTCGGTTCGACGCAGGTTCCGTTGTGGGTAACGATCGTCAGCCTCTGGTCGTCGCTGGAAGGGTCGATCCTCTTCTGGGGATTCATCCTCGGCATCTACATCGCGGTGACGACTTGGGTGAACCGCAACGATCACCAGGAGTACATGCCGTTCGCCATCGGCACCTGGCTGTCGTGCGGCGCCTTCTTCAGTTTTCTCATCGCTGGCCCGGCCAATCCCTTCCTGACCGTCGCTAATCCGCCGCTCGACGGGCCGGGTCCGAATCCACTGCTGCAGAACCACCTGCTGATGATCATCCACCCGCCGATGCTCTACCTCGGCTACGTCGGCATGACCATCCCCTTCGGCTTCGCCATCGCGGCGCTGCTGCGCGGCCGGCTCGGGCAATCGTTCCTTCGGCCTCTCCGTGCGTCGCTGCTATTGCCCTGGGTCTTCCTGACCATCGCCATCATGCTCGGCGGCTGGTGGGCTTACGAAGTCCTCGGCTGGGGCGGCTACTGGGCATGGGATCCGGTCGAAAACGCCTCACTGCTGCCATGGCTCACTGCCACCGCGGCACTGCACTCCGCCATCGTCATGGAACGTCGCGGCGTCCTCAAGGGCTGGACGGTCACGCTCATTCAGGCCAGCTTCCTCCTGACGATCCTCGGCACGTTCATGACACGCTCCGGCGTCTTCAACTCGGTCCACTCCTTCACGCAGAGCTCCATCGGACCGACGATCCTGGTCTTCCTGGCCGCTGTGCTGCTCTTCTCGGTGGCGCTGCTCTCCTTCCGCATCGACTCGCTCGAAGCCGAGGGACAGTTGGACAGCGCCGTCAGCCGCGAAGGGATGTTCCTCGTCAACAACCTCTTCTTCGTCGTCCTCACCTTCACGGTGCTCATCGGCACCTGCTTCCCGCTCGTCGTCGAAGCGGTCAAAGGGAAGCAGATGAGCGTCGGCCGGCCGTACTTCGACGCCATGGTCGTACCGATCGGCACGGCGTTGCTGTTCCTCCTAGGCGTCGGCCCCGCGCTTCCGTGGGGAAAGGCTTCGCGGAAGGAGATGCAGCGCGCGCTTCTGCCGCCGTTCATCACCGGCGCGGTCGTTCTGATCGCCGGCTATGCGCTAGCCGTGCGCAACCCATGGACGCTCCTCACGCTCCTCTTCGGCGGCTACGCGGCCCATGTGACGCTCGCGCAGATGTGGCTGCCGCTCCGGCAGCGGATGAAACGCGGTGACTCCTTCGGCCCGGCGCTCATCGATACACAGCTTCGCCGCGGACGTCGCCGTTTCGGCGGCTACGTCGTCCACGCCGGCGCGGTCATCGTATTCGTCGCCATCGCCGTCAGCAGCACGATGCGCACGCAGCAGGAAGTGACGCTGACGCGAGGCCAGAGCACGACCTTCGCCGGGTACACCGTCACCTTCACCGGCACCGAGGAGCGCGCGGAGCCGCATCGCCAATCGACGATCGCCCGATTCAACATCACCAAAGACGGCAAACCCGTCACGACGATGGAGCCGCGCATGAACCAGTACGCCACGATGCGCGAGCCGATCGGAACGCCTGCGGTCCATTCGACGATCACCCGCGACTACTACATCTCGATCATGAACCTGCAAGGCGATCAGGCCGGCGTGCTGATCATCAATATGCCGATGGTCGGCTGGATCTGGGGTGCTGTCCTGATGATGGGAGTGGGCGGATTGATCGCCCTGATTCCGATGCGGCGACGTACGTACGTCGTCGTCCCCGAGAGAGTCCCGGAAATCGACTCTGAGGTCGTGGCGTGAACAAGACGGTCCTGATCATCGGCGTCGTCATCGTTGCGGTGATCGTCTTCGTCCTTTTCGGCGGCCTCGGCAAGGACCCGCAGCACATCGACTCGCCTCTCATCGGAAAACCGGCGCCGCCGTTCGCGCTGAAGGCCGTCGGCACCGGCGAGACCATCGATCTCGAATCGCTGCGCGGCAAACCGGTCATCGTCAACTTCTGGGCGACATGGTGCGTGCCGTGTTACGAAGAGCATCCGACGCTCGTCGCCAACGCCCGCAACCTGCCGAACGTGCAGTTCGTCGGCGTCGTCTTCAACGATACGGAAGACAAGATCCTGCGCTTCCTGGCCGAGCGCGGTGCGGCGTATCCGACCCTGATCGATGCCAACGGTAAGACGGCGATCGCCTACGGCGTGGGCGGCGTGCCGGAGACGTACTTCATCAATCCGGCCGGGAAGATCGTGGCCAAGTTCGAGGGACCGTTGTCGACCGAGTTGCTGGAAGAGAATCTGGCAAAGGCAATGAAATGATCGCAACGCTCTTCCTCCTGGCCTTCATGCAGATCAAGGTTCCCGACGCGGCGCAGTTCGTCGGCGCGCCGCAGGGGACTCCGCTCACAGGCCCGCAACTCGAGCGCCGCACGATGGAGATCTCATCCGAGCTGCGTTGCCCGGTCTGCCAGGGTCTGGCCATCGGCGACTCGCCTTCGATCATGGCGGCAAACATGAAGGCTCAGGTTCGCGAGCTGCTCGAACGCGGCTATACCGAGGCGCAGATCCTCAGCTACTTCGAAAAGTCCTACGGCCAGTTCGTCCTCCTCAAGCCGAAGTTTCAGGGAGTGAACGCGCTGGTCTGGATCCTGCCGATCCTCGCCCTCGCCGCCGGCTTCCTGCTCGTGGTGACGAAAGCGAAAAAGCTGGAGATTGCGCCGGTGAAAGCCGCGATTCCGGAAGAAGAACCTGTTGACGACCCATACCTCGCCCGCGTTCGTGAGATGGTGGACAAACCATGACCGATTGGCTCAGCGCCACCGCAATGATTCTCTCCGGCGGCATCGTCGGATTCATGTTCTGGTACGGGATGAAAGGCCGCGCGGCCAAGCCCGACATGGAACGCCTCGATCTCGAAGCGAAGCGCGACGTGCTCCTGCAGCAATTGCGCGAGCTGAAAGAGACCGGCGGAAGCGTCGACGAACAACGCCGGCTCGAACGCGAAACGGCGGATGTGCTGCGCAAACTCGACAAACACAAGCCAGCGAAATCGGCGGGCGGCAAACGCGGGGCCGGCACTCCTGTCGACGCCGCCCAGCCTTCCCCTGTCGTCAACGTCGCCGCCCACGCGCGCGCCGCATCGATCCGCGGCTTCATTTGGGGCGTAGCCTCGGTCGCCGTCATCGGCGGCATCGCCTGGTTTGTCACGAAGAACGCCACGCCCAAGACCGAGGGAACGACCGGCGGCACGCCGATGACGGCGGCACCCCAGTCGTCATCACCGCAGCAGGCCGACGCCGCCCTGCAACAGATCCAGGCCGCGGTTGCCCAGAAGCCCGACGACCTGGAGATGCGCAATCAACTGGCCAAGGCCTACCTCGAGCGCGAGAATCTGATGGGCGTCTTCGAGCAGACCCAGTACATCCTCCAACGCAGTCCAGACGACGCCCAGGCGCTGACCTACCAGGCGCTGGTCCGCATGTCGATGGGACAGCGCGACGGCGCCGTGGAGATGCTGCGACGCGCCATCAAGTCCGACCCGCAGCTCACCGACGCCTACGTCGCCCTGGCCTGGGCCAACGTGCAGAGCGGCAAGATCAGCGAAGCCGAGGGATTGATCGCCGACGCCTCACGCCGCCATCCTGACCAGCAGGCACGTCTCGAACAAGTACTGGCCAGGATGAAGGAACAGGCCAAGAACCCTCCGCCCGCGGTCGTCCCTCCGAATCATCCGGCACTTCCCAACCCCGGATCCGAATCCGCCGCTTCCGCGGCATCACCCGCCACCGCACCGGTCAGCGGCCCATCCGTTCACATGACACTGACGCTCGCCGGCGCAAAACCGTCGCCGAACGCGGTGCTTTTCATCATCGCCCGTGCCTCCGGCGAAACCGCCGGCCCGCCGGCCGCCGTCAAGCGCATCGGAAACCCAACCTTCCCGCTCGAGCTCGACCTCAGCGCCGCCGATTCGATGATGGGCCAGCCGCTCCCGGCCTCGGTCACCATCGAAGCCCGTCTCGACTCGGACGGTGACGCGATGACGAAGAACGCGTCGGACCCGCATGCATCGCAGTCGGGCATTGCGACGAATGGGACGAAGGTAGCTTTGGTGTTGAAGTAGGGGACGAATCGCTATTATTCTTAGTGTCATGACCAAGGTTGAAGCGATCGAACGCGATGTTGAGACATTGACGCCGGAAGAATTGGCCGCGTTCCGGGCGTGGTTCGTCGAGCGAGACTGGGAGGCGTGGGATCGGGAGCTCGAACGCGACGTTGCAGCGGGGCGTCTCGACCGGTTTGCGGATGAAGCTCTCGCCGAGGTCGAGCGCGGCGAAACGACGGAACTTTGAGTCATCGCGCTTCAAGTCAGTTCTGGCGGCGTTTTGCGGAGCTACCACCTGATGTGCAGTCCGTCGCGCGCGCTAACTACGAACTCTTGAAGTCTGATCCACGTCATCCCTCTCTTCATTTCAAGCGCGTCGGTCGCTTGTGGTCAGCTCGCGTCGGCTCCGGTCATCGCGTTCTCGGTCTCGATTCGCGCATCGGTATCGTCTGGTTCTGGATCGGACCGCACGAGGAGTATCTACGTCTCATCAGGCAGGCATGAGCTCACCGCGCAGGAAAATCTCGTGAAACCTCGAAAGAAGATACCGACGTTCAAGGATGAAGACGCCGAGCGCGAGTTCTGGGCGAAAGCAGATTCCACGGAATACATCGACTGGTCCAAGGCGCAGAGGATCGTGTTGCCGAACTTCCGCCCAACGCTCAGAACGATCTCTCTTCGCCTTCCCGAATCGATGATCGCCGAGCTGAAACTGCTCGCCAATCAGCGGGACGTGCCGTACCAATCGCTGCTGAAAGTCTTCCTGGCGGAGCGAATCAACGGAGAGCGCAAGGGAAATCGAGGAGAAAGAAATTCAACTGCCCGCCGGCGCGCGGGTTGAGCCTGGCGGCTTCCAACGTAGTACCATTCCCCCATCGCCTAGGGGTGGCCGCGAAAAACGGCCTGAGATCACACCCTGGAACCTGAACCGGTTAGGACCGGCGTAGGCAAAGGCGGATGGGGCAATCGATGAGAGCTGTCCGGGTTATCTCCTTTCTTCTCTTCTTTCCTCTTTTTGTTTCGGCCGCGACGCTTCGCGGCGTCGTCCGCGCGGTTGATGGGGCACCTCTCAACGGGGCCTCGGTCGAAGCGGCGGGACAGCGTGCGATGACCGATGCCGAGGGCCGTTTTGCCATCGATGTTCCGGCGGGCCGCTACACCGTCGTCGTAACGCGAAACGGATATCAGGCGGTCGCGCAACTAGCGGCGGCGGATACCGACATCGTCATCACCTTGCGGCCGGGACTCGCGGAAAACATCGTCGTCAGCGGGATTCGGGCCGAGGAGAAGACGCCTGTGACGAAGAGCGACGTCGATCGATCGACGATCGAGCGCGACTACTACGGGCAGGACATCCCGCTCCTGCTGCGCGACACGCCGTCGATCGATACGTACGCCGAGGCGGGGGTGGGAGGGTCGGGATACTCCTACATCACCCTGCGGGGGATCAGCCCGACGCGGTTGAACTTCACCCTGGACGGTGTTCCGCTCGCGGACTCCGAGGACATGGGGACCTACTTCGCCGACTTCCCCGACCTCGCCCGGTCGCTGCAATCGATCCAAGTGCAGCGCGGTGTCGGGACATCGACGGTCGGCTCGCCGTCGTTCGGAGGATCGATCAACCTCGAATCGATCGCGCTGTCGCCGACCGAGTCGACCAGCGCGGAGGTTGGCTTCGGGTCGTTCGGCACGAAGAACGCCACCGTCGGCTATCAGTCGGGCGCGTTGCCGGGCGGATACTCGTTTTATACGCGACTCTCCGGCGATCAATCGAACGGCTTCCGCGAATCGTCCGGCTATCGCGCGCGCAACCTCTTCGTCAGCGCGGCAAAGCAGAACGAAGACTCGCAACTGCGGCTGACCGGCTTCACGGCCCACGAGTGGACGCAGCAGTCATTTCTTGCCGTCGACGCCGACACGCTCGCGCACGACCTTCGCGCGAATCCGTTCGGGCCGCAGGACCGCGACAGCTTCGGCTACGACCTGGCGCAACTCCAGTACCTGCGCACGCTTTCCCCGCGGACGAACATGACCGCCTCGGTGTTCTACCAGCGCGGCTACGGCTGGTATCGGCTCTCCGCCGATCAGTACGGACTCGACGGTCTCTTGATCGGCAGCATGGTCACGCTGAGCACGACGCACGGCCGGTGGACGGCCAACTACGGCCTGCATGTGAACGAGTTCCGCCGCGAGCACACGCTCGACGATGCCGCCGGCGTTCGCCAGTACTACAACTACGGCACGAAAGGGGAAGCGAACGCCTTCGCCAAGCTGAGCTACGACGAGGCACGCTGGCATCTCTACTCAGATCTGCAGGTGCGGACGACCAACTTTCACTACCACGGCGACGTCGCCATCGCCCCGATCCGCTGGACGTTCTTCAATCCCAAGCTCGGCGCCCGCTACGACCTTTCGGCGGCCAGCAGCGTCTACGCCTCGGCGGGAATGTCGACGCGCGAGCCGACGCGCAACGATCTATTTCAGGGCGAAGACAACGCCACCTTCGCGCATGACCTGCACGCCGTCCACCCCGAGCGGCTCGTCGATCTGGAAGCGGGCTGGAACGCTCGCGGACGCACGGCAACATTCGGCGCGAACGTCTACGCCATGAACTTTCACAACGAGATCGCCTCCACCGGCGAGCTCTCGCCGATCGGCCTGCTTCTGCGCCGCAACGTCGACCGCAGTTACCGCCGCGGGCTCGAGCTCGAGTACACGTGGCAGGCCATGCCGCAGCTGAAACTGCGCGGCAACGCCACCCTGAGCCGCAACCGCATCCACACCTGGACGCAGTTCTATGACGTCTACGATGCCGCGGGGAACATCGTCGGCAGTCAGCCGATCACGTTTCACGACGTGAATCCCATTCTGACCCCGACGATGATCGTGAATCAGTCCATCGAATACGCGCCGTCGTCATCGCTGATATTCGGGGTGACCGGACGGCACGTGGGACGCTCCTATCTCGACAACACGAACAATGGCGCGTTCATCGCGCCGGCGTTCACGACGCTCGAGGCCAATGCCGCCATCGCTGTCTCACACGGCGTCAGCCTTCGCCTGCAGGTCAACAATCTGACGAACAACAAACGCGTCTTTCCCAGCGGCTACAGCTATCTCTTTCTCACGCCCGACAGGACGATCGAGGGGATCTCGTACTACTACCCACAGGCGACGCGGAATGCCACGGTGATGGTAGATTTCCGGCGTTGACCCTCACGCTCATCGAGACGACAGCCATCCTCTCCGCGGCGGGGAAGGCATGGCTGGTCGTCCGGACGGCCTTCACTCCGCTGGAGATGGTGGCGGTCGTCTTCACGCTGATCAACGTCTGGCTGGCCATCAAGGAGAAGATGTGGACCTGGCCGGCCGGCATCGCCAGCGTGCTGCTCTACCTCGTCGTCTTCTGGCGCTCGCACCTCTATCTGAATGCCGGGCTGCAGATCGTCTACTTCGTCATGTCGATCCACGGCTGGTACGAATGGCTTCACGGCGGCGTGAACAAGACTGAGCTGACAATCACCCACGCATCGGCACGGATGTGGGCGGCGCTGCTGTCGGCCGGCGTCGTCATGACGCTCGTACTGCTCTGGCTGCTCCGCCTGACCGCGCATGATGCCTCGCTGCCGATCTGGGATGCCGTGACCACCGCCTTCAGCCTCGTCGGCCAATACATGCTGAACATGAAGATCGTGCAGAATTGGCTGATCTGGGCCATCGTCGACGTGATCTACGTGGTCATGTTCATCGACCAGAAGCTTTATCCGACAGCGGTACTGTATGCATTCTTCGTCTTCCTGTGCGTGAAAGGGCTGCTCGATTGGCACCGCTCGGCAAACGCGTCTGCCTCATAGGTCCGGAGTGCACCGGCAAGACCACGCTCGCCGAACGGCTCGCGGACCACTTCGGCGTCGCGTGGGTTGCGGAGTTCGCGCGCGAGTACGCGCAGCAGGTCGGCCGGCTGCTGACCGCCGACGACATTGAACCGATCGCCCGCGGACAGATGGCCCTCGAGAATGCCGCTCGGCAACTGACTACCGACAACCTCCTCATTCTCGACACAGACCTGATCAGCACCGCCGTCTACGCAACTCATTACTACGGCATCTGCCCGGAATGGATCAAAACCGAGGCCAGAGCTCGTAAAGCCGATCTCTACCTCCTGACCGACGTCGATGTGCCATGGACGATTGACGACGTCCGCGACTCCGCGGCTCCGCGTGAGATATTGCACCGCGTGTTTGCCACGACGCTGGCAACCTACGGCGCGGACTTCGTCGCCATCCGCGGCGATCGGGAAACGCGATTCGCCGCGGCCGTTGCGGCAATTGCCTCCATCGGCGAGAGGGGGCAAGCCTTCGATTCTTGAAAGTCGAGGGGTCGGACCTTCGTTTTTCCGATTTGACGTTGGCAAGGCCGGTGTCAAACCTTCGTTTTTCGGATTTGATGTGGTCCACTCCAGTCAGCAAGGCCGACACCACGACGATGGCCGATTCCTCAGACCCGTATCAGCCGCGAAAACACGGAATCACGCTCACTCACGAATGGGAATGCATGTGGCAATGCCAATCGCGTCATGACCGCCACGCCCGTTGGCGTGTCTTACTCACGCGCCGTTGGGACGCGGACTTGCCGACATCGATGCGGATGAAGATCAGACTCGCAACACGGCCAGCGAAGCGTCGAGCCAGGCCAGCAAGATCTTGTTCTTTCCAAACTCGCGGTCGCATCGTTTGATGAGATTTGAAATGTGGCCTTCGCTTCGGAGCCGAAGGGAGGCGGCGATCGAACGGAGGGTGATCAAACCCTCATGCCATCCCAGCCAGGCGGCCAGACGGCGCAGGATTCCTCCGCGCGTCGCTCGGATCGAGTCTGCGGTCTCTCCCGCTGCTTTCGCGACGACGTCGAGGATCGTATGCATCTTCGGCCGTCCCACCGCTCGCTGCGCCCGGGGATGATCCGTCGAGCGCGGAGTCGATTCGACGAGCTTCCGGGCCGCCTTGATCCACTCCTCGGTTCCGAGATAGAGCTGATTCTCCAGCTTGTCCCACAGCCGATCCTCACAGCCGATTTTCGCCAGAACGAACTCTCGATACTCTGCCTGCGCCGGCGGCTTTTCATTACCGAACAGAGGAAGGACCGAATCGAGGTCGAGCCACTCGGGCGCGATCTCCAGTCCTGCCGTCGCGCGGTAACTCGACCACCGGTAATCCTCAGGCCTCTGGACCATCTTCGCGCGCACCGGGTTGAGAACGACGTACCGTAGAACCTCGGCGAAGTACGCCTCGCGATCGATGAGGAAGGCTTTGAATCGTCCCTCAAACAGATGGCCGCGTCGTTTGTGGATACGGTTGAACCAGCCGGCGTAGACACTATTGAGCCAGTGCATCCCGCGCGAGAGATTCGGCTTGTGCGTCTGAACGACGAGATGGTAATGATTCGTCATCAGGACCCAGGCGGTAATGGACCATCCAAAACGCTGCGCGGCCGCGCCGAGGAAGGTGAGGAAGGCTTTGCGGTCCCGATCGGAGCGGAAGATGTTCCTTCGCTCGTTGCCGCGGGAGGTCAGGTGGTAGAGAGCGTCTTCGAATTCGATACGTAACGGTCGTGCCATAACGCGACCGAGGATCCCTCGGGTCAAAGCAATCACCGAGGAATCCGCGACGAGTAGAGAAAAACGGCTGGAAAACTCCTCGGAATGGAAAGTAGCGCTACGGGGTGTAGAACTCCGCCAACGACGACAACGATCGAAAGCGCTTCCTGGAAAGCGAGGTGGCGCGGCCCGATTCGAAAATCGAAGGCCTGGCACCTCGGAGTAGGGAGCGCTCAAGAGCGACGAACGGCGCCGCTCTACCTCCCCATCATCTGCTCATTCGCCGCCAGAATCGCCGGTCCCATGGCGGATAGCGAATGAATCGACTGCACCGCTCCCCGGCCGATCGCCTCGCGTGGCATTCCGAAGACGGCGGAGGACGCTTCGTCCTGCGCGAACGTGACCGCGCCGGCGGTGCGCATTTCGAGCAGGCCGGTAGCACCGTCGTTGCCCATGCCGGTCAGGATGACGCCGATCGCGTTGGCACCCGCGGACTGGGCGACGGAGCGGAAGAGGACGTCGACACTCGGTTTGTGGCGGGCAACCAGCGGGCCGTCGTTGAGGTGGATGCGGTATTCGGCGCCGTCGCGGCGGACCAGCATGTGGCGGTTGCCGGGGGCGATCAACGCGCGGCCGTCGAGGATGCGATCACCTTCGGCGGCTTCTTTGACCACGATGCGGCAGGTCTGGTTCAGACGCTGGGCAAACGCGGCGGTAAAGACCTCCGGCATGTGCTGCACGATGACGATGCCCGGCGCGTCAACCGGCATCCCTTCCAGGATCTCGCGCAGCGCCTCGGTGCCGCCGGTTGAGGCGCCGATGGCTACGAGCTTGCGCGTCGTGCGGGTCAGCGTAGGACGCGCCGCGGGGAGGATCACGTCGGGCGAATGACGTTTCTCGATCGTCATCGGCACGCGGCGCCGGCGCGGCCGGGCGCTCGCGGCGGCGCGGATCACGTCGATGAACATCTCGGTCGAGTCGGTGAGGAAATCGTGCAGGGCGACGCGCGGCTTGGCCACGATCTCAACGGCGCCCTCCTCCAGCGCTTTGAGGGCCGTCTCCGTTCCGCGCCCTGCCAGGGCCGAGCAGATGACGACCGGCAGCGGATCCTCGGACATGATCTTGCGGAGGAACGTCAGGCCGTCCATGCGCGGCATCTCGATGTCGAGCAGGATCACATCCGGCCGCGAAGTGCGCATCTTCGTTTGCGCGATCAGCGGGTCGGCGGCCACGCTCACTTCGATGTCGGGCGCGCGGCGGCATATGGTGATCATGGCTTGGCGCATGACCGCGGAGTCGTCGACAACAAGGAGTCGGAGCGGTCGTTTGTCCATGGTTATTTGACGGCCGGCGCAACACGCTGACCGGCATGCTCCGTGCCGTTGGAACCGGGGGTTAGACCTTCGGAACGTCCGAGAAAACGAAGGTCTGACCCCAAGGGGTACCGTGTGCCATGGGAACTGGGGGTCAGGCCTTCGGAATATCCGAAGAAACGAAGGCCTGACCCCGAGGGGTACCGCATGATCGGATGTCTTTTCATGACTTATTTACCCGTCGGCGCAACGCGGCGGTAGATGGTCGGGCCGGCGTGCTCCATGCCGTAGGAACTGGGGGTCAGGCTTTCGGCGTGTCCGAGGAAAAAAAGGCCTGACCCCGAGAGGTAACGCAGGAGCCGCTGGATCACGGCCTCTTTCGATTCGCGGTTGAAGTAGATGAGGACGTTGCGGCAGAAGATCAGATCGAAGGTGCCGCGGATGCCGTAGTCGCGGTCGTTGAGGTTGATGCGGCGAAAATCGATCATCGATTTCAGCGAGGGATGGGCGCGCATGCGCCCTTCCTCGGCGCGGACGCCGCGGAGCATGTACGCCTTGCGCAGCCGCTCGGGGATGTCGTGGCTTCGTTCGACGGGCCAGACCCCTTCGCGGGCAGTGTCGAGGACGCGCGTCGAAAGGTCCGAGGCCAGGATCTCGACCGACCATCCTTCGGCTGCGGGGAAATGCGCGGCCAGGATCATCGCCAGCGTGTAGGGCTCTTCGCCGGTGGAGCAGGCGGCGCTCCAGGCGCGAATCCGCTTCGGAATCTGACCGGCGTCGCCGAGGGCGCGCCAGTGCGGCAGTACCGTCTCATCGAGAAACTCGAACTGCTTCGGTTCGCGAAAGAAACGGGTCTCGTTCGTGGAGATGCAATCGAGCATCGACGTCCGTTCGTTCTGATTCGACTCGACGTGCTGGTAGTAGGCGGAAAAATCGCGGCAGCCGAGGGCGCGCACGCGACGCGTCAGCCGTCCGCTGACCAGCGCCTTCTTCGCATCGGAGAGATGAATCCCCGCCTCGCGGTAGATGAGCTGCTGCAGCATCCGGAACTCGCGGTCGGACAACGGGCGGATGGCGTCGGCGTCGTGCATGGCTATTGGATGCTTGCCTCGGCGGCAACGTCGGCGACGACGGTTGCGCTGGCGGCGAGGATTTCGTCGGAGGAGAAGATGCGGTCGATGTCGAGCAGCAGGACGAAGCGGGCGTCGGTGGTGCTGGCCATGCCGAGGAGAAAGCTGGCCCGGACGCGCGGTCCGAACGACGGCGCGGGCTGAATCTGTTCGGCGGTGAAGTCGACGACCTGGTGCACCGAATCGGCCATCACCCCCATGATCACAGCTTCATCGTCGACGCGGAGCTCGACGATGACCACGCAGGTGCGGCGTGTGATCTCGGTGGCCGGCAGGCCGAATTTGATGGCCAGATCGATCACCGGCACCACCGTTCCGCGCAGGTTATGCACGCCGCGAATCCACGGCGGCGTCCCCGGAACCCGGGTAACGACGCCGCACTCGATGATGTCGGTGACCTGGAGGATGGTGATGGCGTACTCCTCTCCGGCCAGGAAAAAGGTCAGGTATTGATCATTTGCTTGCATCGCCGCCTCCTAGAAATGCGTGTAGTCGACGAAGGCGGCGGGAGCGGCGCTCCGTGCGGCGTCGGCCGGAAGGAGACGCGCGCCACGGAACGGCGCAACCGAGGCCGGCGTCTCGCGCCGCGGAGTCGCGACGTCATGCCCGCCGGTGGTCTTGAAGTAGGCGATCGTCTGCTGAAGCGCCTCGGCCTGCGAGGACATCTCCTCCGCGGTGGACGCCAGCTCTTCGGACGCCGAGGCGTTGCGCTGCGTGACCTGATCGACGAGGGTCATGGCGCGATTGATCTGCGCGACGCCGCCGGACTGCTCGATCGATGCGGCGGTGACTTCGCGCACGAGATCGGCGGTCTTGCGGATAGTAGGTACGAGATCGGTCAGGAGGCGCCCCGAGCGCTGTGCGACGTCAACGCTGGAGGTGGCCAGCTCGCCGATGTCTTTCGCCGCGGTCTGGCTGCGCTCGGCGAGTTTGCGCACCTCGGTGGCGACGACAGCGAAACCACGGCCATGTTCGCCGGCACGCGCCGCTTCGATGGCGGCGTTCAGGGCCAGAAGGTTGGTCTGGTAGGCGATCTCTTCGATGATGGAGATCTTCTGGGCGATCTTGGTCATCGCGTCGACCGATTGCTTCACGGCCTGGGCGCTCTCCTCGACGTCGTTGGTTCCCTTGACGGCCATCGTTTCCATCTGGCCGCTGTTCTCCGCGTTCTGGGTGATGGAGGCGCTCATCTCCTGCAGGCTCGACGTCGTCTCTTCGACTGATGAGGCCTGCTCGCTGGTGCCCTGCGAGAGCGACTGCGCGCTGGCGGAGATCTGCGATGAGGCGACGGTGAGTGAGGATGCACCGCTGCGGACTTCGCCGATGATCTCGGTCAGGCGCTCGATCATGTTCGCCAGAGCCGCGCCGAGGGTGTCGCGCTGCGAACGCGGCGTCACGCGGACGCGAAGGTCGCCCGAGGCGATTCCGGTCGCGGCGGCAACCATCTCGTTGTTCGAGTCGATCATCTTCTTCATTGCTGTCATGAGCAGCCCGGTCTCGTCCGTGCCGCGCGCTTCAATCTCGAAGTCCGACTGTCCCTCGGCGAGCTTCTCGGCGATGTCGACCACCTTGAGGATCGGCTGGGCGATGCTCCGGGTCACGGCGACGGTCATCACCGAAACGAGGATGATTCCGCTGAGCACGACGATCCACATAGTGCCGCGGGTCCGGGTCTCGGCATCGAGGACGACCTTCTCCTTGGAGTTCATGCGCTCGATGTTCTTGTTCGCGTACTCCTCGAGGGCGGTATCCATCCGGCGGATGTCGTCCTTGAACGGCGCCATCGCCGCGTTCGCGGCCGCGGCGGACTTGATGGTCTTATCGGAAATCTGCTGCTTCACCGACTGGAATCCGATCGTGTAGGTGGACAGATCGGCGCGGAGAACGCGCAGCATCTCTTTATCCTCCGGAAGGGCGACGGTCTGGTCGAGCGTGTTGAGGTTCTCGATCAGGTCGGCGTGCTCCTTGTTCCACTTGTCCGAATAGTCCGACTCTTTCTGTTGATCGCCGATATTGAGGAACAGATCCTTCTCATAGCGCCTGAGCCCAAGACCGTTTGCCTGTGCCTGTGACGCCTGCTCCATCAGCTTGGCGTCGTGATGCAGGATCGAGTATGTCGTTTGTACCGTCTGTGAAAGCCCCCAGAAGCCGGCCATGGCCACCACCGCCATCAAGAGGATGCTGATTCCGAACGCAACTGCCAGTCGTTTCCCGATTTTCCAATTGTTGAACATGACTTCTCCTATTCGTGCTCGATATGAGCGGTTGTTGATTAAAGTTTGTAGTGGACAGTGAGGGCGAAGGCCATGGCGATCGGCGCGCCGTTGCTCTCGGCGGGAGAGAATTGCCAATGTCTCAGCGCCTCGAGGGCGACAAACGACAACGTCGGCGCGGGAAGGGGCCGGACAATGTGCGGCAGGGTTGGCTGGCCATTCTTATCGATGATGATCTGCACCACGAGATCGCCGGCGACTCCAAACCGCGACGCACCGGCAGGAAACTTCGGCAGCACCTGCTTGACGACACGCGCGGGAATGACCTTTCCGCGAGTCGTTGGCTCTGTAATGGAAAACAGGTGCCGCTTGAGAAACTCACCGGGGGCGTCGAAGGAGGAGAGATCGCTCTTTGCCGCGGCCGGGGAGATTTCCTGGGCGATATACCAATACCAGAGAGCATCGTCGACCTTCCCCATCCCGGCGTTTGCCAGCGCCTTGTACGTCAGTACGGTGGCGAGCATTTCGTCGTCAGCCCCGCCGGAACCGAGTTGCTCCACCATATCGGAGAGGACGTGGTCGATGATCGTCAGCGAGTTGGCGTAATGACCCGCGCGAAGAGTGGCCGCGCTCTGATTGACGTCACCTCGCCATTTGTCGGCGGACAATGCCGCGGCTGAGGCTGTGCCGATGCACCCGAAGAAGAGCAGCGACACCGCGAGTACACGTAGTACGGGTTTCGAGTTATTGAACATTGCGTCTCCTGTTGTATTGGATGGACTAGAGAGGTCACAGCAGGTACTTCACCGTGATCCGTTTTCGTTTGCGGCGGCGTGGCATGACGATGGCGAGAAGGCGATTGAGAAATGTCTTCAATGAAAAGCTCACGATTGACTCCCTATGTGAGCATCGGCGGCGCGGCGGATGATTTCCTGGACGTCGAGGATCAGGGCCACGCGGCCGTTTCCGAGGATGGATGAGCCGGCCACGCCGGGAACCTGGCGCAGGAAGCGGCCCATCGGCTTCATGACCACCTGGCTGCTGCCGAAGAGCTTGTCGACGACGATTCCGGCGCGGCCCTGTTCGTGCTCCACGACTACGACGTTCTCGCGCTTCTCGGCGCCGGCCTCGAGGCCGAAGATGCTCTGGATGCGGAGGAAGGGGAGAGGCGTGCCGCGGAGATCGATCACACCCGTGGAAAGGCGTTCCGGGTTCTCCGGCATCTCCGTGCATTCGACGATCGTGTCGATGGGGATGACATAGGTTTCATCGCCGACGCCGACCGCGAAGCCGTCGATGACGGCGACTGTCAGCGGCAGACGGATGTCGATGGTCGTCCCGGCGCCCGGCTGCGAGTCGATGGTCAGCGTCCCACGCAACGATTCGACGTTGCGCCGCACCACGTCCATTCCAACGCCGCGGCCGGAGAGGTCGGTGACTTCGGCCGCGGTGGAGAAGCCTGGACGAAGGGTCAAGTTCCAGAGCTCCTGGCGCGTAAGCCGCTCGGGATCGAATCCGAGGACGCGTGCGCGCTCAGCGATGCCGGTCTCGTTGAGGCCGGCGCCGTCGTCGGAGATGCGGAAGGTGATGCCGCCCGACTGATGGAGGGCGGTGATACGGATGGTGCCGGCCACGTTCTTGCCGCGGGCGATGCGCAGCCGCGGCTCCTCGAGGCCGTGGTCGATGGCGTTGCGGATCATGTGCGTGATCGGATCTTTCAGGTGCTCGATCACGGTGGTATCGACTTCGACGTACTCCCCCTCCAGCACCAGCATGGCGCGCTTCCCCTGTGAGGCGGCGAGATCGCGCACGACGCGGTGAAAGTGGCGAAGGGACGGCCCGACCGGCACGAGGCGCACGTTCATGATGGCCTCCTGCAGGTCGAAGCTGAGGCGGTCGAGCTCGCGGACGGCGTCGAGCGTCTTCTCGTCGCGGCTGGTTTCCTCCACGAGCTGCCGGACGTTGCCGCGCACGGTGGCGATCTCGCCGGCAAGGTCGAGCATGCGGTCGAGCTTGTCGATGCCGACGCGGAGCGAGCGAGCGGTGCGGGCAACGGACGGCCGCTGCTGCGTGCCCGCCTCTCTGTCGGCGCCGTGCTGATTGCTGGTAACGGTGCTTCCGGCCCAGGCGGCGAGGAGGAGCCGCAATTCCTCCTGCGGCTGCGTCAGCGCTCCGTTGCCGTTCACCGAGCGGATGGCGATGTCGCGAAGCGCGTCGATGGCTTCGAGAAGCTGGCTCACGCCCGCTGCATTGGTGTCGATACGCCCTTCGCGCATCCCATCCAACAGCTCCTCCATGACGTGAACGAACTGGGTGAGATCGTCGAACTGCAGGCAGCCGGCGTTTCCTTTCACGGTATGGATGCCGCGAAAAATCTCCTGCAGCAGCGCCTCGTCGTCGGGAGTCTGCTCGAGACGAAGAAGCAACTGCTCGACCTCGTCGAGGACGTCATCCGTTTCGGCGACGAATGCATCGATGAGCTGCTGGCGATCGTTGTCGTCAAGGGTAAGGTTGCTCATCGTCAGATCTCCTTGCTGTAGGCGCAGCCGTTGCCGGTGTGAAAGAGGAGCTTCCGGCCGCGCTGACCGCCGGTTTGCTCGGCGTTGATGGGGATGGCGTGCTTTTCCAGAGCCTGGCGGGCCACGGCCACGTTCTGGTCGCCGATCGACAGGCGAGTCGTGACGACGTTGCCGAGCAGCGATGCGCCTCCCACCAGCTTCGCCACGAGCCGCGCCTTCTTCGCACCGACCGAAACCATTTCATCGATCAGCCGCTCGATGGCGATGTTGCCGTAGCGAAGGTCGGAATGGCCGCGCACCGGATCGCTCGGCAGCAGGTAGTGATTGATGCCGGCCAGCGATGCGTCCGCATCCCACAGACAGACAGCCACGCACGAGCCGAGGATCGTGGAGACCATGACCGGCTGGCTGGCCGTGAAGAGTTGGCCGGGATAGAGATAGACCGTTCTCAGTGTCTCGGATGCGTCCATCGCCGGTACCTTCTCGATTGGATTGAGCGCTGTCATCAGTGCACCGCGAGCGCCGTCGCTTCGTGGAGGTTGGCGCAGTAGAGGGCCGTGGAGGCATGGATGGCCAGCAGCTCGAACAGCTCGTGATCGACCGGCTGCAAGGCCTGTTTGTGCTCGAGCAGGCGGAACACCAGGATGGCGCCCGTGACGCGGTCACCGATCCGGAGTGGCACGCAGGCGGTGAGCTTGTCTTCGCCGCCGGCCACGTGATCGTTGACGAAGACTTCGCCGCTGAGCAGCCGGCTGCCGATCGGACCGGTGCCGGCTTTGAAGTTTTTCAGGCGCGAGTTCTCCACGCCGAACGATGAAGCGAGCCGGAACTCGTCCGCCTCTCCGTGAAATTCAAAGATGGCCACCTCTTCGGAACCGATGAGGTTGACCACGATCTCCTGGATGGTGCTCAGCACAACATCCCGCTCCACGCTGGCGTGCAGTTGGTAGGAGGCGACGTAGAGATTGGAGAGATTGCTGCTGTGGACCTCGATCTGGTGGTACTGCGCGGCGTACGTTTCGTTTTCGTGTTCGACGTCGTCGAAGCGCGCCCGAAGCCGATCCAGCTCCAGCGTGGCCACGTCGCAGTCGTGACGCGCCTTCTCCAGTTGCATGAGCGTTTCCATGCGCCTGGCTTCGAAGGTCTCCGCGGCCCGGCGCAGCTCTTCCTTCTGCTGCAGAACGACGCGCGCTTCGATGATCTCCAGCTCCAGCCGGCGTTTGTCGCTCTCGAGCGCTGTGGCCATGGCCCGGAGCTTTTCGTTCTCGCGTAGGAGGCCCTGCGTGTACTGCTGCAGTTCTTCCTGCACGACGGTGATGTAGGCGCGGTTCTTCTCCTCGGCGCTCACTGGCACGCTCCGTCATCGAGGAAGTTGCGGACTTTGGCCAGCAGCTCGATGGAGTTGATCGGCTTGGTGACGTAGTCGGTACAGCCGTTCGCCCAGCCGGCCTCCACGTTGGCCGCTTCGCCGCGGGTGGTGACCATGATGATGGGGATAGACTTGGTCTTTTCAGCGCTGCGGATCAGGCGGCAGGCTTCGAAGCCGCCCATCTTCGGCATGATCACGTCGAGAAGGATCAGATCGGGGAGATGCTCCGCTGCCTTCCGCACGCCTTCCTCGCCGTTCGTGGCCGTGACGAGATCGTAGGGACCGTTTCTGAGAATGAACTTTTCCATCATGAGGATCGTGGACGAGTCATCGACGAGAAGAATCTTTTTTCGGCTCATTCGCCTTGCTCCTGTTTCACTGTTGTGTAGGGTTCGCTGTGGATGGTTGGAGCGCCGATGGAAAGCGGCGCGGAAGGTCGCGCGAAGTAGTAGCCCTGCACGAGATCGATGCCGAGCGACGTCACGGTCTCGAAATCGGCGATGGTCTCGATGCCCTCGGCGATGACGCGCCCGCCGAGGCGTGAGGCCAGCAGGACGATGGACTCGATGGCGGCCCGGGACGAGGCTTTCCCGCTGCAGTCGGCGATGAAGTAACGGTCGATCTTGAAGAGCTCGGGCCGGACCTCGACCAGCATGCGGTGGCTGGAGTAGCCGATGCCGATGTCGTCGAGGGCGATGCGCACTCCCATGGCCCGCAGCTCGTAGAGCGCATCGAAGAAAGCCCGTTCGTCCCAGAACTTCTGCTGTTCGACGATCTCGAGGATCACCCGTGAGACCGGCATGTCGTGCGCGGTGCAGGTTTCGACGAGGAATTCGGTGAATTGCGGATCGCGCTCGAGCGTCGAGGCGTGGACGTTCACCGAGATGGCCGGCGATCCCGGAACGGTCGATCCGGACGCGATCGCACGGGCGATGCAGGCCCGGTCGACCTCGACCTCTTTCCCTTTGCGGCGCACGTACTCGAAGAGGACGTTGGCCGATTCGACGTTCGAGTCTTTCGGCCCGCGGGAGAGCGCCTCGAGTGCGAAGAGAATCGTCTCGTTCCCGGCGATCTCGTAGATCGGCTGAAAGAGGATCGTCAGGCCGCCCGGCCCGAGGATGTCGTGAAGCAGGGTGCGGCGCTTCATCACGCGTCACCCATCAAGCGGTGAACCGCCTTGGCGATGTCCGGGAGCGGCGTCGGCTTCGGCAGAAAGGCCTCGGCGCCGAGAGCGCGGGCGCTGCGCTGAATCTCCGGCGTGGTGTGCGCGGTCAGAACGATGACGCGCGTGCCGCGGGAGTGATGCCGCACGAAGCGGAGGATCTCCAGACCCTCGACGGCGTAGCTCCAGGAAAGGCGGAGATCAGCGATGACGATGGCGTAGTGCGAGGTGGCGATCAGCGCTTCCGCTTCTTCCAGCTCGCGGGCGCAATCGACATGAAACCCTTCGCGGGTGAAGAACTTCTTGAGGGCGGAGAGAACCACCCGCTCGTCTTCGACGAGCAGCATCCGGGATCTTTGGGTTGTTCCGTGTGTCATGACCGCCGTCTATCGCAACGGCGGGACCATGCTCTGTGCCCGTTTCAGAACGGCAGCAAAGCGTGTGAGGTGAATGGGTTAGGCAGGAGTGGCGGTATTTGGAGCCGGATCGTATTTCGAATTTTCGAACACGCTTTTCGAATCTTTGCGCAGTGCCATACTAAAGGCATTCGCGAACGGCCTTTGACTATTCGGGCTCGCTCTTCGGATCTTTGCGCAGCGTGATCCGGTGCTTGCGCACCTTGTAGTACAGCGTGTTGCGGGTGATGCCGAGGCGTTTGGCGGCGCGGTCGACGACCCCCTCCTCTTCCTTGAGCACACGTGCGATGTGGCGTGCCTCCACCTCGGTCAACGTCAGCCTTGTGTCGTCGGAAGAGCCGTCGCCGGATGGCGATTCGAAACGGAGATCCGTGCGCCGGATCTCGCTCTGGTCGCTCAGCAGCAGCGAGCGCTCCAGCACGTTCTTCAGCTCGCGGATGTTGCCGGGCCACGGATACTCCTGCATGGCACGGACGGCGCTGTCGGCCAGCGTCACTCCCGAGCGTCCCAGCTCATGCGCCACACGCGCGAGGATGTCGGCGGCCAGCGCGGCGATGTCCTCAGGGCGCTCGCGGAGCGAGGGCAGGCGCAGGACGATGGTGCTGATCCGGAAGTAGAGATCCTCGCGGAATCGCCGGCTGCGAACCAGGACATTCATATCGTGATGGGTGGCAGCGATCAGGCGCACGTCGGCGAAGCGGTCCTTCACATCGCCGAGGCGGCGGAATCGTTTCTCCTCAAGGACTTTCAGCAGCTTCGGCTGGACCTGCACGTCGACGTCACCGATCTCATCGAGAAACAACGTGCCGCGGTGGGCCAGATCGAAGAGCCCCTGCTTCGCCGCAACGGCGCCGGTGAACGCGCCTCGTTCATGCCCGAACAGCTCGGACTCGAGAAAGTCCTTCGACAGACCGGCGCAATTCAGATCGACGAACGGCTCCTGCCGCCGGCGGCCGTTGCGGTGCAGCCAGTTGGCGAGAATCCCTTTCCCCGTCCCGGTCTCACCCTGGATCAGGATGGGCCGGTCGGTGGCGACGATCTTGTTCACGTCGCTCTCGAGCTGGCGAATGGCGGCGCTCGTGCCGTTGAACGGATCGAGAACGTCGCGCGACTCTTTCTTGCGGTCAGCCTGATCGGCCTGGCGGCTGCGCTGCGTGTCGAGGGTGCGATTGAGGATGACCAGCAGCGTCGGAAGCTCGACCGGTTTGGTCAGGAACTGTTCGGCCCCTTCCTTGATGGCGCTGACCGCCAGCTCGACGCTGGCGTGCGCGGTCAGGACGATCACGGCCACCGACGCGTCGATCACTTTCAATTGCGGCAGCAGATCGAGAGCGGTGCAATCGCGGAGCTTGTAATCGAGAATGATGGCGTCGGGCCGCTCCTTACGCGTCTGCGCCAACGCCGAGACGCGGTTGTCGGCCTCCGAGACCTCGAAGCCCGCCGCGGTGAGGAAGCGGCGGATGGCCAGCCGGATGGCCGGCTCGTCGTCGACGATCAGCACGCGGTTGCGGGTCATCTCGGTCATGTTGTGGTGCTCTTCTTCGACGGCGCAGCATCGTCGGCCAGCGGGAAGAGTACCCGGATCCGACCGCCGCCTTCGGGCCGGTTCGAGGCAGACACCTTGCCGGAGTGCTCCTCCACGATGCGCTGCACGATGGAGAGTCCGAGTCCCGTCCCTCCCTCGCGCTGGCTGAAGAACGGCTCGAAGACACGGTCGAAATTGAGCGGGGAGAATCCCGGACCCTCGTCGTCGATGGTGCATTCGACCCAGTCCCGGCCGGCGTGGTCAGTGAGCGCACCGGTGATGCGGACCACGCCGCCGGGATTGGAATACTGAATGGCGTTGTCGATCAGGTTCTCGAAGACCTGCCGCAGGCGCGACCGGTCCATCAAAAGCGTCGGCATCGTTTCGGTCATCTCATTCCGGATCTCGACCCGGGCGGCCAGCGCCGCGGGGAGACGGTTCTCCACGGCTTGAGCCACGACATCGCGGATATCGCCGCGATCGATCGTGAGCGCCGGCGGTTTCCCGTATTCGAGCAGCTCCTGCATCAGGTGGATGAGCCGGTTCACTTCCTGCCGGAGGGTGGCCGCGCATTCGGCATAACCCGGCTCGCTCAGCTCCTCGTGAAAGGCATCGAGCGTCGCCGAGATGCCGAAAAGCGGGTTGCGCACCTCGTGGGCGACACCGGCCACGAGCGTTCCCATGGCCGACATGGTCTCGCTCCGCCGCAGCGATTCCTGCAGCTCGACGACGCCGGTGATCTCCCACAGCACGAGGATGAACCGCTCGGAGCCGTCCGGAGCGGAGAAGCGGGAGACGATGATGTCCCAGGTTCTGCCGCTGGAGTCTTTCGTCTCCGCGGTCGTGCCCTGCCGCTCTCCGGCGATGTAGGTGATGAGCTGCGCCGCCGTCTGCCACGGCTCGCCGGTACTGATCTCTCCGATGTGCCTCCCCGGAATCTGTTCCTCGGAGAGCGCGCTCAATTCGAGCGCCGCCCGATTCACGCGGACGATGGCACCGCTCCGCTCGGTGATCAGGATCGGGGTCGTGACCGTGTCGAAGGTCTCTTTCCATTCTGCCGCCGAACGTTCGACCGCTTCCTGCAGCCTTCGTTGTTCCGCCTCGGCATGCCGTCGTTCGGTGATGTCGACGCCTGTTGCTACAAGGAACGCCTGTCCGCCGACGTCCATGCGCCGGGCGCTGATCGTGTAGTTCTTCACCTCCGTGCCGACGACCACGCGTGTTTCGACTTCCGCCTGACCGGCTTCGAATACCTCGACGATCTTCCGGTCTACGTGCTCGCGGTCGCCGGGGTGAATGAGGGTACGGGACGAACGATCGAGCAGGAGTTGCTCCCCGCCGGACTGGCGCTCCATCGTGTCGTTCCAGCGAATGAACCGGCCCTCGCGGTCCTGAACGAAGAAGATGCCGCCGATGGTGTTGATGGCGGTGTTCGTGAATGCTTCCTGCTCCAGCAACTCCGCGTAGCGACGATCGAGCTGGCGGACCATCGTCTCGATACTGGAACGAAGACTCCCAAGCTCGGCGGTGAAGCCTGATGCCGGCAACGGTGCGGCAGCTCCCGTGCTGACGGCCACGGCATACTTCTCGATCGCCGTCAGCGGCCTCACCACGGCGCGCCAGAGAAGGAGATAGGTGGAAAGGATGAGCAGGACATCCACCGCAACGATCGTCGAGACGATACGAAGTAGCGTATCGCGGAGGTCCTGCCGCGTGTTCTTCGGTGTCATCAGCAGGCGGACCGTTCCGATTTCATTGCCGGAGAACAGGATCGGGCGTTCTTCGACGAACATGTCTCCGGGAGCGGACTTCCCATTCCAGGGGACGATTATCCAATTAGAATCACGCACCCGGCCATACGTTTCACCGGCGGCAACGACGCTGATTCCGTAGACCGATTGCGGCCGGCACATAGCGTCGATCACCCTGTTGATCTGGGCACGATCGATGTTCCAGACAGGAAGCTCCAGCGCCACGGAGAGCTCATCAGCCTGAACCTTTCCGATATCTCGGAGCGCTTTCCACTGCCGCTTCGCGTCTGACCGGTAACTGACGATCGAGTACGTCCCGAGCAACGCCGTCGTCACCACGACCAGCGTGGCGGCAACGACTGTAGCGAGCGACGTTCGGCGGAGTGGCATCTACTTGTATGTTTTCGGATCGAACCAGAGCCGCTTGTCGTTGAACGGCGTTTCCGGCCCGAGAAACGGATTGTTGATCCTGAAAATCCTCCGCTCTTTCAAATGCAACCGCTCGATCTTGTGCCTCTGATACTTGTCGAAGATGCGGTCATACGTTCCGTCGGCGATCATCATCCTCATCCCCTCCTCGGCGCGCGCGGCCAGGCGCCGCCCCTCGTCCGTCTTCGGGAACCAGAAGTACATCGGGAGGGGGTAGTAGAAGATGATGCCGTCTTCGATATAGAGGGCCGGGAGCGCCTTTTTTCGCCGCGCGTATTCGTCGAGCACCTCGGTGGCCGCACGCAGGAAGATGTCGAAGCGCTTGTTGACCAGCATCTCGAAGAGCCCGTCGTAGCTCGAGCCCGTAACGACCTTGAAACGGTTCGATCTCAGGATGTCGACGTCGATCCATCCCAGGCCCAGGCCATAAGAGAAGCGGCGAAGGTCATCGAGCGATCGGACGGAGGCAAACCGCCGCTGGTCATCGGCGCGAATGAGGAAGACACAGTACCCGCCGAGGTTCTTGTCGACAGGGATGCGGATGGGGATGAGACTCTTCTCGAAATCGGGAGTGGTGCTGAGATACATCACCGTCAGCTTCCCGGTGGCGTTCTTCAACTCGAACGCCTGCCGCTGCTCGGTCATGAATCCCGAGGGCACCATCCGATAGGCCCCCCACTTCGGCGTCGTCCTCTCCAGCGCGGTCCGGAGGATCTCCCAGTGATACAGATACCGCACATCGAGCGACGATTCCGGCGCGTGGTAGATGTACGTCATCACCCCGCGCGATTCCGCGGCGGAGACAATCAACAAGAGAATGGCGAGAAACGCCGACCGACGCGTTCTCATGGGGATATTGAAACATTAATTCACGAAGTATCAAGCTCTTGTGATTCATACGTCAGCAGACCGTATGTGAAGGCTCTGATAAGTGACATTTTGATCAAAACCGTTCGCAGCGTTAATGCTTCTTCCGTGTCGCGGTGGTCGTCCCTGTTGTCGTCTTGATGGTCGCGGTCGTATCGGTCGGCGTAGCCACGGAGGCGGTGGTGGTGCCGCCGGAGCCCTGCAACGTCGATGTCGTATCGGACTTCTGCGCGTTGATGTCGGTCGTGCCGGTCAGAGCGACGGGCGCAGTGCCGGCGGAGCTGGGGGCGATCGTGTCGAGTTGCGTGGCCGAGGCGGCGGTGCCGGTGGCCTCGGAGGCCGGCTCGCCGGTGCCGCTGGTGCCAGTAGCGGGATTGCGGTCGGTGGCGTTGCCGATCGAGTTCGTCTCCGCTGGCTGTTCCTTCTTGCGGCAGCCGCCCGGCAGCAGGGCAAGGCAGAAGCTCAGAAGGGAAATGACGAAAATAGTGAGATAACGGCGGTCGCGCATCAGGTGCCTCCGGCCCGGTACGAGGCAAAAGTCGTGCGCATCTGCATTCGCCGGACGGATTTCTCCGTATATAGCCTCAGATGAGCGCGGCCGCACCACTCCTGTTCGCCACCCCCGATACGACGCTGCAACGCGCCACGGCCGGCGATCACGAGTCGTTCGGAGCGCTGATCCGCGAGCATCAGGACATGGTCTTCAGCATCGCCTGGAACTTCCTTCACGACCGCGGCCGGGCCGAGGAGATCGCGCAGGAGGTCTTCCTGCAGCTCTATCGGACGATCGGCGAGATCGAAACGCCGGCGCATCTCACCTTCTGGCTGCGGCGCGTCACAGCCAACCGATGCATCGACGAATCGCGCCGCGGCCGCTGGCGCATCGTCACGCTCGAGGAAGCGGGCGACCTTGCCGGAGACGCTGCTGAGAGCGACCCATTCCTGGCAAGAACGATCGCGCAGATGCTGCAGCGTCTGCCGGCGCAGCAGCGCCTCGCCATCACCATGCGCTACCAGGAGGGGCTCGAGCCCTCCGAGATCGGAGCGGTGCTCGACATGCCGCTCAACACCGTCAAGAGCCATCTCCGCCGCGGCCTGGCCGCGCTCCGGGAATGGCTGGGAGTCACATCATGAATCTCGATACGGAACTGAATCGAGCACTGGCCCGGACCTCTGCCCCGGACGGCTTCGCCGATCGCGTCCTGGCGCGCCTCGGCCAGACACAAGCGCCGCAACGGCATCGCCTCACCGCATCGACCCTGCGGCGCATTGCCGCCGCTGTCGTTCTCACCGCAGCCCTCGGAGGTCTGACCGCGCATCAGATCGTCGAGCACCGCCGCACCGAAGGAGAGCGCGCCCGCCGCGAGCTCATGACCGCGCTGCATATCGCCAGCGCCAAGATGCGCGTCGCCCAACGCGCCGTCGTACACGACTGAATATGAGGGTTGCCAGGTTGCTGGGTTGCTCAGTTACTCAGTGCTGCGCTCCACCAACCTAGCAACCTAGCAACCCAGAAACCCAGCAACCCAGAAAGGACCAACATGACTCGCTTTTTCGTCAACCTAATGCTCACCCTCATCGCCAGCATCGCCATCCCCTTCACCGCCTCGGCGCAGGGCACACGGATCAACCTCGATCTTCCCGACATGGCCTCGAAAGCCAGCGAGACCGTCGACGTCACCCTCGACGGCCCCATGCTCCGCCTGGCCGGCAAGTTCCTCTCGAGCACGGACGCCGACGAGCGCGCGGCGAAGGAGATGATCAACGGCCTCTCCGGCATCTACGTCCGCAGCTACGAATTCGAGCACGAGGGCGAATACGACAAATCGCAGGCCGAGCGCATCCGCACCCAGCTCGGGCCGTCGTGGAAGAAGATCGTGAAGGTCTCCAGCCGCACGAAGGAAGACGTCGATATCTACGTCGACACCCGCGGCGATGCCGTTGCCGGCCTTCTGATCATCTCGGCAGAACCAAAGGAGTTCACCGTCGTAAACATCGTCGGCCCTGTCGACATCGACAAGCTGGCCGGCCTGGAAGGACAGTTCGGCATCCCGCACATCACGCGCGATCTCAAGGACAAGCACGGAAAGGAAAAGCATCATGACTAACCGCCGCCGCCTGGTTCTGCTCGTCGCGCTGGTGAGCGTCTTCGCCATCGGCGCGACGCCGGCACGCGCGAATTTCGACGACATCGTCCGCGCCGTCGAATCGCGTTACAACGTTCACCGCACCTGGATTCCGATGTTCGGTCTGGTCCGCTTCGCCCTCTGGGTGGCGCGGCCGGGCGGTGTTTCGGACGTGCAGTTGGCGACCTTCGAACATGCCCATTTCGACGATCTGCCGGGGCTGGCGGAGATCGTCCGCCGCAACGCCGGCGAGCCGCTGCAGCCGCTGGTGCAGACGCGCTCGAACCGCCACGGCGAGACGACGCTGATCTACGCCCGCCCCCTCGGCGGAGACCGCGTGGCCCTTCTGGTCTTCGCCCACGATCGCAGCGATACGACGATCGTCCGGGTGGTGGTGTCGATGGATAAGTTCGCGGAAACGGTGAACCACCCGCACAACGTGGTCGCGGATCTCGATATCGAGCGGGCGAAGTAACTGCGCGTAGCGCGTTGTCTGCCTGCGGCGCGTTGTCGGTTGTCTCCGCGCTGCGGCGCGCGTGGACGAGATTGTCCGTTGTCGCGGTCGCCGGAGAATGCGCGGCTGCGCCGCCAGGCACAGACAAGAGTGTCTGTGCCACATTTTGCCCCCTATTTGCTTCTCACGTCCACGCGCGGATGCGCAGACAACGCAAGGCGAAGCCGGCAGACAACGCGCCGCCAGGCGCGGACAACGCGCTACGCGCAATAATGCGCCGTGACCTTTCTCATCTACGGCGCAAACGGCTACACCGGTGAGCTGATCGCACGCGAAGCCGTCCGGCGCGGACTCCGGCCGGTTCTCTCGGGACGGAGCGCCGAAAAGGTCGCGCCGCTGGCGAACGAGCTGGGCCTGGAAGCACGCGCCTTTCCGCTCGATCGACCCAGACTCGACGGCATCGAGGCCGTTCTCCACTGCGCCGGACCGTTTGTCCACACCAGCGCACCGATGGTACGGGCCTGTCTCGATGCCGGCGCGCACTATCTCGACATCACCGGCGAGATCGCAGTCTTCGAAGCGATCATGGTCATGAACGATGCCGCCGTGCAGCGCGGCGTCACCCTCATTCCCGGCGTCGGCTTTGACGTCGTCCCCACCGACTGCCTCGCGGCCATGCTGGCCGCGCGGCTTCCGAACGCGACGGAGCTGGAGCTGGCCTTTTACACGCCGCACGCGGAGCTCAGCCGCGGAACGTTGAAGACGATGATCGAGAGCATCGATGAAGGGGGCGCCATCCGCCGCGACGGCAAGATCGTCCGCGTTCCGCCGGCCTATGAAGCGAAAGAGATCGTGTTCTCCACCGGCCCGCGCATGGCCATGACCATCCCATGGGGCGACGTCGCCACGGCGTTCCACACCACCGGAATCCCCAACATCCGCGTCTACACCGGAGCTTCTCCAAAATCTGTGGCCCGCATGCGCCGCATCCGCATCCTCCTTCCGCTCCTCGGCATCACCCCGGTCAAACGTCTCCTGCAAGGCCTCGCCAATCGACGTACCGGCCCCGGCCCCGAACAGCGCGCGAAAGGGCGGACCTACCTCTGGGGCCGCGCCGCCAACGGTGACAGCGACGTGACGATGACGATGACCACCCCGGAAGGCTACGCGTTCACGGTGCTCAGCGCGCTGGCCGCCGTCGAGCGGCTCCTCTCCTCCCCCAGCCGCCCCGGCAGTTTCACGCCGGCGAAATTCTTCGGAGCGGAATTCGTCACAACCATCCCGGGTGTTGAACGAACGTGAGACGAAAACTTCTCCCCTATTACCTCGCCTTCATCGTCCTCATCGCCGCCTCGTTCGCCTGGCAGATGATGCATGGCATCTGTCCGGTACCTTGAGCGGCTTCGCCGCGTTGTCGGTTATCGGTTGTCGGTTCGGTCACGCGGAGGCGCGGAGCACGCGGAGAAAAACCTTGTCTTCTCCTCCGCGTCTCCGCGTCTCCGCGTGAGCTCAAGTCTTTCGTGCTACACCGCCGTCGCAAGGAACCTCGGCTTCTGCCGCGCCTTCGATCCCTGCTCGAACGCGTACGCGAACTTGATCAGCGCCGGCTCGCTCCATGCGCCCCCGAAGAACGACAGGCCGACGGGAAGCCCAAACGCCAGACCGGCGGGAACGGTGATGTGCGGATATCCCGCCACGGCCGAGGCCGACGAATAGCCGCCGGTGAAGTGGTCGCCGTTGACGAGGTCCGTCGCCCAGACCGGGCCGCCCGTCGGCGCGATGATCGCGTCCACCTTGTGTTTCGCCAGCGTGGCGTCGATCCCCTCGGTGCGCGCCAGGCGGTGATTCTTTGCCAGGGCGTCGCGATACTTCTTTTCGGTCAGCGGGCCGCGCTTCTCCGACTGCTCGAAGATCTCCTGCCCGAAGAACGGCATCTCCTGCGCGCGATGCTCCTCGTTGAACTTGATCAGGTCCGCCAGCGTCCGGCTCTTCACGGCCGCCGGCGCGCCGGCCAGGTACGCGTTGAGGTCGGTCTTGAACTCGTACTGCAGCACATCGTTCTCGGTCGCATCGAACTTGCCGTTCGTCTTGATGTTGGCCGGATCGACGATCGTCGCGCCGAGCGACTTGATCAACTCGATGGCCTCCTTCATCAGTTTGTCGGTGGCATCGTTGAAACCGAAGTACTGCCGTGCCACCCCGATGCGCGCCCCTTTCAGGCCGCCGGCATCGAGAAAGCGCGTGTAGTCGGAGTGTCCTTTCGTACGGCTCGACACCGTCACCGGATCGCGCTCGTCGGCGCCGGTCAGAACGCCGAGGAGAATCGCCGCATCGCGGACGGTGCGGGCCATCGGACCGGACGTATCCTGGCTGTGGGCGATCGGAATGATGCCGGCGCGGCTGATGAGACCGAGCGTCGGTTTGATGCCGACCAGACCCGACGCGGACGACGGACAGACCACTGAGCCGTCGGTCTCCGTACCGATCCCGATCGCGGCGAGGTTCGCCGCGATCGCGGAACCCGTTCCCGAGCTCGAGCCGCAGGCATTGCGGTCGAGCACATACGGATTCTTCGTCAGCCCGCCGCGGCCGCTCCAGCCGCTGGTCGAATGCGTCGAGCGGAAGTTCGCCCATTCGCTGAGATTCGTCTTGCCTAGGATCACCGCGCCGGCCTCGCGCAACCGCGCCGCTACGAAGGCATCGCGCGCGGCGTGGTTCTCCGCCAGCGCCAGCGAGCCGGCCGACGTCGCCATCCGGTCGGCGGTGTCGATGTTGTCTTTGATGAGCACCGGAATCCCATGCAGCGGCCCGCGCACATGCCCTGCTTTCCGCTCGCGGTCCATGGCGTCGGCAATGGCCAGCGCCTCGGGATTCAGCTCGATGATGGCGTTGATGGCCGGTCCGCGCTTGTCAAGCGCATCGATCCTGCCGAGGTATCCCTCGGCGATCGATCGTGCCGTCCAGCGGCCGCTGGCCATCCCATCCTGCAACTCGCCGAGCGTGATCTCCTCCAGCTCCGGCGTTACGGACGCCGCCGGCGATGTCTGCGCCGCTGCCGTCAGCGGCTTTGCCAGTGCCAGCGCGGAACCGATCGCCGCCAGCTCCATGAAGTGTCTTCGATTGACGCCGCCGCCGTTCTCGTTTTGCATGCGCGCATGATATCGGGCTCAGCCCGGCGGTGGTGGTGGAGGTGGCGTAGAGAGCCTGAAGTTGATGGTCAGGTTGAAGCGGACTGCGACCGGCTGCCCGTTGAGAGTGGCCGGCTTGAACGTCCACTGCTTCACCGCGTCGACCGCCGCCTGGTCGAGACCGAACGGCAGCGGCTTGAGGACCTCGACATCCTTCACTACGCCATTCTGGTCGATTATCGCCTCGACGATCACGATGCCCATGATGCGCGCCTTACGGGCTTCCTCGGGGTAGACGGGCTCTACCCGGTTGATCACGACCGGCGCCTTCACGTCGCCGCCGACCCGATAAGGAGGGCCGGGCGAGGTCGTTGTTACCGCGCTCTTCGGCCGGGTCGACCAGGTGGCCTGGATCACATCGATCGTGTCCTCACCCCGCAGGAACTCGACGTTGGCCGAAAGGCGCGTCCCCTCCAGGACGCGGATCCGCATGTGCAGACCCTGCGCATGGAATTCTTCATCCGCCGTTCCTCCGCGCTTCGTCGTCAGTTGCGGCGAGGCCAGCACCGCACCGGTAACCACATCCGTGATCTTGATGTCGTAACGGACGTCGTCTGCTCCCAGCGTCACGACATCGATCGCCACCGAGTAATGCGGCGAGCGCGCCTCGTAGGAAGCCGCGCGCAATGTCATAGCCGAGGCAAGGAGAAGGATGAGGATGGAAAAGCGCCGCATGGCCGTACCTCCATTAGGAGATTGTACGGCGGTACTGGTCCGCATTTCTCAAGCGCTGGACGATGTGAAACCTTGCAAGCGGTCCGTTCTCGCAAGTCTCTCCAATCGAGAGCCCTTCTCCCCCAGCGCTTTTCAGCTGGGGGAGAAGGTGCCGAAGGCGGATGAGGGGGCGTTTCACGAGGACGTCATTCGCGCGCCATCGAGCGCTCTCGGACCAGCGTCGGTAAATCGCGCATATCTCGTAAAGCGCCCCCCTCATCCGGCTTCGCCACCTTCTCCCCCCGCAAGAAACCGCGCGGGGAGAAGGACTCTCGACGAAGGGAGTTGCGAGCGATTCAAGAAAGACTTGTCCCTGGGCAACCAACGCTGCCGGCCGTGCCGGCCTATGCCGCCATGTAGTCTTCGCGGTCCACCACCAGCAGCAGGACGCAGCCTTCGTCGCTGACGATCTCGCCGTGCGTGGTACCGGCATCGGCGTGGTGGAAGTCGCCCTGGAGCAGGTAGCTTTCACCGATCCGGCAACTGCCGCTGATGACGAAGGAATCCTCGGCGCCGGCATGGTCGTGGGACGGGACCCGGGCGCCCGGCTCGAACATCATCAGGATCGTGGCCGTATCGCGCTCGATGTCGATCGAAAGCGGTTTCACCGTGACGCCGGGAAAGGCCTTGAACCAGCGGCCTTCGCCCGCGCGGACGGTACGGGTGTTCTGCGGCGTCGCCGAGGCGGCGGCGAGGATGCGCGCGCGTAGCGCGGCGGGGGGATCGACAGGGTCGATCGCCGAGGCCACGATGGCGTCCAGGAGGGTCAGATCCTCGCGTGTAAGGGTTTCCGTCATTTCGTTCCTGCCGCAAACTGTGTACGTAACTGAGCCATTCCCTCGCACAGCAAGCCCCGAGCCTTTTCCTCAGGGATGCCGTAGCGTGCAGCCAGATCATTCACCTTCATCCCGTTATACCAGGCCTCCTCGACCATCGCGCGAGGATCGGCCTCTTTCGGTACTACGGCTGCCGGGGCCGGTTGGGTTTGTCGGGCCAGCGCGCAGTCTCGGGTGATGTGGATGAGATAGGCGGCCGCATCGCCAACGTCGTCGTTCTGTGACAGCGCCACGAAGGCTGCCTCCAGGGCATCCGCCGCGGTGTCGCGGTCGTTCGTGATCCGCAGCGCGATCGCATACAGACGTGCCGCATGACGATCGTAGAGGTCGGCCAGAGACTGCCGGTCAAACATGGATGCGGAAAGTTTAATACTTTCTCACGCACTCCGCGTCTCCGCGTCTCCGCGTGAGAAGATAGCCGTACAACTTCGTTCAGGGGAGCGTCCAATGCGTACCGTCCGTATCGCTTTCGCCGCGTTCAGCCTCTGTTTCACGTTCGCCGCGCTCGGCCAGGTGCCGACGATCATCAAAGAGATCGACCAGCTCGAATCGCAGCGGGATCCAAAGTGCTACGCCACAGCCAACCGGCTGGAGGACTTCATCTACGGCACGTCGCTCGACTTCGACGCCCGCGCCGAGAAGATCGCCCTGCAGAAGCGGCTCATCCGCGACCTCTGGCTCGAGGCCACTGACGCCGCGAAGAAAGCCGGCAAGACGCAGATCGGCGTCGATGAGCTACGGCCCGTTCTGCAGGGCGCAGTGCCGTACGTGGCCACGCCGGCCGGCGACTTCGTCGTCCTTCCCGATGACCCGCGCCGCACCGAGATCTCCGCGCGCGACAAACGCCAGTACGGCGCCGTCGCCTATGCCCTGCGGGCAATCCTGGCCGTGCAGCAGGATGCCTTCGTCGACGGGACGAGTCTCCTCCCGCTCGATGCGCCGGCCGTGGAGCTGTTCAAGGAATCGGTCGATCTCGTCACCCTGGCCGCTCTACAGCATGCCGACCGCGCCACCCGCACCACGAACAAGCACGAGATCGGCGGCGCGGAGATGAAGGCGGCATGGGCGGGCATCGTCGGCCCGAGCAAACCGATCACCGCACCACGCGGCGCACCGGAGAAGACGGGCGAGAAATTCGCCACCACCAAAGCCATCGTCGCCGAGAAGCTGGCCGCGTACGAGGTCTACAACAGCCTCTCCAACGAGGTCTTTTCACGCAACGTCCAGGTCTATATGGCCCGCCATATGTGGCCCACCGACCCGAAAGAGGGTGAGATCTTCAAGGTGCGTTTCACCGAGATCATGGTGGCCTGGACGGCCGACGTCATGCTCGAAGCGGAGAAGCGCGCGAAGAAGCGCGGCCACCCGCTGATCCGCATCGACGACGTCCACGACGCCGTGCAGCTCTTCGAGCCGCACGAGCTCAACGAATATGAGGACTGCATCTACTTCCCGCGTCTACCGAAGAGCGACCAGATCGTCATCGAGGCATATGACCTCGATGCCTTCCGCGACCCCGGTTTGCACTGGCGGTACCTCAACGAAGTGCTCAACGACCCAAAGTACAAAGGGACGATCGAGCTCGACCCGTTCGCGGCGGAGCTGCTCACCGAAGGGGGCGCTCAGATGGGGACGCTCATCCTTCGCGTGGCCGGGAAGATTGCTACGGCCGAGGGGAAGGATAGGCTCGATCTCGATCACCTGAGCGGAGCGGTCAAGACCATCCAGACGCTGCTCGACAAGAACGCCTCGCTGCCGCCGGCGAAGAAAGTCACAGCCACCGCGATCGCCTCCGCGCCGTCGAAGACGTCCGCAAAGGCCAGCGGCAAGTTCTTCACCGACGTCACCGCCGGCAGCGGCATCAAGTTCGAGCATCGCATGTCCGACTGGCTGGCCCGGCTCATCCGCAGCTATTCGATCAAGGAAACCGAGACCGTGCTGGCCGTCCCGCCCGCATTCGGCGGCTCGGGCATCGCCGCCGAGGATGTGAACGGGGATGGATTCATCGACGTGCTCGTCCTAAGTGGATCGGGCAACGCCCTCTACCTCGGCGACGGCAAAGGTCACTTCACCGACGTCACCGAATCGTCCGGCCTGAACTGGAAACGCCCCGACGGCCGCCCGGGCGAGCCGCGCCAGCCGATCATCGCCGACTTCGACAACGACGGTCTCCCCGACATCCTCATCACCTACGCCGATGACGATCATCGGATGTACAAGAACCTCGGAAACGCCAGGTTCGAGGACGTCACCGCCCGCACGAACCTCGGCGGCAAAGGTCTCGTCGGCGGTCCGGCCACGGCCTTCGACTTCGACAAAGACGGCCTGCTCGACATCTACATCGGCTACTTCGGCGATTACGTCCACGGCGTTCTGCCGACCTTTGCCCGCCGCAACATGAACGGCCTGCCGAACAAGCTCTTTCGCAACAAAGGCAACTTTGTCTTCGAGGACGTTACCGTCGGCAGCGGCGTCGACAACACCGGCTGGGCTCAGGCCGTCAATCACGTCGACTTCGACGGCGACGGCTGGGAGGACCTGATCTGCGGCAACGACTTCGGCTCGAACTCCTGGTACCGCAACTTGGGGAACGGCAAGTTCGAGGATGTGTCGTCGAAGATCGGCACCGACAAGCCGAGTTACACGATGAACATCGGCATCACCGACCTCAATCGCGACGGCTTCCCCGACGTCTACATCTCCAACATCGTGACGATGAACAAGGACGAGAAATACGTCCTCCCCGACGCCAAGACACGCCTCAAGTTCAATCCCCAGAAGATGGCCAACATGCGCGTGGTCGAGGCCAACGACCTTTGGACCTCGAACGCCAAGGACGGCAAGCTCGTCTCGTACGCGCAGTCCGAGGCCATCGGCCGCGGCTACAAGTCGACCGGCTGGTCGTGGGGAGCGAACTTCTTCGACTTCGACAACGACGGCGACGACGATCTCTATCTCGTCAACGGCATGAACGAGTACGCGGTCTACTCGAGCGTCAATCCCTATTTCACCGACTCCTCGGGACAACAACGGCAGACGATCGTTCCGGTGGCGGAGAAGGAAGCGCCGGTATTCTTCGTCAACCGCAACGGGATGCTGGAAGAGCAGTCGGCGAAGAGCGGCGCCGATCCCCTCGGCAACGCCCGCGCCGTGGTGCAGTTCGACATGGACGGCGACGGCGCGCTGGACATGATGGTCAACAACTTCAACGGCCCGGCGATGCTCTACCGCAACAACAGCGCCGGCAACGGCAACCACTGGATCAAGATCCGCCTGACCGGCGATCCATCGAAGGGCGTCACGCGCGACGCCATCGGCGCGAAGATCCTGGTCGATACCGCACACCTCAAGAACCTCTGGCGCGAGGTCTTCAGCACGATCGGCTACCTGACCTCACCCCCCAAGGAACAGCACCTCGGCCTCGGCAGCGACACCCGCGCGGATGTGACCGTGATTTGGCCCAGCGGCGAACGGCAGACGTTCAAGGGGCTCGCCGCGGATCACACGTACCGCATCAGCCAAGCCACAGGCCTGCAGAAGTGATTCTTGGATCGCTGGTTCTCTGGAGCGCTGGCGTCCGGAGCGCTGGCGTCTCGCCGGCTGGCCCGGGGGCGTCTCGCCCCCGGTCTGGCGCTCTCCAAACAGTTGCGGCTAACCGCAGCGGCGAGACGCCGCTGGGCCAGCCGGCGAGACGCCAGCGCTCCGTTGGTAACCGTCTCTCCCGAGAATCCTCCCCCTATCTAAAACAACACGCCACCAACCCCATCGACTGGTATCCCTGGGGCGACGAGGCGTTCAAAGCCGCGAAGGAACAGAACAAGCCGATCTTCCTTTCCATCGGCTACTCCACCTGCCACTGGTGCCACGTCATGGCCGCCGAGTCGTTCTCCGACGCCGAGGTCGGCGCGCTGATGAACGCCGGCTTCATCGCCATCAAAGTCGACCGCGAAGAACGTCCCGACGTCGACAGCACCTACATGGCCGTGGCCCGCAAGCTGATGTCCGATCCCGGCTGGCCGCTGAACGTGATCCTCACGCCAGACGGCAAGCCGTTCTTCGCCGCAACATACATAAAAAAAGACCGTCTCCTCTCCCTCCTCACGAACCTCGGCAAGACCTGGAAGGAGCACCCCGAGCAGATCGCCACGACGGCGTCGATGGTGATGCAATCGCTCGCCCCCGATGCCGCATCCGGCGACCTCCCCGGCGCGGAGATGCTGAGTCGAACCTACATCCAGTTCGCCAACCGCTTCGATGCCGTCAACGGCGGCTTCCTCCCCCCTCCGAAACTCCCGGCAGCGCATCAGCTCATGTTCCTCCTCCGCTACTGGCGCCGCACCGGCGAACCGCGCGCGCTGGAGATGGTGGAGACGACCCTGCGCGCCATGCGCCGCTCTGCGATCTGGGACGCCAAACGCGGCGGCTTCCACCGCTACGCCGTCGACGCGGAATGGAAGGAGCCGCACTTCGAGAAGATGCTCTGCGATCAGGCGTTGCTGGCGATGGTGTATCTCGAGACCTACCAGGCCACGCACAAGCCTGAGTACGCCGACACCGCCCGCGCCATCTTCGCATACGTTATGAGAGACCTCCGCGCCCCGAACGGTGCCTTCTACTCCGCGAACGATTCCGATGAGCGCACGGTCCGCGACGAAAAGATCCTCACCGACTGGAACGGCCTGATGATCGCCGCGTTGGCTCAGGGCGCCGCCGTTCTGGACGACGCTTCCTACGCCACCGCCGCGCGCCGCGCCGCGGCGGTTTTCTCAACACCTCAGCTACACCATTCCGATAAACAGCGCGCCGTCTTCCTCGACGACTACACCTTCCTGACCTGGGGCCTGCTGAACCTCTACGAAGCGACGTTCGACGTCAGGTACCTCGAAAAAGCGATCGCCCTGGAACGAGAGTCGCTCACCCGCTTCCGCGACGCCTCCGGACGTTTCTACATCACTGCCAACGACGCCGAGTCACTCCTCGTCCGCCCCCGCGAAACCGGGGATGGTGCAGTGCCGTCGGGGAACTCCGTGCAGTCGATGAACCTCGTCCGGCTCGCGCGGATCACGGGTGCGTCGATTTACGACAAAGCGGCGAACGATCTCCTCCGCACAAGTGCAGACGACGTTACGCTCATCCCCTCCGCCTCGGCGCATCTCATGAGCGGACTCGATTTTGTCCTCGGGCCGTCGTTCGAAGTTGTCCTCGCCGGGCGAGACGTTCGAGTGTTGCAGCGCGCCGTATTTGCCTCGTTCGTTCCGAACAAGGTCGTACTGCGCAGCGGGGCCGACGTCGACCGGATCGCACCGTTTACGGCGGCGCAGCGGGCGGTGGGGGGGAGGGGGACCGCATATGTCTGCACGAATCACCTTTGCAGGCTGCCGACGGGAGATCCGGCAACGGTGCGAGCGTTACTTGCCGAGATTCGCTAACGAAGAGATCGCTATCTCGAAGTATTCCTGTATTCCGGAATTATTTAGGGATGGCGATACGTTCGGCCAGGTACTCTAACGCCTCAACTCTTGAAAGGATCCAAATGAAGAGAATCGGTATTGCGGCAGTAGCCACATTGCTTCTGTCGATGTCATTCCTCGTGTCACCCGTTAAAGCACTTCCGGCCAATGAAGTCGATGAAAGCTTCTACGATGCGAATTGGAACCTGGTCGGAGAACATGATATTTACTGTGACGGTTCGCATTTTCAGTGGGGTCTCAATTCGGGGACGGCACACCGGACGACCACGACCATGTCCTGCAGTTCCGGCAGCAGCGGCGTGAATTGCTATTACTGGGATCCTGATTGCGGGTGTTACGTCCTGGACATTCCGGAGCATTGCGGCCTGTAGGTCGTTGTTGCCGCTCACTGGCCGTGATCACGATCCCCTGAATGAAACAGACATCGGAGCCATAGGTGCGCGCGCGAAGGCGCCCGCATCTGTGGCTACCCAGATTTATGGTGCTTATCGCAGTGCACTACATAACCGGTAAGTACTACGGTGCCAACTTGACTTCTATCGCAAGCTCAACCGCGCTTCCGAGATTGTTCTTGCCATCGCAACACCTGTCGATGCCTGGCTCGATGGCGTCGTTGCCATGCCCGGTCGCATTGTTGCCACGATCCATGGCATCGGTGCAATTATTCGTGGCATCGGTGCCATCATCCATGGCATCGTTACAATTATCCGTGGCATCGATGTCCTTATTCGTGGCATCAACGCCATGATCCACTGCATCGATGTCATTATCAGTGGCGTCTTTGCCATCATTCATGGCATCTGTGCCATCATCAGTTTCATCGATGCCATGATTCGTCGCATCGATGCCATGATCCGTGACATCGATGCCATGCTTGGCGGCACCGATGTAACGATCGGTGGCATTAACTCCTTTCCCAACAGAGAGATGACGGAACAGGGGATGAGCCAATGCCACTAATGTCCAGTTTTGGACGGTAGCGAACGAATGGTCCGCGACTGGCCCTTACATCCTGCCGATCCCTCGGCCGGCGTCGAGACGACGCCGGGCCAGCCGGCGAGACGCCAGCGCTCCGACGTAACATCTACCCATGAACTGGCTCATCAAGAACTTCCTGCGCGGCCTGATCATCGTCGTTCCGATCGCGTTGACGTCGTATCTGCTCTACGAGGCCTTCGTGCGGATCGATGCACTGTTGAACCTGAAGACGCCGGGGGTGGGGTTTGCCATCACCATCGTAGGCATCATCGCTATCGGGGCGGTGGCGTCGAACTTCTTCGTGAGGAAGTTCCTGCGGCTCACCGAGACGGTGTTCACGCGGGCGCCGCTGGTGCGGCTGATCTATGCGTCGATCAAGGATCTGCTGGAAGCGTTCGTGGGGGACAAGAAGAGGTTCGATCAGCCGGTGGCGGTGACGATCACCGAGGGGGTGAGGACGCTGGGGTTCGTCACGCAGGATGACCTCGGGTTTCTGGCCATGCCCGGCCAGATCGCCGTCTACCTTCCCTTCTCGTACAGCATGGCCGGGACATTAGTGGTCGTTGGTCGGGAGCGGGTGGAGGCGCTGAGCGTCGACAGCGCCAGCGTCATGGCGCTGGTCGTCTCCGGGGGCGTGTCGAGGGTTGTTTCACGCGGAGACGCGGAGCCGCGGAGTTGAGAAGACAAACCACTCCGCGGCTCCGCGCCTCCGCGTGAGCACGCTTCCTGCACTCTCCGGACAGCTCACTGAATGGCGTGTCTTGCGTCACTGACTGTTTTGGATATGATCGCGGCCGTTTTTGCCCGCGCCGCATCCCTTCCGAGGTAGCAGCCTGTAGATGGCTCAGATTTTCCAGCGTTACGCCAACACACTTGCCCGAGTCACGATCTTCGGCGCCGTCTTCGTCGCCGGATTCGTGCTGTGGGTGATCGGCGGCGTGGTGCGATCGCCGTATGCCACCGATCAGGGGATCGAGCGGGAACAGCCGGTGCCGTTCAGCCATCAGCATCACGTGGCCGGGCTGGGGATCGACTGCCGCTATTGTCACACCAGCGTCGAGACTTCCAACTTCGCCGGCATCCCGCCGACACAGACCTGCATGAACTGCCACTCACAGATCTGGACGAATGCCGACATGCTGGAGCCGGTCCGCTCCAGCTTCGCCACCGGCAAGCCGATCATCTGGTCGCGCGTTCACCGGCTGCCCGATTTCGTCCATTTCAACCACTCCATCCACGTCAACAAAGGGATCGGATGCGCGAGCTGCCACGGCCGCATCGATCAGATGCCGCTGACCTATCAGGCCTCGCCGCTGACGATGGAGTGGTGCCTGAGCTGCCACCGCGCGCCGGAGCAGTTCGTCCGCCCGCGCAGCGAGGTGTTCAACATGGCCTACATCGCCAACGATCAGGAACGCATCGGCCCGAAGCTGGTGCGGGAGTACAACATTCAGAAGCTGACGAATTGCTCGACGTGTCATTACTAGCTGTTAGCTGTTAGCTCTTAGCTGTCAGGGGAACGAAGCATCCGGTAAACAGAATTTGATGGACGACAAGACCCAACTCACCCTCGCCGGTTTCAAAAAACGTCTCGGCAACGAGTACTGGAAAAGCCTCGACGAGCTTTCGCGCGAGGACTTCGAGCAGGCCGTGGAGGCGGAGTTCCCGGCGGGGGCGCTGGCACTCGAGCGGGGCGTCGACCGGCGCGATTTCGTCAAGCTGATGGGGGCGTCGATGGCGCTCGGCGGGCTGGCGGCCTGCAACCGTCCCGCGGAGAAGATCGTCCCCTACGTCCGCCAGCCGGAGGGGCTCATCCCCGGCAAACCGATCTTCTTCGCCTCGGCCATGCCGATCAGCGGCTACGCGCACGGTGTGCTCGTGGAGAGCCACATGGGCCGGCCGACGAAGATCGAAGGGAATCCCGATCATCCCTCCAGCCTCGGGGCCACCAATTCCTGGATGCAGGCCTCGATCCTCGGCCTCTACGATCCCGACCGTTCGCAGGTGGTGCGCCACCTCGGCGAAATCTCGACCTGGAGCGAGTTCCTGGCCACGCTTGCCCCGGCGGTCAAGGCCGGCGGCGTGCGCCTCCTCACGCAGACCATCACTTCGCCGACGCTCGGCGCGCAGATCCAGCAGTTTCTGGCGCAGTCTCCCGGCGCGAAGTGGCATCAATGGGAGCCCGCCGGCGGGCACAATGCCCGCGAGGGTCTGCGGCTCGCCTTCGGCGGATACGCCAACGCCGTCTATCATTTCGACAAAGCCAACATCGTCGTCTCCCTCGACTCCGACATCCTCGAGCGCGGCCCCGGCCACCTGCGTTACGCGCGCGATTTCTCCAGCCGCCGCAAGGTGCGCAAGGGGACGACGTCGATCAATCGCCTCTACGTGATCGAGTCCGGCCCCACCGGCACCGGCTCGCTGGCCGATCACCGCCTGGCCGTACGGCCCTCGCAGGTCGAGGCGTACGCCCGCTCGATCGCAGCATCGCTATCCGGCGGCCAACCCTCCGACAACCGACAACCGACAACCGATAACTTCGTGGCCGCCCTCGTCCGCGACCTCCAGAAGAACCGCGGCGCAAGCATCGTCGTTGCCGGCGAAGAACAGCCTCCCGCCGTCCACGCCATCGCCATGGCCATCAACCAGGCCCTCGGCAACATCGGCTCGACGATCACCATCACCGATCCGGTCGAGGTGGCCCCGGTTGATCAGCTCGACTCGCTCAAGCAACTCGTGGCCGACATGAACGCCGGCGCGGTGAAGACGCTGATCATGCTCGGCGGCAATCCCGTCTACGACGCGCCGGGCGACGTCGCCTTCGTCACGGCGCTGGACAAGGTACCGCTCCGCGCGCACCTCTCGCCGTACTACGACGAGACGTCGATGCACGTGCACTGGCACATCCCCGAAACGCATTACCTCGAGTCGTGGAGCGATGCGCGCGCGCATGACGGCACGGTCTCGATCGTCCAGCCGCTGATTGCGCCGCTGTACAACGGCCGTTCGGCGCACGAGGTCCTCGGCGCGCTCCTCGGGGGATTGGATGCTTCGCCTTATGACGTCGTGCGCACCTACTGGTCGGCGAAGGTTGGAGCGCTGAACTTCAACGCTACATGGCGGAAGTGGTTGAACGACGGAGTGATCGCGGGAACAGCACTCCCGGCGAGAAGCGCGGGCGGGACGCCCGCGGTCCCAGGGGGGCAAGCCCCGAGCGCGGCGGCGGGGTACGAACTGCGCATTCTTCCAGATCCCAACGTCTACGACGGGCGTTATGCCAACAACGGCTGGCTGCAGGAGTTGCCGAAACCACAGACCAAGATCTGCTGGGAGAATGTGGCTCTGGTCAGTCCGAAGACCGCCGCCGCCATCGGCTACGACGACAAGCGGCGCGATGCGCTCGTGAACGAGAAGCAGACGCTGATGGCCGACGTCCGCTACCGCGGCCGCACGGTGCGCACGCCGATCTGGGTCGTACCGGGACATGCGGACGGCACGATCACCATGTTCATGGGCTACGGCCGGACGCGCGGCGGAAAGATCGCCACGCCGGCTCCGGCGGACAGCATGCTCGCCCCGACTCTCGAATCATTTCATCTATCCGGCGGGACGCTCGGCGTCGACGTCAATCCGTTCCGCTTCGCCGACGCACTCAATGGAGGCCCCGGCGCCGAGATCGCGCTGACGAACGAGGCCCCCTACTCCGTCGCCTGCACGCAGGAGCACCAGAGTCTCAACGCCAGCGATGCCGGCGACGACCGCGGCATCATCCGCTCGGCGACGTTCGCCGAGTACCTGAAGAATCCCGAATTCGTCCGCGAGCACAAGCCGGAAGAAGAGCTGAGCAAGGATTCGATGTACCCGGGCTTCGAATACAAGTCGCACGCCTGGGCCATGGTCATCGACACCTCCGTCTGCACCGGCTGCAACGGCTGCGTGGTGGCCTGCCAGTCGGAGAACAACATCCCCATCGTCGGCAAGGACCAGGTCGTGGCCGAGCGGGAGATGCACTGGCTGCGCATCGACCGCTATTACAAAGGCAACCCCGAGAACCCCGAGGTCTATCACCAGCCGGTGCCGTGCATGCAGTGCGAGCAGGCGCCGTGCGAGCCGGTCTGCCCGGTCGGCGCCACGTCCCACAGCCCGGAAGGGCTGAACGACATGACCTACAACCGCTGCGTCGGCACGCGCTACTGCTCGAACAACTGCCCGTACAAAGTGCGCCGCTTCAACTTCTTCCGCTACAGCGACTACGAAACGCCGGCCCTCAAGGCCCAGCGCAATCCCGACGTCACCGTGCGCACCCGCGGCGTCATGGAGAAGTGCACCTACTGCGTGCAGCGCATCAACGCCGCCAAGATCGATGCCGAAAAGCAAGGCCGCCGCGTGCGCGATGGCGAGGTGGTGACCGCCTGCCAGCAGGCCTGCCCGACGGATGCGATCGTGTTCGGGGATATGAATGATCCCACCAGCCGCGTGGCTGGGTTGAAGACGGAGCCTACGAACTATGCGTTGCTTGCTGAATTGAATACACGGCCCCGGACGACCTACCTGGGCGCGATACGCAATCCAAATCCTGAGATCAAGGGATAAAAAATGTTGAATGTTGAATGTTCAATGTTGAATGTTGAATCGACGAGGGGAACCGCGCGTCTTCCGACGCTGGCGCCTCCTTCAACATTCAACATTGAACATTCAACATTCAACATTCGCCTCTCATAACCATGACCGACCTGACGCCAGTCCACGAAATCCGTCCTGTAACCCAGGACATCCCGGAACGCTTCATCCCCGTTCCGACGGTGGAGCCGGGGCATACGTTTGCCTCGGTCACGGATCACATCAGCGCCATCGTGCTGCAGAAGCGGATGCCGAAGCTGTGGTGGCTGGGGCTGGCCGTCGGCATCGTCGGCGTCACCGTGCTTACGGCCACCATCGGCAAGCTGGTCCTGATCGGCGTCGGCATCTTCGGCATCAACCATCCGGTGGGATGGGGCTTCGACATCCTCAACTTCGTCTGGTGGATCGGCATCGGCCACGCCGGCACGCTCATCTCGGCGATTCTCTTATTACTCAGGCAGGAGTGGCGGACGTCGATCAATCGATTCGCAGAGGCCATGACGCTCTTTGCGGTCGCCGCCGCGGGGTTGTATCCGGCATTGCACACCGGCCGGCCGTGGTACGACTTCTGGCTCTTCCCCTACCCGAACACGATGTCGCTGTGGCCGCAGTTCCGCAGCCCGCTGATGTGGGACGTCTTCGCGGTCTCCACCTACGCCACCGTCTCGGCGCTCTTCTGGTACGTCGGCCTCATCCCCGATCTGGCAACGCTGCGCGACCGCTCCCGCGGCAAGATCGCCCGCGTCCTCTACGGCATGCTCTCGCTCGGATGGCGCGGCTCGGCCAAGCACTGGTTCCGCTACGAGTCGGCCTATCTGCTCCTGGCCGGCCTCTCCACGCCGCTGGTGCTCTCCGTCCACACCATCGTCTCCTTCGACTTCGCCGTGGCCCAGATCCCCGGATGGCACGCCACGTTCTTCCCGCCCTACTTCGTCGCCGGCGCGGTCTACGCCGGCTTCGCCATGGTCCTGACGCTTGCCATCCCGGCGCGGAAGATGTTCCACCTCGAAGACTTCATCACCATGAAGCACCTCGAGAACATGGGCAAGGTCATGCTGGCCACCGGCCTGATCGTCTTCTACTCGTACGCCATGGAGGCCTTCT